>ERZ1740070.1195-NODE-1195-length-16501-cov-7.225769_pt1 | contig 16501 bp, 22 predicted proteins | sample MGYA00581734_ERZ1740070 | MGnify/ENA primary metagenome ERZ1740070 (study PRJEB43018, sample SAMN04849744) | marine metagenome | isolation source: floating plastic debris | place: Pacific Ocean | collected 2008-09-01 | study: EMG produced TPA metagenomics...
TATTTTTAGGTTGGGTCGGAGGAAGTGTTACCACTTCGCCCCTCCCACTTAGATCTGGACGTGCGACTTTCACCGCATCCGGCTCCCGATTACCTGAGCTAATTCCAGGCTTTTGAGGAGAGAATTAGCATTTGCCCATATGGATATAATCGTGACAAGATTCATGGACGGCTAAACGGTTGTTTATCGCCCAATTATTCCAGTCACCATCGATGTGATGTAAATGTACTTTTTCACCATCGATGAATGCCATCTGGCATTCTCCACATGTATGGTTTTGTCTGCGGAGCTGCTAAGCCGTCGGCCCATCATACAGCTTAGAATTTCGCTTACTCCAATAGACAACATCTCCGTCAAAGGGTGAACGGTCGCCCTTCACTTTGACGTGGACAAACTGCTTATATCCAATCGTGGGGAACGCCTGATCCACCAGAGCCTTACTGCTATGACGGTCCTGCTTTCGTTCACGATTGAATCGCTTAAAGGCTCGAAACTTCATTCCCCATAATGAGAAACGAGAACCACGCATATCGCAATATTTGTGGTAGTTCAGCCACCCTCTCACTAGCGGTGCTAGCTTGATAGCTTTGAGTTTGGCCCCATAATTCGAACTATTGACGATGGCCTTAACTTTCTTACGAAATGCTTTGAAATTATCCGCTGAAGGGATGCAAGCTAGCTTTCCGTCGGATCTCACCTTGAAGTTCCATCCTAGAAAGTTGAATCCATCGGTCGCGGGGACGATGTGCGTCTTCGAAGCTTTTGTTTTTAAGCCTCGTTCCATTAGAAATACATCCACTTCTTTCAGCACCTCTAACGGCTCTTGGTCTGGATAGAGAATGAAAACCATATCATCCGCGTAACGGATACAGGTTTTCATCACCGACTTCCGATACCGATACGGTTGGTGGGCGCCGATAGTCTCTACACCCTGTAGTGCGATGTTCGCCAATAGCGGACTAACCACCCCTCCTTGCGGAGTCCCTTGATTCGGAAAGCTTGGGTCGGTGCCTGCGCTCAGACACCTTAACAAACCAACCTTAATCCTTTGGGGCGCAATGGTTAGCCGAAGCAGCGCACTATGATCAATTCGGTCGAAGCATTTCTCGATGTCTAACTCCAAGATGGTCTTCTTGAGACCGTATTTTCTCCTGAGTAGGTCAAAGATTGCCTTTTGAGCATCCCACGTGCCACGGCCTGATCTAAACCCATAGCTGTGGTCCTGGAAAAGTGCTTCGTGGGCAGGTTCTAGCGCATACTTGACTAAACATTGCCAAGCACGATCCGAGATTGTCGGAACCTTCAGCATACGAGTCGTTCCATCCTTTTTGGGAATCGGAATCTGTCGAAGCTTTTGGTGCTGCCAGGACGAGCCATGGCGTGCCAGTTGCTTGACTAATTCAAAACGTTCGTAATGCTTCAACGCTAATTTCCCATCTATTCCAGCGGTCTTGCGACCTTGGTTTAGTTGGGTTACCTGCCGAACTGCCAGAAATTGGGCACTGCGGCTTTTCAGGATCAGCTTTTGGAGCTTCCTAGCTCGTCTCCGGTCATTCGCTCGAACCGCTTTCCACACTCGCTTTTGAAGGCGGGCGGGTCATCGTGAGGTGGTTCGCCTAGCTAACTCAATTACCCCTAGATCGAGATCAGCTGTCAGGCTGTCCGAAAGAACAAATGATGGATAACCTCATCATGAGTTGGGACATTTATTTGCCTTATTTTTTGATTTATTAATCTTGCGAATATCATAGGCAAAGGTTGGTATCAACTGACAAGTAGGCAGTTTTTTCTGATGTAGTATTATTTTTAACACTAAGCATCAAAATAAGACTGAATAGAGTCGTTAAAATAAGGCGAGAAGAACAATATCAGAGTCACCCGTACCCGTGATCGAAGGCGTTTGCCCGATGCCAAATATCGCTCAATTAATTGGCGGCAAATGGAAACTTATCATCCTGCAAATTCTGATTTTTAAGGGGACAAAACGATTTGGTGAGCTGCGAAAACTGATTGATGGCATCACCCAAACGATGCTGACTAATCAGCTCCGTGCCCTTGAAAAAGACGGGTTGGTCAAGCGCAAGGTCTATCCTGAAGTCCCGCTGCGTGTGGAGTATTCCGCCACACAGCGGGACTTCAGGATAGACCTAGAGGACATGTTTCCCACCATGCACGCATGGTGGGAAACAACTAAGCTTCAGAACTGATTACTCAGGAGTGTCATGACATGTCAGCTTTAGTCTCAATCGACCGATTTGGAGAAATTGTGGGTGACGGACTTGCCGTTTCGTCCGCCGCCATTCATTCCGGACATTGGCATGCTCACAGCTTTCATATCCTCATGCTGTTGAATGCTGCGAGTGGTCCTGTCGAGTGGGCGATCGGGCCCAAGCGATCCGTGCGTTCACGACCCGTGAGTGGCGATGCGCTCCTGTGGCCTGCGGGGCTGCCGGGAACACTGACGTTTGATGGTGATTTGGACTGTACGACGATCGCCCTCGCTCCGGCTTCGCTGACTCGATGGCGCCAGGAATTATCTGGATTTGACGCTGTGCAACTCTCGCCCTCTTCAACCCGCGATGACTTTATGACCTACTTAGGCATTGCGCTGGGTGAACTGTCTGGGCAGACGCTGGGTGAAGTGGGTGCAATCGCCAATTCACTGGGTAAGGCACTCGTCGCCTATGTCTTAAAGCAAGAACAGTCGCTGGTGAGACCGCCCCGTCAAGAGAACAGCTTACCAATCGCCAGTCTTCAAAGCGTCAAGGCGTTGGTTGAATCTGACTTAGAGGGTGCCCTCACAGTTGCCCAACTCGCCCGTGCAGCAGGACTGAGTCCTTATCACTTTTCGCGAAAATTTTGCGCTTCAACAGGGCAAAGCCCGCATCAGTTCGTAATCACTTTTCGCTTGGAACGGGCGCGATCGCTGATTGCAGCAGGGACTGGGATTGCGGACGCGGCGATCGGTAGCGGATTTTCGAGCCAGAGCCACCTGCACCACCATTTTCGTACAGCTTTTGGGATTACCCCAGGTGAATTCCAGCGACAAACAGCAGTCCGCTAACGAATTCAGCAGATTTCTGCAACGCCGCAGCACGTTCACAGAAGAGTGAACCGATCAAGGCCAGTAGGGTTGAAGTTGTAAGCATCGCAATCTTCAGGAGGACTACTCCCATGCCCCATCAGCATCGGCTTCCTACTGTACGCAAGCCAGACGAAGGACTGCGCGTTGCATCGGCGGGTAGCGTCTATCGCTACCTCGCGATCGGCGACGAGACAAATGGACAGTATGCCCTGTTCGATAACGTCCTTCACCCCGGCGATGGAGCCCCATTACACGCGCACAGCCGCGAAGAAGAAGCGTGCTACATACTAGAAGGCGAGATTGTTTTCTATACGCAAACGCAGCGCATTCCGGCCAGCAAAGGAACATTTATCAACATGCCGACTGGCGTTGCCCGAGGATTTCGCAATGAAACCGAACAAGACGCCCGTATGCTGATTATTGAGTCGCCTGCTGGGTTGGAAAATATGTTTCTGGAGGACGGCGAGACTATAGCAGATTCCATTGATACAGCGTCAAATTTAGAGCAAATTGCTTGTCCCAAAATCGCAGCGGAATATGGCATCGAAAATCTGTCGCAACCGCTGCCGGATATGTAGCGATTAGAAAATCCATGGGCATCAATTCAACAAGTACAAATGGCATTCTTGTTGAAAGGTACTCAGGAATGAACGATGAGAGATGGAATGGAATTTACCCTGACCACAGGCAAAGAGATGACGTTTATTCCTGGCATCTGTCAAATATTTGGAGGGAATTTACAGGAAAGAATTTATCGGTTGTAGGCTGCTGTATAGCCTTCTGGGTACGGCTCTGCTAAAGCGCAGTATAACGCACCGCAGCATTGGTGTTTTTATTCCTGGAAATCTCCTGCTCGTTTTAGATCACATCAGGATGAACAACATGAAAATGACAGTCATTGTAGTTGGCGCTAGTCGAGGAATTGGCGCTTCAGTTGCACAGCACTTTCACAGCAATGGACATAAAGTATTTGCGGTTTCACGCACTCATTCAAAAGTTGGCAGTTGGATCAAAGCAAACATTTCTTACCCTGACGGGATTAAAACCGTTGCGGATTCAGTAGGGGATGAAACGATAGATGCTTTGTTGTTTATGGGCGGCGTCTGGGAAACGGGTGCCTTTACCGAGAGCTATGACTTTATGAATAGTTCTGATGCCGAAACCCGTTTTGTGATCAGTGTCAATACGATCGCCCCGATCGAAATTACCCGTGTGCTTGCCCCAAATTTACTGCAGGCAGCTAATCCCAGAGCGATTTATATCGGGGCTTTAACAGGGCTAGACAACCGTGCTTCAGTGGAGGTTGCCAACACCGCCTCTAAGTCTGGTTTGCGGGGCGCGGTCCAGGCACTGAGAATTGCGTTTGACCGCAAAATAGGCTTCACCGTGATCAATCCCGGCAATGTAGAAACCGAAGAAGTGTTGTCGGATATTCGCGAAGGTAGATTTCCGCCCCAGAAGGCAATCCCGCTTTCAGACTTGGTTGGCAGCATTGAATGGCTGTTGAACCTATCACCCCATGTCGATGTTCAAGACCTAAATTTGCAACAGCGATCAAGCGGCTAGCGGAATATTTCTGGTGAGTCGAAAAGGATAGGTTTAAGGAGGAATAGAACGATGAGAGATGGAATTGAATTTACCCTAAGTGCATTGCTGGTCGGAGGCGGTGCCACAGTCACAATGGACTTATGGGCAGTCCTCTTAAAACGATTTGGTATACAGTCCCTTGATTTGGGACTGCTGGGCCGCTGGATTGGCTATTTCCCGACCGGACAGTTCACCCATGACAGTATTGCTAAGGCGGTTCCGGTTCGGGGTGAGCGGGTCATCGGGTGGTGCGCTCACTATGCGATCGGCATTATGTTTGCGACATTGCTCCTCTCAATTTGGGGGCTTAAATGGGCGCGGACACCTTCGCTGTTTCCGGCTTTATTCATCGGTCTGATGACGGTGATTGCCCCGTTCTGCATCATGCAGCCTGCCATGGGGGCTGGCATCGCGGCTGCAAAAGCACCCGCACCCAACATTGCTCGCACGAAAAGCATTCTCGCTCATGCGGTTTACGGTTTTGGCCTCTACGGTTCAGCACTGCTAGCTGTGAGGGTAATTGTGTGGGCGAATACAGGCGGGGGGTGAGGGTCAGCAGCAACTGATGGGAATATAAGATGTCTATGAACACGCGCGCTTTTTTTCTTCACCTGTAACGTCATGATGTCCTCAAAAACTGTTGAGCATTACGATCGGCACCTTGGCCCAGTCTACGCTTGGATGGTCGGCGACTTCTCCAATGCAGCGCAGCAAATGACTAACTACTTCGACACAATTGGGCTGTATCCTACCGAAACCAAGCTTGCCGTGGATCTGGGCTGCGGTCATGGAGTGCAAACGGTCCCACTAGCCGATCGCGGCTTTGCGGTGACGGCAATTGATAGTTGTCAGCAACTCCTTGAAACCCTGCAGTCAAATGCAGGTGAGTTACCGGTAGACATCATTCAAGCCAACTTGCTGATGTTTCCTGACCTGATTAGCTTGCCCGTTGACGCCATCATCTGTATGGGTGACACGGTGCCTCATCTAGCTTCGATGGATGAAGTTTACGATCTAATCTCGTCTGTCTCGAAGTCGTTGATTGAGGGAGGATTTTTTTGCGCCTCATTCCGGGACTACACCTCATCCGAATTGACGGGTACTTCGCGTTTTATTCCAGTGCGATCTGACGACCAACGAATCCACACCTGCTTCCTTGAATACAGCTCAGATATCGTTCACGTCTATGACCTGCTGCACACCAAGCACGAAGGGGGGTGGGTGTTCTCGGCAAGTGCCTATGACAAGCTTCGGCTTAACCCGCAAGTGTTTAAAGACATAGCCCAAACCCACAATTTAGATCTCGTCCATGAAATCGTTATTCGTGGCATGGGCTACTATGCCTTCCAACAGGGTTCCTAAGACTGTCCAATGTTCCTTTGCTCAACCCAGCTCAACCCACTCAGCGTGGTTGGGGCCATGCCCTCAATAAAATGGGCACGTTTTTTCTTCAACAGTCAATCAGCAGACTACGGCTTGAGCATAGAGGCGATCACCATCGCTTGACACGAGTCGAGCAAAAAAGATATAAAACGATTGTCCGTTTTTATTTAGGCCATGCCCAAACTTTCCGAGCAAGCCATGCAGGCTCGTCGCGATCAAATCTTGGCAGCTGCTATCCGCTGTTTTTGTCGTTTGGGCTATCAAGGCACCACCATGCGAGACATTTTTGCCGAGTCTGAGCTGAGTGCGGGGGCCGTTTATAACTATTTCCAGAGCAAGGAGGAAATCATTCAAGCGGTGGCCGAGCGCAACCGCACAGCTGACCGCGAAACGATCGCGCCGGAAGATCTGTCGCCTGAATCAGCTGTTGCGGCTCTGCCTCGATTAATTGATTTATACTTCGGCAGCTTAGAAGCCGAGCGTCAAACGGGGTTTGCGCGTATGGAGGTTTCGCTGCTGAACGAGGCAGCCTTTCAGGGCAACATCACAGCTACCCTGAAAACCAATCGGGCCGCAGCCCGCAAATCCCTGACACAATTTGTTCGCCACTATTTGGCTGGGGCGATGCCTAATGCGGATATCAATCCAGACCATTTTGCCGAACTGATGTTTGCAGTTCACCAAGGACTGATGCTCACAGTAGCTCTGGATGAAGAAGTAGACATCCTTGCGGTGGCTGCCTTATTACCACAAATACGTTTTGCGTAGCACGTTCGTTTGCCCCAATTTTTTGTAATTAAAATAAAACGGAGGTTCGATTTATGAGTGTTCGTGATCAGGGGTTGGCCTCGTCGTCCACGCTTCCTGCCTATGTACCGCGCTTCAACCGGGCTAAGCCAGTGATCGCGGTGGTGGGAGAAAATCGCGCCACTGAGCTAACGGACTATGTCGTTCCCTATGGCGTGCTTTCGGAGTCAGGGGTTGCCCAAGTCTGGGCGATCGCCACCCAAAAAGGTGCCCTTCAGATGTTTCCTTCCTCTCTGCAAATCGAGCCTCAGGCGACAGTAGCAGAATTCGACCAGCAATTTCCAGAGGGCGCCGATTACGTGATTGTTCCAGCGGTTGTTCGTACCCAAGATCCGGTTTTACTCGCCTGGATCAATCAGCAGGCAACCAAGGGGGCAACCATTGTTGGCATTTGTGATGGCGCTTGGGTGCTTGCAAATGCAGGTCTAATGGCTGGACGCAAAGGCGTTAGCCATTGGTTTTCGGTTAAACGCCTCGCTAAGAAGTTCCCTGAAACTGAATGGTTAGGCAATGTACGCTATGTCGCGGACAGGAATGTCATTACAACCACTGGAATCGCGGCCTCCATTCCGGTCTCAGTAGCCCTTGTCGAAGCCATTGCCGGGTACAACCAAACTGCGGCACTCGCCCAGCGTATTGGTGTTCAAAGTTGGGGCGCAGAGCATCAAAATGAGTCGTTCAAGCTGAGCGCAAACAACATCTTTACAGGTATCGTCAATTTACTGTCATTTTGGTCACATGAGAATATTGGTATTTCTGTTGCCGATGGGATTGACGAAATTGCGTTGGCCTTGGTTACAGACGCCTACTCACGGACGCTCCGCTCAAAAATAGTTTCGCTCACGCCTGCCGATGGTTGCGTAAAAACCAAGCGTAACCTGGTCATTCTACCTAATAAAATCGTGCGTGTAAAAAAGAGAATTGACCGCACCATCGAGTTGCAAAATACTCTGCCACCTATCTCATTATTGGATATCACCTTGCAGAAAATTCAACAGTTGTATGGGGCTGCTACGGCGAAATTTATTGCCCTACAGCTTGAATATCCTGCTCATCGCTAGCGAGATTAAGGAGTTCATTCGATGCATGTTATGGACGTGGTTTCTGAAACCGCATTAATCACCCTGAAAGCAAGAATCATTGAAACAGAAAAACCGTATCCAATTATCCAGGATATTGTTGGCAAGCAATGTTTAGACATTATCCAATCGCACTTGCCCACTGATATTCAGAATAGAATTCTGGATCGAAAGCTGCCACCTTCTTTGACCAATCATATTGCCCTGAGGGCGCGTAAGTACGATGCTGAAACAATTGATTTTGTTGATAACAACCCTAATGGCCTAGTGATAAGCCTTGGCTGTGGCTTCGATACAAGATATTGGCGGATATCAGACAAAGTATGGAATTATATCGAAATTGATTTACCCGAGATTGTCGCAGTCAAGCAAGCGATCTTAGCCGATCGTATCACCTATCCTATGATTAGTTGTTCAGTGTTAGATGATAATTGGATAAAGGCAATACAGCAGCTGCAAACTGAAAATGTTTTCTTTATCGCTGAGGGATTATTAATGTACTTAGCTCCAGCAGATGTCATACGCCTTTTTAATAAGCTGTCGCAATCCTTTACCAACTCATTTATCCTTTTTGAGATTGTTCATCAGCGATACACTCAAGGTATCTGGAAAAAGAATATTGAAGCCAAGATGACACGCACTTTGGGTACTGATGCAGGGGCTGCCTATCAGTTTGGTATTGCAGCCGCAAAAGAAATTGAAACGTATGGCAGCGATATTGAAGTTATCGAAGAATGGTCATATTTTCAAGACGAAGACATTAGACCGAGATTCTTTCGGTTGTTTCAATATCTCAAGTTTTTCACGCGATCGCAATGGACGATAAAAGCCAAACTAAACTAAACGAGTATCGCTCTAATGACTCCAAGCAAATCCCATTCAGCCAAAGCCTGGCTCCTTCAAAACAGTATCTTGAGTTCTATCACTATGTTCCAGGGATCGCAGAGGCGATGCCCAACCATTCCCATGATGAATATCAAATTTGCTTATCAATTGGGGGTGCTGATACAGAGGTTTATTACCGAGTCATCTATCACTTGTTGCCTGTGAACAGTCTGAGTGTCGTCCATCCCGGTGAGATACATAAAGTTCGCCAGCTCGAAGACCGTCTGTGGAACTCTTCCCAGTGGATAAGGATTAGTAAAGTACTCGCAGAAGATAAGCAGAGGGGGTAAGGAAGGCAGAAAGTTAGTTGATCCGAGCAGCATTGGCAGGGGAGATGACCACGTTCCAAGACCTGCCCTGGAATGCACCTTTCTACGAAAAGAGAGGATTCCGGACTTTGTCTAATTCCGAGCTGAATCTCATGCTGCGCGACATTTTGGCACAAGAAGCAAGCCTGGGGATGAAGAACCGGGTGGCGATGCTTTATTCGAGGGAATAGGGAAGAGGAGGGTTTTCATGTCGCGCATCAACTGCGATCAGCTTGGTCCTTTGATGTAGAGATTCGCCCCTTTGCAGAAAAGTGATGAAAACCTATCATAAAGATTTCCAGGCCATGCTTAACGAGACAAGACTAGTCTGGGATTTACAGCGAGCCAACCAAATTGCCCAAAGTTTTTCTAACTCTTTGGATTTAGAAGTCATCGCTCATCTGGCAACGGCAGGTTTGGTTCAGTATTTCGACTGTGCTTTTGCTCGGGTTTGGCTAATCGAACCTGATCGCAAACAACTGCGATTGGTTGCCTCATCAGGACTATACACACAGATTAATGGTTCTTTTAGTCGCATCCCGATGGGGGAATTTAAGATTGGTAAGATCGCTCAAAACCGCGTATCGCTCTTGAGCAATAATCTCGCAGAGGAGTCCTGGGTTCGGTATCCTGAATGGGCTATCGAGAATGAAATCAGGAGCTTTGCGGGTTATCCCTTAGCGAATTCTGGCCAAGTCATTGGCGTATTGGCTGCTTTTGGCTATGAGCCTATGAGCTCAGAGTTTCTAGAAGTGTTGTCTAGCTTTTGCACAACTTTAACAGTGGCTTTGTCGCTTGCCTTATTGCATCAGCAAGAAAGACAAACTTCTCAGGCTGCTAAACCTCAAGCTATTCTGTCAGAATTCTCACTTTCGGATAGCCTTGCCTATATTTTGGGTCAGACAAGCATAACCGTTCTAGGGACAGAAAGAAGCGTCAATCTATCCCAGACTCAAGTATTCCTAAAACTTGCTGAAGGTCTTAAAGCTTTAGATTGTACTTATTGTCGTTTAACCTATGATCTAGATTCGGTTTCTTTAGAAGCAATCGCTGCAATTCATCCCCTCACAAACCAAGCACAAGACGAATGGGAGCGATCAATTTTCGGCAACTTGTCGGCGATCGCATCCTGCTTTGATGGGGTCTTTAGAATCAATACCGAAGCCAGCATTAAAGCAATTCAGATTTCACTGACATTTCCTACGTCCGTTGGTCTTCCACAACCCTCTCTGCGGATTCAATGTCGCTTACCATTGCTACAGATAGGCTTTACTCAGCTAGCCTATGCAGCAGGATTCAGGGTTCAGGCTGAGGAAGAGCGTCCTGTTCCCCTATTAACAGATCAAGCTTCTTTGTTGGCAACCAGTGACTACATTATTTGGGTTAGCCATCCCTCAAAAAAGACTCCCAGTGAGGCAAAGGCTCAGGTTAATCTATCGACAACTCCCAGTGAGTTGCAAGCAGCCGTTGAAGCCGTCATGCGAGGCGATACATGGGAACTTGATCAGAATACTCAGGGGCGTCCAAAACTCTCTCAGAGAGAACAAGAAGTGATGACACTTCTGGCAAAGGGGTTGCGCGATCGTGAGATTGCTGATCAGCTCTATATTAGCGATAGCACCGTGAAGTTTCACATCAATAACATATTGGCCAAATTGGAGTCAAAAACTCGCATGCAAGCACTGTATACGTTAATGAGGGCGGATGGGCTAGAGCTCTAAATTTACCAGTGCCAAACATACTCAAATCGCTCGAACAGATCGGCTACCTGGTTTTTCTCAATCAACAGTACGCCGTCAATGAGTCGATCTTGGGGTAACGCTCGCTCATGAATATCTTCGGCGATCGCATAAACGGCGATATTTTTATTCATCATCGTTTCCAAATCCCGATCCAGCTCAGGTGGCTGTGTCTGTTGCCACTTACCAAAGTGTAAGTTGAAGGGCGTTTGATCCTTAACTAAATAATTCACAGCATTGCTTCTGAGTAACACTGCGATATCAACCCCAGCATTCTGAAAACTCTGACTTAACCAAAGAATCGTAGATTTATTTGAGTCAGCGGGTTTGAGTTGGAAGAAAACCAGCAAAGTCAATCCCAAAAAAGATGCCGCCTTGGTGGCCCAAAAAAAGCCGACATCGAACGGCTATTGGCACGCTATCGCACCGAGATTGAGCGCGGCAAAATGAGAGCTTTGTTTGTCGACGAATGTCATCTGATGAGTGGGGATCTCGAAGGCTACGTTTGGGGGCGTCGCAACCAGCGAGTCGAGGTGCCCATTGTCATGGCAGTGCTCTGTCGTTTGTACCATACTGATGTTCCAGAGGGACCAATATATAGAATCGGTTCTATTTTAGCTCGAAAAGAAATTTCCGAGCCTGTTCAATCTATTGGGGCAGATTAGATGCTCAACCTGACATATGAGTACAAGCTAAAACCGTAAGCCGATCAGATTGAGTGCGATCTAGAGATGTGCCGTAAGGTCTCGAATTATGTGTGGAAGGAACAACTTTTTCTGACAGATAGCTTACTGCCTAGAAGCTGATTGGTGACAGCCTCAGCAACTTTTGAATAGAATTAATGTTCCCGTTCATTCGTCGCAAAAACTTTTCGCACTCAGCGAAAAGACTCCATACGGTCGGTGTGCAACGGGGTTGTCAGGCTACCTCCGATTGCAGTTAGACTGCCCCCAGCTTTGTTTTTATCGCAGCGGCTATCTCATCTGCCAGTTCATCCACAGAGCTGACTCCATTTAGAACCAAATCGCAATTTTTCAAGACCCTTGCGTTTACTTGAAGATACATTTCTCGGGTAGCACTATTAAGATACCCCGTTAGATATTCTTTGAGATAGGCTGCCAGGTATTCTGAATTTCTTTTAATGAGACACCATTCAACATCTCGAAGCAGCCGACGTGCTAAGGCAACTTCTAGCGGAAGGTCGATACACGCTACAAAATCAATAAGTCCATTCATCTCGGCTCGCTCTCTACCAAATGGCTCTTCAATAACAATGAAGCTAGCCGCCTTGATCATTCCTTTGTTATCGGGGAGAGAAATGGATTCCCCATGCCGTAACATCTGCAAGTCTTTAATGAGTTGTGGGGTTTTCCATTGATTAGGATCGGCTCCCTCTCTAATCCACTCAGAGAAGTTCGAGGGGTATTTCGATACGGAAGCGTAGTCGTCGAAATAGAAAGATACAGCATCTTTTAGCAAACTGGTTACTTTTTGAACCAGAGAAGTTTTTCCTGATCCAGAGGGTCCACTTATAGCAACTACAAAACTTGGCGATTGTTTGTTAGTCATCCTGTCCATGCCCTTAAGTCTTGACAGCCTAACGCCAAGCTCACCGGCACATGCTGTGGAGAAGTTTTTGTGTGATAATGGAGCGCAGCGACCCTAACAAAAAGCTGCATGTGTCCGTGTGCAGCTTTTTGTTAGGAAAAATGCAACTCCATAATTGTCTCTTCGAACTCTTCTTGATTAACCATTTCGAAACCAAATCGCTCAAAAAAGTGTTTCATTACGTCATGACCTTCAATGTAACATATCGAAATAGAAGTAATGCCGTTCAATGATTTTATCTCCTGAATCGCTAAGTTAATTGCTTTTGTCCCATAACCTTTTCTTTGTTGACTTACATCGATCAATAGTTGATCTATAAATATTTCGTTTGATTTCCCATCTCTATAGTTCGGATAATATTGAAGAAAGCCGACAGGCTCATCTCCCAAGTAGATACCTCGATTCACATAGTATTCATAGAACTTTGACGCTGCAATAGCCTCCGATGGGAGCGCAACAAAACCCTCCTGCTTTTCTGTAATTTCTAAGTCGATCATATCGACCCAATTGTCTTTGGTAATATTTCTTAGATTAATATCCAAAACATACACCCTTACTAAGATAGGCTTTTAACTCTTATTTAGACTGATAGTTTCAGTCTATAGCGTTTCTACTTGATTGGTGAGAATGTTCCATACATGTTCATTTTGGGGAAATCAAAAATCTCCAGTGTGCAGAATTGCTCAAATAATGCCTTGAGACCTATGAAAGAAGGCTTTAATCCAGCCATGCGTCTGACCCAAGTTTTCGCCTGTAACCACACATCTTCAATCGGATTTTGAGTCGGATCATTGGGAGCAAATCGAACGCAATGTATTTGCCATTGGGATTCTGGCAGGTCTGAGTTTACGTCGCTCAGGGCCGATTTTATCTCTTCAGCTCGATGGTAACTGGCCCCGTCCCATAGAATGAGCAAGCGCTGGTTTGGAAACTGACGTTGCAAAAACTCCAGGTAGGCCAACGTACACGTTGTATTTCCCTTGTCTTGAGCGTCAATGAAGACACGTTTACTCACTAAATCCAAGGCTCCATAGTACGTTTGTCGTTCCCGTTCATTGACAATGGGCACCTCGACTCGCTGGTTACGACGCCCCCAAACGTAGCCTTCAAGGTCACCACTCATCAGATGACATTCGTCGACAAACAAAACTCTCATCTTGCCGCGCTCAATCTCGGTGCGATAGCGTGCCAATAGCCGTTCGATGTCGGCTTTTTTTGGCCCACCAAGGCTGCATCCTTTTTGGGATTGACTTTGCTGGTTTTCTTCCAACTCAGCCCCGCTGACTCAAACAAATCGTAGTAACTCTGTTTAGACTCATAACTCACCTCATATTCACTGGCCAGGTGATACTCCAATTCATTCAATGTCCAAATATCTTTAGTGCCTAGCCATTCGATAACAGCGTCCTTTTGGGCCTGCGTCAAATAGCTTTGGCGACCTTTATGTCGAGGGGCAAAGCTATTGAGTCCCTCGGCTTCATACGCCTGTTTCCACTTCGCGATAAAGCCCATCGACACATCCAGAATGCGGATGATGGATTCATAAGTATGCTCTTGATAGAGCAGTTTAACGACCAAGGCTTTCTTCACCTGACGACCATCTCGTTGCGTCTTGATGAAGGCTTTCAATTCCTCGATAGCGTCGGCTTTAGTCGATGATGAAGGCTTCGAACTCATAACAATAAGGGAGGGGCAATGTTCTGACGGATACAGTTGCTAAGATCTTACCGATTTACCCTCAAGAATCAAGACGGACGACTATAGTAGCGAATTGGTCTCAAATTACATCAACGGCTAAAGCTTCCACAACTCTATATTCTGCGAGTATTTAACTGATGTTTAGAGAGTGATTTCTACTTTCTCATAGATTGTCTAAAACTCAGGCTGAATCAGACCTCATAAGTAAAAATTCAGGCAAATAGTGCAGGAGAAATGTAGAAGCACCTATCAACTCTATTAGGTAATAGCTCGGAAAAGTTAAGCAATTCTGATCTCGCTAGCAGCGATACCTATGAGTTATACCAGGGATGCCTTTTGGTTTTACTACCAGGTGACGAGAGCTAGTGCTGATAACTATGATCATTTTTGTCGAAAGTCCTATGCAGGAGAAGTGCAACAATGACCCAGGAGCACCCGAATATCTCTCTTTTGAAGCAATTAGATCTCAGCAACATAGCCGAAGCTTCTGCTCTTTTTGCGGAAGGCTTTGTCTGGCATTTTTTCAATCCTCACCTGCTGGATATCCAGGGTGACTATGTTGGCGTGAACGGTCTTCAAGCCTTCTTTGAGAGACTGGCAGCCCTAACTGACGGAACCTTCCAAGTCGAGGCGATCGCCGCTATCCCTTGCGGCGATGAGTTAGTCGTTACTCACGTCAAGGATAGGATGCTTTTGGAGGGCCAGCCCAGCAAACTCGACGCAGTTGTCGTCTGGCGAATCGTTGGGAATCGTATTGCTGAAGCCTGGGACATCCCATCTGTTTATACGGATCATACGGAGCATTTGCCGATAGCTGCCTAGGAAAGAATTTCCAAAATCATATCAAGGTCAATTGAGCGCTTCTTATCAATTGACCCGTTGACCTTTGAATACCTAGAAATCTGCTCCTATTAATTCATCACGAATCCTAACTAATGATGCTGTTAGGTGTGCTTCTGGTGCAGATGACGAGAGTTAGATTTGTCTGGAGATATACAGATGAGGACAGTACAATTAAAAGCCCGTGGTTCGCTCGATCATTTAGAAATTGTTGAGAGGTCTGTACCGATACCAGGTGATCAGGAGGTAATCATAAAAATGCAGGCGGCCTCGCTGAATTGGAAGGATATCTTGATGATCATTGGTGGATTTGGGGTTGGCGATGACATCAAACTTCCTTTTGTTCCTCTAAGTGATGGCGCTGGTGAGGTGATGCAGATCGGTAAAAATGTGAGTCGTGTTCAACTAGGGGATAACGTTAATCCTCTTTTCTTCCAGGAATGGTTAGCGGGTCAATTTACAGCAGACGCAGCTAATAGTTCACTGGCTGGAGGAAGATACGAAGGCATTCTCAGTGAATATGTGTGCCTCAATGAAAACGGCGTTGCAAAATATCCGCAACATTTAACGGCTATACAAGCCGCAACGCTTCCTTGTGCCGGAGTTACAGCTTGGTCGGCACTATCACAAGCAGGTGTTAAAGCTGGGGACGTTGTGTTGCTACAGGGTACAGGTGGCGTCTCTACTCAGGCTTTGAAATTTGCGAAAGCTTTCGGTGCTGAAGTCATTATGACCTCATCGAGTAATGCCAAGCTTGAGAGAGTCAAAACAATGGGGGCCGATCATCTAATTAACTACCGTGATAAGCCAGATTGGGCTAGCGAGGTCACCGAATTAACTGGAGGACGTGGTGCCGATATTGTTTTGGATGTAGGCGGTGCCGAAACACTTCAGCAGTCTATTCATGCTGTTAAGGTTGGCGGGATAATTGCTGTTGTTGGTGTGTTATCAGGCACGGTAAAAGACCTAGTAATTCCGGAACTAATGTTTAAGGCTATACGGCTTCAAGGCATATCGGTTGGTAGTCGTAAGCATTACCAAGACATGGTACGAGCTATGGAACTTCATGATATTTTGCCTGAAGTCGATAAGGTCTTTCCGATGGAACAGACGTCTACTGCATTGACTTATTTACAGTTGGCTAATCATGTTGGAAAAGTCGTAATTGATATCGAGCAACGGTAGTAGATGCTGCTGGACAGCCTGCTGATATTGCTCAGGAGATGAACTGTACAACAAGGGTAGTTATCCATTACTTCCGAAATAAGCGGGCGCTGATTTTGTTTGCCCTGCATCAGGTGATGGAGCGACTACAGGTAATGATGGAAGCTGCGACCTCTAGTTTCTCGTGAGCTGATCGATTCGTAGCGATACTGTCAGCACTTTTGACTGTCGATCCAGAACGGCAAGATATTTTGAGGGTATGGGCTGCCTGCCTGACACAAATCCTGTAACCCAAAATCCATAAGGGTCGACAAGGAA
>ERZ1740070.1196-NODE-1196-length-16489-cov-5.410734_pt1 | contig 16489 bp, 14 predicted proteins | sample MGYA00581734_ERZ1740070 | MGnify/ENA primary metagenome ERZ1740070 (study PRJEB43018, sample SAMN04849744) | marine metagenome | isolation source: floating plastic debris | place: Pacific Ocean | collected 2008-09-01 | study: EMG produced TPA metagenomics...
CGCTCTAGGGCGTCTTGCAGGGTCATGGCGTTCATGACGGTGGCAATCATGCCGATGTAGTCGGCGGTTGCTCTATCCATACCGGCTGAGGCCCCTTTCACGCCTCGAAAGATGTTGCCGCCGCCAACCACAATGGCCAGCTGAACGCCTTGCTTTAGCACCTCTGCAATCTCTTGTGCTATGGCATCTACAATTGCCGGGTCAATGCCGTAGGCCAAAGACCCCATCAGGGCTTCGCCGCTTAGTTTTAACAGTACTCGCTGGTAGGGTTTACCCATGCGTGCTCTATAGTTTAGTTAGGTAGTTGAGTCAGTAATTTCTACATCAAGATAGCAGCGAAAGTGTTTGGGCGATACCCTCAGCTGCTGTCGATACCGTTTTTTGTATGGCGATCTGTGCCTTCTTTATTTTTTCAGCTATCGACTCAGTTGGGCTTTCAAGTAGTGCTAGTGGTTGTTTGGTTAGCCTTAGTTGGCGGTGCCTCTGAGACAGCTCGCCGATTGGGCTATGGCCCAGAAATCACCCGAAAAATTGTGCATATTGGCGCGGGGCAGGTGATTTTGATTGCCTGGTGGCTTTCAGTACCTGCCTGGGCGAGTATCGGTGCTTCGGTCGTGTTTAGCGGTGTGGCGCTGCTGTCTTACCGGCTGCCGCTGTTACCAGGGATAAATGGCATAGGACGTCAGAGCCTGGGGACATTTTTTTATGCGGTGAGTATTGGCGTGCTGGTTGCGTGTTTTTGGCCGCTACAAGTGCCGCAGTATGCCGTTATTGGCGTTTTAACGATGACCTGGGGAGATGGCATGGCGGCGCTGATCGGCCAGCGTTTTGGTCAGCACCCTTATCAGGTATGGGGCGAGAAAAAGAGCTGGGAAGGAAGCCTGGGTATGCTGCTGGTGAGCTATTGCGTATGTGTGTCGGTGCTGCTGGCCGTACAGGGGCCGGTGCTGGCGACTTGGGTGGTGGCTGGTGTGGGAGCTGCGATCGCTACTGTCCTAGAGTCAATCTCAAAATATGGCATCGACAACTTGAGCGTTCCTTTGGGAACAGCGGCAGTTTGCTTTTGGCTGACTCAATTGTTCTGATATTTCTGTTCTGATATTTCTGTTCCAAGGTTTTCTGGGTCGCACACAGCACAGGCTTTACGGTATGACCTTTAAGGCATAGACGCTACGACGCAAACTTTACGACACAGGCTCTACAGTGCGATTTCTCCGGTTTCTCCGGTACGAATTCTAATCACTTCATTGACTGGCGATACAAAAATTTTGCCGTCTCCAATAGAGCCCGTGGCAGCCGCAGTTGCGATGGTTTCCAAGATGAGATTGAGCCTTTCATCGGAGACGACCAGCACCAGTCGTTTTTTGGTCAAAAACTCTACGGTGTACGAAATCCCACGATAGGTACTGGTCTGCCCCTTTTGCCGACCAAAGCCGCGTACGTCTTCCAGGGTCATTCCAGTTGCGCCGATTTCTACAAGTGCACTTTTCACGTCCTGTAGCTTTTCAGGGCGCACAATGGCCTCAACTCTTTTCATACCTGAATCAATCCTACAAAATTTGAGATTGCATGCTTTTGAACCTAAACCGTTGCATGCAGATGTAATTGTTGCAGCTGTCTGTGCCCAAAACAACCATTTCAGGGCTATATCAATAAAAATTCTTGTTTAGAAGCCTCATGTCGATTATTTGCATCCAATGTATGCGTATATTTACGTAGTTTTTCTATTAAAAATTACACGTAGTCTGTGTATGCTAGTAAACATACTGAGGAAGCGAGCCGGGTACAAAGTTCTAACGTTTGGTTTTTGTGGTTTGGTTTTTGTGTAATTAGGATCTTCTCCCATGGTTTGGTTTTTACGTAGGCAGCAGGCGAGTGTGTCTAGAGTAGGACGAGGGTGTCGGCTGGAGGGTGCTTTGCAAGCGGACGGACGGCTTCAGATAGAAGGTACCGTTCTAGGTTTGGTCACTGCTAATGGTGATATTGAGGTTTCTGAGACAGGCCTGGTTGAAGGCCAGGAAGTTCGGGGTCACAATATTGTTGTTCAAGGTGTGGTGAGAGCCCACGTATATGCGAAGGGAAAGCTAACGCTCGGAGCGACTGCTCGCATTGAAGGCAATGTGACTGCCGGTATGATCGATGTTGATCCGGGGGCCTATTACACGGGTTATTTAGCTACTTACGATTCGCGAACCCCTTTTTATGGTGAAGGTGGCCCTTTGATTCCTCTTGCTCCTACGCCTCGGCTTAATGCCTGACTTAATGGCTAATTCGGTGCCTGATTTTGCGCTCTTGATTTTGTGTTTTGGTGAGCTACCGTTTGGCCTGAAACTGGGTGTGAACGTTGCGACAGTGGCGTGTGAGCTGCTTTAGTAGCGTGCGGGCTCCTGTCATTTTCCCGCTGCGCGCCACTTGCTCTAGCTGGCCGGCGACGGCGGCTAGGGCCTTGGCTCCGACGTTAGCGCTTGCCCCTCTTAAAGAGTGGGCCGCTTCCTCAATGGCTAGAATGTCTTTGGCTGCGATCGCATTTTCTATTTCTCCTAAGCTGCTTTCGGCATCCTGCAAAAAAATAGCTAGCAGCTCTGCCTCGAAGTCAGCATCTTCACCTGCGAGCTGATTGAGCTGTTGCCAGTCAAAGTCACAGGTAGCTTGGCTTTTTAACATGGGAGAGTCCTTATGACGGTAATGCGGTGAAAGAGAAAGAAGGTCTGCGTGTCGCTAGAAATCGAGCATCAGAAGCTCAGTTGGGCATTTATTCAGTTGAGTATTGGTTGCTGAGTATTTGTTGGTTAGGCCTTCATTTAAATTGTCTGTAGTGCTTGGTCTGTTGAGCTGCTTGCTGGTCGCTGGGACGGCTGCTTGATAGTTGGGTGTTCTGCGTAGAAGACCCCGTAAATTATCAAGTTGTCTTGGTTCGATTTGCTATCAACACATTACCCAGTCCGTTTGCACCAAGGGTGTGGAGCGTTAATCTTTACCTAACCTTTACGATTGATTAAACAGCCTGTAGATTTTTAGCTCAATAGCGATCCAGGGGTCAGTATTTCAGACGTCCGTAGTCTCGGTGACTGTTTCCAAATCGCTTTAGTTCCTTATGTTTTGGCAGTAGTCACCCCTACAAGATGTTATTTAATTGTTGATGTAATTTTTTATACCTGCTGATCCGTATGGGCTTCGTATAGGGTCAATGTTGTCAATGTTTCAGAGACCATGCCTACATTTGAGGACAGGATGAAGATTGTAAGGTTTCTTTCAGATGGCTTGTTAGTCAGTGCTTTGCTGCTCTAGACACCAGGCAAGAATCACGACTAGTAAAACCCACGATGCCCACTGAGGCCAATGAATCCATCCCCACAGCACGCCTGGTAGGGCGTCCATCAGGTTGGAGGCAATCAGCGCTATAAAAATGACCAGTAGCAGGGCAACCAAACTCATGACAACCAATAACTAGTGTGTGTTTCTGTAAATTGTTCTGTCATTTGCGAGGCGATTTTATTGTGGTGACTAAAAATACATATGAGAGGCAGCCACTTGTAGACAGTGAGCCTTTGCGCTTTGCCTCTGTGAGCAAAGTAGCATGCCCAAGTGTGCAACGCCGATGGTGCGACTCCTCTTTAATTTACAAGGTTCTATATCAATGCCGCTTTACAAACAAAAGACGATCTCCCGTGAGGAAGAAACCCAGGAGCGCATTTTAAAAGCGGCCCAGAAGCTATTTGCACGGCGGGGATATGGCGGCACCACTACCCGCGATTTGGCGCAGGCGGCGGGTGTGGCTGAGGGTACCTTGTTTCGGCATTTTGAAAATAAGAAGGCGATATTGATTGAGGTAGCGACGCGGGGGTGGACGGAGATTCTTACCGATTTGCTCACTGAGCTGAGTGAGATGGCGAGCTATAAGGCGGTGGCGCAGGTGATGCGTAAGCGGATGCTGAGCCTGAATGCGAATACAGATATGCTGCGGGTGTGTTTTATGGAGGCGCAGTTTCATCCGGAGTTGCGCGATCGCATCCAGGCAGAAGTGATCGATAAAATGACCGACGTCGCCGAGGCCTTTTTCCAAACTGCGATGGACCGGGGCGTGTATCGCAAAATGAATCCTAAGGTCGTCGCCCGCATTTTTCTGGGCATGTTCACTGTCTCAGGCTTCAGCCAAACCACCATGTCTGAAACGGGCAGCTCTCCGAATGACATGAAAGAAATGGCTGAAACCCTGGCCGATATCTTCTTGAATGGTGTTTTGGAGCCGCAGACGTAAGCCGACAAGCTAAACGACTGAGCCAAGGTGAAATTGAGCTAAGCCAAATTTCCTACACTGAGATGAGCAGCTTTCTCTGTCATCTTTGTAATAGCTCTGTATGATGGGCTCTGAAGAGCTTACGCTTTGAGAGTGTTGAGGGATAAGCATGAATGCAGATGCCGCAAAGCTCACGCAGGAATTTACGCAGGTTTATCGCAACCTAAAGCTTTTTCCTCTATTCAAGCCAGAAGAGATTGAAGCGTTTCGGGTGCTTTATGGCCAAGCGACTCTAGGTAGATTGCGTCGTGAGGTTTCGCAATCGCCTGACAATAGCAAGCTGATTTTTACTGGGCACCGAGGCTGCGGCAAATCTACGCTGCTAGGTCAATTTGCTCAGCAGATGCGCGAGCAACAGAACTTCTTTGTTGTTGGATTTTCGATTGCTGACATGGGTGAGATGTCGGATGTGAACCATGTGAATATTCTGTACTCTGTGGCGCTTCGGCTAATGGGAGCGGCTAGTAAGGCTTCGGTGCCTATCTCAGAAGAATCGCAGGAAACACTTTTAAGTTGGTTCACAAAAACGGAATCGAAAGTATATCACAAGCAAATACAGGAGCAGCTTTCGCTAGGGGCTAACCTGTTAAGCTTTTTTTCGGGAAAGCTACAGGCCGAAAAGGCCTTTAGAGAAGAGATCAAAGAGACCTATCAGAACAGTGTTTCAGATTTGGCAGGTCAGATTGATCGTATTGCCGCAGCGGTGCAGATTGCGACGAAGAAAGAAGTGCTAGTGGTGATTGATGATCTAGATAAGCTGAGTCTGCCGGTAGTTCGGTCGATTTTTCAGGAGAACATCAATTCGCTTTATCTACCAACCATCCGAGTTGTGTTCACGATTCCGATTGCGGTGATTCGTGAAACAGAGCTAATGGCCACTATTGGAACGCGCAGCGAAGTTATTCAGCTACCGGTCACAAAGTTTTTTCATCGAGAAGACTCTCATAAAACAGACGCGCAACCGATTGAAGCAAATGTGACCATGCTGACAGCAGTGCTGGCAAAGCGCATTCCTTCTGAGCTGATTGAGCCAAGCGCGATGAGAGAGATGGTGTTGCTGAGTGGCGGTGTGCTGCGGGAGATGGTGCGGCTAGGTCAGGAATGTTGTCGTGAATGTTTGCTGGTGCTGGATATGGAACCGGAGCGATCGTCGGTAAAAATAGATGATGAGATTTTGCAGAGGGCGGTGAGAAACTTACGCATTCAGTTTGAGCGAACGCTGGGAAGCGATTTACTAAAAGTGCTGAAGCATACCTACGAAAATTTCAAGCCACAGGATGCAAACAGTGAGGACTTTTTGGAACTGTTGCATGGGCTGTATGTGCTGGAGTATGAGAACAATGCACTCTGGTACGACCTGCATCCACTGATCAAGGATCTGTTGCAGCGGCAGGGACTGATATGAGCAATCAGGATGCTCAGAATCAGGAATCTTTGCGAAGGCTTATTCTTACCGTTCAGGCGAATTCGCAGAGTTTGGAGCTGTTGATTGCGGTGTGTGACGATCGCAACTTGCAGGTGAAAGTGATTGAGCAATATGAAGCTGAGCTGCGAGAGAAGGGGATTGCACCTTTTCGGGTACGGCTGAATCCGAAGGAGCCAAGTTTGCGGAGAAGTGTGACGGCGTTGGTGGAAGAGGAGGCGAGATTGCAGAGTGGGCAGCCTGCAGTGGTAACGGTGCTGAATGCGGAGGCGTTGCTGGGAGTAACATTGGGGGAGGAGAAGTCTGAGCAGGAGCGGTTCTTCTTTTCTTTGCAGTGGACGCGAGAAGCGTTGCTGCGATTTGAGTTTGCGGTGGTACTATGGCTGCCGGAGCAAATGGCGACGCGGATGGGACAACGCTCCCCGGACTTTTGGAGCTGGCGGGGTGGGGTATTCGAGTTTGCGAGAGGACAAGAATTGGGTGGTGTAGCAAATACTTCGTCCTCTTTTGTTTCTTCTTTTGATTTGAGAGAGGTCCGATAGGAAGAGGAGTCTGTTGAAAGGGTGTTGGTACAGGTTCAGGAACTGGAGAATGATGTGCCAGAGAGTGCATTGTTAATTACGCTGTACAACGATTTGGGTGATGCATATAAGGGGCGATACGCGTATGGTGAGGCTCTGGTATGGTACGAGAAGGGGTTCGCACTGACTCAGAAAAAGGCAAATTTGGAAGGACAGGTAAGGACGCTGAGGAATATAGGCGATGCTTTACTGTTTAGCGGGCGACTTTCTGATTCGATTCGGTATTATGAGCGGTTGTTAGCCCTCTCACGAGAGCTGTTGTACCGCGCCGGAGAAGCCATTTCCCTCTGCATTCTGGGCAGTGCTTACTTTTCTCTATGCCAGTATCATCGTTCCATTTTCTTTAACCAGCAGCATTTTTATATAGCACTAGAAATCGGTGATCGTCAAGGAGAAGCCGCTTCCCTCGGTAATCTAGGCAATGCGCACTATTTTCTAGATCAGTATCAGCAGGCTATCGATCTCCAGCAGCAATCCTTAGAGATTGCGCGAGAAATTGGTGATCGCAATGGAGAAGCCCGTTTCCTTGGCAATCTGGGTCTTGCGTACTATTCCCTGGGCGAGTATCAGCAAGCCATCGACTTTCATCAGCAATCTTTAGAGATTGCGCGAGAACTCGGCGATCGCAACGGAGAAGCCAATTCCCAGTTCAATTCTGGTCTTGTTTTCGTCAAGCTTCATCAGAAAGAAGCTGCCCGCACCGCCTTCAAGGAAGCTCAACAGCTATATGCTGCTATGGGACTTTCCAAAAAAGTAAAAAAATGCAAAGAGCAACTGCAATCACTGAACGAATCAGAACAGAACGCTAACTAACTGAAGCGCAATCTCAGCTTAATAATCGCAGCTCACCAAACCGCCCACATGCCGATACAATAAGGCTTGCTAAACCAAGTCCCCCTCAACTGATGGCCTCTAATAAGTCCCCACAAGCACCTACCCCCAACGACAGCAGCGACTCCGGCCTCGAAGGCATTCGCGCCGCTCGCCTACAAAAGGTAGAGGACTTAAAACAAGCAGGCCAGATCCCCTATGCCTACAGCTGGGACATCACTCACCCCATTGCCGATCTGCAAGCAAAATTTGCTGACCTCGAAGCAGGCGCGGAGCAAGACTTTGAAGTTTCCATCGCTGGCCGCATCATGGCGCGCCGCGTATTCGGTAAGCTGGCCTTCTTCACCGTACAAGACGAAACTGGCACCATACAGCTGTACCTGGAGAAGAAAACCATCCAGGCAGAAATGGGCACAGCAGACGAAAAAGCCTTTAACCATTTGAAGCAGCTGACGGATGCCGGCGACATCATCGGCGCGAAGGGCACGATTAAGCGTACTGATAAGGGCGAGCTTTCTGTAAAAGTAAAGCAGTATGCCATGCTCACAAAGTCGCTACTGCCCCTACCCGATAAGTTTCACGGCCTTACCGACGTTGCCAAGCGCTACCGTCAGCGCTACGTCGATCTCATCGTCAATCCTGATGTGCGCGATACCTTCCGTAAGCGGGCAAAGATTACCGCTGCGATTCGTCGCCATCTAGATGAGCTGGGCTACATCGAAGTGGAGACGCCTGTGCTGCAATCCGAGCCCGGTGGGGCGGAGGCTCGGCCTTTTGTGACCTATCACAATACGATGGATATGGAGCTGTATCTGCGGATTGCGACGGAGCTGCACCTGAAGCGGATGGTGGTGGGTGGCTTTGAGAAAGTCTTTGAGCTGGGGCGAGTGTTTCGTAATGAGGGTATTTCTACCCGGCACAATCCAGAATTTACCACCATTGAAATGTATCAAGCCTACGGCGACTATCAAGACATGATGGCGCTGACTGAGAACATGATTGAACAGATTGCTAAAGATGTGACGGGTAGCGCCACGGTGCCTTATCAGGGTGAAGAGATTAGCTTTGCTAAGCCCTGGAAGCGGATTACGATGCACGCAGCCGTGCAAGAGAAAACGGGGATTGATTTTAGTCAGTTTGATGACCTAGCAGCGGCGAAGGCGGCGGCGAAAGATGCGGGTGTTGGGGATGTGGATGACTGTGAGAGTATTGGTCATGTGCTGAATGAAGCCTTTGAACAAAAGGTGGAAGAGACTTTGATGCAGCCTACATTTGTGACAGACTACCCGGTTGAAATCTCGCCGCTCTCGAAGCCGCATCGCAGTAAGCCTGGTTTGGTCGAGCGATTTGAGCTGTTTATTGTGGGTCGTGAAACGGCGAATGCTTTTTCGGAGCTGACAGATCCGGTCGATCAGCGTGAGCGATTGGAGCTTCAGGCTGCGAAGAAAGCGGCAGGTGATTTGGAGGCGTGCAGCTTGGACGAAGACTTTATTACGGCTTTGGAATACGGGATGCCGCCTACGGTAGGTATGGGCATTGGGATCGATCGCCTGGTGATGGTACTGACCGATTCGCCGAGCATTCGCGATGTGATTGCCTTTCCGCTGCTAAAGCCGGAAGCGGAAGCGTAAAGCAGTGAGGTTGTGATGTTTTGTTTTCTCAATGGGCTGGTTGCTGGTGCAATGCGTTGGTTGCTGATGCTTTTTTGAGGTTTGTATAAGCGTATTTCTCAAATTAGAATCCAGCAATTCGATTGAGGCAAATGAGGAATAGATATGCGTTGGGTACGAGTGCGTAGTTGAAGGAGAAACTGCCGTTCCCAGACCACCACTGAGCATCCTTATGCTTGAAGGTGATGAATCCGCCGTGCAAACTAGCTTGCTTAAAGTCGCTGATGTCTACTACCTGGGAGCCGCCTTTTTTCAGGAAAAATTCTAGGTTGCCTTTTCTCATACGAATGGTTTGAATCTTGTTTTTCTCAGGTTTCTCGCTCATAGGGAAATCAACGTATTCGTTTTCTTCAAATTGCTCATCTACTATCTGTAGCAAGTGTTTGGTCCAAGCAGACTCTGCCGACTCAGCGAAGCAGTACTTATCTTTACCACCTCGTTTTTTCTTCTCACCATAGTAGTACCCTTCAACAACAAACTTAGTTTTGTCTGTCAGTGTCCATACATACTTGTACGACGTGCCTGCATAAATTCCATTTGTGTGCTGATGAATCTTGGTGACAAATAAAGCAGCGGCTTTGTTAAAGAGTAAGATTTTTGTTTGTGGTTTTCCGGGTATGCATAGCCTTGCAGAAGACTCACAAACTCCTATTTTCCCAACAAAATAACAATAGACTTTGTCCTCATAAATTAGTGCAGCGCTCAGTAGTGTGCAGAGCCCACCACTGATAGCGAGCGTGTAAATACTTGGCGCTAAAGAGAAGGAAATCAGCGTAATTGTCACTGACAATGCAACTAAAACTGCTATGCCAGCAAATAAACTTTTACCTGATTTTTGTTTTGATGGTGTGCCATCGACACAGGTAAGCTCACCAATTTCCCGTGGAGGACCCACAAAAAAATCTACTGTTGATAGGTCTTTTTCTGGTGTGCAACTTGGGGTGTTGAAGGGAGGTGTCCAAACTTTCTGTAGATGGCTATTCATGAGAAGTCTAAATAAGAATTAGTGTATGTAGATGAGTTTTCCCTATCTAGAAACTGATAAAACGGTGGCCAGGTTAACTGTGATGAACGTACGGACTACAGGTGAACTGGGTAACTTACGCAGGCTTGTTAATTGATTTCAATTGAAAGCTCATAGGTGGCGTTTCCTCGGGTGCCGCCTACGATGATTTTGTAGTCGCCTGTGTGTGGCAATGGGATATCTTCTTGGGTGAGTTCTGTGCCTAAAATCATGCCGCTGGGTGAGACGATGTCAAAAACGGCGTTGTCTTCTGTTGAGCTGATGGCTAGCTTCATTTCTTGGCCACCTTGAGCGGTGAGCTGGTAGACGTCGCGATCGCCTCTCACCACCGCATTACTCACTACGGTACTACTACTGCCAGAATCGAAGAATACCTGCTGAGTATGTACTCGAACCGCGCCATCGGTAAGATCTTTTGCCTCTAGTCCGTCCTCATTTTGAAAGGCTTTGTTGACGGTGTTGCAGCTTTCTGTGTTCAGTGTGTTTTTGTTTACTGTGAGTGTGCTATCAGAGACTTTCCAGGTCTCTTGGTTATTTTGTTTGTCATATTCTATCCAGGTCGCTACGTCTAAGTTGAGATTGCTGCCATCTATGGTGCCATCTACGGCTTGGATGTACGAAGTGTAGTATCCGTCTGCTTCGTTGTGAATGACGCCTTGCACATTGCCGATTACTCTATCTGAATCGTCTATGGTGAAGCGGGCGTGAATGGTATCGATCGCTGTTTTGGTGGTGTAGCAATATTCTCCAGGTGCGAGTGCTGGAAAAATAGGCTGTGGTTTGTTCTGTTCTGCTTTTTGTTCTTCGGATGCTTTTTTATCGTCAGAAACGCTGTTGTTATTAGCACCCACTTCTTCGTTAGCTGCTGACTCATCGGGCTCTGATTGAGTAGTGGTTTCATCAGTGGGTGCTGCTGTTTCTGGCTGCGGCCCGCAGCCGATGAGTGCTACGAGCAGTAAAAGTGCGCAAATGGGTTTGTTGCTGAGCCGGACGATGGTTTTAAGCATTTGTTTTGACGGGTGGCTTGTGATGGATAGCTTGTTATGGAGGGGGGCGAGCTTTTGACTAGCTATACCTTTTGGTTTGTAGCTGTGTAAATCAGTAGATGCCGTAAGTTTTTATTGTTATTTTGTTACATTGTCCCTAGCGTAGCTCGATTGGGATAGATGCAGCTGTGGCCGCATGTGTGAGGAAACAACTGCGACGAGTGCTATTACGCAAATTTACCTGCGGCTGCTTTGTATGGATATCAGGCAGGGTAAGACCCCAAGTACTCAGGGGTAAGCGGGAAAGCTAAAGGCGGTGTCTTCTTCCTTATTGCCAAAAGCCTACAACCATGACTCAGTCTCCGACGAGTAGCGTTTTTTTATCTTTGTCTCAGCATAGTCAGGGCGGGCTTGCTGAACGAGTGGAAGATCTCTCCATTCCTGACTTTATTGATTTCCTAGAACGAACGACGCGTGACTTTAAGCAGTTCCTTAAGGTGATTGATCTCATCAATAATCAATCGCTAGAGCCGATGCTCGATGAGCTGTTAGAGACGTTTACGCTCAAGATTGGGCAGATTTTGCAGGCGGAGCGGACCACGATTTTTGTGGTGGACGAAGATAGGCAAGAGCTGTGCTCGAAAATTGCGCAGGGGACCGGGGGAGATAGCTTAGAAATTCGGCTGCCGCTAGATCAAGGGATCGCTGGCTATGTGGCGACGACGGGGAAAGGGGTAAATATTCCCGATGCCTATGCCGACACGCGCTTTAGCGATGCGACAGATAGGCAAACAGGCTATCGAACGCGAAACATTTTGTGTATGCCAGTGGTGAGCAGTGGCGGCAAGGTCGTTGCCGTTGCGCAACTGCTCAACAAGATCGGTACTCGTCCTTTTTCTACAGAAGATGAGTCTCGTTTTGCTCGCTTTGCACCCTCTATCGGTATCTTGCTGGAAACCTGTCAGTCTTTTTACCTAGCGGCTCGCAATCAAAAAGGGGTTGCTGCTTTGCTCAAAGCGATCTCCTCAATGGAGCAAAGTTTGAATTTGGCGGTGACGTTGCAGTCTGTGATGGCCGCTGCGCGTGAGCTGATGCAAGCGGATAGAAGTACGCTGTGGCTGCTCGATGAAGGGCGAGGTGAGCTGTGGTCTCAGGTGACAAGCGCCGATGGCCAGACGCTGATTGCTCTCCGCTTGCCCGCAGATAAGGGAATTGTGGGCTTTGTGGCAGCGTCTGCGGAGACGCTGAATATTCCCGATGCCTATCGTGATGAGCGCTTTGACGTGTCTTCTGACCGGAAGACGGGCTACAAAACGCGAAATATTTTGTGCATGCCAGTGTTTAACTCTAGCGGCAAGCTGATGGGGGTGAGCCAGCTGATTAACAAGCGGCAAGGACAGTTTACGACGCTCGACGAGTCGTTTATGAAAGCGTTTAACACGCAGGCGGGAATCGCGCTGGAGAATGCGCAGTTGTTCCAGGAGATATCTCAGGAAAAACAGTATCAAAAAGACATGCTAGAGAGTTTGTCGGATGCGGTGATTTCGACCGATATGGTGGGACGGATTGTCACGATTAATGAGGCGGCGTTGAAGCTGTTGGGCTGTCCGGTAGGTGCGAGGGGGCGCTGGGGAGAAGGCGGAATGAATGAGGATGGCGATGAACAGCGGGTAAATGCGGTGATCGCTGCTCGGTGGCAGGCTGAACTGATTGGTCGTTACCTGTGGGATGTTGTTCATTTGGAGCGATTGCGGCAAAGGTTGGAAGATAGCTTGCAGTGTGGGGCGCGGCACTATGTGCCGGAGCAGGGGCTGACGGTGCTGGTGGCGACCGTGACAGATGCGGCTGATGCGGCTGAAAGAGAGAAAGGTCAGCGGTCTGAGAACTGTGTGCTGGTGGTGCCGGATGTGGAAGGGTATCGGCTGTGGGGATCGGATGAGTGCGATATTGTTGCCAGTCAAGTGATGGGATGGAATCGGAGTATTAACCTGACGGTGAGCCCGCTGAGTGATCCTCAAGGTGGGGTTCGTGGTGGATTGGTTGTGCTAGAAGATATTAGCCAAGAGAAGCGGATGAAGACGACGCTGTATCGGTACATGACGCCGAGTGTGGCCGACCGGGTGATGGCGCTGGGTGAAGATGTGCTGATGGTGGGTGAGCGCAAGGATGTGACAGTGTTGTTTTCGGATATTCGCGGCTATACGACGCTGACGGAGAAGCTAGAGGCGGCGGAGGTAGTCTCTATGCTGAATGAGTATTTTGAGACGATGGTGGAATCGGTATTTCACTGTGAGGGCACGCTCGATAAGTTTATTGGCGATGCGTTGATGGCGGTATTTGGCGCGCCGCTGCCGCTGGAGAATCATGCGTGGTCGGCGGTGCATTTAATGCGGAGCGGGTGCGACAGGGGCAGCCAGAGCTGCGGTTTGGGATTGGGTTGAGTTCGGGTGAGGTGGTTTCTGGCAATATTGGCTCGCAGCGGAAGATGGAGTATACGGTGATTGGCGATGGGGTGAATCTCAGCTCTCGGCTGGAGAGTATTACCAAGCAATATGGCTGCGATATTGTGCTGAGCGAGCATACCTATGAGCTATGCAAAGAGAGAATTCGAGTGAGAGAGCTGGATTTGATTCGGGTGAAAGGCAAGATGGAGCCGGTGAAGATATATGAGCTGATTGGAGAGATTTCTCAGCCTGTAGATCGCAAGACTCAGAGTTTCTTAGACATGTACGACAAGGGCCGAGAAGCCTATAAGGCGGCTTCTTTTGATCTAGCGATTTCGCTGTTTAATCTGGCTCAGGCGCTGCGACCAGGCGATCGCGCTGTTGAGCTGCATTTGTCGCGATCGCAAATGTACATACTGCGTCCCCCCGGCGAAAACTGGGACGGCGTACATGTAATGACCATGAAATAAACAACGGTACAACAAGCATCTAGGTTGTGCAGAAAGTCATGGGTCAACCGTGACCTAATCGTGACCTTTAGGGGATCTTGAAAGAGAAAGTGTGCACTAGAGTTGGTCTATCGACAAGGCCTCTAGCACAATTTCTGTATGAGTATTCAGTTTTTGGAAACCGCTGAGCATGTTCCCGATGGCTTGAGCCGTGGTGCCTCTGGCCATTACCCCAAACGCCGCTTTGCAAAAGGAATGGCGGCACTTGTTTTGCTGGGCTTGCTAGTAGGCGGCAGTTCTCTTTTATATCGACGGTTTGTTCTGTTGCCCCAAGCGCAAGAACAGGCGCAAACCCAAACGGTCGGTGTAGAGACCGCTACGCTACCGATTACTGTGGCAGCCAATGGCACGGTAGAGCCTGAGCAGCTGACGAACGTGAGCCCCAAAACCTCGGAACGGCTAGATTCTGTCGCTGTTGCAGAAGGGGACGCGGTAGAAGCGGGCCAGATTTTGGCCTACATGGATGATTCTGACCTGCAGGGACAGCTGATTCAGGCGCAGGGTGAACTGTCTGCCGCTGAGGCGAACTTAGCAATGGCTGTGGCTGGAAACCGCCCTCAAGAAATCTCTCAGGCCGAGGCGAGTTTGGCCAGCGCTGAGGTGAGTTTGAACCAGGCAGAAGAAGTGTTACAGCGTTACGAATCGCTCTATGCGCAAGGAGGGATTTCAGCCGAGGAAACAACAGGCTACCGTACGGCGAGAGATACCGCTCGCGCTGAGGTAGAAAATGCGCAGCAGGCGCTCAACTTGAGCCGGGCCGGGAGCCGTGAGGAAGAAATTGCGCAGGCTGAGGCGCAGGTGGTGCAGGCGGAAGGGGCGCTAACAACCATTGAAACTCAGATTGAAGATACGGTGAGTCGGGCTCCTTTTGGTGGGGTGGTGACGGCTCGCTACGCGGATCCGGGTGACTTTGTCTCTCCTTCTACTGCCGCTAGTGAAACGACGTCTTCGTCATCTTCTTCTATTCTCTCTTTGGCATTTAATTATCAGGTGGTGGCTAACGTTGCTGAGACGGAGATTGCTCAGATTCAGCCGGGGCAGCCGGTTAGTATTCGCGCCGATGCTTTCCCTGATCGCACGTTTGAGGGATCTGTTGCACAGGTAGCTGAACAAGCGACGGTGACCTCTAATGTGACGAGCTTTGAAGTGAGGGTGAACCTTTCTGAAGAAGTCCAAAGCGTGCTGAAGCCTGGAATGAATGTGGATGTAGAGTTTCAGGCGGGAGCGCTGGCCGATGTGCTGGTGGTGCCGACGGTTGCGGTTGTTCGCGAGGAACAGGGTGAAGGGGTGTTGATTATGGGTGCGGATGGGCGTCCTCAGTTTCAGCCGATTGAGACGGGGGTGACCGTTGAGAATAAAACAGAAGTAATGTCAGGGTTGGAAGGGAATGAACAGATTGTGCTGAGTGCGGCTGAGGGCCTGCCTGAAAATCGGCGCAACATTGGAGGTCCGCCAGGCATTGGTGGCGGCGGCGGTGGTGGTGGCGGTGGCGGCGGTGGCGGCGGTCCTAGGGGAGGTGGTCCTGGTGGTGGCTAAGCTACGTTTGCAGGGGAGCAGGTTACCTAGTCAAGGCGGTGTGTCTTCTGTTTCTATGTTTGAAGTTGTGACGATGGCGACCGCAGCGCTTTGGAGCAACAAGCTGCGAACTGCCCTCACGATGCTGGGTGTGATTATCGGCATTATGGCGGTGATTGCGGTGACTTCTGTGGGGCAAGGCGTGCAGTCTGCAACGGAGGCGAACTTACAGGGGCTAGGGGCGGATATTTTACGTATTCGATCTGGGGCGGTGAACAGTGGCAACGTGAGTCAAGGGCGAGGCAGTGCAACCACGTTGACTTGGAGTGATGCGCTGGCGATTGAATCTCAAGTGTCGGTGGTGGATGAGGTGACTGCCTATTTAGAACAGAGTTCTCAAGTGGTTTATGGGCAAAACAACACGTCTACTACTATTTTGGGCACCGATACTTACTACCCGACGGTGAGCAACATTACGCTGAATTCGGGGCGTTATTTTACAGAGGAGGAGCTGAGCACTGCGCAGGCAGTTGCGATACTGGGCTCTACTGTGAAGACTGATTTGTTTGGGGGCAGTGATCCGATTGGTGCGAATATTCGTATTCAAGGAGAGCGCTATGCCGTTTTGGGCGTTGCTAATGAAAAAGGGTCACAGGGACGAGAGAATCCCGATGAACAGATATATGTGCCATTAACAAATATGTCTGCTCGGCTGGTGGGCAACAATGCTTTGAAAGGACTTGCGGTGGAGGGCATTTCGGTGAAGGTGAGTGAGCAGGCCATGCTGGAAGCGGCTGACTTTCAAATCTCGAATTTGCTGCGGGTGCGTCACAATATTTTTCCCTCGAAAGAAGATGAAGATGACTTTCAAATTGTGAGTGCGGCCGACCTTGTGGAGACGCTGACGAGTACGGTAGGACTCTTTAGCGTGATGGTGGCGGCGATCGCAGCTATCTCTCTAGTCGTTGGTGGCATTGGTATTGCCAACATCATGCTGGTATCGGTGGTGGAGCGCACCCGCGAAATTGGTATACGGAAGGCGGTGGGGGCGACTAATCAGGCAATTTTGAGTCAGTTTTTGGCGGAGGCGATCGCAATTTCTGCCGCTGGTGGCGTTCTGGGTGTGGTATTGGGGATTGCGATCGCTCGCATCTCAGCCACCATGTTCGATTTTCCCTTTGTGGTTTCTCTTTGGTCAATTGTTTTAGG
>ERZ1740070.1197-NODE-1197-length-16488-cov-9.934035_pt1 | contig 16488 bp, 9 predicted proteins | sample MGYA00581734_ERZ1740070 | MGnify/ENA primary metagenome ERZ1740070 (study PRJEB43018, sample SAMN04849744) | marine metagenome | isolation source: floating plastic debris | place: Pacific Ocean | collected 2008-09-01 | study: EMG produced TPA metagenomics...
AAGTTGAACTATAACCCATGTACTAATTCAGTTCTGCCAATGAATAAAAAACATAGCGAGTTGAGTCATTGTTGTAATTGTAAGTTGTCTGACTGGTGAGATCATTCACATTATTGGGTTGGGAATCTTGTAATATATAACAGTGCACCCCCTGAGACGATATCTGGTGGCTTGTCTTACAATCCCATAAGCAACAGTGGAGAGGGTGCCCCTGGATACATTACCAATCTTGGCTTTTGTGGATTATGTTATAAAAATAGCAGATCAGGGGCGTTATTAGAGAAGATCATCTTCTGATCCCCTTGTAAGGAGAAGATTTAACAAATTAATTTGTGGAAGTGGCTGGGTTACATGAGTACCAGGAACCGCCTGCCAAGTTTTGTGAAATTATGTGGGAAGAGTAATAGTGGTTCCATCTAAACTTGCCACTTTCCATGTCTTCATCTCCCGACTTCTTGCAATGTTGACTGGTTGTCTAGCAAACCATCTGGCAATGTTGTACTAATTGTCAAAATAAATTAGACAATGTGTGATTAGCATGAGAAAGTCTTTTAAAAATTATAATTAACATCAAACACTTAACAATGTCTCTGCGTTTATCACCAAATTATGTAATGAAGGTTTGATTACTAAAATGCTGGTTCGCATGGATTATGTAGTTAACTTTTCTCAGTTAATCTTGTATAACGACTGAGACGCAGACTACTGTCTCCGACATACAAACTTAGTCCTTTGTCATTTTTGTGTTAATGCCACCTATCAACACACTGCACGTCTCATTCAAATTGTCTCCTTGTATGAGTTCTGGACCCCTGATTTGAAATTGTAGGCCTTGGTTCTGGCCATGTGTTCGTAGCCCGCAATACAAATTTTAATGATTGGGTTGCCATGAAAAGTTCTGGTCTCGTACCTGGGAAATTGTTGTCAGAATTTGCTCAATTGGTTCAACATAATAACAGGTATGTGTTGAACGGTGTGAATTTTGAATCAACAGAGAGTAGTGTAACAACTCAATGTGAGGTCACTACACGAATATCAGTAAAATTGAGATGAGTAGCAGCAACTACTTGATAGCAACATTATTATGACATTGTAGTATGATAGCTGACATCTTTTCATAGTTCTCTTTCCAAACAGGCCCTTCACTTATATTTGGCTGATTGAGTGAGACAGAGATACTATTTTTGTATGGTTTGACCACCAGATAATGTATAAAACAGCCTTACTGTCTCACAATCTAGTTTGTGGTTGTTAAATGGTCACGATTATAAGATTTTAATCATGTTTGTTGATTGATGAGACAAGTATTACCATAAAATAACATGGACCTGATGGTGAGGTGGCTTCTAGTCTCTTCTCAGCTTTGTTTGAATTTCCCTAAGATGGTTAGTCAAAGTTCTAGGTAGGTCAATTATTCCCCAGCTACTACTGATCTAGAGTTTTCTCCACTCGAATTCGATGAAATACACAAATAATACTCTGGGTACACGTCTTACAAAATAGCTCGAATGAACATGAAACTTTCTCGCCCTTCGATATGGCTTGAAGTCCTTGCATGGGAAACATAGAAACAAACTATGTAATGTAATTTAATTACTGCCCTAGCAATAAAAAAGTCAACCCATGAGGTGGTATCACTGTAGTGTAGCTGTGCTAACACTGTTGATTCCTTCAGCAAATATTGAGTTACTCACTAAAAACCAACAGGTATATGTCACACAAAAGCGCATTTGAAACAAACAAAACAACCTTTTATTCGTGTTGTCAAAATCTCACTCAAACATGCAATTCACTTGAAATGCTCACTCATCTATGGTAGTCAGAGAGCTTTTATTTGGCTGGTAATAGCATTTGTATGGAGTGGTAATGAGTTTTTACTAACTCAAGTTTTATGTTTGAGTCTGCCCTAATTTGTGTATGTTGCGTGTCACTATCTCTATGAATGGCCAGGTTTTGGGTTTTGTCGATGCAGATAAAAGTTGTTTCTGCTGTTGATTAGGCTTCTTCAATATTAGTGCATAGTGTTATCGGGAAATTGGGAGTGGATAAAAAGCGGTGGTGCTAGGCGAACACGCAAAAATAGTTATGATACCTTTTAATCAGCTGGAAATTTAACATTATAATCAGCATTGTCTTTTGTGCTCTCTTTATTACACAGCTGTTTAACTTTGATTTCACTGTTTGACTTGTAGGTGAAACAAGCAATTAGGGTATAAAAACGGTGTCACAGCTTCATATAGCGGAACTCTGATATCAGTTGTTTATCTTGTCTATCCTGATTAATTCCATACCAATCATCTCACTCTTTGGTTTTCGTTTTGTTCCGAAATATTATATTGTAAGGTTTCGCCTGTAATGCATTTTCTCGCCTTCCCTTCACGAAATGGTAAGGCTTCGGTCAAATCAAATATGCTTTTGCTGTTTGCTCAGCAGCTAGAGACATTCACGCCTTCCCCCACCTGTGACTGCATGGTCATCTTCAAAACTTGTCGTTACAAAAAATCAAGATAATAAAGATGTACTCAGTTTCTTTTGTTCAGCAAAGAAATATGGTATTGTAACCTGATTGTTTGCTATCAGATGAATCACAGGTATAAAGTTATCAACAAGAGACAGTTTGAATACAGCAAAATGTTTTGTGTTTTGTCATCAGTTGGCAATCTCAACTGAAGTGACAGTACTCTGGTCAATGTGATCAAGCAGTGACAATCAAGAAAGCTGGCCATCATTCAATCTTAGTTCGTCAATTTGAATGTTTTTGTTAGGAAGTAATCAAAGAGACAATGAACCAGAGCTCAAACGATATTTTCTCATTGTAGTGAAGTAATGGATCAGAAGGGCGAAAAGCCTCATCCCGTAACCTCCAACAGAGTTTTATTATTAGAATTCACTTTCGAAATTCTGGCTAGAAAGCAACGCCTTTGTGTGACAATCCTATTTATTTTGCTCACTTGTCGATAATATAATATGGTCACTCAGTTGATGGTTCCAATGAACACCAATTTAGAGAAGAGTTAATAACGATAAATCAATTTGATTTCTTAGTGAGTAATGCTATCATCGATCATCATGCTGTCTAGCTGGCCGACCTATTCACGATGTGACAATGCAACTTCATCTGATTTCAAAAGTCCTACAATTTCAATACCTTAATTTCAAACACCATTAGCTGTTAATTCAATAAAATTATTATAACTGATAAAATTATGGACCTAACGACATATTTGCAAGGTACCCGGTTGGTCATCATATTGAACCAAGAAGTTAGAAAATACACAGTACTGGTATATCTCTTTGGATAAACAAGTAGATGTATAGGGAGAGGATGAATGCGCTATCACAGGTTCACGTCACTTCAATACATGAACCTTGTAAAAATGCATGGGGATACATATACTTATGGGGTATAATGATGAACAATGCTATTTGGTAACAAATCCCAAAGCTGCATATTAATGTACGGTTTTGGATTTGCCAAACTGAACCAACATCATCTTTGGGCCACGGGCTGGTACAAATTTTCAAGCTGAGTTGATCGCTTCCAAATTGTCACAATTACTCTAAGCTGAGAGCCTGGAGCTGCTGTATAATGAGGGAAGCAGTAGATATGCTCCACCCCCCTCTCACCATGTATAAAATGATCATCAGTTAGATTAAACTGTTGATTTACAGGGGCTATAATTATTTGTGCGGCTTTTAAAGATCAAAGGCATACTTTTGGTGACCTGGCAAGCTCTGAACAAATTTAGATACTATTTCAGTTTCAACCAATTCTTTCAGCTGTATGATTGTTGATGACACGCTGTGCACAGGCCCCGCTGTGGAGGAGATGAATCACATTTATTACTGCAGATCCATACCTGCAATCAAAGTATGGGAGAACCCAAAAATTATCCTCTGCTTTATATACAGATGCACCATAGGACCTACCAGTAACATGTCATTGAATAACAGCAGTTTGAAGACTGTCCCGAGATATAGGGGTATGCAGCGCCATCATTTACTATCAAAATTTTTCTCGAAATATCCTTCCAGCCGTCATGACCAAAAGGTCAACTCTTCTTTCTGCATGGACATGTGCTATTCAATTGTGCTGCCTGAACTATCAGTTTTTGTTGCCGCTACATTGGTAAGCCTAGTTGTAGTAACTGTTCTTATCTCCCCTGCAACCAAATCGACTCTAGGCAGTGCTAACAGGGAGAACTAGACAATCAAAATTCATAGGAACCATTTCATATTTGCTTATGTGCTACAATATCCCAATTTGTGGTCTGAATGATATGGGCGGGATTAGGTCATTAAGTATATTCAAGTTTTGTTCGGCTCCTTTGATCTTTGTAGTCCTGCGAAAAGCCATAATTATCTGTGCGACATTAGTAATCTGTAGGTTGTGATGCTGTGAGATAGTATGGGATTTGCTTGGCCACTGTTTTGCCAAACGCAAACACCTTTCTCATACTCAGGAAGTGAACAACGAGCAAGCTATGATTGAGCGGCCATTCAAAATACCACTATACTGTTAGTTTAAATATCGTATACAGGTTGTGCAGGAGTATCGATGATGATTTTTATCAAGGTTTTATCAGACCCTATTCATGGGCTCATTGAAGTTATTAAATACAATTAAGTTTACTAGGCTGGTTTTGTTGTTGGGGAACACACAACAATTATTAATACTTTATGTAACCTGCTGCTGGTTGTTTTGTTAAGTTCAAAAAACTCACAACATTGTAACTGGAACAAGGGCCTGGCTCTGTGATAATGTCCAAGTGTTTATTTTTCCAAGAGTGGTTTTTGGGTTATTGTCTCTCTTGTATTTTAATTTACACTTATTATTATATCATGTTGATCCATGCGAAGCTTTATAATAATCTGCTAGGGAGTGAAAGGAATGTGGAAATTTGAATCTCTACATCTACTGGAATACAATCAGCCTTTTGAGCGATTGTGATTGTGTGTTTGATCAGTTATTGTCTATGCTAGCTGTGCTTCTGTTGTTAGACTTTATTACTTATTATATGAGGTATCATATGGCCTTTTCAGCTTGGTTAGCAGGTTCTTTTTGAAGTGAACACCTTATCTCAGTTTTGACAGTCTCAGTTAAATGACAGTTCATTATTACAACGAATTCTTCCACTCACTGTTTCCAGTCCGCCGGCCTGCTGATCTCAAGCAAACAACGAAACACTAAAAGCGAGTGTTGTTATCACACATTACCCTCTCTCTCATAAACAACCATAAATTCGATAATCTCCATTCTTCATTATCCACACTGAATCATAATAACCCTCTCTCGTAGCTATGCATTTAATTTTTGGAAGGGGCGATTAGCCACCCAAACCTAGTTTGAAACTCACTTCAAATTTCCATAAACTGAGCATTCAATTTTCTTGAGTAACAACATGTCAACTAGTAAAAAGTGATAAACTATTTAAGATGTCAAGTGGGAAATTTTTGGCATGAAATGAATTTGACAAATTAGCAGTTTTGCCAGGTAGTTTTTATCAACAGTGCCTTGTATTCTAATTTAGTTGAGTAGCTTACAGTTCCTATAACCACCTCATTTATAAAACCATGACACTTCTACCTCAAAATGTTGATTTACTGAAAGCCGTGGTTGTGAAGCTATTGTGCTGTCTAGTAATTCAACCCACGAAAAAATAATGATGGTGCCTTTATAAATACATGCAATTTATGGAGATACCGTTTGCTATGATGTGAATAAAACCCTTGCGTCGTTCCAGCTATATTGCTTTGATGTTTGAAATTTGTAGACGTAGTCCAGGTAAGAATATATGTGTATGTTTTTGTCAGACTGCTCCGTCATCAGTACTATAAGTGTGTTTGTTTGATTTCAGGCGGGACTCAAAGGATTGGGGTCAGCTTTTGACCACCTAGCTCCCCCACCAGCACATACTGGTATCCCTGGATTGCCATTACTCTCATTAGACAAATCAGGTGAGCTTGACAGTCTGTTGCTTTTGGTCTTGGTAAGATATTGGCAATAATAACGTTAACGGGGTTAATTGCCTTAATTCTTTGTCGCTTTTCAAAGCTCCTCTAAAGTGATTGGGGGTCTATCCACCCCGTTGCTTTTGTCAGCCATTTATGTCACAAGGACCATTGTCTTGCTGAAACAACTTGGTGAGGGACTGACAGCTATAAAACTGTGTTGTAACATTGTAAATAGCCGATGACAGCCAGCATGCGCTGCTCATTGTCATTCCTTGTCATTGCCGTGCTCCTGCTGCAGACAGTACATGGACTTTCTGGGTTGGACTGTGGTACTCCTATTGAGTAGGCAGCCACCCCGTTAGACGCCGACAGCGTTATCGACGGCGATTGACAATACTCATACTGTTTCTTTCATAATGCTGGTATCATTTTGAATACGAGAAACTGTCAGTAGTATGACATGGGATGATAACTCCATACCTACTTAAGTGGTCTGTGTCAAGTGATATGGTGGCTGGTTACTGAGGAAGAATCCCCAGTTTACAAATGCATGCATGCTACAGTTCTCAGTAACGATACTGTACATATTATGTGTCTGGCTGCGCAATCTAATAGTTGATACATATTAACTGTGCCTATTTGTAGACCACCACCGACCTGGTAGCATATCGCCGGCTTTTGCTTGTAAGTAACGCTGCATCAGTGTGTACTTCTCTTGGATTACTGTGTCTTTGTTCTTGTGTCTTATGAGGACATAGCTAATTCTTGTTTATGCGACACATTTACATGTATCTCCTACATTGTGGTATTATAAAAGAGCGAATTGCTGCTGTAATCACTGAATGAGCCCATTTTTAGACTGTCTTCCAGCTTTAAATGAGTGGACTACTCATCCTCACCACCACCCCTACATGAACTGTCTCATACTTTATACATCAACTGCTTATTGCCATGGCAACTGAATGTGGTTAATATCAATAACACATCAAACGTTTCAAAAACAACAGAAGCTGCTATTACACTTCCCTTCTAAAACCACAACATCAAAGGTTTTTAATTCTTAATTTCTCAGCTCAAATTTTTATGGTCCTCGAAGGAAGCACGTGTATTAAGGCGCAGTGAATTGTGTTTTGTTTTTTGAGATGCTTATTTGCTCAAGTTATGATTCCTCTTTTTCAGGGCTTCACAGACCATCTTTATTTTCTCTCCCTGGTGCTTCCGGCCAATATCCATCATTTTATTCAGACTTAGCAGCTGTACAATCATGGTAGGTATTCAACCATTCCGAGTCGCTCTCCCCAGATCTGCAGCGCCTCACCAAAAGGAAGGCGCCATAGATATTACATTACTAATAAGTGAATTAATGATGATTCAATAACTTAATCCGTTAATCGTTCGCTTTATAACATGCTGTGGTCTTGAACTGGGGTCATAAATCAGTTAAAGTCATGAAAATTTCACCATTGCACTTGGCAGATTTTTTTGGGAAAGGAGAAATCTAAATACTTATTGTGCAATAATGTTTTAATTTCAACTAGTAGAATTTTAATTAGAAGTATTTAAAATGCTGAAATTCACTTAATCTTTAGGCTGAGGAAAATTCAATCACTAAAATTTTTGGGTATAATGCAATTTTTGTGCATGGGCTAAGCCAGACTTTCCCATTCCGGATTCTCTTTTATCGCTATTAGCTGCAATAGACTAGCTGGGGGCTACGAAGGGTTTAACATCATGACATTGTAATTGTAAAAGTGATCTGGGCCTGATCCCTTCTGATCATGGGTCAATTCACTCTTTTACTACAATAGTTAAATAAACCATGTACAAAGCTGAGCAGAACAGTTACATCATAGGCAGCGTAATGGTGTGATAATACCTTATAATATTCACATTATATTTTACAAATTCCAAGAGTCCTGTATAAAGGATATGTGTGAATAATGAACTAATATGTATATACACTTGAAATTAGCTTTTCAATTCACTCTATCATGCATGAATTTATTTGACTGCGATAGTGTGATACTTTGACTCAATCCGATTATGTTCACACCTTGAGCCAGAGTTGTGTGAATGCGGAGTAATCCTGCCAGTTAATACTCTGACAACTTAACTCCTCTAAAGAATTTTCCATCTCTGCAAAGCTTATAGAATTAACTTTGGGAATTTGCAGAATTATATGACCAAATGGAAGCTTTAAATGTTAAAATAGACCTAAGTGAACTTTTGAAATTCATCTAGAAAACCTGGCTTGATGATTTTACTCACTTAATGGAACAAAAGAGTCATGTAACGCCGTGGTAAATTAATATTGCTAATGGAATTTAGACCATAATATCTACCAGAGTACAGAAAAAATCCAGGAGAAGTTGAAATCAATATACATATGGAATGAAACATCATTCTGTTCTTCTTTATATAAAATTATTTTTTTAACAAACCTTTTGCTAAATAAGACATTGCAATAGGGATGCATAAACATGAAGCAGACATGTATGTAAGAATCTGTAACTGAGGAAAATAATAAAAAAAACTCACGTCTGTGTAAAGTTTCCATACCCTGTTAGAAACCCTGACGTTGGCTTTTTGCTGAGCGGGTAATTGGAGACCTTCCTGACACCAACAATAACCCATGGCCCATTGACAATGAGCAGCAAGTGCTATCCACTGTGCAACTGCTGCTCCCTTTGAAGAAAATAATAACCCTTAATTTAAAATTATATTTAAAACTACTTTGTAGCTTTGACCATTTAGCTAAGATCACAATTCAGTCAAAATGAAAATTGCAAGAATGAAAAACTGTTAAATATGAGTGACGCATTTAGTAGCGATCTCAGATATGTAAATTATCATAATGAAATTGATGTGCTAAAAGTGTATAATATATCTCTAAAACAACTATAATACTAATTATAAAAACTTGTTATAATACTAAATATTAATATTACTTTTTGGTCGAATTTTACAACAGAAGACAATTCACTCAAAATTATTTACAACAGTTTTTCAGGGTAAAATTGGGCCCAAATAATTTATGGATACACAATATTGCTCGCAAATTTCCATTTATTTATAAATCCATACTGGCATAAAATTTTGAATCTGGTATATCCACTGAATATGCATTTTTTTCAAAGATATATGAAGAGGCGCATTAAAAATTGACAAGCGCTCGCGATGCGATGCAAAGGTGCAACCAAAGTGTAGTATGTTTATTAGAGGTGTTAGAAAAAAGCTTCTTTCCCAGTTGGCTTTGATATTTGGAAATGGTGACTCAAATTACATCAAAGGAAACGGCGGCACTAAGCAGCCTGATTTGTGATTGTAGGTCCCAACATCTTCACCACATCAAAGCTAGCAAAGTGTGTCTCAAAGTAGTGCTGAAAACATAAAAAGAGCCACTGCATTTTTCTATAATAAATTATCATAATCATATTTCTTTTATTTCGCCTATGCGGTGTGCTGAAAGGCACAGGATGACATGAGAACCATTATTAATTCTCTAGTGTTGGAAAAATAGAAACAGGAGATCTCCGGAATTATTGAGAGTCATCGTCTCTTTCTATTTATACTAATTACGTCTGATTTGTGATTTTTTAGGCACGGTAGTGGTTATCCAGTCACATCTGTTGGTATGGGATCACCGTATTCAGGCTTACTGGCAGCAGCTCGGGGTTATCCTCCCCTCATCAACTCTCCACTATCACCAGGAATGTCACAACCATCGTTAGTATCTCAAGCAAACAAACATGACCTTCACTCTAGTATGCTACAAGAAAACAGATTTCTGTGAGTTCAGAATCTATTGTTTTCAATGAACTCTTTTATTGATGACATGTGTGAAAAAAACCCATATTGGTAGCAAAGTTGTCCAGATTTTTGTGCATTTAACTTTAGGTAATTTGAGGGTCTACACTGATTTGAGTATTGCTCTAGTAGTAGTGGGGGGTTGCAAAGCATGAAATTTCAAACATGAGACCTGTAATTTTATTTTGATTACTATGGTGATTCGATTGTGGAAACTGTTGGCTGTGAGCACTTAAGAATGATTGATACGAAAATTGAGTCTCTTATCTGTACTCAAGTAGGTTTAGTATGGAGTTGAGGGCACTTGAAAGTTTAGAAAGCACTATTTACAGGTTATACTAGCGAGGCGCAGTGACAGTGCCGCATTCAATCATCAAACGATCCGCTAACACAATACTCATACCTAACTGCCGGCTTGTCACTGTGCTTTTGTTTTATGAATTATTATTATATTTATAGTTATGGTATTTTATGAACCATTAATAATTCCTTTTCTGTTTGTAGCTCACATCCATATGGTAATGGTTCAAATGGCCATCATGAAGAACCTAAAGAGAAAAAGAAGCCACATATCAAAAAACCTTTAAATGCTTTCATGTTATTCATGAAAGACATGCGTGCCAAAGTAGTGGCTGAATGTACATTAAAAGAATCAGCGGCCATCAACCAAATACTAGGCAGGAAGGTTGGTATCATTTACTGCTTGATCATAGCACATCATTATGCGCAATTTAGCTTTGATTCACCGTTGGCCTAAGAAACAGAATTGCAGATATGGTACAAGTCCAAAGTATTACCAAATATTAATTTTTAGTGAGTGTATGCATGTATGCATCACATTATTTGTTGGAGATTCTTAAAAAAGTTGTCGTTACTCCCCACCTCTTACACCACCGCCTAGTGAGAAGAATGCATTCTGGGAGGCTAATTAGGGTGTGTCTAATGAGGCAGATAAATGACATTAAATTGTATCTGACCATCAAATACTGCACATCAATGAAACGTAACTGTTACTGTTGATACGGCGAGGCGCTCATACTTTACCTGTATATCAGTAGAGAAGACCTCTACAGCCTAATAAGAGTCGGTGGTGAGGATTAGAAATTCTATGGGATAATCTCTGCATCATTAGACAAATTTTACTGTCATTAATTCGAGTATAAAGATATTTGCACTTGAAAAAATGGCTAGTAATAAAAATATAAAGAGAGAATTGGCAGATTTGCTGTTGAAGAGATTTTGGTGCGTTTTGACCGAGCTGAGTATCATTTTACTGGGACAAAACACTATTCATACCAGACTATTAGCTCTGCAACTTGGGCTTCCATTACCTTATACCATAGCTAGCGCAGAATGCCGAGTTACAGGTACATACATAGACATATACGAACAAACACGTGTTAACATGTGAAGACTAGTGCAGATGATTAATTAAAAGCTGCCGTAATCGTTTGATGTTCAGACATAACCACTGAGATTCATTAGAGAAGCGTGTGAGATTAGAGAGAACAAAGAACTGTACATGTTTATCATATAAACACATGGCAAAACATCCTTATAACATGAAACTAGGAAGCTGCCTTTGGAACGAACCCACAACTATCAACTGAATTCCCGTGATTTCCAGGATACCTATTGTAACCCTTTCTTGTTGTTAGATGTGCATAAGAAGTCATGTAGAGCGATTGGCGCCTGAGTATCTTCCCAAATTACAGGTTCTTCACTCCATTATAACTCACTACTGTCATTAAGACGTGTGATGCTCAGATTTTTGGCGTTCATAAGTAAGATACACTAAATATGTGCTTGTTTTTTATTTCTTTCAGTGGCATGCGTTAGACAGAACTGAACAGAATAAATATTATGAAATGGCCAAAAAGGAGCGAGAATTGCATTTAAAGCTCTATCCAGGCTGGAGTGCAAGAGACAATTATGCCATGCATTCGAAGAGGAAAAAGCGTCGAAGGGAATCTTCTGTAGAAAATAAAGGTACTGGTTTCCGGTTCAGCTGTTTTAGTTGCATGTGATGTTTGTAAAAATTGTTTACCAGAGAGCTATTTTATGTCGTTGGTTATGAGCTAAGAGCGCATCACCTGCGTCAAAAATAAAATAATTTATAATCATACCAGAGGAACCCATTAAAATATTTCATCACACATTTAGTGAGAGATCCAAAGAGCCGATATTTTGATGATGTGTTACCATCCATAGTGATGAGCCAGTCTAATGACAGCAGACTATCATTGTTTTGAGTGAAGTAGTCTACATCAATTGCATGAGCGACAGAGTTCATGCAAATTATATTGTATCTCACAAAACTTTGTTCAAGGCCAAGCATCTTAAAATCCTCCGCTGAATGGCACAGATGCCATGGATTCCCTTTGGGCATTGACCAATGCTATAATGCCCGCAGGGAAGAAAAAAATTGTTTTAGTTATTTTTGTTTTTGATACAAAAATCCCACAAGTGATTTAGAATTGGGAGTCTGTGCTCAAAATACTTTCGACATAATGCTAATATTCGAGACAAGGTATTACTGCTGAATATTAGAATAATTTAGCATTGCAGAGAAAGTTGATATGAAAATCAAACATGACAGCAGTCATCATTGCCTCTACGAGGCTGTAGTGTGCACGTATGGAACCTAAGCGAACCAATTTGGATAAACAGCTTTCATTGCCCTTTGATCTATATTTTTGTAAGCAACTGATAGGCTTTTATCCCTTTGATGTCTCTACACTAGGATTATTTGCCGTAAACCAATGGATGCTCCATTTGCATTGGTGGAAAACGTCCGCACCAGATTACCTGGCGCAACTGTGTTGGTAGTGTTGGTTATGACTGCGTCATTATTCATTTCCAGAACAAAAAATGGGTGGAAAAGTTAATATTCTCCGATTAGATCCACCCATTTAAAAACATACAGCAATTAAATCAAATTAATTAACTTGCTAATCGTTTTATGTTAAAAGAGTAGGCTTTGATAAATGGATTTTTGTTATTATTTTTGCAGAATGTACCAATCCAAAGAAGTGCCGAGCAAGATTTGGCCTCGATCAGCAGAGCCAATGGTGCAAACCATGCAGGTACGATAATGACTAGGTTCACTGTGCTGTTAGTCGTTGTGTGAAGTGTTGAGAGGGTGATAGCCTATTATTATAATATATCCCTATCACACCACGCGCTCAATACTTAGCACCAACCCCTCCATCATCTGTTAATCAAAAATTCCAAATTAACCATCAACCGCCACCTGATGTAAATCTGGAGGTTGTCTCATCTGAAAGTAATCATAAGAAACACCATTCCTGTGAAAACCTAAATTGAGTAGTTCAAATAAATACCACATTCAACTCAACCTGTGAACCTTTAACAGCAATTACCAATTATTTCTTCATTTCTTTGTGCAATTGCATAAAATCTCAAAAGTCTCAATTTTCGATTATCACACCTTCTCCAAATTACGTGCACACCATGGAACAGGTTTGACATTGGCGATTGCCAAATATTTTGGAAAGGTTTAGTGTTGTATCAGGTTTATAAAGGGGATAACTTCTCTCCCGAATATCTATTTTCATTTTATGTGCTGTGAACATGTTTACACCTTGACTACACGCTATATTTTTGCACAGTGTTAGTGGCTGATTTCATTTGCACTCATGCACTTGCACCACACATATGTTGATCAATGTAACTAGCCAGGCACTTGAATATATATTTATTACAGATCTATAGACCACATGCCCACCTCTCAGCCCCACATGATGCCAGTAGTAAGTACCCCCACTGTCCCCGACCATTGCAACATGCCAACAGACCTCAGAATAAAGTCTGAGTCTAATGATTCGATGGCCTCCGCGGGCGGGATGACGGAGGGGTCAACTACTGGCCAAGGTGGTAGCTCTGGGGCTAACACATCACATACTCAAATAGACCAGAGTAATACACAGTCATCTCAGTCTATGAATCTGTCGGCAGTTATTGCTGCTAGCAATGAGGCTGTGTGCTCATCTGCACCAGGTACTAAGCTGCATGCTGCATGATTACAAACCAAACTGAGTAAACTACTAGTAACCCTAACCGTCACCGCATTATTACTACCGTATACCTGGGTGTTGTAGTCTCTACACTACAAGTCGTAGTCGCATCTCGTTAGAGTTTATTATCATTATTACCTTCTAACCCAAGTGTTTGTCGCTCTGTCTGTGCATGTGTAACCCTTGTCTGCATTGATATAAGACCTGCAGGTGAGATGGGAAGAATTGTCTTCTTCTACATCTCATCAACAGCGATATGGAAGCCTCACTGTCTGGAGTTTGCGGTACTGTTATCATGCACAGGGAGATCGATATTCAGTTTAGTTGAGAAACTCCTAAAATATACAGTCTACTTTAGTATAGTAGTCTTCTGACACGCCTATGTGCGCCTCTCCTGTCTAATGATGATGAGTGAAGGATGAAGAGGCACACAATTTTAAGCAATGGATGTCTTTAGTCTAGCCTGGTTTTGGGAATTGGCTTTGTCTGAAAGATACCTAATTTTGGATGAGGGATATAAAGCGGATTGTTATTCAGGTTTGCTTGGACCTGATGTCGAAATGTACTAATGTGCCATGCTGGCTGGATAAGCATTACACTGCTGACAAAGCTTTTGTCTTGGTATAGCGGTCTGTCGACAACCAATGCTTGAGCGGTCAGATAGGCTAACTAATGTTGCAAGAAGTTGCAAGCAGATTGGGAGCATAAATACTCAGCCAAACATAATGCAGTAGGGCATTGCTTGGGGAGACTTCCATGTTGTGCTGCCACGATGATCAAGGAAATTTTGTTGAATATTTTTTGTCGTCCGAAATACATGCATGAGTTTGCCTCCTCCTGTGTTGGTATGTTGTTGCAATTGTGCTTCCATACGTCATTTTGAAGGTGAAATTGATCATTGTGTCTACTGCGTCTGGTTCTGAATACATCACCATTTCTCTTTTCCGGTCTTCAAAAGATGCATGCATGCTCAACGCTTCCTATATGCTACTCTTTCATCTGTATTGCTCAGTCTGCTTTTTCAGAGCGATGATGACCAAGAAGCTGTACCCTTGTTGTATGTTATGCTGATGCAGTTCTCCATACCATTTGTGTGTCTGTATCTAGCGGTAGGATATCAATATATTGAACTCTGTTTTAGACGAAAGAAGAAATGCATTAGATTCATGACAGGCGACCCTGATGCAGACGAACAGACAGACAAGGAGGAGGATGATGACGATGATGACGCCGATAATAACAACAGTATGAGCGCCAGCGGTGTAGGAGCTGCTGGAAGTGAGAGTGATGATTCCTCCTCTCAGAATGGTTACGGGTCTGAGTGTGGTACAACATCCTCTTCAGTCAGTCATGAGCCTCCCTCAACCAACAGAATCACTGCTCCCTCCACCAGCAATACCACAAACTCGATGCACAAGCATAGCATTGGTGGGATACTAGGTAATGAGTGTTCCACTAGTAGGATTAACTCCGCTCAACAGTCTTCAAGTTTTACTAGCTCACACTCAACCAGCCAAAGAGATAATGACTCAGGTATTCCTGCCAGTAAGCCTATCATTCATGCAACATGAAATATTCATAGAGTCCAGACGTCTGACTCTGAATTTCCACCTTGGAGGGCAGTCGGAAAGAATCAAGCTGCAATTCAGCGCTATAAGATTCGCGATGCAGTGGTGGTTCCTCACAAAACATGAATCTTTGACAGAAAGTGACTGTCGTAAAATGAAGATTTCTCTCAGTTGCTGCATGTATGGAAGCTATTGTGTTGTGTTTCGAGTCGAACTATCATGACTTGTAAATAAAACTATATCTCTCGAAGATAAAATGTATCTAAGCCACTGGTATTTGACGTCTCAATGTCATAGACACCCATAGTCATTGTAAGTATTGTGTTGTACACTATGTTTCCAAGTTTTCTATGAAAAGAGTTGTAGTTTCATGCTTAATGGTAATTTGGCTTCTGGCTCATGTACAACACTGAGACACAACTCCTAATTTGCACTGCTGGCAAGACGTTATATGCATAGACAAGAGTGCTCGAATTGTAAATTAAGTCAACTTTTGTTGTATTTTCTGCAGCCTTTCACTTTTTCAATAGAAGACAGGCTTGCACTACCTCTTTCAGTACCAATTATCTTTTTTGGTATGTATCATCTACATTGTATAGTACAAGAATTTTTGTGACTTAAAATGTTGCAATTAGTTGAACATTAATATTTTTATAATTTTGTGTAACATGTCTTGAAAATTTCTAATTTAAACATGCAAATCTGAATTATTGACGAAAGACAGCAGCATCAGTTTTTGTTTGTATGTTATTTGATTGCGCCATGATTATCATAGCTACTGTGTAGTAGATTGTGATCATACTGGTATGAATACATCTCATGACTTAGTTAACCCTGCAGCGTTTACTCTGTGGTGTTCGCCTCACAGTTAATGCAAGGCTGAATCCTACTAGGTTTAAATTCAAGAATCGAACATCTTGATATTCGGAATGGAACTCCTCAGTTCTTCGTAAGTTTGAGAGTTTGTTGAGGAGATAAAATACACCAATGGCACCATTGAGAATCCGAATGTTTTTTTTTGCTGCTGACAGGCAAGAAAATCTGATAATATATGGGGGTCTCAGCTTAACAATCTTCACATTTAAGAAGCCTTTCTCCACACTTAACCTCCACTTTGTGTA
>ERZ1740070.1198-NODE-1198-length-16474-cov-9.985383_pt1 | contig 16474 bp, 7 predicted proteins | sample MGYA00581734_ERZ1740070 | MGnify/ENA primary metagenome ERZ1740070 (study PRJEB43018, sample SAMN04849744) | marine metagenome | isolation source: floating plastic debris | place: Pacific Ocean | collected 2008-09-01 | study: EMG produced TPA metagenomics...
GAGAGGGGCTTTTGCTGTAGCGACTTGAGCAGGTCAGGCGGGTTGAGAATCATACAGATATCGCCCGAACCCAAGACCGTCGTTCCAGAAACGTTGCGCACCCGTTTGAGCAGGCTTCCCATGGGTTTGCTCACCACCTCCTGCTGACTAATCAACCGGTCAATAAAGAATCCGGCCTGGTCGTTGCCGACATTGAGGATGACGCAGGGACGATTATTCTCTGGGGACGACTCTGACTGGGCTACCCAGTCATAAATTGGAGACTGGGATAGCTCTAGAACATCGGTCAGATTAGCGACCGGAATCGACCGATCGCCCATCATAATGGTGTCCTGCCCGTCCGCTGTCTCAATCTGACTGGCCGAGACTAGCAGCGTTGTTTGCAGAAACTCAATGGGTAGGGCAAATGTCAGCCCTTGGGTTTCTACCAGGACAACATTTGCTGTGCTCAGGGCCGTGCTGAGCTGCAGGCGAAAAGTACACCCCTGGCCGGGGGTAGATTCGATCTGAATGCTGCCCTTGAGTTTTTCTACCTGGTCGCGGACCACATCCAACCCCACCCCCCTGCCGGAGATTTCGGTAATAAAGCCACGGGTTGAAAAACCAGCCGCGAGGATCAGCCGATGAATTTGGCCGGTGGTCATGGCGTCTAGTTCTTCTGGACCGTAGAGCCTGCGTTTGATTGCGGTTTGTTTAATAGTCTCGGTGTCCAGGCCCCGGCCATCCTCTGTGATTTCAATCATCAGACTGATGGCGGTCTGGTAGGCCTTTACCCGTAGGGTCGCTACGGCGGGTTTACCAGCGGCTTCCCGTTCGGCCGATGTTTCAATACCGTGGTCGACGGCGTTGCGCACAAGGTGCATCAAGGAATCTTTGATACCTTCTAGCAGGCGTTTATCAGCGGTGGCGTCCTCCCCTTCAAGCACCAGGTTGACCTGTTTGGACTGCTGTTTGGCCAGGTCGCGTACCACCCGCTGTAGGGGCTGAAACAGAATGGATAGGGGCAGCAGCTGCAGCCTACGAACCCGGTTTCTGAGGTCTTCAGAAACTATCTCTAGCTTGCTGCTGTTGGCTTGGAGCGTGGATCTTAAATTTAAGATCAGACCTTCTAAACGCTCTTCATAGGACTGGACTGCAGCCGTCTTTTGTTTATCTTTGTTGGCGCGCCATTCTTCCCACAGCGTGATCAGCTGCTCGGTTTGGGTAGAGGTCTGGGCAATTTGGATACGGGTGACGGCCAATTCTTCTGCCTGGGTGGTCAGGGCATCAAGATCGCGGACCTGAACACGAACGCTGTCGGGGCTGCCTTTGCTAGCTGTTGGTAGTCCGTCAACAGGGGTGGTTACAACCGGCTCGGGTTCTTTTTCTATGATGGGGAGCGGAGCCGGTAGTGCGGGGAGGATGACCGGCGGCTCTGCCGTGGGGGCGGCGGCTGTGGCGGGTACGGTAGCTGTAAGAGTCTGGAGCAGCTGCTCGGTGTCGACATTGGCTGGTGAACCGGTAACGGCTTCGTGGACCAGTTTGCCGATGGCGTCTAGCCCCTCGTATAGCCGGTCGCTCACCGCTGAGTCTAGGTCCAGGGTCTGAATCTGAATGCTGGTGAGGACATCTTCGACCGCGTGGGTGAGGATTTCTACGGACTCAATACCGGCACTTCTGGCATCTCCTTTGAGGCTGTGGGCTTCTCGCAGCAGGGTGGAGAGGGACTCTTTGTCGGTGGGGTTTTTCTCTAGATGCAGGAGACTGGCTTCTAGGGTTTGGAGTCTCTCTTCGGTGGTGGTTTGATAGATCTCGCGCAGCTCGGCATCGGCGATGACGCTGGCCAACGGGACCTCGGCCACCGTACCCACTACAGGGGGAACCACGGCTGTGGCCGCATCAGCCAGCCGCTCAAACACCTGGGTGATCACCACCTGACTGGGTTCCCCTGTGGTGGCTTCATGGACCAGCCTGTCGATCGCATCGATGCCATCCTTGAGACCGCTGCCCAGCTCGGCTGTAAAAGGTATGGTCTGGCTTTGAATATGATTGACAATATCTTCAATGGACTGGACGAGATCTGCGATCGCATCTAGCTCTACCGCCCTAGAGTCACCTTTGAGACTGTGGGTTTCGCGCCGCAGCACCTCGATGGTGGTCGCATCGTCTGGGCTGTGCTCTAGCTGTTGGAGACTGGCCTTTAAGGCCCGCAAGCGACCGTCGCTGGTAATCCGATAGATCTCCCGCAGTTCGTCATCGTTAATATAAATGGCGTCCGATGGGGCCGCCATAGCCTCCGGTACGGCAACCGGCGACACGGCAGCAGAGGCCACAACGGCCTTGAGAAACTCTAGGGTCTGGTTATAATCTATCTCGCTGGGTTCCCCGGTAACCGCCTCTTGCACCAGCTGACTGATGGCATAGATACCCTGATAAAAACAGTCACTGATATCTAGGGTAAACTCCACCTGCTGCTGCTGCAGGGCCTTGACCATCTCTTCTAGCTCCTGGGCCAGGGTGGCAACAGGTTCTAACCCGATTACCCGAGAGTCGCCCTTGAGACTGTGCAGCTCTCGCCGTGAGTCTTCAAGCGTGTCGGGGTTGTGGGGTTCTTGCTCTAGCTGCAGCAGACCGGTTTGGAGATTGTTAAGGCGCTGGGTGCTGGTGTCATGGTAGAGGCTGCGCAGCTCTTCATCTTGAATTATCATGCGTTTGAGTCATCGGGCTAAGGACTACGGTGGCTAGGCGTTGTGGCATAAATCCAGCCGAGGGACGTAAACGGGTAAACATCAAGAATTTTCTCAATTTTTATCCGTTTGAACCGGGAAGGATGTGAGCAGAAACAAAATGCCAGTCTCAGTTAGGGAAGGGGAAAGGGGTTGTCGAATAGCAAGTCCCTTTCCCCTTGGCTGAGCCAGCGGGTGTTTGTGCTAGATCATTTTTTCCAGGTCTAGGGCCGCTTCATTGAGCTGATCCGTACCGACCTTGGTTTGGTTTAGACCACCGGCTGTTTCCTTAGCACCTCGGTTAATCAGCTCCATGGCATCGACTACCTGTTGGATGGCGTCTACCTGCTGTTTTAAGTTCAGGGATACCTGCTGGTTGTTGAGCACCACCTGATTGACGGAGCCTTGAATCTCGCTAAAGGCGGACTCTGTGCGCTTGGCAATTTCCACACCTGTTTTTACGGTTTTGGTGCCTTCTTCTGTCACCATGACGGTTTCATTAATCGATTTCTGAATGTCAGAAACCAGATTGTTGATTTTGTCAGCTGACTGCTGGCTTTGGTCAGCGAGCTTGCGAATTTCGTTGGCAACAACGGCAAACCCCTTACCGTGCTCTCCCGCCCGCACGGCTTCAACCGATGAGTTGAGGGCCAACATGTTGGTTTGGTTGGCAAAGTCGATTACCAGCTGGGAGATATTACTAATTTGGCTGGCCTGGCTGCTCAGGTTGACAATCTGCTCTGCGATCGCATCCACCTTATTCTCCAGGACAAACATACCCTCCAAACCTTCACCCACCGACTGAGCCCCTTCCTCCGAGGCCGTATAGGCGTGTTTAGCCGCTTCAACCGCAGCATTTGCCTGCTCGGCGGCATGGCGGGAAGAGGCCTCTAGCTCATCCATGGTGGTGGTGGTTTCATTTACCGATGCCGCCTGCTGGCTGGCAATTCGCTCCTGCTCGGCTACCGTAGAGGCCATTTCCTGGGTGGAGGTGGCAATATTAGAGGACACTTTTTCCAATACGGCGACCAGCCCCCGCCCTCGCCAAATTGCAAACGGAATCACCAAACCCAAGGAGAATAGAACCGTCAGCCCGGCAAAGAGCTTAAAGGCGTTAACGGATGCGAATACTTCGCTTCTGGGCAGCTTTGCGATCGCAATTAGGGCATAGGGGCGATTGGTACTAGGCGAAAACTTGTCATAGGCCAGCATAGAGCGACCAACGTTAATGGTACCCCCATCACCTGTTAGGATTTGTTCAGCTATTTCTGGAGAATAATCATTGGCCAGGGTCTCTTCTTTACCTAGATCAAATCCCCAAAGTTTGTCCGGGTCAGCGTTAGCCAGATAGTAGCCGTCCTGGTTTACCAGCTGCAGTTCCTCCCCATTCGACTCAGATGACTGGGCTAGCAGGTCCAAAAACTGATTGGCAAATATGTTGGCAATGACGATACCACGCTGTTGACCTGCATCGTCTAAGATCGGTGTGGCATAGCGAATAACCGGCTTAAAGGGTTCTTCAATCTCTCCTTGTTCTTGGTTCAGGTTTACCGGCGAAATATAAACGTTACCGGGCTCAATGGAGATTGTCTCGGTAAAGTAGCCCCTATCCCCCTTATTTTGTAGCTGATCCGTAGAAATGGGACTGATCGTGGTGCCATCGGAGTCAACTCGGACCAGCTCGTCGCCTGCCTCATCGATATAGCGCAGCTGCATATAGTAGGATTTCTCCTCCATCATGCCGACAAAAAGCTCCTCAAGACGACCGGTCCATTCCTCGTAGGAGGAATCATCTTGGGGATCGGTGCCACCGTTGGCGCGGGCGCGGATTATCCCCTGGATCGGAGGCATCTTGCCAATAAATAGGACATCCTCATTGATACCGGTCAAAAAAGCGTCGATTTCATCAATGCTTTCCTCCGCCTCTCCCTGGAGCGCTATGGTGGCATCCTCTGCCAAGGAATTACTCGCCGAAGTGGTACCTAGCAGGCCAACAGCCGTGGCTGGAACCGCAGCACTGAGTACAACAAGGAGTAAAAGCTGCTGTTGGATTTTAAGCTTTTGAAAACTGCCAAAGATATTTGCAAACATAGTGATTAGTTTTTGAGATTGAGAGACTAGAAAACAGATGAAAATCGACACCTAAGGGTAAAGCAGCTGGCAAACGCTATCGTTCAATACCCGCAACACTTATTTCAGAGGACAAATTTTGTCGGTCGTCCGCCTTAGCCGCAAAATCTACCAAGACGCATAAAGACTAACCCTCTGATTTTGAAAGATCAGGATCAAAATCAAAAAAGATAGAAAGAACTTGATAATGAAATCAGGTCACTATAAAAAAATCTCAAGAAGCGCCTTTACCGCGTCTTTCAAAACAAGCTTGGATCTTGATAGCCAAATCCTAGATAACGGTCAAAAAATGCCTAATACAAAAGCTAATGGGTGATACCAAAATCTTAAATCCCTAAAAAACCTTTTCCCTTAAGCAATAAAAAATACAGAGAACCTTTTGAATACTCCATTAAAACCATCGTTTGTTTCGGCATCAAAAAGGAGTAAAAAAAGATACCAAACGGTAGAATAAAAACACCTAGGAGTCTTTTTTGTTCTGCATCAAAGCTATAGAACCGCCCTAAAAGTTCAATCGTTAACTCTTTTGAAGCATTACGTTAGACTCTCCTATCATCTCAGCGCGTAATTATAAATTCCATAACTAATTAAGCTCTATTTCACTACATCTTTAAAAAAGTTGTTAATAGAATTAAGTTTAAGAAAATCTGACGACTTTACCTGAACAGATCCCGCTTACCTTGAAGGTATTGTTGGTTATAAGTGGAGTTATAGTCATTTAGTTTAGGTACAGATTCCGCAGTTGGGGCTATAGTTTAGTCAGCTGTTGTTTTGACTCAATAATCTTATCCTTGTAAGGATAGCCACCGACCTGTTCTAATTGAACGATTTTCTAGTTAAACGCTGTCGATAGTCTCATTTCATAGCTTTAATGGCTTTTGGATCCATTGATCGCGCTGTGAACCCTATAGAAAACCCAGTATCCCTCCAAAATAATCTTACTTTTAACTACTGCAGCAGATGGAAACTACAGAGCTGGCTAAACTGCTAGAGCTCCCAGATACTGATTCTGACGGACATTTGGTCCTCACCAATCAAAATTTGACCTGGAGTCTCACCGTTATTCAAGGTCGATTGCTCTATGCGGTCGACGGACTCCACGCCATTCGACGCTGGAATAGGAGTTTGGAAAAAAACTTTCCTAACTGCAGCTGGGATACTCAAGCCGTTCAGCCTGTAGCTCAGCAGCCTTGGCAGATCCAGTGGCTTGATAAAGGTGTGAATCAACAAAAGCTAAGTTTGATTCGCACCAAGCTCATGATTCGTACGATTATCCAAGAGTGCCTGTTTGAGCTGAGCCTCTGTGGGCAACTGCACCATGAGTGGCGGCCCGACTCGCTGCCGGTCTCTCGCATCTCCCGGAGCCTGGCACTCTCCACCTGGGAAATACAAATGACTTTGAACAAAGTCAAGGAAATGCGTCAGCAGTGGCAAGGGGAGAGCATCGCTAAGATTACCCCGGTGCTATCGCCGATTTTGAAAAAACCAATCGACAGCAAACGTCTGCCGGTGGGCCAGCCTTACTTAACCGGGAACTTTACCCTATGGGACATTGCGACAAAACTCGACAAACCCCTGGTCGATCTGGCAAAGTCCCTGGTGCCTCTAGGGGACGATGGCACGTTAGAGTTCCAACCCATTGCGGATTTACCCGCAACTGCGATCTATCAGCCAGTCTCATCAGGTGCGATCGCGCCGCCTAAATCTGCTCCCAAGTCTTTCTCCACCCCGGCCACAGCCCCAAAGCCCAGACGACCAGCGGTGGTGGCCAAGCCCCCGGCCAAATCTGGAGCGACCCTACCGGACAGTAACAGCACCCGTCCGCTGGTTGCCTGTATCGACGACAGCCCCGTCCTTGCCCACAGCCTCAAAAAAATTCTGGCATCAGGCGGATATCGCACCCTAATTATCCAAGAGCCGATGCAGGGATTTTCCCAGCTGATTGAGTACCGGCCTGGGCTAATTTTGCTTGATGTCATGCTGCCCCACACCGATGGCTACAACATCTGCAGATTTCTACGGGACACCCCCGTGTTTGAAAAAACACCCATTATTATCCTGACAGGGCGCAGTAAGCCGGTGGATCGGGCTCGGGCTAGCATGGCTGGAGCAACCGAGTTTTTAGTCAAACCCCCCGAACCTGACGCACTGTTAAAAATGATCCACAAACACCTGGGTACAGGTGAACGCATATCTAGCTAAGACAGCTATTTTGAAAGATTAGGTTACCGCCAGAACGCTCTCAAAATGGCGGCGGACCCAGTGCAGACCCACTTTGTTGTTGAGCTTAATCTTTCGAGACATGTCTAGATACAGCTCAGGAAACAAAATTAATTGGGCTCCCCTATTGGATGTACAAACGTTGCATGCAACGTCTCTCCAGCATTAACGTTTGGAGCTTTGCTCGATCACTTTTACCGTATCCGCTGGTGTCATCGGGCAGTTTTATCCGACTTTTTTTACACATTTCTATCGTCCCATGCTTACTAGAGGGTGAATACTGAATTTTTTTGTTGTTTAAAGGTGTAATTCGACACTAAAACCCTAGGACTGTCCAAATCTAAAGGAATATGCATAAAAATGATGCGCTGACGGGGACGTGCAAGATACTGCTTAAAGTTAGGTGCAGTCCAAGGGCAAAATGCAGAAAGCCCACGCACCACTATGGTTGATCCGGATTTATGCCATGGAATCGAAGCAGCTTATCCTTTTAGGGCCACCCGGTGTGGATGTGGGGGGTCATGCGATCGCACTGTCCCAACGCTGGCACGTACCCCATGTTTCCCTGGGGCCGCTTTTATCTGGGGTCGCCGGCCTAGGGCCAACCCAGCCGGTACCCGATGCTTTGGCGATAAAGCTTATGCGCCAGCGCTTTGAGCAACCCGATGTGATGCTACAGGGCTGGGTTGTAGACGGATTTCCCCGCACCCTATCCCAGGCCCAAGAGTTTGATCGCTGGCTACTGTCGGTGGGTCATGGGGCGGCCCAGGTGGTTTACCTAAAGGCGATGACAGGGCTGTTGCTCAAACGGCTGTCCGCTGAACAAGGACCGGAGCAGCCGATTTCGGCTATGCGTCGTCAGCTGCTGCAGCACCAGGCAGAAACTTCGCCGCTGCTGGAGTACTATCAGCAGCACCAGCAGCTGACAGCCATCAACGCCAGCCAGTCTGTTGCGGAAATCAACTATGCCCTAGCCCAGCTGTATGAGGAGAAAACGGGGGCCGCTCGGTTTCTCCAGAATGAGTCGGAGCTAGATGCACTGCTAGCCAAGGAATCGCTGGTGGTGGTGGACTGCATGGCGTCCTGGTGCGGTTCTTGCAAGCTGGTGACGCCGCTGATCGACAAGCTGGCGGAGGCGTATTGCGATCGCGCCCATGTCATGAAGATCGACTTTGATACCAATAGGCAAATACATAAACGGTTTGGGCTAAAGGGGATGCCGGCTGTAATGATTTTTAAAAACGGCGAACTGCTAGAGACCCTCACGGGGGTAAAACCTTACCAGGCGTATACGGCTGCGGTAGCGCGCGGTTTGGGGTGATAATGCCAGCCCATCCATTTAAATCTCAATCTTCCCAACAAGATTGAGTCAAAGTTGCTGTGGCGATCGTAGCAAAGATTTTTTTCATATATCTGATCAAAATCCTTTACCTGACGGCGGCTATCCGTAGATCGTGTGTTCTTTTTAGGGCTGTGGTACCCACCACTGCCTAACTTCAGAACTCAATATTTGGCACTGTCGGCGGGTGCTAGCAACACCACACCGACAGCTAACTTCCAGGATTAACACGCAATCCCGGCAGCTTTGGCCATTATGGCCCAGTAGCTCCGATTTGCAAAATCTCTGAGGAGTCGTTGGGTTATTAGGTTCTGGCTCCACCCCCTTGTGGTTTTGTTCCGTTGGGGCAGCCGCCGGGGGGACCTCAATGTCCCCCCTGCGGCTGCCCTAAAGATCACCCCCTATTTTGTAACAGGCGCATCCACATAAAGCATAGGCGCATGAATAGAAAACTCCAGACCATGCTCAGCCAAGTGGGCTGTAATTTTCTCACTGGTCACCTCCACCAAACGTTTGCGAATGCCTAAAGAACCATGGCTGGAGCTGAGTAAAAAGAAACTTATCCGCGCTCGAGTTCCAGGTTTATCCTCAGGCTCAAATAAAAAGATTCTAACGCTGAGCGGTTCTACACCCAGCAGTCCGCCAATTGCCTGATCCAAAATGTTGGTTACCAGGGCACGTTCGCTAGCCTGGAGCGGTCTAGCAAAGTCCAGATATAGCAGAGACATGACCTTAGTGCCCCTGGAAATATTTTCAATATCTTTTTTGATCATCACCGAGTTGGGAACAATCACCAGCGTATTTTTTGCCACCGCTCGGAGTTTTGTTGAGCGCAGTCCAATCGCTTCAACCCGGCCATACAGGTCTTCATCCTTAGGATTAAAATTAACCCGAATATATTCCCCCGGCACGTAGGGACGATCTAGATACAGCACAATAGAGCCAATGATCTGGGCAAAGGTCTCCTTTGCTGCAAATGAAATGGCCAAACCAACAACCCCCAGACCCGCCACCACGCTGATCAGGTTGAGGTTTTGAGTCTGGGCAAAATATACGACTGTAAAAAATACAATCATGGCGTTGGCCAGGTTTTCAAGAACCATCACAAAGTCATCGACATCATGGCCAAATCGCTGCACAATTTTGACGCCATACACCCGCAGAATCTGGTGGATCAGCCGTGAGATAAACCAGCCGGTACTGACTGAAAACGCAAGGTAAATAAAGAAGTTTAAAAATCCATACAGGCCCACGTAGTCACGTATCTGGCTGAGCGCTAGGGCCGATAGTCCAAAAAAGCCTACGTTTACCAGGACGCGACGGACGGGAAGCATAATCTGTTTGTACCCCGCTGCAAACGCTTTGGGTGTAAACCGATCGACCCCAACCCACAATACTGGTGGAATCAACCGGGCTAATATCCATGCTCCTAGGGTTAGGGCTATAAAGATTGCAATCTCTCCTGCAAATACCAGCAGTCTTTGCTGCAGTTCCCCATTGATTTGAAAGACCTCTTGTACTATCTCCTGAATATCTATCATTGCCTTGCCTAGAGGGTTACTGGAGAATCTACATAAACGGTTGGTTCCTGCATTGAAAACTTAAACTGGCGTCCACGTAATTCCTGTGTCAGGGACTGACTAGCAATCTCCAACATCCGCTTACGAAGCTTTAAGGATGATTCGCTAGTACCCATGACAAAGAAACTGATTCTAGCCCGTGTCCCTTCCCTGTCGTCAGGATTAAAGAGATGAATTCGCGTACTCCCTGGATCAATGCCAAATATGCCATCAAAACTCTTTTGGATGGTCTGTGATACCAGGGCTTCTTCAGCTCTTTTTAGATGTTGCGAAAAATCAATATATAGCAGCACCATCACCTTGGTACCACGGGAGATATTCTCAATATCAATACTGGACATCAGGGAATTGGGCACAATTAAAAGCGTATTACTAACGGCGATACGAATCTTTGTAGAACGAATACCAATCGACTCCACCCGTCCATAAACGTCCTCAGCATTGATGTTGAAGTTGGCACGGATATATTCGCCGACCATATAGGGCCGATCGAGATAGATAACAACGGTACCAATCACCTGCCCCAGGGCTTCTTGAGCTGCAAATGCAACACCGGCTGCGCCGATGCCCAATCCGGTGAGCAGTGCTAGAAAGTTAAAATTTCGAGACTGGGCAAAAATGGTAATTGCAAAAAAGCCAATCAGGAAGTTAACGATAGTCTCAAAGATGAGAACCATGTCGTTGACCTCATCACTGACTCGCCCCAACACGCTAACGCCATACAGGCGAATCAGCTGCCTAAATATGCGTGAGATGGCCCAAGCAAGGGTAATGGTAACAGCCGCATCCACAAAAAATGAGGTGATGGAGTACAGCCCCCTGTAGCTTCTGATCAGGTTTAAGCTGACCGAGATAAACATCAGCGCGGCCGCCATTGAAAGCGGACGTTCCACGGAGGTAACAATGGCGGTGTATTCCCCCTTTCGTTTTTCGGAGGTTGATACTCGCTGTAGGATAAACCGGGTCACCCACGGTATGAGCCGACCTATAATAATGGCAACACCAATGCATATGGCCAAACTACCCAGACGAATGGCCAATAGCGTTAGGGCTCGCTGTGCGGCCTCGCTTAGCTGAAGGTTAAAATTACCGAGATTAAAACTATTAATAAACTCTCGTAGATCCATCAGTGAATGTTTTTCGATAGCATGGTCTCACTCGGTACTCCCCAGACCGTCTGGATGGCAATTGCTAGATGTTCATGGGCGAGGTGATGTTGACTGTGTTTTCTTCGATTTCAAAGTCGATGCCATAGTCCTTGAGCTGCTTCATTACGATCTGACGGGCCGCTTCTAAAAACTGACTGCGGATCTCCATGGAACTCTCACCGCTACCCAAAATAAAGAAGCGGATTTGGGCTTGTATAACACCCGACTTACCATTTCTGTCGTTGGGTGCATCTTGAAAGGCCACTTCCGTCAGCCGGTGATCGATGCCGTAAATGTCGTTGGTGCTAGATAAAATAAGCTGGCGAACCAGGGCTCTTTCTTCGTCGGGTATAAATCGATAAAAGGTAATGTTGATCAGGGAAATCACCTTTTGGGCACCTGTCAGATTCTCAATTGCCATCTGGGTCAGCATACTGTTGGGAATAACCACCAGCGTCCCTTTGCCGGAAAGGCGAATCCGTGTAGAACGCCAGCCAATGGACTCCACTCGCCCAAAGGTGCCATCGGTCAGGTGGATATAGTCGTCGACTACAAAAGGCCGATCTAGAAAAATTAGCGTACTCCAGAGTACCTGTTCGATTACCTTTTGGGCAGCCAGCGCGATCGCAAGTCCCCCAATCCCCAGACTAGCCAGTAGGCCCACCACATTAACCCGGTGGGTCTGGGCAAAAATAAAGACAATCACCAACAGGATAATGGCGTTAGATAGATATTTATAGAGTAGGAGCAGCTCGCTATTGGCCTTGCCTTCACCCTGAACCGCCTGGATAAGCAGATAGCTATCAAAAAACTGTCTGGAAATCTTAAAACTCAGCAGGGAAAAGTTGATCGCCAGGGCCACCCCAACAATAAACTCGGTAATATCAAGCCACAGTGCCTGGTCCTGGAAAAATAAAAGGACAATATTACCGACTAGGAACAGCAGGGAGATGCCGATCCAATCAATAAATGGATAGAAAGTCTTGTCGTATATTAGTTTGAACTTATCCGGCAGCACCTGCGATGTAATCGAACGCATGACCCGTGGCAGTAGGAGCAGCCCAAGCACCACGCCTAGCCCGCCGCCCAATACAGCAAGTAGGCCAATATCAAGCTGTACGGTTCCATCAAGGCTAAAAGTTTGCATCGGTGCCAATATCTTTCCCATAAAAATTATTCTATCTAATAGCAGGCCAACTAAGCCTTGCAAAGACCTGAGCTACATGCCTTTTCGACAGATTTAGAAAATGTCCTCAGCAATCACACGGGCAGTGCCCCGCTAGCCGTTTTGAACGGGTCAGCTTCAGAAGATTGCGATAGGGCAGCGTAGGAGCGATAGTTGTCAGTTTCTCGCAGCCGCTGGCTCAGGAATCGACAGATTTCCAGGATAATATGGGGACGCTGGGTGCTCAAACTTAGAAAGCGGTTTTTCTCAAGCTTTAGGAGGGTACAGTCCGTTAAGGCGACTGTTTCATCCCAGTGGGGCGCATCGTCAAACAAAGAAACTTCACCAAAGTAGTGCCCCTGGGTGAGCTGACGCAGCTCACGTCGGGTGCCATCGGTTTCTTTGATCACCTGGACGGTGCCATCGGCCACAATGTAAAGATGCGTGCCCCAGTCTCCTTCGGTAAAAATTGTCTCATTTTCCGATACGTGGATTTGCTCTAACCCCTTATCGATGAGCAGCAGCTCATCTAGGGAGAGATTTTTGAACAGCGCTACGCTTTTGAGCAGCAGCATTCGATGCATCGATGTGTTGACGGGCAGGGTTGACTGATCGATCGCCCCAAAAATTTGGCTGGCAACCTGTTGCACAAACGGATCGGGATCGTGGGTCAATGAGGACGGGATCATCGCCAAAGCGATTAAGGCTCCTGTTCTAATCCAGCGGTCTGGTGCTTCTAAGGCTTCTAGCAACAGCCGATATCCCTTGGTGCGCAGCCACTGGGGATCTTCTTCCTGCACCCGATTAGCGACTGGCCTAGCGCTGACCTGGGCTTCCAACCAGGGAATCAGGGGCATAACAAACCGACGATGGTTTAATGAAATCAGCACCTCAATTGCATTTTCAAGTTCCTGCTGGTCGCTGGTGGCCAGCAGCCGATTGACTGAATTGACCGTACGGCCATGGCCCAGGGCTGAGAGCACATAGAGGACTTTTTGCAGCAAGCGCTCTTGATAGTCACTGATGGCAGTGGTGAGGGGTTGCCAGTTGGGGGCATTGCCGGGTATTTGCTGCTGCCACTTACGGGTCTGGGTGAGCTGTTTGTAGCTGGGGGTGAGATAGTCAAATAGCAGATTGCTGGCGTATTTGGTCCGGACCTGGCCGATGGTGGTAATGGCAGCGTTGACCACTTCTGGCCGATTGGCTGAGAGCTTTTGTTTGGCCAGGGCGAGTCCGGGGCGGCCATAGGCGGCTAGGGCACTGGCCGCCCGCTGACGCACCCGAGGATCAGGGTCACCCAGCCCCTCACTCACGGCGGTCAGCTGGCTATTACAGCAGGTGGCCTGCAGCAGGTCAAAGGCCGCCATCCGCACCAGCGGATCGCTGTGGGCTAACTGGGTGTGGGCCAGCGCAGCGGTGTCCTCATCCCCCCGGTAGCTGAGGGGGGTTAGGGCTTCTAACCCGGCGCAAATAACATCAGCACTATTTTGGGTCTGGATGACGCTGGGAATTAAGGGCTTTAAGGTGGGTGTGTCGCTGTAGGCAACGACTCGATAGATGCTGCGGGCCGTGGCACCATCGAGTGCCTTGGGCCAGGTGAGCTGGGCAGAAGACGGGTTGACCATCAGCTGGGCCATGGCTCCTAAAACCCTTAGTTCTACTCGGGTATGGCCCAGCCAGGCATCAATTTGCGGCTGGCTGGGTGCATACTGATTGATAAGCAAAATCTCTAGGGCAAAGGGCTGCAGCGCCGGATTTTGGAGCCGCTGTTGAAAGTGGTCCACCAGATTGGGACATTGGGTAAAGAGTGCGATCGCACCCCCATAAACCGGCTCCTCTGCCCCTGGAATCAGGGCCTCCACCTCAGCCAAAAACTGATCGGGCTGATCCATACGGGCGGCTAGCTCTAGCCCCTTTAGCTGGGCATAGCGGTCCGCACTGGTCAACAGCGCCCGGACCGCCTCCCCGGACTGGGGTGTTAGGGGTATGGGATAGTTATCAAATTCATCTAGGTCAATACTATTGGAGCGAATCATGTCTTCTAAGCCGCTGGCATAGTAGCTCCCCATCGGTATTCGCACCGCCAGCAGCAGTCCCGTCAGTCCGATCACCAACCAGGTGATCTGCTCCAAACTCAACCGCGTTTCACAAATCCACAGCAGTCCCCCGGCCAGGGTGAGCCCCAACGCATAAATAAACCCATCCCCCAGGGTCCGAATGCGACCAATAAACTCACGGGGAATCGCATTGTAGTTGAGCTGGTGTACCGGTAAATTAATAGCCTTGTACAGGGCATCGCCGTTGAGATGCAGCCCAATCCCGGCGGGCAGCCCAAAATTAGTCACCAGGGCCAAAAAGCTAACCAGGGTGGTCAAGGGATAAACCGTGTTCATCCGCGCTACCCCCAGGTTTTTTAGCAACGGTCGCGTGATGCCATAGATTACAGCCATCTGCACCAGACTGATCACGATCCGCATCAGCCCCAAAAAGCCCGTCAGTGCCTGATCGCTAAAGCGAGCACCGTAGATGTTAAACCACAAAAATTCGGAGCTGATATAGATAATCACCAGCAAAAAACTGCTGGCCGCCAAAAACAGGGCCAGGGGATAGCGGCTCACCAAATCGGGAAACGTTTGCAGCGATTCTAGGACCCCAACCTGCTCTGGTTTCACCAAATTAAGCTGACGCTGAGACTTTTCCAGGTACAGTAGCTGCCCGATACCAATTAGAAACACCACCGGCAAACATAGCATCAGATCCCGGGTTCTTAGATATTGGGACAGCACTACGGTCAGACCGCCCCCCACCAGGGTCCCGGCCGCCTGGGCAACACCAATGTAGGGTGCATAGCGTTTGTATTCCAGCGTGGTGAAATAGTCGGTCAGCAGGGTGGGAAACAGCACATTATTATGAAAGTCCCACTGAAAAAAGACAATAATCAGCAGGGCATAATAAATGTAAAGAGATTCCTGGGTTAGCAGGAGTCTTAGTCCCAAGGCGATAACTATTGACCCCAGCAGCACATAGCGAAACAACCGGGGACGGCTGTAGCGATCAACAATCTGGGAAAAAAGAACATAGGCCGGAATTGAACACAGCCCGATGGATATAAACGCCAGCGGTAGATACTCTGCGCCAATGTAGCTGACAAATAACGAGTTACCAATAGCCATGCCCAGAACGCTATAAACCATGACAGTCCCCGCCAGCAAAAGCAGCTGGGTGCGTCTGTCTAATCGCATCTGTTTTTGTAAAAAGCTAGTAGCTTGTACCACGGATATTGATTGTTAAAGGACGGCTAATGCACCTTGGAACAAATACGGATAAAACCTAAGACGTTACGGTAGCCTCCTTAGCAAAGGACTTGCTATCTGGATTTTCATCATCTGTTTTTGCCACACCCACCAGGGACGGAAATGTCAGCTGGGACATTAGCACCGCCGCCAATATTAAAAACACGCCCCCCACCCCCACCGCCAGCAAACGGTCGCTGTGGAGAAAGTGTCTCATCACCCAGCCAAAGCATAGGGAAACCAAAATTTCGGGTAGCACAATGGAGAAATTAAAGATACCCATATAGATACCCTTTTGACCGGCGGGGATAGCGTTAATCAGCATGGAATAGGGCAGCGCCAGTACGCTAGCCCAGGTAATGCCAAAGCCGACCATCGTTACTAGCAACCAATACTGGTTGGGGATGATTGCGATAGAAAAGAGACCAAGCCCGCCGAGCAACAGGCAAAAACTGTGGAGGGTCTGGCGGCCAAATCGGCCAGCCAGCGATGATATCAAAAAAGAGAAGCCGACACAGACAAGGTTAAAAACAGCAAAACAGATGCCCGCCCATTCAATGCCATCGCTGTACAGCAAAGAACTTTGATCGACGGCTCCAAAAATATTGCGGGCAACGGCCGGTGGAAAATAGAGAAAAAAGCAGAATATACCCAGCCAGGTTAACGACTGCACATAGGCCAACTTTTTCATCGCCGTTGGTATTTGCTGTAGTGCTTTCCAGGTTTGTTGAAAACTACCGATCAGCCCGCCCCGTTTTTCCTGCAGCTGCTCAAAAACTTGAAAATTTTGGGGAGGACGCTCCTCGGTCGTAAATATGGTCCACAAAACCGTCATCAAAAAAAGACCCGCCCCGATATAGAAGGAAATTTCTATGGTGGGTGGCACCCGATGAA
>ERZ1740070.1199-NODE-1199-length-16458-cov-7.337621_pt1 | contig 16458 bp, 12 predicted proteins | sample MGYA00581734_ERZ1740070 | MGnify/ENA primary metagenome ERZ1740070 (study PRJEB43018, sample SAMN04849744) | marine metagenome | isolation source: floating plastic debris | place: Pacific Ocean | collected 2008-09-01 | study: EMG produced TPA metagenomics...
CCCTAACCTTGGCAAGGTTATGCTCTACCCCTGAGCTACGCCCGCATGCCAATCTGGTGAGGCGGATGTAGTGAGTTGCGCGCCATGCTGCAAGCGGAAAATTCGGCTGTTGCGCGGCTTTTCTCCGCAGATGCGGGCAGGTGGTGACCGGGGCACGCGCTGGTATCGGCAAGGCTCATTCCGATGCGGCATCCAACGCCACAGGCCGCGCGGCGGCAAAGACGTCTTCGGAATGCACGATCACCTGGTTGTCGGTGAGCAAAAGCACGCCATATGCGCCGGGTTCATCGACCGACAAAGCGGTGCTTGGATTTGTCAGGTCCAGTGGCGACTGATGACACGTGCTTTTGAGAACGGTAAACGGCAAGCCGCGAACCATCCCCGATATCGTGCGGTGCACGTGACCGCAGATAAGGTGGGTCGGCACCTGAGCCTGTTCCAGAAGGTCCAACAATGCCGATCCGTTCATCAGTTTGATCCGGTCCACTCCTGGCAAGCCAGTGTCAAACGGAGGATGATGCATCATCGCGACGATCCGGTCGGGCTGATGCACGGCAACCTGGTCCGCGATCCAGCCCAATCGCGCCTCGCACAGCCACCCACCGTGACGTGGCGCGTGGTCTTCCTCGTCGACAGTGTCGAGCAAGAGAAACAATGTCCCGTCCTCGACCCAAGCATGTTGGGCGAACCCGTCCGTCAGTGTGTCTGCTCCAAATGCTGCATACATCTCTTCACGGATGTCATGATTGCCGATGGTTAGCTTCAACGGCATCGGGCATGTGTCCAACAGCGGTTTCAGGCGCGTATATTCATCGGGTAAACCGTGATGCGTCAAATCCCCCAGCACCACAGCCTGCGTGGCATCCGGGTCATGCGCGAACGCGTGGGCGAATACGCGTTCCATTCGGTCTTTCGGATCAAGGCCAATGATGGTGGTGCCAGCCTCGGTCATGTGCAGATCGGTGAAGATGAGCGTCTTGGTCATGTGATGGAACCTGCGTGTGTCATGCGTTCTGACCAGCCCGCATTACCTCTGCCGTGTGTCGACTGTATGAAACTCAATCAGATCCCAGCGGTTACCGAACGGGTCCTGGAAAACCGCAACGGTGCCATAGGGTTCATGCCGCGGCGCTTCTTCGAACAACACACCTTTGCTTAGCATGGCTGCATGATCGCGGGCGAAATTGTCGGTCTCTAGAAACAGCCACACACGCCCGCCGCCCTGCTTGCCGATAAAGTCGCGCTGCTCCCCTTTGGCTTCAGCCAGCAAAAACGCGGTCTGAGCACCTGTGGGGCCCACACGCACCCAGCGTTTGCCGCCGCCAAGATCGGTGTCTTCAAGCAGGTCGAAGCCCATTGTCTCAACGAAGAACGTAATCCCCTCGGCATAGCTGGGGACAAGGATCGACAAGAGGGCAAGGTGCTGGGGCATGGCCAGACCGTTTTCAGACAGCGGATAATGTGGCTCGGATATCCAACTGAACGGTCGCGTCAACAAGATTGGCATAGCCAGTTGCGCCAAAACCCGTGCGATCCAGTGCGCCGGTCAAACGAACGCTCAAAATGCGCAGGTCGTCTGGTGCCGTGCCAGCGGGCCTCGAAAGCGTTGCCGCAAGGCGCACGGGTCGGGTGACACCGCGCAGTGTCAGATCACCCAAGATGACCGCACCGGATGAGATCCTCCCGTCACGCCCCAGTTCGACGCCGGTTGATCGGAACCGCGCTGACGGAAAACGTGCGGTATCCAGAACCTCTGTGCTGCGCATGGCGGTGGTCGCCGGTCCGATCCCTGTGCGGGCCTGCGCGACATTCGCAATCACGTCGGCGCTCGACCGGTCAAGACGGGCCGTATCCACGACAATGTCCGCGCTTTGAAGAGGGGCTGTTCCCCGCAGCGACACACCGCCGGCGGAAAAGGTGAACGCGATCTCAGCATCCTCAGGGCGAAGTTGGTACGACAGCACATTGGCCGACGCAGGGACAGTCGCGGCGAAAACACCTGTGAGGCCCAAGGCCATAGCGTGTCGTCGTGTAAAAACAGTCTGCATTGGACGCTCCTCTACGTGCCACCATGTCCGTCAACGTGAAACGGTATCAGATGCGGACAAGCCAAGACGAAACACATTGACGTGTCTGAGTGTTGACGAGCACGCTCGGCCTCAACGACCTCAGCTTGGGAGTGTGACGATCTCCAAATCGGCAGCGTCCTTTTTTAGCGTCAACACGCCATAGCCCGGTTGGTGCGCCGGGTCCGGGGCGATGTCTTTCTGTCCGGGGCCTAACACCAGACCGAACTCGGTACTGGGCAATGTTTGCATGCTTAATGCGCCTTCTTCCACTGTGATCGCCCGATGCACGTGACCGGTGATGACGCGTGAAACCATAGAGGCCCGCAGCCTGTCCAAGAGAGGTTCCGGCGCTTGCAGCCCAATCCGGTCAAAGAAGGGAAGCCCCACTGGCAAAGGCGGATGATGCATGAGCACGGTGATCTGGCGTTGGCCCATATTGGCCAAAGCCTTATCCAGCCAATCCAGATCGCACGGATGCAAGCGGCCGCTATGCGGTGGCTCGGCTGCGTCGTCCAACGTGTCCAGACAGAGGAGCGTGTGATCCCCGATCTCCAATGCCGTTTGCAGGCCGCCACCGGGCTGGACAGACTCTGGGAACACATCGCGGAACGTCTCGCGACTATCCTCATTGCCCATCAAATACGTCACTGGGCTCGGCCAGTCCGCCATCATATCCCGGAGTGCCACATACCCGTCACGCCCGCCGCTATCCGACAAGTCGCCCAAAAACACCGTGTGCTCGATCTGTGCGACTGTGGCGCGCGCGTGATCCAGGCAGGCACGCAACCTTTCATCGGTGCGTTGGCCAACAACAAGGGAGTTGTCCCCCGTCAGATGCGGGTCTGAGAAGAGGAGCACCCGCAAAGTGGGTTAATCCAATTCGACCAGCAAGTCTTTCGCATCGATCTGCGCTGCCGCCTGCACGTGCACGGCTTTGACCACCGCATCGCGTTCGGCGTGCAAACCGGTTTCCATCTTCATCGCTTCGATGGTCAACAAAAGATCGCCTTCCTTGATCTTTTGCCCAGCCGCCACCGCAACGGAGGCCACAACGCCCGGCATCGGCGCGCCAATGTGGTTGGCATTTCCAGCTTCTGCCTTGGGTCGTGCTGCGGTCGACGCCTTCACCTTGCGGTTTGGCACGCGAATGGTGCGCGGCTGGCCGTTGAGTTCAAAAAACACGCGCACTTCGCCGTCATCCTGCGTTTCGCCAACGGCATTGAGACGGATTTCAAGCGTCTTGCCGGGGTCAATCTCGGGGCTGATTTGGTCACCGGGTTGCATGCCGTAAAAGAACGTCATCGTCGGCAAGGTGCGTACCGGACCATAGGTCCGGTGGCGGCCCATATAGTCCAAGAACACCTTCGGATACATCAGGTAGCCATTCAGGTCCTCGTCATCGACAGGTTTGCCCTCCAGCTCTTTCGTCAACGCTGTGCGTATGTCTTCGATATCGACCGGGGCCGCATGTTTGCCAGGACGGTCCGTGAACGGCTTGTCACCCTTGAGGATCTTCTTCTGGATCGCCTTGGGCCATCCGCCCGGGGGCTGACCGAGGCTGCCTTTCATCATGTCAACCACCGAATCCGGGAAGCTGACCTCAGTCTTGGGGTCTTCGACATCTTCGCGGGTGAGGTTTTGGCTCACCATCATCAGCGCCATGTCTCCCACAACTTTGGACGACGGCGTGACCTTCACGATGTCGCCGAACATCTGGTTCACATCCGCATAGGTCTGCGCGACCTCATGCCAACGTTCCTCCAGGCCCAAAGACCGCGCTTGTGCCTTGAGATTCGTGAACTGCCCGCCGGGCATTTCGTGCAGGTACACTTCGGAGGCAGGGGCCTGCTGACCCGTCTCGAACGCCGCATATTGCCCGCGCACTGCTTCCCAGTAGTTTGAGATCTCGCGAATAGCCGAGATGTCGAGGTCGGTCTTCCGATCCGTATGGCGCAGCGCTTCAACCACCGACCCAAGCGTCGGCTGCGAGGTGTTGCCCGACAGCGCGTCCATCGCAGCGTCAACCGCATCCACCCCGGCCTCTGCCGCCGCCATGATCGACGCAATCGCAGCACCAGACGTGTCATGCGTGTGGTAATGCACCGGCAGTCCGACCTCTTCCTTGAGCGTCTTCACCAAGGCCGTGGCCGCTGCGGGTTTCATCAATCCGGCCATGTCCTTGAGCCCCAGCACATGCGCGCCAGCCGCCTTCAGGTCTTGCCCCATCGCGACGTAGTACTTCAGGTCGTACTTGGAGCGATCCGGATCGTTCAGGTCACCAGTGTAGCAGATCGTACCTTCCAGAACGCGGCCAGTCTCAAGCACCGCATCCATCGCCACACGCATATTCTCAACCCAGTTGAGGCTGTCGAACACGCGGAACACATCGACGCCGGTCTCCGCCGCCTGTTTTACAAAGAACTGCACCACGTTGTCCGGGTAGTTCGTATACCCAACCCCGTTTGCCCCGCGCAATAGCATCTGGGTCATGATGTTCGGCATCCGAGCGCGCAGGTCGCGCAGGCGCTGCCATGGGCATTCCTGCAAGAACCGGTAGGCCACATCAAACGTCGCACCGCCCCAGCATTCGACACTGAACAGTTGCGGCAGGTTCGCGGCATAAGCAGGGGCGACATGGATCATGTCAATCGACCGCATCCGCGTAGCAAGCAGCGATTGGTGCCCGTCGCGCATGGTGGTGTCGGTGATCAGCACACCCTTTTGCGCCGCCATCCAATCCGCCACAGCCTGAGGCCCTTTCTCCTCAAGCAACGTTTTGGTTCCGGCGGGCGGCGTTTCAACGCGCAGCTTTGGCGGCCGCGCGGGTTTCAGGTCTTCGGACGGTTTTGGACGACCCGCCACTTCGGGGTGGCCGTTCACCGTGATATCCGCGATGTAGGTCAGAACCTTCGTCGCCCGGTCGCGGCGTTTCTTGAACTGGAACAGCTCCGGCGTCTCGTCGATGAACTTGGTGGTGTATTGGTTGTTCAGGAAGGTCGGGTGTTTGAGCAGGTTTTCGACAAACGCAATGTTGGTCGACGCACCGCGCACCCGAAACTCGCGCAACGCCCGATCCATCCGTGCAATCGCTTTTTCGGGCGTTTGCGCCCAGGCCGTGACCTTGGTCAGCAGCGAGTCGTAGTAACGCGTGATCACACCGCCCGCATAAGCCGTGCCGCCATCCAAACGGATGCCCATACCGGTGGCTGAACGATACGCAGTGATCCGGCCATAGTCGGGGATGAAATTGTTCTGCGGGTCCTCTGTCGTCACACGCGTCTGCAACGCGTGGCCGTTCAGACGGATGTCGTATTGAGACGCCTTGCCCGTCGCCTCGGCCAGTGACTTGCCCTCGGCAATCATGATCTGCGCTTGCACGATGTCGATCCCGGTGACTTCCTCGGTCACCGTGTGTTCAACCTGCACGCGCGGGTTCACTTCGATGAAGTAGAACTTGCCGGTTTCCATGTCCATTAGGAACTCGACCGTGCCCGCGCATTCGTAATTCACATGCGCGCAGATTTTGCGACCCAATTCGCACAGTTCTTCGCGTTGGGCTTCCGACAGGTACGGGGCAGGGGCGCGTTCAACGACCTTCTGGTTCCGGCGCTGGACCGAGCAATCGCGTTCATACAGATGGTAGATATTGCCTTGCGTATCACCAAGGATCTGCACCTCAACGTGCCGCGCGCGGGTGATCATCTTTTCCAGATACCCCTCGCCGTTGCCGAACGCGGCTTCCGCCTCGCGACGGCCTTCAAGCACCTTTTCCTTCAGCTCATCCGGGCCATTGATCGGACGCATTCCGCGCCCGCCGCCGCCCCAGGACGCTTTGAGCATCAGCGGATAGCCAATCTCAGCCGCTTCTTTCGTGATGGCATCGAAATCATCGCCCAGCACTTCGGTCGCCGGGATCACTGGCACACCAGCCGCGATCGCCACTTTCCGGGCCGAAGCTTTGTCGCCCAAAGCGCGCATGGTTTCGGCTTTCGGCCCGATAAAGGTGATCCCGTTGGCGGCGCAGGCGTCTACCAGATCGGGGTTTTCCGACAGAAGCCCGTAGCCCGGATGCACAGCGTCCGCGCCACACTCTTTGGCCACGCGAATGATCTCGTCAATCGACAGGTAGGCGGCAACCGGCCCCATGCCTTCGCCAATGCGATACGCTTCGTCTGCTTTAAACCGGTGCAGGCCCAGCTTGTCTTCTTCGGCGTAAACCGCGACCGTGGCTTTGCCCATCTCATTGGCGGCGCGCAAAATGCGGATCGCGATTTCGCCCCGGTTGGCGACAAGGATTTTCTGGAATTCGGGCATGGCAGCAGTCCTGACCTAAGGTTCGTTGCTGCTCCTTAGTAAGAATCTGTTACATTCTCAACTGGTAGTAGTGGGTAGACGGCCTGTCGCAGGGGATCCGACATAGGCGCGCCCGCGCAGATCAATCGGGCGGGTCACGCCCAATTGGCCCATATTGGCTTCCATATCCTTGCGCAAAACGTCGACAAGATGCGCTGGCCCGTCGGTGTCCAAAGCCCCAAGCGCATAGTGCCAGGCGCGTCCCATCATCACAAAGTCGGCCCCAAGGGCGATGGCGCGCAAGATGTCCAGACCGCCCTCAACGCCACTGTCCAGGATGAGCGGCACCTTGGTGGCGGCACGCATCAAGGGCAGCATTTCAATCGGCGCAGGGGAGGCATCGAACTGCCGGCCTGCATGGTTCGACAGCCAAATCGCATCCACCCCAAGACTTTCGAGCCGAGGCGCGTCATCTGGGTTCAGCACGCCTTTGACAAAAAACGCCCCGTCCCAGGCATCGCGCAGCCAGGACACGTAGTCCCAATCCGGCGAGGTGCGCAGCAGATATCCGGCGTGTTGCGTCGAACTCAGCCCCGTCACCTTGCCCGCGTAATCATCAATCATCTTCATCCGCGGCATCGCACCCATCGACGATGTCATCATCGCCCAGGTCGGGCACATGGCAATCTGCGCCAGCAAGCGCGGCGTGAGCTTTGGCGGCGTTGTCAAACCCGACCGTACCTGCCGTTCACGCCGCGACGGCACAGGTACGTCGACCGTCAGGATCAGAGCCGAAAATCCAGCGTCTTTGGCGCGTTTCAGAATGTCCGACCGAATGCCTTCATCCCGCGGCGGATACATCTGGAACCAGCCATTGCTGTCCAGACGTGGCGCGACCTCTTCTGGGGTGCGCGTCGCAACGGTGGATATGCTGTAGGGAATGCCCGCTGTGGTTGCCGCCCGCGCCAGTTTGCGCTCTGCATCCGGCCAGATCAGCCCGGACATGCCAACGGGGCTAATGCCAAAAGGTGCGCTGTAGGTGTGCCCGCACAGCGTGGTGCTCAGGTCATACTCGATTTCGCCGTGCAGGATGGAGGGCGTGAACAGCACCTCATCAAGAGCACTTCGATTTCGGCGCAACGTCGCTTCGGTGCCGGTTGCGCTGTCCAGATACTCCCACACAAATTTCGGGATCCTCCGCCGGGCGCGGGACTTCAGATCACTCAAAGCAGGAAAACGGGCGTGATAATCCATAGACGCGCATTTGTGCGCAGACGGTTGGATTTGTCCAGAACCGGATTTTTAGAAAATCCGACTATTTCCGGTGACGGAAATGCGCCTGTGGATATGTGAACAATAACAGAACATCTTTATCTCTGGCGGCAGCGGCGCTATCTTGCCGGGTATGAGCAGTTTCGATGAAATGGAGGCGTTTGAAAGCGCCTCACTGTCGTCCCGCGCGATGGCCGCGCGTCCGCAACCCTATCTGGACGATCTCAACCCAGCCCAAAGGCAGGCGGTTGAGACGCTGGACGGGCCTGTGCTGATGCTGGCGGGTGCTGGCACCGGCAAAACCAAAGCACTGACAACGCGGATTGTGCACCTGCTGAACACAGGTCGTGCGCGACCCAATGAAATCCTTGCAGTGACCTTCACCAACAAAGCCGCGCGCGAGATGAAAGAGCGTGTGGGCCGGCTTTTGGGAGAAACGGTCGAAGGCATGCCATGGTTGGGCACGTTCCATTCGATTTGTGTGAAGCTTTTGCGCCGTCACGCCGAATTGGTAGGGCTGAAGTCGAACTTTACGATCCTCGATACCGATGACCAACTGCGCCTGCTCAAGCAACTCGTTTCTGCGGCGGGCATTGACGACAAGCGCTGGCCCGCGCGGCAGCTTGCTGGCATCATCGATGGTTGGAAAAACCGCGCGCTCACGCCAGACAAAGTGCCAGCGGCCGATGCAGGGGCGTATAACCACCAGGGGCCAAAACTCTACGCTCAGTATCAGGCCCGCTTGAAAGAGCTGAATGCCGTCGATTTTGGCGACCTGCTGTTGCACATGGTCACGATCTTTCAGGCGCATCCAGATGTGCTCGAACAATATCAGCGGTGGTTCAAGTACATCCTTGTGGACGAATACCAGGATACGAACGTGGCGCAGTATTTGTGGTTGCGGCTCTTGGCATCCGGACACAAGAACATCTGTTGCGTCGGTGATGACGATCAGTCGATCTACGGCTGGCGCGGGGCCGAGGTGGGCAACATCCTGCGGTTTGAAAAGGATTTCGAAGGCGCGCATGTGGTGCGTCTGGAACAGAATTACCGGTCTACGCCGCATATCCTAGCGGCTGCTTCGGGCGTGATTGCGGGCAATCAGGGTCGTTTGGGCAAGACCCTTTGGACCGACGCGCAGGACGGCGAGAAGGTCCGCCTCATCGGCCATTGGGACGGTGAGGAAGAAGCCCGTTGGATCGGTGAAGAGGTCGAGGCGATGCAGCGCGGCACCCGCGGGATGGACGCGGTGTCGCTCGATGCGATGGCCATCCTTGTGCGCGCCTCGCACCAGATGCGCGCATTCGAAGACCGGTTCCTGACCATCGGATTGCCCTACCGCGTGATCGGTGGGCCTCGGTTCTATGAACGGATGGAGATTCGTGATGCGATGGCATATTTCCGGCTGGTCGTGTCACCTGATGACGATCTGGCGTTCGAGCGGATCGTCAACACCCCCAAGCGTGGCCTCGGCGACAAAGCCCAGCAGACAATCCAAACCGTCGCCCGTGCCAATGGTGTGTCGCTGGTTGAAGGCGCGGCCTTGGCGGTCGAACAGGGCCTGATCAAGGGCAAAGGCGGGACAGAGCTGAAAATGCTCGTCGAAAACATCGCGCGATGGGGCCGCATGACAGGGGATGCCGATGTCGATCACCCGGAACTCGCTGGCATCGTGCTCGACGAATCCGGCTACACCACGTTGTGGCAGAACGACAAAACGCCCGAAGCACCGGGGCGGCTAGAAAACCTCAAGGAACTGGTCAAAGCCTTGGAAGAGTTCGAGAATCTTCAAGGCTTCCTCGAACATGTCAGCCTGATCATGGACAATGACAAAGGCGGTGATGGTGAAAAAGTGTCGATCATGACGCTGCACGCCGCCAAAGGGTTAGAGTTTCCGGCTGTGTTCTTGCCGGGCTGGGAAGACGGTCTCTTCCCGTCACAACGCAGCATGGACGAGTCCGGTCTCAAGGGATTGGAAGAAGAACGCCGTTTGGCCTATGTCGGCATCACCCGGGCCGAGGAGGTGTGCACAATTTCCTTCGCCGCGAACCGACGCGTGTTTGGCCAATGGCAATCGTCCATGCCCTCGCGCTTTATTGACGAATTGCCCGAAGAGCACGTGGATGTGCTCACGCCGCCCGGCCTCTATGGCGGTGGTTACGGGGCGGCAGCGACAGCCTCCCCGGTGGCGCAAGCGATGGCGGGGTCTGACCTTCACGATAAAGCCGCCAACGCCAACGTCTACAACTCCCCCGGATGGAAACGCCTACAAGCGCGATCTGCGGAACGACCCATCAGTCAACCGTCAGAGGCCCGGAACACTGTCATCGATGCGACCGCGATTTCGGCCTACGCGCTGGGCGAACGGGTGTTTCACCAGAAATTCGGCTATGGTGCAGTGGTGGGAATAGAAGGTGACAAGCTGGAAATTGATTTCGAAAAAGCAGGCACAAAAAAGGTTGTCGCGCGGTTTATCTGCGCCTCGGATGACGTGCCGTTTTAAGCCATATTGAATGCGCACGCGCATGCAGGTTTCTGGTGCTTTTGGCAACGTGACCCCAAGACATGTTGGTCATCCTTGCCGTTGGATGCTTTGCATTTGCATATTTGTGAAAAGAAGAAGCCCAACATCGGCATCTTGATTCAAGCCAAGGATGCCGATATTGCGACGTCGTGGCGATTTGTTACCGGATTGCGGGCCACGTTAAACATGCTGCTAAAAGGCCCGACGAAAGCCCCTTTCGCATGCCTGACCGGGATGGACGAACGGGGCTTTTTTATTGGGCTTTGCCCGGAGAGACGAAGATGAAAGATAAAAATCCACGCACGCGGCTGGTGCATGGCGGCACCAAACGCAGTCAATGGAACGAGGTCAGTGAAGCGATTTTCCTGACGCAGGGCTTTGTCTACGACAGCGCCGAACAAGCCGAACAACGGTTCATCAAATCCGGGCCGGATGAGTATATTTACGCCCGCTATGGCAACCCCACTGTTGCGATGTTTGAAGAGCGTATTGCGATGCTCGAAGGGGCGGAAGACGCCTTTGCCACCGCCAGTGGCATGGCAGCCGTGAACGGCGCGTTGATGTCTGTGCTCAAAGCGGGCGATCATCTTGTGTCTGCGCGGGCGCTGTTCGGGTCGTGCCTTTACATCGTCGAAGACATCCTGCCCCGGTTTGGCGTTGAGGTCACTTTGGTGGATGGCGCTGATCTGGACCAATGGCGCGCCGCGGTGCGTCCGGACACAAAGGCAGTCTTCTTTGAGTCAATGTCGAACCCCGCGTTAGAACTGGTTGATATTCAATCTGTTTCCGCGATTGCGCATGCCCATGATGCGCTGGTGATTGTCGACAATGTGTTTTCGACCCCAATCTATTCCGATGCTCTGGCGCAGGGTGCGGATGTGATCATCTATTCCTCGACCAAACATATCGACGGGCAAGGCCGAACGCTTGGGGGTGTCATCCTTGGCACGCAGGACCACATCCGCAAAACTGTGGAGCCTTACATGAAGCACACCGGTGGCTCTATGTCTCCGTTCACGGCTTGGGTGCAGGTCAAAGGGCTTGAAACACTCGATCTGCGCGTCCGGGCGCAGGCGCAATCCGCACAGGCGATCGCCGAAGCACTGCACGGCAACACTGCCCTCAGCCGGGTGATCTATCCGGGCCTTCCGTCCCACCCTCAACACGCGCTTGCGCAGCGTCAGATGGGGTCGGGCGGCACAATGCTTGCGATCGAACTGGCGGGCGGGAAAGAGGCGGCTTTCCGCTTCCTCAACGCGCTTGAGATCGTGGTGATTTCCAACAATCTGGGTGACGCCAAAAGCATCGCAACGCATCCTGCAACCACAACGCATCAACGGTTGAGCGCAGATCAGCGCACAACCTTGGGGATAACCGATGGTTTGGTGCGATTGTCGGTTGGAATTGAGGATACAGAAGACCTGATCAGCGATCTGCAAACAGCCTTGTCTGCAGCGTAACTGGCGGTTTTCCCCTTATTTCTGATCCGGGGCTTGATGTATTTTGTCGTCAAATCGAGTGGACTTCACCGGTTTGGTACCTATCTGTTGGGTCCGACCCACAGGCGAGGGGGCCTGATTTATGAACATTCATACACCTCAGATTGATCGCAAGCCCAGCCGGGAAGAGGCAGAGGATGCGCTGGCCCTTTTGTGGCAATGGGCCAACAAGTCGAACGACACCGAAATTGATTTGGTCGATCCGATGCTGCGCCGTCTTGTCGACGGCACCATGGCGGACGCCTATCCTGATCTTTCCAACACTTATCCTGCAGATTTTGCGGTAGACACCGCGTACAAAAACACGCTTCCCGACCTCCAAAACGGTCCGTCAGCACTGATCAAAGGTGCCAATCGCGGCATCCAACATGTGGGCATCTCTAACTTCCGCCTGCCGATCAGTTACCACACTCGGGACAATGGTGATCTCACGCTGGAAACCAGTGTGACCGGGACAGTCAGCCTTGAGGCCGACAAGAAGGGCATCAACATGAGCCGCATCATGCGGTCGTTTTATGTGCATGCCGAAAAGACGTTCAGTTTCAATGTGATCGAGGCGGCTTTGGATGACTACAAATCCGATCTCGAATCGTTTGATGCCCGCATCAATATGGCTTTCCGGTTTCCGGTCAAAATTGAAAGCCTTCGCTCTGGCTTGTCGGGGTACCAATACTATGACATCGCGCTTGAGCTTGTCGAAACAGACGGCGTGCGGCGCAAGATCATGCATCTGGACTACGTCTACAGCTCGACCTGCCCATGTTCTTTGGAACTGAGTGAACATGCCCGTCGCGAACGCGGCCAACTCGCGACACCGCATTCGCAACGGTCGGTGGCGCGGGTGTCGGTCGAGGTGAAAGACGGCGATTGCCTATGGTTTGAAGACCTGATCGACATGTGTCGGCGCGCGGTACCAACCGAGACCCAAGTGATGGTGAAACGCGAAGACGAACAAGCGTTTGCCGAACTTAACGCCGCAAACCCGATCTTTGTCGAAGACGCAGCACGCCTATTTGCTGAGCAGTTACAGGCGGACGCTCGTGTGGGTGACTACCGCGTTCTGGCAAGCCATCAGGAAAGCCTGCACAGCCACGACGCTGTGTCTGTGCTGACCGAAGGGGAGCTATTCTCGGCGGAGAGCCTTGATCCCAAACTGTTTTCAACCCTTTTCCATGTAGGGTGAAAAGAACACTGGGCGCGGACAACTGCGCCCGGTCAATTGGATGCTGGCAGGCACCTCACGCCATGTTGCGTGCCAGTACTTTGCCGAAATCGACAGCTATTCGCTCATCGCGGATTGGCAAATTGGCCACAAATCGCCAATTTTTCTGCGTCGCAGCATTTTCTTTACCAAATTACCATTCTTCACGGTCACACTGGGCGCGGGAGGAAGCCGAAGACACATGTAACGAGGTTTCCAATGACGTACCAAACGACACAGTTTCACTTCATCTCGGCCGATTTGCGCAAGCGCATTGATTTGTTCTTTGCTGAACAGGGGCAGGGGTTCAATGCGGCTGGTCTCGTCCGGCAGCGGCTCAGCAGCATTCTGATGATGGATGCGCTAACCGATTCCGAACTCGCTGCGATGGATTTGAAACGCGCTGATATTCTACCGTTCGTGTTTGAAGACTGCTTTGCCCCGACAGAACAGCCGACTGTGGCAGACAAAAGCACCTGAACGGCTGGGCTTGCCCCTCTGACATCGCGGGCGTACGACGTGGCTGAATGCTCTAGATCGCAGGTCACGTCTTGCACCGTCTGCCCCCTTTGCAAACTGTTTCAACTGGCTTTGTCGCTGCAATCGTTGGGTTTTTCAGCTCTTTCCCGATTGTGTTGCAAGGTCTCACATCGGTTGGGGCCTCCGCATCGCAAGCGGCATCCGGCCTGCTTTTCGCAGCGCTTGCCATGGGCATCGCGGGTATCTTTCTGTCGCTCTGGAAGCGTGAACCCATCAGTGTCGCGTGGTCCACGCCGGGCGTTGCGCTTCTGGCGATCACACCGGCCACCCAAGGCGGGTTCAATGAGGCTGTGTTCGGCTTTTTGATCGCCGGAGTTTTAACGGTGTTGGCTGGCTTGTGGCGCCCGTTGGGGCGTCTCATCACCATGATCCCCGGCGCCATTGCGCAGGCGATGTTGGCAGGGGTCCTGATATCGCTGTGCCTTGTTCCCTTTCAGGCGCTTGCGGAAACGCCTCTGACGGCTGCTCCAATCGTTTTGACGTGGTTTCTGGTGGGGTTGGTCAACCGGCTTTACGCCGTCCCGGCAGCTGTTGTGATGGCGCTTGTCATTGTTGGATGGTCCAACGGGTTTGACATTCCACTGGGCGACACCGTTCTCACTCAACCTGAAGTGACTTGGCCGACACCGGGCATTGCGGGTGTGCTGAGCATTGGCATCCCGCTGTTTATTGTGACGATGGCGACCCAGAACATCCCTGGGATCGCTGTCCTACGCAGCTATGGTTACACGCCGCCGCCGGGGCCGCTTCTGACGACCGTGGGTGTTGCCAGCATACTCAGTGCTGTCTTTGGTGCTGCCGCCACATGTTTGGCCGCCATCACGGCTGCCATCTGTGCGGATGACGACTCGCACCCGGATAGGGCGCTGCGCTACTGCTCGGCTGTCAGCTGTGGTGTGTTCTATTGCCTGTTCGGCTTGTTCGCCGCCGTGATCACAGCCGTCGCTGCTGCCGCCCCACCCTTGGTTTTGGGAACGCTGGCGGGTGTGGCGTTGACCGGTGTCTTTACCAAATCGGCCGCAACCGCGCTGGCTGATGACACCCACCGCGAGGCCGCGGGGGTGACATTTCTGGTCACGGCCTCTGGCATGGCACTGTTCGGGCTGAGCGCGGCTGTCTGGGGTCTTGTGTTCGGCGTGGTTGTGCACAGTGTCAAAACCCGCATGGCGGCGCGCTGATGCTTGACACCTCTCAGGCACCGGTTCAACGCTAACGGTTATGTTCGACCTGCGCCCTGTTGCCTATGTGATTGGCCTTCTCGTGACCGTGCTCGGGGCGACGATGATCTTCCCGATGCTGGTTGATCTGGCCGAGGGACGCGGCGAATGGTCGGTTTTCCTGCAAAGCGCTGTCCTCACTATGTTTTCCGGCGGTCTTGTAGCATTGGCCTGTTCGAACGGCGTGCGCGAAGGTTTGTCGATCCAACAGACTTTTTTGCTGACCACCGGAGTTTGGGTGACACTGCCGATTTTCGGCGCGATCCCATTTGTTCTGGGCGACACCGAGGCCCGATTTGTCGATGCGTTTTTCGAGGCCATGTCGGGTCTGACCACCACTGGGTCAACAGTTCTGTCTGATCTTGAGACATTGCCAAAGGGCCTCTTGCTCTGGCGTGGATTGCTGCAATGGCTGGGCGGTATCGGCATCATCGTGGTCGCCATGGTGTTCTTGCCCGAACTCAGGGTCGGGGGTATGCAGATCTTCCGCTCCGAAGGGTTCGATACGATGGGCAAAATTCTGCCGCGTGCGACCGAAATTTCTGCCTCAATCTCCACCATCTATGTCGGCCTCACACTGGCCTGCGCCTTGGCCTACACGCTTGCCGGGATGTCGGTGTTTGATGCAACGGTGCACGCCATGACAACCATCGCCACCGGTGGGTTTGCCAATTACGACGCATCATTCGGCGCGTTTGGCGCTCAAGTTGAATATGTCGCCGTCGTTTTCATGCTGCTCGCGGCGCTGCCATTTGTGCGCTACGTCCAACTGACGACCAGCCGGTCTGTCAAACCTCTGCTCTATGACAGCCAAATCCGGGTGTTCTTTGCCACTGTCGCTGCCTTTGTCGTGCTGCTTTTGGCCTGGCGTGTTTTCGTGATGGGCGCCGAAAGCGAAGAGGCGGTGCGCAAGACGCTTTTCAACGTCGTGTCCATCATGACCGGCACCGGCTACGCCTCGCAGGATTATGGGCTTTGGGGGCCAATGGCGGTGGCCGTGTTCTTTTTCATCGGCCTGATCGGTGGATGCGCTGGGTCGACCGCCTGTTCGATCAAAGTGTTTCGCTACCAGCTGTTGTTCGCCTCCATCTGGGTGCAATTGCGCAAGGTCCGGTCTCCCCACGGCGTGTTCATGCCCCGGTACGAAGGCCGCCCGGTCAGCGATGAGGTCCTGAACTCGGTGATCTCGTTCTTTGTGTTTTTCGTGGTCACCCTTGGCGTGCTGTCGGTCGCCTTGGGCATGACCGGGCTCGATTTGACCACATCCGTCTCGGGCGCCGCCGCCGCTTTGGCTAATATCGGCCCCGGTTTGGGGGATGAGATTGGCCCGGCGGGCAATTTCGCAGGGCTCAATGACACCGCCAAATGGATGCTGTCTATTGGCATGTTGCTGGGCCGTCTCGAACTTCTGGCGGTCTATGCCATCTTCACTGTCAGTTTCTGGAGAGCCTGATGCAGCAACCGCTTGGCGCGCAAATATCGCAAATGCTGAAGGATCGCGGCGTCGATACGATCTTTGGCATTCCCGGCGTTCACAATGTCGAACTCTACCGCGGCATCGAACAGGCCGGGATCACCCATGTTCTGGCCCGCCACGAACAGGGTGCGGGGTTCATGGCAGATGGCTACGCCCGCGCGACGGGCAAACCAGGGATTGCCTATGTCATCACCGGGCCGGGCCTGACCAATATCATGACACCGATGGGGCAAGCCTATTCGGATTCGGTACCGATGCTCGTGATCTCAACTTGCCTTGATGAAACGTCAGCCACACGCGGCCAGTTGCATCAGATGCGCGATCAGCGGGCGGCGGCAGAAACCGTCTGCGCCTGGTCGGAGGAAG
>ERZ1740070.1200-NODE-1200-length-16455-cov-9.611463_pt1 | contig 16455 bp, 5 predicted proteins | sample MGYA00581734_ERZ1740070 | MGnify/ENA primary metagenome ERZ1740070 (study PRJEB43018, sample SAMN04849744) | marine metagenome | isolation source: floating plastic debris | place: Pacific Ocean | collected 2008-09-01 | study: EMG produced TPA metagenomics...
CATTACCCTGGATCTCTAAAACTCTGTTGAACTGTTGTGTTCCAATCGGTAACTTCTTATACCTGCTTGTGTGCATCGACCAACTTCATCATGGTACAGTTCTTTAGAAACCTCTCATATCATCAGGCAATTAATTTATGAGACAACAAGCAAGAAACAGGTGTTGAAAAGTGACAGTTATCAGGCTGTGGCTTTACTACATCAGGTAGGGCTTGATAGTCGTTAAGCTACTACTTAAAACAACTCAGACCTCTCAATAAATATTATATAACCGTTTGGATAGCAAGGTTATTGTTTGTAAAGTGGACCTCTTCTGCCCGAGCAATTTGTGAGAAGATTTCGTGATTTGGCTCATCCTGAGTATGTGTGATGATAAGAGATGCTTGTGATTGCAACTGTTGACTTTTCAATTCCATTTATTGCAGTTGTGCATCATTATTAGGCATTCATTGACTGGAGCTATATGGGAAGAGGGCAATTTTCCACTTGTTTATTTTCAAGACCATTGCAAAACCCCCAAAAGTGATGCATATATACTCACTATATAAAAAACACCAGAAAAGCAAAAAAAGTCAGCTTTTGCTATTAAACTGTGCAGGTTTCAGACAAGTTGTGGGAGGACAACTCTGAAAGATATCCAATCGTGACTTCTTGTGGGCTTTTTGTGTGCAGGGAGGATGCCTTGCTAATTTGTTGGGGTATACAACTAGTCCTTAATCAGTCACTTTGTAATTTGCTAGATCTGAGTTTGCAGGTCTAAGCATGAGAGTTAAGCAATGACTTGGTAGAAAAAAAGCAGCCTGGTGAGATTTATGGTGATAGCCGTTTCACATAACTAGGCCTTTAATGGAGCTTTCAATACATAGCCATGCTGACATTTTCAGTGGTCCGTTCATAATTCTGAAGTTGTTGCAAGATTCGACTATTGGCTAAATAAATTATATCAGTTGTTGAGTTGCTGTGACAGTAAAATTGGTGCTCTTCAGTTCAACCATCTTTGAATTTGTCTCAAGTACCACCTAATTCCGCCCTCACCAGTTCGATGCCATATGATGAATACAGGGCTTCACTTGTTGAGGGCCAATTAAATCCTCTCTGCCAGTTTTTTTCAGGGTTGTTTAGTCTAATCCTATTCCAGTGTGCTTGTCGCAGATGGTTTTGTTTTGATAACAAAGTCATACAGATTGGGATTATCTGCCCTCACAACTCAATTCCTCACAATAAAGTTTTCCATTCAATGAAGGTTTGACATGATACTTGTGCCGATTATGCACAGATCCGAGTGCTCGTACTCTAACCCCTCAATATAAGTGTGAGCTGTCCGTTGTGAAAGGCTTGGAAAACAAATTTTTATCTTAATATTTGAATTTAATATTGATATTAAAATGAGGAGGGTTCTTGAAAACTTAAGCCCATTCAAGCACACAACATACATAACGTAGAACATGTGTTCCACTGAAATCGGTTTATTCATGCTATGACAGAATGCGTTTAATATCATCCCCAAGGGTTTAAATAGCTGATTGGTGCAGGATTCTAGATTTCAATAATGCAGTAAAATGACAACATAGTCGGAAGTACCAGTATTTTGCTTTCAAGAGAACTTGTTAAACCATGTGAACACAGACTTAAGCACTCGGTCAGCCCTCTTACATAGGGATAATCTGTATGAGTTTCCAATCAGATGAATTTATCCAATTTTTATTCATTGAGGCCAACATGAAGCATGTAACTTTATTGGTTTCTACAGTGTACCTAAGCACCATCAAAATGCTGTTTTGCTAAACATAAGTCATGGTAGAAAATATGCTAAAAATATACCATACAGGTAGTAACATGGCTTCATAATTCAGTGATCTTTTACCAGTATGATTATCACAATATGGTTGCGTTTTCTCTTACTGATCATATCGAAACATTAATCTGATGGACTAAGTCTAATCGAAAATTACTATATTTATTCTCAATGAGATACAGGTACCATTTTATTTTCTACTTTACAGAACGAAACATGTGATTCACTATTGAAAGTAACACAGTCACAGTAATAATTTTAGAACATCCACACCAATTATTAAAACCTGTTTACTAGGGACTTTTTTCATCCAATTTAACACTAAGTTGAGTGAAGTGGCTCTAATTAGAGGGTGGTAAAAGCTCTTTAGTAGCTCTTTAGAGAGGTGACACATATTGGATGATTGTCATATAACAATGAATAATCTCCCCATGGGCACCAGCCAACAAGTACTTTGCTAAGCAGAAAATACCGCAGCAGCTAATGAAGTTTGTGAAGTTTGGCAAATTTTCATAACTAAGGTGTTTTAAATTTTAATGTTGTTACCGGTACTATTGTCAAACTAGAAACCATTAGTTACCAACTTTTACCATTGTCAGCAAGAAGCATTTTTACTCAATTAGCTCATATAATCTTGTTTGCAAACGAACTAACTTCATTTCGAATTCAGTTGATTTAAATACATTTTGACAGATTTTGATTCACTAATCTTTACTAATTCCTGAAAACACAATGCAGAAAGTATTTTGACAAACTTAATTTTATTTTGAATAATGAAGGGAATTTACGTGTTGTAATAATTGCTTTGACTAGGGAATTAATTGGATAGTTCAAATCAGCACAAATTTTGACTAATATGATCAACAGGTAGCCAAAGTATGATATATCAAGCTGTCACTCAAACAAGCTTCTCTGACTGGAAGCAATAATGGTGGAGAGTGAAAATAAGAAGTTGTCGCTCCTTGAATCACCGACAACAAGTTTAAAAAATATGACAACTTATCACAAGTGGATACATGTATATGCATGTTTGGAATGGAAGGGCCTCAGAGAGACATTCCTTCTCGGCTTCCCATAATCTTCAAGAGCAATAATATGCTATTGTGACAACCAGAAGAGAAATTCCACAGCACTATTACTAAGGTGACATGTAAGCGCTGATTATCTCACTGACAGATCTAAGAATAGACAACTTCCCCTACATACATTTCCACTTGCAAGGACGTTATTGCAAAATGTTACGACAAAATATCGTCTGAAGCATTAGTAACAAGATATATCCACCTATTAGTTTTTCACACTTGGCCATTGAGAGTCTTTGGTTTGTTTTAATTTAGTACTTGAGCGATCTCTTGTGCAGCGAAGGCTAGAATTTTCTACGTCAACACAAAGCAATCTGAAGCCTTTCCAAAGTTTGGAAGTATGAGTTAATACTATGTTGTCAGAAATATTCGATACAAGATGGAAGTTAAAGTGGTGTGTGCCCCGTATGCCTTGTCCATGCCCATCAATTATCCCTGCTAGGTAGCCAAACATACCAGAGATGTAAAACAAAGATTTCACAACATTGGGGCGGGGATATACATGCTATATGGACATGAACATTGAGTATTTCCATGCCGTAGTTAGTTTCCACCTTGCTTGCTACTGAATGTTCACCAATATCCGGTGAACATTTGTGCAAAGTCTAACAAGGCGTGTGAAAAACAACCAAACCACTTACAGTGCAACTTGATTCAGAGCAGTTTTCTTTATTGCACCATCTCCTCGCTTTCATAGGGAGGATAATGAGCACCCGAATATGAGAAAGACCACATGGTAACACATTACTAGATTGACATTGCAGCAGTTGGGGTAAGTTTGCATAGTGTAGACACTATCAGATTTATATATTGCAAATCAAATACTTGGTTCTGTCCTATCCTATAAGCACAGACCTAATATTAATATCAATATTATAATATAATATAATAATATTATTAAGTCTATGCCTAAAACAGAGTTTTTTCTGCCAAACGCCTACAAGCTTCAAATCTAACATCAACATGTAAGCAATGGAAAGCATTGGTAAAGGGCAATCACCAATTCCAGATATGTGCACTGATATGTCTGGGTTTTATTGTTTGTTTTGCACCTAAAGTCGCTCAGATTAGCTGGAACTCAATAGATAAACATTGTAATTGGTTATGAAAACGATGGACTGGACAAAATGTTTGCAGATGGTTTTAATAATGGGATTAGATGAAATTAGCTAATTATTCTCCTCTTGTTTTAAGAACAAGCCATATTAATAATCTTAATCTTGTTTTGTGTGATTATTTATTTCCTATATTATCTTTGACTTATACACCCCACCATTGCCAGCTTTCTTCAGCTCTGAAGCCTAGCCAAGCCTGTGATAAAAACCTCCTGGTTCTTGCCTGCCCAAACCAAACTGTGCAAATTCAAAATCGAAAATAGAGACCACAGTCTTCAAAGTCTACATACCAGACGGTACATACTGTAAGAATACAGTAAATGTGATTAAGATAAAACAAGTGTCTGCACTCTCATACCATTATCATGATTATAAGTACAATAATACAGGTACCAGTACCTTTTCTCGGTGCATCATTTTGGTTCATAGAAGTTTGTATATCAGAAATAACACACTGTAAGCTCCATAAAATGTCTCATTACCAAGGGAAACATTGCAAAGATGTAAGGAAATGTGAATGGACAAATAAAATACATGTCGATTGGTGCAGTTTTTACCCAGAGAGGACAACTTCAATATTGGGATTTAATTAATAAGTGAGGAGAGCTTATTGCTCAGACCATAAAGGTATTAATGTATAATGTATTAATGTATTAGGGTGTAATACCTTTATGGCTCAGACAGACTGACTTTTTTATGATCATGAAATTGGTCGATCTTTGAGGCTGACAGTTAAATAGTTGGTCCTGGGGTGATTTGATAACTAGAACTGAGTTGAACTGGTGCCTTAGATCCGGTCTATGAGCCAAATAAACCCCTTAATTTACTGTCAAGCGATGCCAGAGTGACTGATAGTAAATAGTGAACAATAGGATAGCGATAAATCTCATAACGGCACTGCTGTTCTGGGTTGATACTGTTAACATGAAGGGACAGCGTATAATTATAGATGTGTCTCTTATGTTTTATCGATGATCCACTAGGTATTTAATGATGTAACAGTGAATTGTTCCTGTAGATATCTATTACATCTCACCATCAATTATTGCATGATTGACCACCGACTTTTAACTGTAGCTCTACTGTTTGATAATGATGCGCCCACACGACATGGCACACATAGGCTCTCACAGTGCTTTACTTTCCTTGGTTTGTATAAAAATTAGTAAAAGCTGTAAGAATAGCCTGCGATATGATTTGGATTACAGGGAAGGGAACCCATCTTGCTTTGGTATATGACATGTGTTGTAGAACTTAGCATCACTGTAATTATGAAAACTTACCTTAAAATGTCAACTAGTAAAGAGGAGGCTTCAAAGGGACTTTATCGATATTAAGCTAACACCCTGCTGGTGTGAAACTCTCGACACTTATTCCCACAGGCAATTTCTGCTTCCATTGATAAAATATCACTCTCTACAATCATTACAGGGTTGATAGTTCAGTGTTGTTATAGCAATATAAAATCCAAGCGACATCAAGGCAGCAATGGGTAAATAAAGAGAATGATGAGCATAGAACTAAATTTATTTCCAGACCCAGGAGGTTGATGGGACTGGAATGTCAAATATTTCAGGCAGGGAGGTACAATTAAAATATTTGAGATATGATGCTGTAATACTGAACTATAACATAATAACATTATAGATATAGCCAAATAACTACTGAGCTTGAAATTGTTTGCTTAATATTATTAATGAACTAATATTCAAGTAATTAACATTTGAATGTTGGAAGCTTTGGTTTCCTGTAATCACTGTTGGATTGAGCCAGGTCTCAAATTGATCCGCTGGTTTGAAACGTTGCATGCCAAAATTGGATTTTTGGATCACTGTATTTGGATGAAGTCTGTATTAACAACACTATAATGATGCAATGTTGATTAACTGAAATATTCTTGCAAACCTAATTGACATGATGTTGTTAATTTCATCTATTAAAGCTTGGACTCCCATGGTTGGTGTCTGTTTTGAATGCTGTCCATTTCACGTCAGCTTGCAGATGGATTGTCAGTATGCAGTAGTTGTATTGCAGCTGATATAGTATCTCAAATGCTGAATAGTTATTCTGTTACACGTTATTTGCCTTCTCGTGCTTCGTAGAATACTGGCATAAAATTTTGTGTCTGTTGGTTTTCTTTGGGCTGGCTACCTGCTGATTTAATTGCTTCAAAAAAGTGGCTAGTGTTGATGATAATTATAATGCAAAATTTTTATTAGCTCCTTGTTGGTAGGAAGTAATTTTTTCATGGTTTGTCTTGTTCGTCAAATTAATCAATAGTAAAGAAACCAGCTGCCTTTTTTGTCCATTATGGCTCATATAGTATTCAATGTTTGAATAGCATGACAGCGTGAAGTAGCCAAAATGTTTCTCCTCTGAGAGAAAATACATCTGGATGTATCTTCATTTAAGTATCTAAGTGCAATTTACTGCAATGGCGACTAAAATGACACTTGCTTGCAAGTTATTGTGCTTTTTTGTCCACAGGAGGGAAAATATGATTAACGCCTGTAACAGATGCCTTTGTTTTGGGAAGATTTGACTAATTCTTTTTAATTTGTGTAAAATGAGCATAGACATCCATTCATTGAGATTTCTGCAAAGTGTCCTGAGCTTTTTGAAGAGCAACTTGTGCAGTCTCAAGACAATGCCATAATGGGTCAGTTGTTGTTGTTTGGCAAACATTGGAAATTATGGCAATTTGCTTAGAGGCTTTTTTGTGGCTATGTCTGATATAAAAGGTCTTTTGAATATGACTCCAAACACAATCAAGGATAGTATTTTGGGATTCAATGTTTTCTTGCGCTTTGAATTCCTTGTATTGTTTTGTTTAATTCATCATCCACTGAGTAATAGACTATGTCACAGTGGTCTATTTTGAAGGTATTGTGATGCAGTTTTTGTTTGTTGTATTGTATTGTTTGCTTGCTTCCAGCATTGTAATACAAGCTCAGCTTGCTGTAATGAATAGATAAATATCTAGGTGTTCGAAATATATACTCTTAGTTCACGGGTAGCCAGCAAAGCTTCCAAAAGTGGTTTTCTTAACACCTCTGTAAGTAGGAATAGGAACTGTTTACAAGCTTATCACAGGAAAGCGGTAAGTTATAACGATGATTTAATTAGACAGATTTAGTGCATCTCTCACTAATGAAAATTTGTTTGATGAAAGCCTGCTCTGATTTTAATTTGAGTGGACTGCTGCCTCCAGCAAATTGTTGTCATTTGAATCCAGAGCACATAATTACTGTAGCCATTAGGAAAGTGTCCAGCTGAGATGGCAGAATAAAATACTTAAATTTACAACAATCAGCTTTATAGTTTGATAACTGAATTTCAGAACAAATCGATATGGACGCAAAATATCAACAAAATGGATTGAATCATGGCCGTATGTCAAAATTTTTATCAAAACACAAAACAGATATCAAGCGACAAGTGTAACATATTCTATGGCAAGAGCCATGCAATACACAGGAATTTCAGCAGACAACTCCCAATGTTTCAACTCAAACTTCGATTTTGTACTACCACTGCTGCTACAATTACATTACATCCTTGGAGTGTCATCTATTGTAATAGGCATCATTCATCGTAAATATCACAGAGCTTGATCTTTGGTCAAGGTATTCAGACAAATGCCATGCCATTATAATATTGGTGAAGGATGATGGTCAAAGATTTTGCATTTTATCATGTAATCTAAGAATAGGTCTTTATACTGTGACATGCAGCGGTTTGTTTTAATGCACCCAATCCCTTGTTATGAAATGACTCGGCCTATTGTTATGCTGCTATATTGTATTTATATTGGACTATTACAATTTCATTCAAACATATTGAAAAGATTGAACTAAGTACCCCTGCCATTATATAATTCTGGCACATTAGTGTTGACCGGTTCTAGACAGGGGTGCTCTTTCATCGTGAATTTTATATTAGCTATCCATTTCTTACTAAGTGTCTTCAATATTCATTCATTCTAAACCTTGAGGATACTAAGGTGAGCTATTTGGTGTTTATTTTGATAATTTTGGTGAAAGCGATTAGTAGGCTACCTGTGTTACACCTAGTTCAAGACTCCGGAGGTCTACTGATATATGCCATCATTGCTTAGCCAGTTAATGAGATTAATTCCAGTGGCGACATCAGGCTCACTCAATGTTCAAATTCAACTTCAACAATACAGCATGTCATTTTTTAAGTGAGTAACAGGTCAGTCTTATGTTTTCAGTTTTCAGTGAGTTTTTGGTTGATTTCAAACATAATTGGCACATGATAATGTTAATTGATTTTTATCACAGTTTATCCATGGAAATATGAGTCACAAGTAGCCGTGGCAAAACTGCTTTTTATTTGCAAGCTGGTTTCCTGAATTGTGTTTACAAGTTTTGTTTGCTGTGTAATTCAGACTGTGAAAGTGATATTAATGAGTTTTACAGAGCATTGGTGTGTCTACTTATGTTGTGGTGAGATTCTATGGTCACTCATTGGGTCCTTTGTGGCTTCGTATCTAGATTGCATTTACTACGTGTTAGTTTGAGATGCTCCATAACGACGGCAGAAAACGTTACTGTCATTTTGTTGTGCATGTATGTTGTCTTGATATTTCTGATGTCATGATATAATTAATTATTTGTCATAATGTTGATAATATTCGTACATTTTGTGAAATAAGATATACAGGAATTTTGCTGTGGATTTCATACAGATAATTTAGTTGTTGAGGTTTGTTAGATGAGTGATTTACGACTGTGACATACAATATTCCTGATATTTGTCGATGCTTGCAACTGAATATTCTAAGGATTAATTACTTGCTTCTGGGCAAAATCTTCTCCAATTATTCCGTTGTTCATAATTCTATACTTTGAAATTGAAAGTCATCTCGGATTTATGTCAAATTCCATCTTTAAATAGTATAGTCTGTTTATTGTGGTTCGCAGCTGCAGTACAGGCCATGGTCGCCGGGAAATTTCGACTGTCTGGGAAGCTGTTCTCCAGTCATTAGCCGCTGTCAATTTTGTTTTAGAGAGATACTTTCACAGCACTTGTGTCGTTACCTGAACATGTAGATATTCACGTTCAGATCGATTCTGATGTAGAACTAGTTTTTTACCACTTGTTCATCGATCAAAGTATTTTGTATGTTTTGTTGATGATTTTTGATAGAATGCAGGCCACTTTGATGCTATTGTAGACATCTTGACTACAATAGACTTGATTAAAAACTAATTTAGTACTTGTAGAGAAATGTCAAAAATCATAACATTATGACAACCTGTTATGTTGTAATTTTCTACATTCCTGAAGCCGAAGCTGCAACTCAGAGGCAATTTTGGGTGATTTTCATGACAGATGGAAAACTTAATTTCCTATGGTTCCAATAAAATGATATTCTGACACAAGGGTGTGGATGATAAAATAAACAGCACTGTTGGCGATGATTTCTCTGTAAATGAAAGCAAGCAGCATATTTTATAGCCAATCTTGATTTAGATGTTCGCCTCTAATCTAATATCTTGCATTTAATTGATTCAAGTTTTCCCTGAGGAATAGAACCAGGTCGTTACATTAACCAGTTGGTGTGTATTGTTCACCATTAATGTAGCTGGCATCCAAACTGTCTTATGTGGACAGGTGTTGACAGGGCAGTCAATTGACTCGTAGAACTGATGGACGGCAATGAGGGTCAGTGCTTGAAAGCGGTGACATTCAAAAGCATGCCTTGTATTGTTGAACATTTTGTGGGACCAAAACGCAGAAATCTGCCACTTTAGCTTGGAGGATAGCTTCAGGGTCCACATATTGTAAGTTTTATTTATGATTCAAGATTTGTAATTATTTAGCCAGTTTTTATTTCTATTGCCAAGTGTGTTTTTGCAGACGAAGGCTTGTTGATAATAGAACTTGAAGTTTACTTCAACTTAATACACAAACAACGCAGACCTTTACAACCTTTTATTAATATAAAAAATTGCCATGGGCTGAAAGTGGAGTTTCAAAAATGTTTTCATAAATTTCCTTCAAAAACAATTGCCAGCGCACAGCGAGGGCATTGTGTAAAAACAATCAGCACTGGTGCTTTTGTTCTCAGCTATTAGTAAAATCTAATTAGGTAAAAGTAATTGGCCTATTAGTACCAAAATGGCTGTGACTTTTTAGATGATATAATCCATTTAGCCTTTATCTCTAGTCATGTCTTAATTAATTCAATCTTTATCCTTGTTCCTCCCACCATGCTACCGGACAAGCCTACACCTTTTCATACCCATCGAGTTTGAAATTCAAATTTTCATTGACAGAAATGTTTAGTGTTTTCTACTTTGGACACCTGTCACAACTTCTCCTCGCGGGTCACCGCGGCTGGTTATGATTGTTCTATGTGTTCAAGTTGTTGTTTCAATTTTGCCTTTTTGATTTATCAAGTTTTATTTGGCTGGCTCTACATAACAGATGTTTAGTTACTATGAAGGTCTAATACTTCACACATTTTTTGAGATGATAACTCCAAAGGGTCAATTATATACAGCCTTGCACCAATGAGATGGCTGTTTTATGAAAACAAAACTCCTCCCTGATTCTGTCTAGTGGATTTCTGTTCTGCAATTCTTAGACCTGCCAATCAATCAATTTAACAAACTCAATTACGAGTAACCATCCCAATATAGATTCTATTTTGTGCGCGTCCGTCCCAAATCCCTAACCAAACATGCCCTCAGGCCACTCTCAAATACTCCAGGGTACGCCAAACAATGAATTTCATGTGTTAAAAACAAGACAACAAATAATCTGATGTCAGAACTGCCTTGAAGGTGTCCCACTGTAACTCTTCTTAAACAAGGCTAAATTTGAGCTAACACTGACTTTCTAAAGTCTGATTTCAAGTGGATGTCAGGTGCTAAAAAACTTGTGCAGCGTATTTTTATTTGAAGTACCAACACTTCATCATGCCAATCATTGTTAAAACGATACTTTCATAATATTGGATAAGGAGATAATATTAGTGGCATGTAGCAGCGAAAATCAATGAGCCACCAAGCTTTCTATTGACGATACATTGCCAGCCTTATCTTGATTTAATTTTTTTTTGCTGGGCGAAGTGCTATACTCATCAATGCCGCAAGCCCGTACAATTATTGATACTTGGAAGAGCATGTGGATTGACAGTGAACATTGGTTTGCGGATCAGCGTTGATCACTCGAGTACCAGCAGTTATTTTTATAGTTTCAAACGTCAACATTAGGGCATCATCATTTTCTTGTACCAGTGGTGATGATGGAGTTATTTGCTGGCTGATGACAGCTTAGTATTTCGTACGTTCTGAGCAGTCTCGGGTTTTTATCATGGCAAGTATTAATTCACTCAATTCTGTCTACCAAAGAAGTTTTGATGCAGACTTTTAAGGAGAATGATATTTCCCTTGTACTTGGATATTTTATTTCTGTCGGACTACAACATGATTTTTTTCACAGGTGCTAGTCTAGTACTAAGGGCTAATAGTGGTTGAAGAAAATGCACTCAGCATGAGTCTGAAATCTCAAAACTGACATGTAAAACAAGATAAAAGAATGCTAAACATTTAATAAGCTCTGTTGGGCTGACATTTGGCTCCACATTAATAATACAATAAGTGAAATCACAGATCAAGTCAACCCTCATCAGGTTTTTATATTTCCAAATCCTCCTCACAAGCAGCTGTCTGACTATAAAAAATACTGATTCCAGTTAATATCCAGATACATTAGATTATTACTCAAAAGATAAACATGAAAAGTTGTTAAAAAGAAGACCAAGGGAAGTCATCATCTCAGTGCAGTTTGTAGAGTTATTTATTTCTCAGTGTGTACACCAACTACAGTAGCTAAAGCCATATAAAATGTTAAAAAGATTTTATCATAATCTGTTTAGGCTATGAATCCGATGGCGTCGTCTGTGCTTTAATTAGGGTGAGAAATTTATGGCTGGATTTTTCATTTCCTACGGAGTTTGATAGGGTATCTTTTTGCTCCAGTACAAGATTCAGTTAGCCAGTCGAGATCATTTTGAGTAACCTAAATGACTCACATTTAGTTTTACGTGTATTTTGTATCATCAGTTTTCAGGGCTGATACAAATCTCATTGTTATGTTTCATCTTTTATTGTGCCTGCAGATTAATTTACTTGATAGTTGCTATTCGAGCGGAAAATGGCAAGCAAATATTTTGCAATCGGCCAGAATCGTCATTATTATGTTTTGCTTTGGAGTTATGGAAACCTTTTATTCCTGAATCTTATCATTGCCTAGGGTTGAGGGGCTTTCTCACAGATAACAATGCGTTTTGTTGTCCCTGTCATGTCATTGAGTATTCAGAACCAGACAGCATCATATTTGAGAGGTTGTCACTTGGATAGTGTCGGAAGCTCTGAATTAGAGGCCCCTTTTCGCTCATCGGTGATAATTAGATGACAAGGCTGCTAGCAATTATTCAGTCACTAATTATGGTGCAGAAGGATTGTAAACAATGCTAATGCTTCTGATGCTTTATTATTGTGGTGCGGGCACACTTCCACCTATTCGCCTGTGGTCTTCCCCCATTCGTAAATATTATCTCTAATCCCTTTAGAGACCAGCTCATGTCATTAGAGGCACATGCCTTCTGCTGTCATCTGTAGATCGGGCATATCAAACCCTACAACTGTCAAACTTAGCACCACTGTAAGTGCTGATTGGATTGTCATGCGGGTTGTCACCACCCAGCAAGTGCTCTATCTGACACAACTCATCAATATTATTCAGTTAGGATAATTATCCTAACTGGATTTGTTATGTTGGCCTGAATATTTCATGTATAAGGATCAATATTGTTTACTAGCAGTTTATGGTTTCGCTAGTTCTCACGCAAAATCAGAAAATTTTTATGAGGCATTCATGCTTCTGAACTGCCAATATGGGACTGATCGAGATTATTGGGCGGCTCTACACTTCCTGAAGCCGCATAGTCAGTCTGCATGTAGTTCTGAGAGTTTTCTACGTTTATTTCAACTTGTGAGCCACTGAATTTGACACCACTCAATGTGGCGGTGGATATTGTTTACATGTTGTGGTCAGGCTGACATTTTAAAAAATCTCGACACACAGCTACCGACATGTAATGTGTGTCTGTCCCGCTAACAAAGCATGGCATTGTTTATTTTTGAACACATGTCGATGTATGTTACCTTGGGGGTTTTCACCACATCAAAAGTTTGCCTACCTGCTAACCACACCTCTCATTATTATAGCCTGATGACCTATCATAGAGTAGGGACGTAACTGGAAACGCTGGAAGAAAGGCATTTGAGATCTAGGGCTACAATCAATCATCACATCATAAATCTGCATACTCAGCTCCGTTATAATTGCTATAGCAACGAGATAGAGAAGTTTGATTTTAGCAAATCCACTAAAAAGACAATCACAACTTCACTTGTCATAAGATTTTTGAATGCAGATGACAAGTGATATTTCCTCTCTGTTGCAGCTTTCCAAGACAGCAGCAGCTCTAGGATATAATTTGTACTGAGTCAACAGACTACGTGCTCTGCTATAGCACTGAAGTGGTGTGGATACTTAGAAGCTGAAGAAGAAATCAAACCTACATGTAGTAGATTATTCCCTCTAGTCCGCCCATCACACCTAGAACTCCAGATAAAATAACTAACCAGGTAAGTAATACAGAGCTCATTGCACACCTTTGTGAATCCCCAGTGTACATTATCGCACCAAAGACATACCGGTAGGTACACAGGCATCGCATCGTGACTAAGGAATGGGATTTTTTGATCGCGTCAACAAACATTGCAGTTCAAACAGCTGTGTAGAGATTTACATGTTAAATACCAACACTAACTGCCAATAATCATCTCATAGAATAAAGTTTGTTGATCTAGAATTGTGGCAAGATTCTAGCACACTTTTGAGATCAAATGACCCAGCATGTGCGAACTCATTCAAATATGATTAGGGCGATGTATGCAAATCAATGCAACTGCTGGGACCATTTTACCAAGTCCTGCTATGTTATGGAAAATTGCACAATATCTTGTGTGATCTCAGTGAACTGTATGAATAATGAATTTCATGTAAGAAGGGATGAAGCAGAGCGGCCTGCCTATCGCTAGTTGACTAGGGTAACAGGAGTTATTGATGTGAAAACATCATCAGAAAAAACAACAACCAATCACTGTTCCCAAAGACATGGCTGCTACAATGACACATTCCATTCCATACCAAAAATTCAAGCGAACCTAAAATCCCAAAATCTTCACACATGCATTAAGTTGACAATCTGTAGGATTGGCAAGATTCCACAACATTTTATTTCAAACTTTGCATTATAGTGTTGTCTTCACATTTACCATCAACACTAGAATCACAGTTGAATTTGACTAGACAAAATGCAATGCATAGGCTACTTAGGGCATTATTCCTGCGGCCATCTCTCAGCAAGTTACAATTTGTTATAATATAGGATATTCTGATATAAATGTACGACATATGGACCGAGGTGGCTTGCCTTCTATGTATGAAATATGACATACCTATGTGGTGTTATCAATCAGATATAGACACAGATACAGGATCCCACCCACACCCTACTGGTTATGAATAGTGTGAAATATTTTATCTCACCATCCTGATGTATATAATGTACATATAGGTCTGGTTGTCACAGCTTCGGTCACAAATCATTCCTATACTCGGCAGAAGTTCTGTTATTTATGTAATAATGTGTGTGCAATATTTTGATAAAACGGCCTGTAGTGTCTGACGAAAATATAGTCTACGAAATTACTCGGCATTTGGATATTTAGCTATCCGCAGCCGTGCCAACTGTTTCAATAAATCAGTTGGGTGATTGGGAAACATGGGGTTCTACTCAACAAAAATAAGTTTATGATCCTTTTGTCACCTCCAGTGTGTAGACATGGCAGCTTGGTAAACCACAGCGCTGACTATTTTAGATGTAACTGAAACCATTTTAAATGTCAGACCAGTCATCGCCTGGTCATATCCTTTCAGGGCAAAAAGTTCAGCCATGCTGTATAAAGTATTCTAGCGTAAGCATGTTTTTATGTTCAACACAACGTGGCAGCATTTTTACGGCAAATAAATTTCCTTTCAGTGCAGTACCTAATAAAACATTATGGACTGATTTCCAACATTAAGTTGTCCTTCTGAACTGTTCTGGCCAAAATGATGGAGTTGCTCACATGATCGAAGAATTTTAGCAAAAACCTAGAGGGATGATTTCACAGTAAATGTAATACCCTGGTAGCTCTTTTAAACTTGCTCAATTTTCTTGCACTCACTCACATTTTTCTAGGTAACAGTATATAATCAGCGGTCTAACACACAGCGTAGTGACTACCATCATAACTACTGTCAAATATTGGATAACGTCTCAATAGTATCCCTACCACTTAACGGCTTACCAACCAAAATACTGCCAAAAGTTACCAGTAAATAATCATCTCACTTTACAATCATCCAGCTATGGGGATTTTTCTCATGAAATTATGGTGAGCAAGTTGCCGCAGGCAGGTAACTAGCTGCAATATATAGAAGTACTGGATACAATTTTAGTAAAATTTGATTTCATAACACATCACTCACATTCATAATCAGAAATCTGCTGATTGTCAAAATGTTCTTACAGCCTCTTATACTACCTGCTGACAGTATAGGCCCCTATATACATAGATTTTGAGGTATTTTTGTATATAAAACCATCAATGCCCCATCAACATACAAGGCAAGCGTAGATATGGGTTCACAGACATCTCATATTGTTTACTAATGTGGTAATAATGACTTGTTCTATCAATCAGAATGAACAGAGTATGCAGAAATAACAGTGGTTATAAGCTTGTTTTGTTTATCAATACAGCCCACTGAGTAGCCACTGCTGCTTGCTGCCGTTTGCCTTTAAGATGAGTATTTGCTGACCGATTATTAGTTCATTAGTGGTATAAGGTCTCGAAGGCTATTATAACACCCAACCTTTGTAAGCTGTAATGTAAGTGTATAACTCTTGGAACCACTTTGATTGAAAATAGATTAACCTTGTAAGCATTTTTGATCATCAGGGGTTGCAATTTACACCAAATCAGAATGAATCTACTACAGCGTACATTGTTGTTACAGACGAATTTCCAATTTGCAGCGTAATTACCTTGCAGTATTACATGTTCAGTCCTCAATGGCGCTTTTGACTTGTTCACCCAGTAATCGTTTGGGGCTCGACATCAATTTCATCACTGGGAATTGATCGGGTTGTGTGATCTATTTCAAGCCTTGATGACAAAGCATCCACAAATTTGCAGTCAAGTAAGATTGGAGCCCAGTAGGGAGACTATTTTGTAACACAAAAGTGCAGGTCGTTTTTGTCATGCAAATCCCAGTAGGACTAACAAGACACATTGCACCAAACAAGAAT
>ERZ1740070.1203-NODE-1203-length-16437-cov-7.062752_pt1 | contig 16437 bp, 15 predicted proteins | sample MGYA00581734_ERZ1740070 | MGnify/ENA primary metagenome ERZ1740070 (study PRJEB43018, sample SAMN04849744) | marine metagenome | isolation source: floating plastic debris | place: Pacific Ocean | collected 2008-09-01 | study: EMG produced TPA metagenomics...
ACGAGATCGGGACGGGTGACTGGAGTTCAGACGTGTGCTCTTCCGTCTCCCGCTTGAGGACTTCCGCGCGCGGCTGCCGGTCTGAATGATCTGACCGTCTGGCAACACAACCTCCAACGCCAGCACATTGTCCGCCATCGTACCATAGCGCACCGTATTCGTGCCCGAAGCCCGCGTTGCCGCCATCCCACCAAGCGACGCATCCGCGCCGGGATCGACAGTGAACATCAACCCGGTTGCCCGCAACGCATCGTTCAATTGCGTACGCGTCACACCCGGCTCCACAACCGCATCAAGATCGCTGGCATGGATCTCCAACACCTTGTTCATGCGGCTGGTGTCGATTGTGATGCCACCCTGCACCGGGACAACATGCCCTTCGAGCGATGATCCGATGCCATAGGGCACGACCGGGCATTTGTACTGCGAACAGATGCGTAGAACGGCTGACACCTCTTCCGCCGTTTCTGGAAACGCCACCGCATCCGGGCGCGCAGGGGTTGTGTAAGCCTCATCCGCGCTGTGCTGGTCAAGGACCGACGACCCTGTCGACAGGCGATCCCCAAGCAAGTCACGCAAGGCTGTGACGGTCGCGTCGATGTTGGCTGCGGTCATGTCTGGCCCTCCCCGGTTGTCGTCGCGACAGGTCTAACGTCAAGCGTCCAGCGGGTCTATCAGCTCTGGCCCTTCTGCGCGGTTGGAGTTCACCTTTGGGTCAACACGGTAAAACTCCATCGCATGTTCCGGAGCAGCCGTCATCAAAGTGGCCGCACCGTGACCTGCCTCACCGAGCCAAAGCGGCCATTGATCCGCGGTCAGGGTCACCGGCTGGCGGTGATGGATCGCCGACATCTTAGGGTTCGCACTGGTGGTCACGATCGCGCAGGTACGGTGCGCCACGCCATCGCGCTCCCAATCCTGCCAGACGCCGGCAAATGCCAGCATCTCCGCGTCTTTCGGATAGATGTACCACGGCAAACGATTGCCTTCGGGGTCCTTCGTCCATTCGTAGAACCCAGTGGCGAGGATCAGGCAGCGTCGTTCGCGACATGCCGCTTTGAAGGCAGGCTTTTGAGCGATGGTTTCCGACCGCGCATTTATTAACAGAGGTCCGCCGTTTTCCGCTTTGTACCAATGCGGCAGGAACCCCCAACGCATCGCAACAAGACGGCGTTGACCTTCGACGATATGGACGGCGTGAACGGAATTGGTTGGGCAGATGTTATAGTTCGGAACGTCCGGCAACGCGTTGGACGGTACAGCTGCAAACAATTGCGCCATCGCGTCTTGAGGCAGTGTTAGGGCAAAGCGTCCGCACATAAAGACAGGTCGGCCGGGCAGACGCCCGGCCGATCCAAAGCGTTACTGATTGATCGTGATACGACCGTCTGTGTATGGCGTGTAAGGCGCGTTCTTCGCCAGGTATTCCGCCGTCACATCCGCAAGGTCAGGGCCAAAATCATAGGCGTTCATCGCGTCCCGGAACATTGAGAAGCCGTCACCGCCATTACGGACAAAGTTGTTGGACACCGCGTTATACACACGCTCCATATCCAACGCTTCCCCATTGATCATCACGTCCGAGATGCGGCTTCCCGGCTCTGCCGTCAGGTCTGCGGTAAAGGTAATACCGCCGACCTGAAGGAACCGCCCAGCGCCATCTTCAACCTGGCTCACACCGTTTTCAAGTGCTGCCAGCACCGTCGCACCAGTGACCTGGAACGTGGACAGCGTGTTCTGGAATGGCAACACTGTCAGAACCTCGCCCATGGAAATCTCGCCTGCATCAATAGTCGCCCGCAAGCCACCACCGTTCTGGAACGCGATCTCGACACCCTGATCGGCGACACGATCCAGCATCGCATCGGTGACAAGGTTGCCCATCTGGCACTCCATCGCGCGACAGACCGACCGGTCGCCTTCGATGATCTCGGTGCTTTCCGCGACGATTTCGTTCTTCATCTCTTCGATGGGCGCGCCGAGTTCCGCCACACGCGCGACCAACGCCTCGTCTTCGGCAACCGACGCATCCAGCAGGATCGTGTCGCCTGACGCATAGGTCACAACGCCTGCGTCATCAAAGTTCAGCTCAAGATGACCGACATATTTGGAAAACGCCCCCGCCTGTACAACCGGCACAAGGTTGTCACCCTGGCTGACCATGGTTGGGTACGGGCCGGAACGATCGGGATCGGACGCCGACAGATAGGTGTGGCTATGCCCACCGATCACCGCGTCGATGCCCGGCACTTCAGCCGCGATCTGTTGGTCAAGGTTGTAGCCCACGTGGGTGATCGCGATGATCTTGTCCACGCCGTCCGCTTCAAGTGCTGCGACATCTTCTTTAAGGGACTCAATCGCGTCATTGAACGTGACCGCGTCGGATGGAGAAGACAGTTCTTTTGTGTCCGTCGCAACGACGCTGACAAAGCCGATCCGCTCACCGCCGCGCTCCAGCACAAGCGTATCACCCATTTTGCCCGACAGAGGGCTTGCCTCGCCGATGCTCAGATTACCGCCCAGGACGGGATGGTTCACCGTGTCGATAAAGGCCGCGAGAGGTTCATCACCTAAGTTGAACTCGTGGTTGCCAACCGCCATCACGTCAAAGCCGATCTCGTTCATCATCTCGGCAGCAGCAGCACCGCTGTAGGTCATGAAAAAGAGCGATCCCTGAAACTGGTCGCCTGCATCGATGACAAGGTAATTCTCGCCCTCAAGCTCGCCTCGCAGTTGGTCGATCATCGTCTTGACGCGCGCAACGCCACCAAAACACTTGCCCTCGGCATTGTCTTCGGCACCACAGGTCGAATTGAACCGGCTGATCGGCTCGATCCGGCTGTGAAGGTCGTTGATATGAACGATGTTCAACGTGTAGTCGGCCTGCGCCACACCAGCACTCAACGCGAGCGCCGCAGCTCCGGTCAAAAGTCGTTTGGACATGGTGAATCCCCTCTGTCGGATTGTTATGCAGCCATGGTGCAATGCCTCGCGAGGGGAGTCAAAACGGAACCCGGCGTTCACGAAGCTCAGACGCCCAGTCTGCTACGAAACAGGCAGTCAAAGCCGCTTGACCTTGTGTCACGCGCGCGGCACATCGCGGGCATGATCTACAAAATTCTCCGACCCGAGGAATGGGCCACGTTGCAAGCCCAAGGCGAAACAAGCGGCGCGCCAATTGATGTCGCCGACGGCTATGTGCATTTCTCAACCGCCGCGCAGGTGAAAGAGACGGCGTCAAAGCACTTTGCAGGCGTCGAAGGGCTTGTTCTGCTGGCCTATAACGACGACGCGATGCACGGCGATCTGCGGTGGGAACCGTCCCGCGGCGGCGCGCTGTTCCCGCATCTTTACGGGCCTTTGCGCCACGCAGATTTGGTGTGGGTCAAAGACCTGCCGTTGTCTGACGGCACCCACATCTTTCCGGATGACCTGACATGACGCGTTTGGAACGGATCGGACTGAGCTTCTTACACCGGTTCGATCCCGAATTCGCGCATGGTCTCGCGCTACGAGCCTTGCAATTCGGGCTTGCGCCGACAACGGGAACCCTCACAAGCGAACGCCTTCGCACTCAAGTCGCTGGCTTGACCCTGCCCAACCCAATCGGCCTTGCGGCCGGCTTTGACAAAAACGCAATCGCCCTGCGCCCCCTGTCGCGCGCAGGCTTTGGGTTTCTTGAAGTCGGCGCCGCAACGCCGCGTCCGCAGGCGGGAAATGCCAAACCTCGTCTTTTCCGTCTGAGCGAAGATCAGGCCGTCATCAATCGATTTGGCTTCAACAACGACGGCATGACCCCGATCGCTGCACGCCTTCAAGAACGCCCACGCGACACTATTATTGGTCTCAACCTCGGCGCCAACAAAGACAGCGACAACCGTGCGGCTGATTTTGCAACGGTACTCGCCACCTGCGGACCACATGTCGATTTTGCCACCGTCAATGTCAGTTCTCCCAACACCGAAAAGCTGCGCGACCTGCAAGGCAAAGCCGCCCTGTCTGCGCTGCTTGCCGGTGTCATGGACACCCGCAGTACACTTGCGCACCCAGTCCCGATCTTTCTTAAAATCGCGCCCGACCTTTCAGAGGCGGAAATCACCGAGGTCGCTGATGTTGCCCTGACCTCTGGCATTGAGGGGCTTGTTGCCACCAACACAACACTCGACCGCGAGCGTTTGACATCCCCGCACAAAGGCGAAACCGGCGGCCTCTCTGGCGCGCCGCTTTTTGAAAAATCCACGCGCGTGCTAGCACAGCTTTATCAGGTCACGGACGGAAAACTCCCGATCATCGGCGTTGGCGGCATTGCCTCTGCCGAAGACGCTTACGCAAAAATCCGCGCCGGCGCGTCCGCCGTTCAGCTTTATTCTGCCCTCACCTACCAAGGCCTCAGCCTGATCCCGGAGATCGCAAAAGGGCTCGAAGAGCGCCTCAAACGCGATGGCTTTGCATCAGTTGCAGACGCGGTCGGCTCTGGCCTCTAGCCGCCCCCTTCTCTGGTTCAAAAATATCCCGGGGGAGGCCGCAGGCCGGGGGCAGAGCCCCAATTTCCATTCATGGAAATGCCCGGTCGCATCATTAGCGCGAGGCTGAAGCCGCCGTCACAAATGCGTCGATCAACCCAGCATCTTTCACACCGGGCGCGGTTTCCACGCCGGATGACACATCCACCTGTTGCGTCCCAGTCAGAGCAATCGCTTCAGCCACATTATCCGGCGTCAATCCACCGGCCAAAAGCCACGGCACCGACCATTCGCGATTGGCAATCAAACGCCAGTCAAACGTGACGCCATTACCACCGGGCAAAACCGCGTTTTTCGGGGGTTTGGCATCCACAAGGATTTGATCCGCCACGTCGGAATACACATCCAGCGCCGCAACATCATCCGCGTCCGCCACTCCAAGCGCCTTCATCACCGGCAAGCCGTAGCGCGCCCGCACCTCTGCCACACGCTCTGGCGTTTCAGAACCATGCAACTGAAGGATATCGAGCGGCACAACCGCCGTAAGATCATCCAGAAACGCATCATCCGCGTTCACGACCAAGCCAACTTTGGCAATGCCCATCGGCACCTCAATGGCCAGGTCCCGCGCCGTCTCAAAAGACACAAAACGCGGGCTTCTGGGAAAAAAGTTCAAGCCGATATAGGTCGCACCTGCGCGAGCAACAGCGTCCACGTCTTCAGGCCGGGTCAGCCCGCAGATTTTTGTCCGAATACCGGGGGTCATGCGGCGGGTTTAGCTCGCCTCATCCAGAAGCGCCAGAACCTCGTCCTTGTCTTTGTCCCGCTCTGCCTTCGTCCGGCGCAATTCGCGCTCAAGCTTCTTAACCTCAGCGCCTCGCTGAGACGCCGCAGCGCGGTGCTTGTGCTCGCGCAGCCATTCCCAGACAAAGCCAATCAGCAAACCAGCGACGATACCGCCAAAAATAACGATGAAAAGCGGCAGGTCAATCGACCGGTTCATACCAGCCATATCCGACAAGCCCGATGGCAGCAGCGTCAGCGTGACCATCCCACGATTGGCCAAGGCCACCGACACCAGCGCGATGGCAAGCACCGCAAGAAACGCATAGCGAATATACCGCATCAGACCCTTACTTTCCGTTCAATCTGTCTCGTAGCAACTTACCGGTCTTAAAGAACGGCACGTGCTTTTCTTCTACCTCAACCGCTTCCCCAGTGCGAGGGTTCCGGCCCGTTCGCGCATCCCGTTTTTTGACTGAAAACGCACCAAAGCCACGCAGCTCCACCCGATCGCCGCGTGCCATTGCATCGATGATTTCTTCAAAAATGGTATTCACGATGCGCTCAACATCGCGCTGGTACAGGTGAGGGTTATCGTCGGCAATTTTTTGAATCAATTCCGAGCGTATCATGATCTCGCATCCCCTTCGTCGAACACGCTTAACCTGTGTGCTCCAACTTTGAAGTATAAGCAGAGGGATAGCTTTCGAAAACCGTTCGTATCCATCGAAAACGAGAAAGTTCAGGCAATTGAAGCGCTTCGGGGCGGTTTGATGTGCATGGATCGGCTCAAAATCGCTCGAAATGAAATCCATGCCGTATAGCGCGCGCACTACGATTCGGAATTCAATATTGCGAAAGGACCCATGAATTGAGTGCCATGCGCAGTCTACCCTAACGGGCAACAGAGTGGGTTAAACCAGTCCATGGATCTTTGCAAAAGGGTCCCAACTGGCATCACGATGCCAATCGTATTCCGCCCAAACCGCCACTTTCTCTGCAGTCACTAGCCCATGTGTTTTCGCGATGACCGCCAAAGACATGTCCATACCGGCAGACACGCCGGATGACGTGAAAACAGTTCCGTCTTCAATCCAACGTGCCTGGCGCACCCAGTCCACATTCGGACACTGGTCTGCGACCCATTGAAACGCAGCTTTGTTTGTTGTCGCACGTTTGCCGTCCAACACCCCGGCTTTGCCGAGCAGCAAACTACCCGTGCATACGCTTAAGGTGAACTCGGCCTGTGCAGAACTCTCCGATATCCACGTCAAAAGCGCTGGATTCTTTTCAGCTTTCCGCGTCCCGCTGCCCCCAGGGACAAAAACGATGTCATCCGTCGCAACGGTGTCGATTGTCCGTGTGCTGTGCGCAGCCAGACCCTGGTTGCTCGGCACAGCGCCGACTTCTTCTGACACAAACTCAAGCGTAAAATCGTTTTTCAGAAGACCAAACATCTCCATCGGTCCGAACACATCCAAAAGCTCGAAACCCGGAAAAATGAGAACAGCAATGCGGCGCATCAAAGAGGCCCGCCTAGCCGCACTTACTGTGCCCGCAAGAGGCGCAGGTCATGCAGCCCTCTTGCATGTGCATGTCGTATTGCCCGCAGGACGGACAGGCCGGGCCGCGCGGACCGTCCAGATTGACCACCTGCGCTTTGGGGTCTGATTTCAACCCCATTCCCTCGCCTTCCAGAAACCCGATGGCGATCAAATGCTGCTCGATCACACCACCGATGGCCGCAAGGATTGATGGGATGTATTTCCCATTCACCCAAGCCCCACCACGCGGATCGAACACGGCCTTAAGCTCTTCGACGACGAAAGACACATCCCCACCGCGACGGAACACTGCCGAGATCATACGCGTCAGGGCAACTGTCCAAGCAAAGTGCTCCATATTCTTGGAGTTGATGAACACTTCAAACGGGCGACGATGGCCGCCGACGATAATGTCGTTGATCGTCAGATAGATCGCATGTTCACTATCCGGCCACTTCAGCTTGTAGGTCTGGCCCTCCAATGCCTTTGGCCGATCTAAAGGTTCGGACATGTAGATGACATCGCCATGCGGCTGTTGCGGTGCGTCGTCAGCAACGGCGACCACCTCTGGTGCTTTGCTGTCTTTCGTCTCCTCAGACACACTCAACACCGATCCGGTCACGTCATTTGGTCGGTAGGTCGTGCAGCCCTTACAGCCGGTCTCGAACGCTTCCATGTAAACGTCTTTGAAGGCTTCAAACGAAATGTCTTCCGGGCAGTTGATCGTTTTGGAGATCGACGAATCCACCCATTTCTGCGCCGCCGCCTGCATTTTCACATGCTCCAGCGGGGCCAAAGTCTGGGCGTTGACGAAATAGTCGGGGAGTTCGCGATCACCAAACTTCTCGCGCCACATCTGCACGGCATAATCCACGACCTCTTCCTCGGTCCGCGTCCCGTCTTTCTGCAAAACCTTCCGGGTGTAGGCATAGGCAAAGACCGGCTCGATCCCCGAAGACACGTTCCCGGCGTAAAGCGAAATCGTCCCCGTCGGCGCAATCGAGGTGAGCAACGCGTTCCGAATACCGTGCTCGCGAATGGCGTCGCGCACGTCAGCGTCCATCGCCTGCATCGCGCCGCTTGACAAAAATGCGTCGGCGTCAAACAATGGAAAGGCGCCTTTCTCCTTCGCCAAATCGACCGACGCCAGGTATGCGGCGCGGGCAATCGCGTGCAACCAGCGTTCCGACTGGCGCGCCGCCTCGTCTGATCCATAGCGCAAGCCCAGCATCAAAAGCGCGTCCGCCAACCCGGTGACGCCAAGCCCAATACGACGTTTGGCCTGCGCTTCTCGCGCCTGTGCGTCCAGCGGAAAGTTCGACGCATCCACCACATTGTCCATCATCCGCACAGCGGTCGCGACCAACTCCTGCAACGCCTCTTCGTCCAGTGCCGCATCATCCTCGAACGGATCACTCACCAACCGCGCCAGGTTGATCGACCCCAGCAAACAAGCGCCGTAAGGCGGCAAGGGTTGCTCTCCACAGGGGTTGGTTGCGGCAATCGTCTCGCAATAGCTCAGATTGTTGGCCGCATTGATCCGGTCGATAAAGATCACGCCCGGTTCGGCATAATCATATGTCGCCTTCATGATCTTGTTCCAAAGGTCCTGCGCCTGCACCGTCCGGTAGACCTTGCCATCAAACACCAAATCCCAGGACGCATCGGCTTTCACAGCGTCCATAAAGTCATCCGTCACAAGCACCGACAGGTTGAACATCCTGAGCCGCGCCGCGTCCGACTTGGCGGTGATGAAATCCTCAACATCCGGATGATCACATCGCATCGTCGCCATCATCGCCCCGCGACGCGACCCCGCTGACATGATCGTCCGACACATCGCATCCCACACATCCATGAACGACAAAGGCCCCGAAGCATCCGCCGCGACACCCTTCACATCCGCGCCCTTGGGCCGGATGGTCGAGAAATCGTACCCGATCCCCCCACCCTGCTGCATCGTCAGCGCGGCTTCCTTCAGCATCTCGAAAATGCCGCCCATGCTGTCGGGGATCGTGCCCATAACAAAACAATTGAAGAGCGTCACCGACCGCGCCGTGCCAGCACCCGCCGTGATCCGTCCCGCGGGCAGGTATTTGAAATCCTCCAACGCCGAATAGAACCGGTCTTCCCAGACATCCGGCTGCGCCTCCACCGATGCCAAAGACCGCGCGATCCGCCGCCACGTGTCTTCGACAGAGGTATCAATCACCGTGCCATCCGCCTCTTTCAGGCGGTATTTCATATCCCAAATCTGTTCAGCGATCGGAGCAGTGAAACGTGTCATTGTCAGCGATTCCCTAAAGTGGCGCAGGCAACAAAGATAACCCGAACGCGAAAATCTACAACGACTAGCTTAAAGCAGGATCGATACTACTACATTAAGTGTCAGTTGGGGAAAAAATTGTGGATAACTCCGTTGCGCAAAAAACGAACATCGCCATGTATCCGCAGAAATCCTTGACTCATCATGCGCTCAAATCTGACATTTACGCATTGATTTAACGAAGGATAGAGACATGGAACGTATTTTCGATCCGAACCCATTAGCGCAAGCCGACAACTGGGAGATCGCAAGCTGTTGCGCCGCCGGAGGTGGTGCAGGTGTCACAGTCGGCGGGTGGATGTTTCAGTTTCGCAATTACACTCTGAACGCACGAGCAACATATTTCTTTGGTGGCGCAGGTGTCGGCATTGGCGCGAAAGCGGGCGGAACCGGCGATCTTGACGGATATGTTGAAGACAGTGATTTCAGCAGCATCGACACCGAAGGCGCAATGAGTTTCGACGATCTTGATGGCGCGGGCGGTTGGATCAACTCCGCAGGCTTGGCCGCAGGTATCGGTGGCGGTGTATGCTTCGTGAGCGCAGCAGGCACCAGTCGTACGTATTTCGGCATGTGTCCGGTGTATGGAATGTCCATGGGTGTAGAAGCCAGTATCAATTTCATAACATTTGGAAAGTGGAAGCTTGTCAGCCAGATCAAGCCGTACACTGTGCGCGTGTTCAAACCGCCAAGCCCTATGCGTTTCCGTGTAGCACGGGAAAGCATCTCCATCGGTCCGCGGGGCTCGGTCGTTCGCGAGTACACCTCTCCTGTGCTACGTCCGGGCGAAAGCGTCATGACGCCGGGGCTCTAAAACTTCCCATCATCTGCCTTTCAAAGGCGGGCAAGCGCAGACCTGCTCGATCGAGTGAACCAGTTTGGTCGGGAAGGGTCTGCGCCATCATCCAAACATCCACCCCTTGTTCCTTTCCATGGCACTGCTATCCTTCCGCTCGGGGGAACAAAAATGACAGGCACCATACACCTCATCAAGCTCTCGGTTGGCTCTGATTCCGTCGAACAAATCGAAGACTGGCAGCAAAACCGGTCTAAACAGCGGATCGATGGGCAGTACTTCCACCTGACCCGCATGTGGCCCAAGCGCGAGAAAGAGCTGATCAATGGCGGCTCGATTTACTGGGTGGTGAAGAGCTTCTTACAAGCGCGTCAACGCATCCTGAGCCTTGAAGAGATGATCAGCGATGACGGGATTCGCCGCTGCGCCATTGTGCTCGACCCCGAACTCATCCGCACCACGGTTGCGCCGAAACGCCCATTCCAAGGCTGGCGCTACCTCAAGCCCGAGGACGCCCCAGCCGACCTTGGCAAAGCGCGTGCCAACGACGATGCGCTGCCACCCGAGTTGGCAGGCAAACTTGCGGAGATCGGAGTCCTTTAGGTCTGTAACGCACAGCACACCTGCGTGACCGCACTGGCAGTCTTGGGCACATCTCTTACGTTTGGCGTCAACACACCACCAAAAGGACCGCCTCATGACCGACACCTACACCCCACCCAAAGTCTGGACTTGGGACAAGGACAATGGCGGTCAATTCGCCAGCACCAACCGCCCTATCGCGGGTCCAACCCACGACAAAGAGCTTCCGCGCGGCAAGCACCCGTTCCAGCTTTACAGCCTCGCGACACCCAACGGTGTGAAAGTCACCCTGATGTTCGAAGAACTGCTGGAGGCTGGTCATGCAGAAGCGGATTATGATGCCTGGCTGATCAAAATCGGCGATGGCGACCAATTCGGGTCCGGTTTTGTGGAGGTGAACCCCAACTCCAAAATACCCGCACTCATGGACTACACCGGCGACACACCAAAGCGCATCTTCGAATCCGGTGCGATCCTGATGCACCTCGCAGAAAAATTCGATGCCTTCCTTGGCCCCAAGGAAAATCGCGCAGAAATGCTCAGTTGGCTCTTCTGGCAAATGGGCAGCGCGCCGTTCTTGGGCGGCGGGTTTGGTCATTTCTACGCGTATGCGCCGGAAAAATACGAATACCCGATCAACCGCTACGCGATGGAAACCAAACGCCAGCTTGACGTGCTCGACCGTCAGCTCGCCGAACATGACTTCGTGAGCGGTGCCGACTACACCATCGCCGATATGGCCATCTGGCCATGGTATGGGGGTCTCGTTCTGGGCCGTCTCTACAACGCGGCCGAATTCCTCGACGTCGAAAGCTACACGAATGTGATGCGGTGGGCCAAAGCCATCGACGCCCGCCCGGCAGCAAAGCGCGGGCGTATGGTCAACAAGGCCTTTGGTGATCCCGGCGAACAACTCCACGAGCGCCATGATGCGTCTGATTTTGAAACGCGGACCCAGGACAAACTGGAAGCCGCAGAATAACCTGCCCTACCGCGCTCATCCCCTGAGCGCGGTTTTTTCTTTGAGGAACCACATATGAGCAAGACCGCCCTCATCACCGGCGCGTCGTCCGGCATCGGACTTGAACTGGCGCGCTACCATGCTTCCAAAGGGGGCGATGTCATCCTCGCCGCACGCCGCGAACAGGCGTTGACTTCCCTGAAGTCGGAACTCGAAGACAAACACGGCATCACAGCGCATGTGCTTGTCGCAGATCTGGCAGCCGACAACGGTGCGGCAAAGCTCTACGCGGATGTGAATGACCTTGGCGTCTCAGTTGACATTCTGATCAATAACGCGGGCTTCGGCGGCCACGGCAAACACATCGACCGCGATCTAAGTGATGAGCTTCAGATGATCGATCTGAACGTGAAGGCTCTGGTCGAACTGACCCACCGTTTCGGTCGCGATATGGCCAAAGCGGGCGGTGGCAAAATCCTGAATGTCGGCTCCACCGCCGGTTTTGCGCCGGGGCCAAACCAAGCCGTGTATTTCGCCACCAAGGCTTTTGTAAATTCGTTCAGCCAGGCCATTGATCACGAATTGCGCGACAAAGGCGTCACCTGCACAGTCCTTGCGCCGGGATATGTCAAAACCGAATTTGCCGAGGTCGCCAATTTGGGTAGCACGAAACTGATCCAGCAAGGTGGCGCGACCGCGAAAGACGTCGCCAAACATGGCTATGACGCGATGATGCAAGGCAAACTCGTTACAATCAACGAAACACGACTCAGCGTGCTTTTGAACTGGGTCATCCCCTTGATGCCACGACGTCTGGTTCTGAAAATCTTTGGCGATATGCAAGAAAAGCAGGCCTGATCCGCATTGCCTTGGCGCAGGTTCCTCTTACCTCGTGATCCATGACAGACACCACCGATCCCCGCGCCCGGCCCGTCCCAACCGGTCGCGCCAATCGCGCCGCGCGCATGGGCGGATTGACCGCTGGCTTGTTGGGATCTGCCGCAGCGGAAGGCGCGCGTCTGTTGTTGCGCGGACAACGCCCGTCGCCGCGTGACATGTTCCTCACGCCGTCCAATGCGCAACGGCTGACACAACAGCTGTCACAGATGCGCGGCGCGGCGATGAAGATGGGGCAGCTTCTGTCTTTGGAAGCGGGCGATTTGCTCACGCCCGAACTCGCCGCTGTTCTGCGCCCTTTGCAGGCCCAAGCCCATTTCATGCCGCCCGCGCAATTGAAAAAGGTGCTCAGCACAGCTTGGGGACCAGATTTTACCAAACGGTTCAAAAAGTTTGACGTGCGCCCGATTGCGGCCGCCTCAATCGGTCAGGTCCATCGCGCACAAACCCGCGATGGGCGGGATGTGGCAGTGAAAGTGCAATACCCAGGCATTCGCGACAGCATCGACAGCGACATCCGCAACCTCACCAGCCTGATGCGCATGTCCGGACTTGTGCCGCGCGGCCTTGAGATGGGTCCCCTGCTGGAAGAAGCGCGCATTCAGCTGCACGAAGAAGCCGACTACGCCAAAGAGGCTGGCCACATGCAGCGCTTTGCAACGCTTTTGGCCGATGACCCCAACTGCATCGTGCCCGAGTTTTACGAGGACCTCAGCACGCAAGACATCCTGACCATGTCTTTCGTGCCGTCCGATCCCATCGATACGCTACAAGAGCAAAGTCAATCGGTCCGCAATGACATGGCGACCAGATTGATCGCCCTCATGATGCGCGAGGTTTTTGAGTTTGGGCTGGTTCAATCCGACCCGAACTTCGCAAATTTCAGGTGGCAGCCCGAATCCGCACGGCTCGTCTTGCTCGATTTCGGCGCAACGCGGGAATTGACAGAAGACCTCATCCGCAAATCACGCGACATGCTGCAACCCGCATTGGACAATGATTTCAACGGCTTGACCAACGCGCTCACGGCACTTGGCCTATTGTCCGACAAGATGCCAGACACCATCCAATCAGAGATACTCAGCATGGTCGCCATAGCAAACAAGCCGATGCTGAGCGGGGCTGGTTTTGACTTCGGCGACACCTCATTGGTGGCAGACCTGCGGGATCGCGGGATGGAATTGGGGCGCGACAGGTCGATCCAGCATATTCCTCCGACCGACGTTCTTTACCTGCAACGCAAGGCTGCGGGGCTTTTTCTATTGGCAACGCGGCTAAAGGCGCGGGTGAACTTGCGAGAGCTGTTTCAGCGCTGCGCTTAAGCCCGGCGCTAAATCCCAAGCTGTGTAATCAGGTCTTTCAACACCGCGCGATCCGCATCCGATTTCTGCGCCACACGGCTGCGAAACAAGGTGGCCTGACTTTTCAGAACCGGTTCTTCATCAAGGACCTTCAAATGGTTCGCGCGCAGCGTTTCCCCGGTTGAGGTGATATCGGCAATCGCCTCTGCCGTCAGGTTTTTCACTGTGCCCTCGGTCGCGCCCTGACTGTCCACCAACTGGTAATCCGCCACACCGCCCTGCCGCAGATAGTCGCGCACGAGCCGGTGATATTTGGTCGCGATCCGCATCCTAAACCCGTGGCGCGCGCGAAAAGCAGCCGCCGCGCCATCAAGATCGTCCAACGTATCCACATCCACCCAGCATTGTGGCACCGCGACAATCAAATTGGCCTGCCCGAAGCCCAACGCCGCCAAGGGCTCCACCTTCTGATCCCACTGCACCAGCTTTTCCTGGATCAGATCGTTGCCAGTGACGCCCAGGTGGATGCGCCCGTCTGCCAACTCTCGCGGGATCTCGCCAGCCGACAAGAGCACAAGCTCAACACCCTGCACGCCCTGCACAGCACCGGCGTATTCGCGATCCGATCCCGTCCGCATCAGCGTCACGCCGCGCGCACCAAACCAATCAAACGTCTTTTCCATCAGCCGCCCCTTGGACGGCACTCCCAGTTTGAGGCTCATATTGCACCTCGCAGCGCCAAGATCAGGTCGGGGCGCACCACACCGCCCACTGCCGGGATCTCGCGTCCTTGCCCCAACCGCCGGGTCAGAGCATCGTAGCGCCCGCCCGTCGCAATCGGCGGCAAGTCCGCGCGGTTTGGCGCGTAAAATCCAAAGACAAACCCGTCATAGTATTCCATCGACGTGCGCCCGTAAGACGCCTCAAACGCGAGGCTCTGCAAATCCACATCCGCCTGATCCAGCGCCGCACAGCGTGCTTCGAACTGTTCCAATGCAGGCGAAATAGACGGCATATCGACCGCGATATCCTTCAAGTTTTCGAGCGCGTTTGGGCAGGTTTCGGACACACCCAGAACCGCGGTGAGCAAATCCACCTCTTCTAGGCTCATCGGTGGCTGAGCCGCATCGGTTTGCAGCGCTTCGATCCGCGCGGCCACTTCTGATTTGCTGCGCAACCCGATTTGCACGCCCGCCTTAGCAAACACATCCGGCGCCTTCAGAAGCGCCGTACGTGTGGCCGGGGGCGGTGTGAGGCCTGCAAACCGTTTGACCAAAGAGGTGAACCGCGCAGGCCGCCAGATGTGACGCAGCAGCGCCGTTTTGCGATCCTCCGACACGCGCAAGCCGGACACCATCGCGATCAAAAGACCGATGTCACCGGTGGCCGCGCGCACGCCAAGTGGCGACAGAACCTCTGACATCAAGGCAAAAACCTCTGCATCTGAGGCCGCCGGATTTGCACGATCAAAAACTTCGTACCCAACCTGCATGTACTCGGACGCCCGATCTGGATGGTCTTCTTGCCGCCGAAACACCTCACCCGCGTATGTGTAGCGCGCAGGATCGGCACCTTCGGACATATGTCGTTCGACCACCGGCACGGTGAAATCCGGGCGCAACATCATTTCACCGCGCGATGGATCTCGGGTGACATAGGCGCGCGCGCGGATGTCTTCGCCGTAAAGATCAAGTAGCGTTTCGGCAGGTTGCAAGACAGGGCAATCGACCTGCATCGCACCCGCTTGTTCGAACCGCGCGCACAGACGCATGGCCTCGGCGCGTATCTCTGCAATCGACGGCATCAGTACTGGTCCAGAATCTCGCGCACTTTGGCCACGAGATCAGAGCGTTTCACCTCAAACTGATTTGGTCGATCCTGCCATTCCTCAAGACTGGCGTTTTCAGCGATCTTGGCCCCAAGAATGAGGTCTTTGATCTGAACCACACCATTGGCTTTTTCATCACCGCCTTCGATGACGGCCACCGGAGAATGCCGTTTGTCCGCGTATTTCAGCTGATTGCCAAAGTTCTTGGGATTGCCCAGATAGACCTCTGCCCGGATACCGGCATTGCGCAGCTCTGCCACCATCGCCTGGTAATCCCTCATGCGATCGCGATCCATGACTGTGACGACCACAGGCCCATGGCTTTTACTGCCCATCCGTCCCTTTTCGCGCAAGGCGGCAAGCAAGCGATCAACGCCGATGCTGACACCTGTGGCGGGGACCGACTGACCGGAGCAGCGTTTGACCAGGTCATCATCACGCCCACCGCCGGCAACAGAACCGAACTGCCTCTTGCGCCCCTTTTCATCAAGGATTTCAAAGGTAAGCTCTGCTTCGAATACAGGGCCGGTGTAGTACCCAAGGCCGCGCACAACGGACGGATCAATCTCAATCCGATCAGGGCCATAGCCGCCAGCAGCCAGCAGATCAGCGATCTGCTCAAGCTCTGCCACACCTTCTGCGCCAATTGCACTGTCACCGACCGCTGCCTTCAGGTTCTGAACCGTCTGCGCGGCAGTTTCGCCCTTGGAGGTTAAAAACGCGATAACAGGTTCGGCCTGAGTGTCTGACAAGCCAACGCCATCGATATAGGCACCCGATGCGTCTAAGCGCCCTTTGCCAAGCAGCTCTCGCACACCGCTTTCGCCAACCTTATCGAATTTGTCGATGGTGCGCAGAACCGCATCGCGTTGCCCTTCGTCACCGAGACCCATCGACTCCAAAACGCCGTTGAGAACCTTGCGAAAGTTGACCCGCACAACATAATCGCCGCGCGG
>ERZ1740070.1204-NODE-1204-length-16431-cov-17.487970_pt1 | contig 16431 bp, 15 predicted proteins | sample MGYA00581734_ERZ1740070 | MGnify/ENA primary metagenome ERZ1740070 (study PRJEB43018, sample SAMN04849744) | marine metagenome | isolation source: floating plastic debris | place: Pacific Ocean | collected 2008-09-01 | study: EMG produced TPA metagenomics...
TTATTTTATTTTTTTCTTTCCCATTATTGTCTTTATAAATAATGCTTTTTTCCTTTTACTTATTATATTGTTTCTCCCCCTGTTACTGTAGCTGCAACTCTATGTAAGCAGTAATTTGAATAAATAATTCAGCCATTAGATCGTCTCCTGATTCTTGACATAATGGAACCGAACGACTAGTAGATTTTGCTATTTTCACAAAGCGATCTAACAAGACTCGAATTAGTCTATCATCAAGCTGTTTGTCAATGGGTTGATCCTCTGATCCAGATCTTTGAACCAACATTTGAAAGGTTCCATATACGTCGCTTTCCAAAAGATCGATGTATTCATCAAGCACAGATATAAACTCTTCAAGCATCTCGCGGCAAGATTGATCTTTATTTTCCCAATCTCGTTGCCAAACCTGACTCGTTAAATCTAGTAGATCTACTCCGGTCTTTTTCACGATATTCGCGCTTTGTCTATTCTGCATATCATCTGTTTTTTTCCTTGAAATAGTAGTCAATGCTAAAAGTTCCACCCCCGGCGAAAAAGAGGTAGAGAAAAACAAAGCAATAGAGTACTGCTAATTCTCCTTGATTCACTATTGGCAAAAATGACTTGCTAAAAAACACCAAGAAATAGGCCACAGCCATCATCCCGCTCAATACAAATGCGGTCCACCGCGTAAACAGTCCAACAAACAACGTTATCCCACCAATAAATTCTAAAATACCAGACACTAAGAGTAAAACAGAAAGCTCCCCTTGTGCATTACCCGAAGGTGGATAGCCAAAGAGTTTTTGAGCGCCATGCCAAAATATGAGAAACCCAACTATAATTCTTAATAGCGCTAATACCTTGGCATGCCAATGTGTCCAAAATTTTTCCATTTTTTCAGTCTCAAAAATTGCTAAATAAAAGCGCCGAGTTTACAATTCGAAAATTAAATCCAGTGAAATTATATGCAAATCAGTATACGCATCGTCATCTGAGAAAAAGGACCCATACGTAATTTCAGACCTTAACAGATCTGGTACGATTGACTTAGCTAGCACCAAATCCAACTCTTGCCCAAGAAGACTTCCTTCTTCTTCCGAGAGGTAAGCGTGATAACCAAAAAATCCTCCTATACCCCAAAATAGATTATTAAACTCTAATGTAAAATAGGGATTATGTAATCCATCCGCAGGAGGATCTATAAATACATCAGATATACGATGCAAACGTTGCCCGGTGGATAGCGGAAATTGATAGGAGGCAACCCCGTCATCAGAAGAAGCTAATTCATAGCCGGCGCTAATAACACCAAATTTTGGCAAAGAAAGTCCTAGCTCGGTATTGATAAGAAATGCATCATAAGCGGTTGTATTGTCGCCATAATCACTTTGATAAGCAAATGCTGTCTTGTATTTGAATGCCATTCTATCCTTCGGTACGACACCTCTATCTATGGTAATACCAAAAGTTTGGTTGGATTTTGAAGGGGAATCGTCCTGAAAATCAAGAAGCTGTGCAAATAAGCCAACTCGTGCCATTTCATTTTTATAATAACCCAATATGAAGGCGTGTGAATCACTACGCCAGTCTACCTCTTCTGCAACTAAGCGATTAACTTGGTACATGTAAGCGTATTCAAATAACAAACCCTTTTGGTCGTTTTGTAATTTGGCATAAATAGCGTCAAATGTCTGATCATCTTGCCTGGCGGAAACTCTGCCAATAAAACGCTCATCTTCAACTATTGCCGCCTGCCTACCTACTTTAAACTGCATTATTGTACCACTACTCAAAGTATCGTCGTATGAGATGTGCATCTGATTTAGTTCAAGCGTTTCCGGATCGGTTACATTCGTTCTTTCGGTAAGATCATTCACTCCATCGAAATATCGATCTGGAGTAATAGCAATTGTACTTTCACCTTCTACATAAATCCTAAATCCTCTGTATGATTTAGTTAGATAGCCAAAATTTGTACCAAAGGTATATGCCTGGGAGCCTCTGGCTGCTTCATCATTAGCATGCCAGAACCTCAATTTTCCATTAAATACAAATTCACCTTCGTTTATAAATTTTGTTATATTACTACTTTGAGTTTCATTAGATTCATCTTGAGAATAACCGCAGGTTGAAAATAACAAAACAGCAAATACGACTATATGTATCGCCAAACGCTGGCAATGATTATGATGATAAGGCATAGTTCCCAATTGCAATTTCTTAATCAACGATTAGTTTAGGTGGTCTTTTACCTTCAATAAAATCCCTTATTGCTAAGCTAACTTCTTCCGCTGCTTCCGTAGCTGAAAAATGATTAGCCTCAACAAACTGGACATACCCATCCTTAACGAATTCCGGCGATCTTGCATATTCTTCCTCTCTTTGTGCAGGATCTTTAGTGGCCTGTAAGAAGAGTATAGGCATGCTCATGTGTTTTATTAAATTTTCCTTCCTATACTCTAATTCTATGTCAAAACTTGTGTCATAGGTTTTGGCTACTGCTTCAGCTATGCCTTCTGTTCCAAATTCTTTGTAAATTCGATCCATATGATCAGGGGTGAATTGCATAGATACCCAAGCTGAATTATAGGTAGCAGTAATCATGGTGCCATCTTTATATAGTCCAGCGTCTGCCAAGTTTTCATGTGACGGTCTTGGTTGACCGTGTGGTTCTTCAAAGGATTGTTGCATCCTGACCCAGTTGGTCACTCTTTCGTTTGCTCCCGGAACAGCCATCATATTGTCTGCTATACAACTACCTCTATCGTGAGATACTAAATCAAACTTATCAACTCCCATTTTATCCATCAGTTTCACTAAACTTTTAGCAACTCCTTGATGGGTCAGGTCTTGTTTTAGGCTTTTATCGGATTGTCCATATGCCAATTGATCTACTGAAATGACATAATAGTCTTTTGCCAGATCCACCATTTGTTCTTTGAAACCCCACCAGGATTCAGGAAATCCATGAATGAAGAGAATAGGCGCCTTATGAGGATATCCAGCGGTAACGAAGTGCCAAGTAGAACCATCTATTTCAACAAACCAGTGTATCCCAAACACATTTTTGCCCAAGAATTCTAATTCTCCATGGCGATTGAAAGATCCTTTGGGTGGCGTAGCGGCAGGATAGCGGTCCATATCCTTCGTGAACTTCGCGAGATAATAAGGCTCATAGCTGATGGGATTACCAGTGCCAACATTCATTAAATCGTCTGGCATTGTGGCCAATAGATCTCCTTGGGGATCTTCCTCGTGTTTTTGTCCAAATGCAGCCATACTGAGGAAGCCTATAAATAAAATAATAAGGCTTGCTTTTTCTTTGAAATACGTTAGAGAAGAATTCATCTTTATTGGTTTTAAAGTTTCGATTAAGTTTTAGAAGCTGGAATTATTTCCTGTTGAAAACACAACAGTTTCTTATAACTTTTTAATCAAATTTATCTTTGAGTGTTTCCTTAATAAAGGTGAAAAATGTCCTTTCTATGGTGAAAATGGTCAATGTAGAAAGGCATATTAAGGTCTCATTTCTCTGAATTGGGCCGGGGTAAAACCTACAATCTTTTTAAAGAATTTTAAAAAGTTTGTTTCCTCGCTAAAACCGCATTCGAAAGCTATTTGTCTGACTGGGAATTTGGAAGTAGCTAATAGTCGTTTAGCTTGTAGCACGACATAGTTATCAGTGTATTCTTTGGCGGTCTTATTTGTGAATGATTTGCAAAGCAAATTCAATTGCTTGTAGGTCATATCTAATAGAATAGCGTACTCTCTGGCTTTGCGCGTTTGCTTATATTTTGTGGTTACTAGTTTCTGGAATTGCATAAACAATCCATAATCTCCATGATCAGTTTTTAACACCTGATTTGCACGCGATTGTGCTTTCAATAGAAATACAGTGAGCATAGAGGCTACAACATCCGCCTTGATTTTTCCAAGATCAAGTGAAAGCTCCCTTTTTATTGCTGTAAGGAATATGTCCCGGTCTCCGCAATCTTTGAAGAGTGACGGACTTAACTGACAATTGTATAAAAAATTTATTTTGGAAAAGGCTGATACTGATAAATGGTGAAGCATGAACTCCTCAGTAAAAATGATGCCATAGCCTTTGTAGCTTAATGAATTATCGAATTTGTGGATTTGTTCTTTGGAAATAAAAAGACAATCATCTTCGCTCATTTTATATTCTATGAAATCTACCTCGTGGCTCATTTTACCTTCAGTCAGTAAGAGTAATGTGAAGAAATCGATACGATGCGGCTTAAATGGGTCTATTCCTGAAGATGGATTGGAAGAGAAAAAATCCTCTATCTTAAACAGTTGGAACCCGAATTCCATTATTTCATTGAAACTATGCAATTGAGGGGAGAAGAACTGATCCTTTACCATTTGATGTGCAAAAAAAATTAGTGAACCGCAAAAAGTCTTTTCCCCAAGTGTTTCTGAACATTTTTTTATTATTTAAATTCATGTTAATTATTTAAGCTTTCGATATGCTTTTGGAATTTACTTTTTTGTTCATTGAACTTTGTTCTGTAGTCGTCTTCAACGATTTCTCCATCTTTAAAAAAGTGACGGTAGGACGGTAAGTAAAAACTAGCTACGATCTCCGCTCCAAAGTGCGGAAATAATTCTTTGGATATTATAAATACGTTACTCTCCGCCCGTTTACTTGGACTGGTTCCCAACAGGAACATAGGCTTTCCACCCCAAATATTCATTGGTGTTTCCATTGGTATCCTGGATAGCCAATCCCAAAGGTTCTTAAAAGCCGACGTATGTAAGCCATTATATTCTGCCACAGAGATGACAATAGCATCATTTTCCTTAATTAACTCATAGAATCTTAAAGCATTCTCGTGTACCCCATTTTGGATCTCTAAATCGGTAGCATATAATGGTGAAGCGTAATCATTTAGGTCGGCTACTGTGATGTCAACATTCTCAAACTGATGTGCCGCGTAGGCGGCCAGTGTTCTGTTAATAGATGTGCTACTGTTACTTGCGCCAAAAGCTAATATTTTCGTCATAAGTATATTTCATAATTGTTTAAAAAAATACGCCCAAAAAATAAAGACTAGACCCTTATTCATATCTATGTGATTCTGTCATTCTAATGATCACTATACATATATCTATGCTGTTATTGACAATCCAAATTCGGAGGTATTTACACTGCTCAAAGGAATGACAGGTCTTTGACCCCACGCAAAAACGCTTCCATTAGTCGACTCACTTTTCCAATCGTACACAATTTCAGAAGTAAGACTTACGGACCAACCTCCAGTAAAGTTCATTATAAAGAAAGGTTGTACAAAGGTATTGTTTACTTCTGCTCTGTCAGACTCTCTAGCTATTGGCCATGAATGGTTTGACAATATTCCGGTGATCACTTTTTTTGTTTGGATAAGCGCTACTGCGGTTGGCCTTAATGTCCATTTCCCATACCCTGTAAGGTCGTACGTAGCTGTTAGAAAGCCTACAACCGGGCCAAATCCAACAACCAATTCCTTTGATTTAGGCACAAAAAAAGTTCTTTTATTAAAATCTCTTAGATCTGTTTCACACTCCTCTTCCGAAGTGATGTCAGATTGCGTCCAAAAGGGTGCAACTACTCTAATGACTATATTCCAATTTGGACTTAATCTGGCCGGAACAATAGGTTCTAACGATACTGATATTCGGTTCTCATCCAGCGGGTCATATCCATAATTATAATCGATATTTATCGGTAATTGGATTAGACTTGCTACCGAGTTTGGCAGCTCACGTGCAAAACGATCTGTTGAACTGTCCGATTGCGCATTAGAGGAAACAGTAGTACCCGTACGAACCAGAATGATCGTAAGGCTTTTTTTTGATTTCATAGTTGTACTTTTCCGATTTGTAATGTGCTATTCGTTCATCTGATTTGATTTAAAGCAATCTTTTTTGTTAAATCTCACTATGCGTTCACTTTAGATTGATCTTGTAATGACTCACTAAAATTTTCTTCCGGATTTTAGCAAACCATTACTGACTTTTCAGCTATTCTATGTCAAAAATTTATTAAAAAGTACGGACAATCTTCTCACTTGAATGTTTTCACTGATTAATATTAAGATTATATTTTTTTGACATTTCAGGTAATTGATGCTCTCATTACTATTTTAAATTTCTTACCTAAATATATTTTTGAATATTTCTCTTATAAAGGTGAAAGATGTCCTTTCTATGGTGAAAATGAATATATGGGAAAAGTTTAGTTAATATTAAAGATGAACTTGAACGTTTGAAAAAACTAAAGAATCTAGAGAGAACTTTTAGTATTCGGCTTAGATATCTTACCAGCCTCTATTAGGGGTTTAAATATCTATCATACACAGGAGCAAAATATTGAACTGATAAGAAAAAGAGGTCTAAGGTCGGATAACCTTGACATATTTGTAGAACAGTAAGTTTAATAAACCTGTCGAATAGTAACTAAACCGTCCTGCACCTAAAAATGTAGGTTGGTTTAGTATTATTAATGCAGATTTATGATTAGTAAAACCCAAAAACAAATGGAATCTACTATCTAAGTAGTCGTGATGTTAAATAAACTAAATAAAAAAAAATATGGATGGGAATATTGATTACAGGGTTTATCTTTCTTGCACTGCTCATGTACTTACTTCCGCAAGGTAGTACTAACCCGACTGACCTCGGGTTTTGTAGGCATTTTATACTCTATTTACTATACCAGGTGTTTTAACTTTCACGACGATTAAAGAACGTGAAAAGTATCTTAAAAAATAAAACTGAATGAGAATGACCAAGGTATCTGTACGTATTCTCAGCTTCAGAATAAAATCCAAGTTTCAACCTTTACAACCAACGCTCAATTGAATAAGATTCTGATATGGCTTCGTGTTGCAAAAACCTTATGATGACCTGAAAGGAGCTTTTGTTAACTCACCTAATCCCGTTAACTAAAAACTTGCTTTAAGATCTGTCGAAGTAAAATTTTGCCAATCGCCTTAGCTCGCTAAGGCGATATTTTCATAGCTAAAACAATAGTCTTAGTTAGATTAAATGCTAAACTCAGATAACGACCTTCTCTGTCATCAAAGCCAAGACCTACTTCAACAAATTAATCCAGATATCAAAAAAATGATAGAGTTGCCTCTAATACTTCTTTTGGTTTTTCTTCTACAATAAAATGACCAGCATCTAATTCTAAAAAGGAAACATCTTTTACTTCGTTTTTCCAGATTGTCGGATAATCAAAGCCTCCTGTATTTGATTGTTTTCCCCAAATTACCAAGGTTGGAACGTTAATTTTTACATGAGCATCAGCCTTATCATGTTCAATATCGATGCCCTTGCTTGCACGATAATCTTCACACATCGCATGGAAAGCGTCATCTGTTCCATTGGTAGCTGCATAATCATCACCAGCATCTGCATCGTCACCAGCTGCCGTCTTAGCAAATGCCCCAGCTTGAGGACCCATCAGATTTTCTGGTAAAGGATAAGGTTGGGTCCAAAATATCCAAGCCCAGAATCTATTGGCCACTTTGGAGTCTATATGTTCCCAAACGTACGTTGCAGGGACAACATCCATAATAACCATTTTTTTAACAGCTTTAGGATAGTCTTTAGCTAACCTTCTGGCGGCGTGCGATCCTCTATCGTGTGAAACTACTAGGAAGGAATCATATCCTAGTTCTTCCATTAACTCTATCTGGTCCGCTGCCATCCGTCTTTTAGAATAATCCCCGTCTCGTGGTTTATCACTGCGTCCGTAACCGCGAAGATCCGGCACAATTACCGTGTAATTTTTCGCAAATTCCGGCGCCAAATCACGCCACATAACGTGGGATTCTGGCGCACCATGCAATAAAAGTAAAGGTTCGCCAGAACCACCAACCACAGCGTGAATCTTAATACTGTCAATTATAACGTCCACATCGCGAAATCCAGGAAAAAATGTTTCTATTGTCGATCCAAGTTTTTTTGGTTTCTTTTTTGGAGTTTCTGCTTGATTTTCATCTGCCTGTTTTTCAGTACACGCCGCAAAAACTAAAAATGATAGTACCATAATTAGTGGCTGAAAAATGTTGTTTAGCTTCATAATCTATCTTTTAACCGTAAATGGGATTCTTTCAATAACACCCTCTTTTTTATATCTTAAACTTCCAATTTTATGGTCAAACAAACCATTCAAGTTATTCCCGGAAGGGTCTTCCAAACGTGTATTGACATGGAGCACATATTCCCTTGCTTTCCAATAATATTTGGGTTGGAAGCTCCATTGAGTTTCTTGATTCTTGATTGAAACAACTCCTTCTACAGGGTTATTTTCATTATCGGTAATGATGAGCCGCAATTTTAAAGAATTGTAATCTAACATTTGCGGAAAATTCAATTCGAAACTGTTTTTACTTTTCGCCTCTGGGATGGTGAATATCCAATTTTTGATTTCAGGAACGGTTACGTCTGCTTTTTCGACGGTTATGTTCTTTTGAAAAGAAGTCGCCATTTGTCGATGGTAAACATCTTCTAAATTGTCAATAGTGAGTATGTAATTTTTATTTGGTTCTATTGCATGCCCTAATGCTTCATTTGTTATTAAACCGGTTTTTACACGTGCAGGGTCTAAGATGAGCGTTAGTTGTGTTTGTTCCCTATTCCAGAGTTCTTTTGTATTATTGAAAAATACATTTTTCACTTCAATTCCAAATTCATCAGTGAGCTTGATTTTTTCAATATTTCCAATTGTTTTCATTGGTTGTGAAAACTGAATGTACATACGAAGTAAGTTTTCGGGTAACACGTTGGAAGTCGGATAGACCGCTTGTACAAAAGGTTTTTCGACTTGTTTACTGCAAGCTGTCAAAATAATCAACCAAAAAAAATAAGATCTCATCACCTCTACTAAGCACTGAATTAGGGCGATTTATCTTCCCATTTTTTGAGAGGTTAATTCTGCATAGCCTTCCATTTGCTTGACCATATCATGATATTGCTTTGTACCAGCTTGTGCCTCTGGATATCGATAATCCGGAAAATCGTATTCCGATATAAAATCACTTAATCTTAAAAAGGTGCCTGTCAATTCTGAAACCAGATCAATATCTCCAGTGTCAATATTCCGGCGCACGATTCCTAGCATTTGAGGGTTTTGAATATCTACTTGCATGACGTTGGCTGTTGGTATTTCCTGCATACCTTCCAAGCCTGTGGCAAACATGGCACGTTGTCCGGCCATGCCCTCACCTTTAGTACCAGCTACTACTGCATTTAAAGGAATCATTGTTCCGCCTCTGTTTTTATTGGTTACGATCAAACTTTTACTCGTTGAGCCATCAAAACCTTGTGTGGTTACTACTAACATATCTATTGGTGTATTTCCATAGCCAAGCTCGGCAATAGTTTTCCCTTTAACATCGGCTCCATTCTGAATTTCATCTGCCGGAATACTCACCAAAGGTGTACAGGTATAACTCGCCAATAAAGTGGGTTTGCCATCTATATCGTCAAATAACATCGTTCTTATAGGCGCACGTGTTTCGTTTTGTGTATGAACAGCATGATAGATTTCTATACTATTCACTATTTCTTGAGTATCTGTAAATGGGTATGCTATTTTTCGAAGGGTAGAAGCAAACTCGCTATTGGTTAATCCAGCCATATAAACATAACCATCGTAATAGTCCATATCAGTAATGTTCAAAACGCTTGCCGATGTTTCTTTCCAAAACATTAAATCTGATGAAGCAGGATTGTTTATGGCAACGCTTTTGAAACCGTCTTTCATGATATCTAATAATTGAATATCTCTGGCCACAGGATCTACAACTGCTATAACTGATTTAGCCTCGGGCTTATGACCTAATTTTATGGACACATATGCTTCCTGACTTAACGGATGAATTTTCATATCGTTAATGACGATATCTCTGGGGTCCAGACTCAATTTCTTTGCCATTTCTATATCGAAACCTTCCATATTGTAAGGAATTGCATCTTTTAACTCTTTAGCTTCGGTCGGAACGGCATATAATTTACCACCTTTACTATCAGCCACAAACAGGACGTTATCCGGACCAAAGGCCAGCACATCAGCTCCGTCTACTAACATATTTTCATTAATGACTGTGACTGAAGCTTTTTCTTCATGGACTGGGGTATCTACACAGCCTACAGGTAAGAGCAAAAGCAGACTGAAAACTGCCGTTTGTATTTTAATTAACGACACGGATAAGTTTGCTTGTTTACCATAGTAGTTTGATTTAAATCTCATTTCGTCTGATTTTGGTTTATTATAAATTTTACTAGCTCGGAACATTTCGTATTTAAGGTCTTTTTTGAACATTTCACTCAATAAGTCGAAGAGGAAATTCGCCATAAAACCCATCTTATAGGCGATCAAGCCATTAATATGGTCAGCATGCCAGGCATTTATGCCTAATTTCATATTACACCGCCGAACGTCGACTAAATATATCCATGAGATCTTCCTTCATAAAGGTGAAAAATGACCTTTTTATGGTGAAAATGAGTAGTAAGAAAAGCATCCTAAGCTATCATTTCTCTGAATTGGGCAGGAGTAATTCCGGCAACCTTTTTAAAAAATTTTAAAAAGTTTGTTTCTTCGCTAAAACCACACTCATAAGCGGTTTGCTTAATCGGAAGCTTAGACATAACTAATAAGCGTTTGGCTTGAAGTACCACATAGTTGTCGATGTATTCCTTGACAGTTTTACGTGTGAACGATTTGCAAAGTGCATTTAATTGCTTGTAAGTAGTATTTAAAAAACTGGCATATTCGTTGGCTTTACGGGTTTGAATGTAATTTGAGGTAACTAAATTCCGAAATTTTAAAAACTGCCGATAATCACCATTAAATGATTTCAATGCATGGCTTGTACGCAACTGTGCCTTTAGTAAAAATACCGTTAAAATGGCGGCCGCTATATCTTCTTTGATTATTCCAAGATTGAACGAAAACTCTCTTTTTAAAGCGTTAATGAGTATGCCTACATCTCCGAAATCCTGAAATAGTGTTGGGTTTAAATGAAAGTCAGACAAAAAGCTTATTTTAGAAAAGGCCGATGTGGAGAAATGTTGAAGCATAAACTTTTCCGTAAAAATTAATATATATCCTTTGTAGGTTGGGGACTTGTCAAACTTATGAATTTGTTCTTTAGATATGAATAGACAATCTCCCTTGACCATTTTGTACGCTATGAAATCCACTTCATGGGTCATTTGACCTTCCGTCAGTAACAGCAGAGTAAAGAAGTTTACACAATGTGGTTCAAATGGGTCTCTGTCCGGTGAAGATTTATAAGAGAAAACATGCTCCATTCTCAATAGCTGAAAACCAAATCCAATTTTAGGATCAGAACATTCAAATTCTGTATTTATGGGCTCATCCATTTTTTATTCTTTTCATATTAAATACTCAGTTATATCATTTGCTTATTTGGTGATTTAACCTGAAAAACCCGAGAGGCAGAACAGACCATATGACCAATGCGACAAAATAAACGACCTCTGGAAACAGGTTATACCAGTTCACTATCAACAAGCCAGCGACCATTACTACATGGGCTAGCAGCGCCCATATCAAGCCTCCTATGATTAGTCTTAATATTTGTTTCCCGTGCCCAAGCATGAACCTCAAGAACCAAAAGTAAAGTGGAACGAACACAAAGATCGAAGTTAACAACCCTGGGTTATATTGGAATGCGAAAATAGCAGCTAAGATATGAACAAGGGCATTGACGATGACAATGCTAGCCATACAAACCAATGGGAATAGATGTCTGGGACTAGCCAGAATTCCTAAAACACCCACCAACCAAACCAATGAAGTGTTAATAATAAAAATAGATGTTTTAGTCAGCGGTTTTACCGTAGCGTCCGTGGCTCCTAAAATTCTCAGAATGAAATTGTTATTGAAATCATAAAAGGCATAAGAATTACCAAAGAGGTCAATCCAATGTTCTTCAAACTGGTGCATAATGTAGGCAATAAGCATTATTACAGCTATAAATCGATACGCCTTGAACAAAGTACCAATACTGACTGGGCCATTAAAAATGAATACACCTATAAGAATAAATGGTACCGCATAAGTCCCGATCTTCATCCAGTGGTCAACTAAGAAATGATGCTGGCCCATGGGCAACCATAGCATGAGAAATAATAAAAATATAGCCCCGATTAAACTCTTCGATTCTTTCATAATAGTCGCTAGACAACTACTAAGCTATTTACCGGTACTCTGAAAAAAATTGATTTAGGTTAAGACTTTCGTCTGCTCGATAAAAATCTGCTGTATCCTTCAGGCGTGACGCCAAGGTACATTGCGATATATTTTGAGGGAGTATTTCTTATGATATCAGGATAATTCTCTTCTAAAAACTGACACCTTGTTTCAGTGTCATTAATGGTCTTTATTGTGGTATTCTTTTTATTCTCGATTATCATTCCCATGATTTTCTTTCGCACAAATAGGCCAAATGTATTAGAATTTAAAAAACTGTCTAAAAAAAAGCTGAAAGGAAGTAGAAGGTATTCGATATCGGTAATAGCTACTAAAATGTCTGATGCTAAGCTTCTCGATTCAGCGCTAACGATATTTGTGTTGAAGTTCCCTTTTTGAAAAAACCTGGTAACCACTTCTTTGTCTTCGTACGAATAAATTGTAGCAGTGATTCCGCTCATAAGGTAAATAACATGGTTGCATAGCTCTGTATGGCTGAAGATAACTTCCTTCTTCTTTGCTGTTTTGACTTCAGTTATGTTTAAAAAATAATTCCACTCTTCCTCTGGAATGGATATCCCATAACTTGCTATCTCACTCTTAAATTCATTTACATGTTTGCGAGAATAAACTGAACTATCGTTAATCGCAAAAGTTTTCATAACAAAAACCCAACTTCTTTTACAGAAAAATGTTTAAAAGCTTCTTTTATAGACAAAAAAATGTCGTTTGTATGTCAGTTCTCCAGACATCCAGACATTGACTACTAAGTTACTTCAATCTTGATTCATCTTTTCTTAAGAATTCTTAAGAAGAATATTTGGCATATGCTAGCATTTCCTAATTTGTTCTTTTTTAAACCATTTTATTTTTAAAGAAGGCTACCGTAGTACTTCTAATTGTCTTTGAGGAAAATGCTAGCTACGGCTCCAGCTCCTGCAGTAGCTAGCATCTTCTCGTCAGGTTTCACACTGAGTGAGTCCGCCACCTTATTGAATGCAGATAAAATACGTTGAAAGCTAAAGGGCTTTAACAAGTAATCGCTTATGTTTAAATCATTTCGTTGAAGGGTAACGCTTTATAAGCTGCGGTGAAGATAACCTTGGGAGGATGGTTTAATGACTCCAATAGATCAAACCTAGATAACTTTGACACGTTGATGTCCAGAAAACAATAACATGCTACTGTCAAGCGATGAGATTATTAAGATAATCGATTTCCGACCCTCCTGGATTATCTTATCAAGTGCAATGAGGTATATAATAGCTAGTCTTTGCGAAAGGACTGATTTTATTTTCTTTTTGGAATACCCTTTTTTGATTTTTTAAATTCGTCTAAAACGAAGACCGATGAGAGGATCTGGAAACGAGTTGTTCAGGCTGTAATAGTTGACTAAAACTTGGTAGCATTTTTTTTAATACCATCTTGATGATAATCGTCAGTTTAGTACACTTGAAATTCTATTTCATATGTATTGGATTATTTTAATTTATTTAACGATTGAAAAAGATATACTTCACTATAATATTAATTTTTATAATTAACTATTCAGAGGCTCAAAGAACTCAATTTATCACCAGCAGCAGGGATACCCTAAAGAATATTGAATTGATAAAAAATAAATCCAATGTTAACCAACTAACCTTGATTATTAGAGGTGAGGAAACCACATATTCTGCTTCAGAAATTCACTCGTTTAGTAGTAATGACCTCACCATATATTCCATAGAGGTAGACTCCAAATACGTGTTGGTGAAGCCCATCATTACCGGATATTTAAGTCTTTATGAATCCATAGATAAAAAAGCAAAAGATAGACGCGCATATGTCAAGTTTCCAGATCGGATTACTGAAGTCAATTACAATCAAATAAACCAAATTCTTGAGAATAGCGTGAAAAATTATACAACTCTACAGTCACAATACCGAGAATCTAAGGTTAACGACTTTTATAGTTTAGCAAATAAAATATCTTTAATTAATCCTTTTACTGACCCAAATCGTTATGTGGTTGTAAAGTATAAAAGACCTAATGAAATATACATTGGAGGAGGACTAAACATAAATTTTTCGAATATCGAAGTTGATGATGACGGTCAGCGCCCTTCCTCCAATAATTTACGACCCACTATCAGTCTTCTTAACCAATTTAGCAAATACTTATCATGGCAAATTGGGTTTCAAATGATTCAATTAGACGCCCAAACGGACGATTACGACCTTTCACTAGAAGGCATTGCATTGCCGATAAATTTGAGAATTAATTTATCGACCCTTTCCTATCGCCCCTATATTAATCTAGGTCTGAGGCCCTTCATTACGAGTAATAGCTCCATAACTACGCCTCCTTTTGTGAAATCAATTGATGATAGAGCAATAGGTGTTTTTGGCGGAGCAGGACTTTCAAGAAAAATTGGAGGCAACCAATTGAATTTAGAATTAAACTATCATTTCAATACCTCGTTAACAAGTTCCGATGCCGATATTGGAAGTGAAAGTAAAATTGACTTCTCCTCATTCAACATTAATTTATACTACCTCTTCAAACTTTAATGAATATGAAAGTTGTATTATTATTCTTGTTACTAAGCGTAACATGCGCTCATACTTATGGTCAGTTTGATGGGTACATAATATCAGACAACGATACCACAAGAGGTTTTATCAAGCCCATCATTAATACAAAAATGGGCAAAGAGTGTCTTTTCAAAACTGATGATGGCGATCAATTTTCTACTCTCTCGGTTGAAGATATTGACGGTTATGGTTATGATGGGCGAATATTCGAAAAAAGGAATGTGAATACGACCAACTTTGAGGAAGTACTATTTTTAGAATTAGTAGTTAAGTCGATCGTATCCTTATACTATACTGATTTTGGCCTTATCAATAACTCAACTTCAACGATCAAAACCGGGTACTTTATAGAAAAGGATAATCAATTACATGAATTATTCCAGACAAAAGGTCTAAAAAAACTTGCTGAGGGAAATGTTGTAGAATACGTAACTAAAAATTATATCGGCACACTTTCCGTACTCCTTAATGACTGTAGTGAGATAACAAAAAATCTTAATTCAATCGGATATGGACGACGAGCTCTTTCTTCGATCATAAAAAAATACAACAAGTGTAACGGGTTTGAAATTTCCGAAAATAAAAAAAGCAAAAGTCAAAAGAAAAATACAATAGGAATTCAGGCAGGTTATTTTTCGGGATCTCTTAATCTAACCGGAACCCCTGAATTTCAAAAAAATGCAGATTTTGATAATGTTTGGGTTCCTTCAGTGGGTATTTTTTTTGAATCATTTGGTAATGTTTTTTCGGTACGTACGGGATTAGAATTTATGCAGGAAGATTTCGAAGGCTCCGCAATATTAAATTCTGATACACGCAATGCTACTTTTGAGAATCAATTAGAAATAAGCGCTAGTTACATTAAGATACCCGTTTATCTGAATTACAATGTGCCTGTTTCTAAGGGAAACTTTTTGTTCTTTGGAGCAGGTCTAACTGGACAAATCATTAATGGCAAAGAAAACAAAAGAGTGTTATCCACTATAGATATATCCACCAACACTATATTAAATACTAGCGAGTCTGAGGCTATTGACGCATTTAGGTCATTTGATTATTTGTTTACTGCACGGCTTGGCGCTAACCTTAAGTTAAAAACCACGTCTTTATCGGCAGCAATTAGAATTGAGAGATCTGGTCAAGGACTCGCTGATATAAACTCATCTAATATTACCAGGATCGGACTGGTTTTAGGTGTAGGAATATGATTAGCTTTGAAATGTTGTCACTTCCATTTAGGTCTTGTTAGGAGCGCTAAGCATGAATAAGTTTAGTTCAAATGTTTGCTCATAAAGAGCAAATACTAAAAAACAAAGCGTTAACATAAGCTGACGACCTCTGAGTCTAGAGGTAGCTTAAAACGATGAAATGAAGTACTAAGCATATATTTTCCATTCACTAGAAGTGTATAACTCTATCTAGGGCTGAAGCCTCACTAGTTTATCGGACTATAAAAAAACTTACAACCCGAAAGCTAACCTCGAAAAAGTAACAAATAATGAAAGTTCTTACTTGAAGCTTAATCAAGTGAATTTGGGCCTAAATTTAAATTCCTGCCAGATACATATGACTTAAACAACAATTAAACCCAAATTACGCAATAGGGAATTTGAGCGGTGTACTGACTTGATTAGAGG
>ERZ1740070.1205-NODE-1205-length-16430-cov-7.130260_pt1 | contig 16430 bp, 16 predicted proteins | sample MGYA00581734_ERZ1740070 | MGnify/ENA primary metagenome ERZ1740070 (study PRJEB43018, sample SAMN04849744) | marine metagenome | isolation source: floating plastic debris | place: Pacific Ocean | collected 2008-09-01 | study: EMG produced TPA metagenomics...
ACACCAGGGCTTTCAGCCTTAGCGTACGTTTCTGTTCCATTACTACTCAAACCCCTTTGATTAGGTCGGAGGAAGTGTTGCCACTTCGCCCCTCCCACTTAGATCCGGACGTGCGACTTTCACCGCATCCGGCTCCCGACTACCTGAACCAATTCCAGCCGAGTAAGGAGAGAATTAGCGTTCGCCCACGTGGATGTAATCATGGCAAGATTCATGGACAGCTTATATACCCCCTATATTCAGCTAGTGACTAAAGCTAAACACCGTTCTTCTCAATTTGTTCCTTGACGTATGCAGCTGGGCTTGCCGGATCAAAGGTGTCAAATTCTAGGGTCTCAGTACGGTAAATTTCATCCGGTGGATTAAGCCCTACTTCCTGGGCTAACTCCCTGGCTAGATCGGTTAGGAACACGTCTTTACCGACCTGATTATAAGTATCTTCGGTGATGACCTGGGCGGCTTTACCATCCCCCTGAAGATCCCATCGCACCAGTTGGGAAGAAATCCAATTAGCAAAACTTTGCCAGGGATACGGATCAAAGTCAATCCGGTCTGGCACCTCTAGAGTGTTTCCCTGGCCATCGTCAAAGCTACCGGTAAGAACTGCTTCCACCACTTCCACTGGCTGATTCAGGAAGGCCCTCTCGGAAATAGCCGTGGCAATTTCGGGTCGGTTGGTTAAGTCACTGGCGTAACCAGCCGCTTCAATAATGGACTTGTTTAAGGCACGGAATGTGTTGGGGTTGGCATCAATCCATTGGTCGCTGGCGGCGAAGGCACAGCAAGGATGCCCTGGCCATATTTCTTTGGTGAGCTTAAAGATAAATCCAGCTCCTTCAAAGACAGCTCGTTGGTTAAAGGGATCGGGCATGAGGTAGGCATCAATGTCGCCAGCGACCAACTGGGCAATGCTATCCGGTGGGGGAACAGGACGGATCTTTACATCCACATCGGGATCAATACCGCCTGTTGCCAGATAGTAGCGCAACAACAGATTGTGCATGGAATAGGGAAATGGCACCCCAATGGTGAATCCTTTAAAATCGGCGGGACCATTGACCTGTCCCTGGTAACGGGACGCTACGGTGATGGCCTGACCGTTGATATTCTCGATGCTGGCTAATTTCACTCCAAAGGCGGAGGAGCCTAGGCCCAGGGTCATGGCAATGGGCATAGGAGCCAACATATGGTAGGCGTCCAGTTCTCCAGCAATAGCGGAATCACGTACCGCACCCCAGCTAGGCATTTTCACCACTTCCGCATTGAACCCGTATTTGGAATAAAATCCCAACGGTTCCGACATAATAATAGGAGTGGCGCAGGTGATGGGAATAAAGCCAATCTTCAGATCTGTTTTCTCTAGGTTAGACGTATCCACTGGGGCCGCATTGTTCTCCACAGCCGCTGGTTGCGAGTTGGTACCACAGTTAGTGAGGGTGACTAGCGCCGCACCGATGGCAGCATTTCTAAGGAATTCCCGACGGGTAAACCGGCTGTTGCGAATCGTGTCAGAGAAAAACAATCCGGCTTTGGGGCCAAAGGCGGCTGCAAAGGCGTTTTCAATGCCGCCAGCCTGTTGGGCGAGGGCGAGAACTAACTTTTCACGCTTTGGGTCGCCCTTACCAGCCGCCTTTAACAGAAGAGTTCGACGAAGCTCGTGAGCATTGACCTTATCAGCGGCTTTTAGCTGCTGGTCCTTATAGAGACCCATCTTCATCAGGTCATCTACCATATCAACAGGATCCTGGGGCATGCTTTGCATAAATTCCCAGTGAGCTTGGCTCAGGTGACTACCACCACAAACCAGACACGCTGCTTCAAGACTCAGAATGTTGTTGCGATCATAATTTAGATTAACTTGCTTTTGATGAGATTGTGTAGCGGTTACAACCATAGGAATACTCACTTTACTAGTATTGGCTGAGTCTATTAATTAACGCGGTTAGCAATTAACAAATGATGGAAGATGTTCAGGGAAAAACTCTTCTGGCCAAACAAATCTGAGCGTAGATTCAGTTGATCTACGGTGTTCGTTAGCTTAATTTATACCAACCTGACTATGAGATTACATTGGACTATCTTTTGAAGAACTAGGACTTTTTAGGTCTCTTTGTTGTTTACGAGAGTATTTTGTTACGGTTGTTACGACTTGAAGCGATTCCGCCAAACCTGCGGGACAACACCGTTGAATTTGCAAAATTGTCGAGTGAATTAACCGACATCAGCATAGCCAATACTATCGGCAATGTATTTAATCCTGACTTTTCTGACTAAGTGTTGAAACCCTTGACAGATGTTGCTTCTAGCCCATAGCCTCAACATCCGTTAAAGTAAGCGCACCGATACCCAGGGAGCCATCGATGAGTACCGAGCGTTATGAGCAAAATTTTGGGACCTGTGCGTTAAGGGATAGTCGTTTGAACCGTCGCGCATTGAGCATCGGTCAAGCGCTGAGTGAAAATTTGGCCAAGGTCTATCGAGTGTGTTTGAAAGCGCAAAAGACCTGAAACGGGCTTATGCGCTTTCGCAAATTCAAAAACTCATTTTGAGAAGATCATCCACCCTCATTGTCAGATGACAACCAAACTCTTCAGTCGCCAATCGATGGTGTTAAATGTAGGGGACACCACCTATTTGGACTATGGAGCCATTCTAGAGAAACGCGAGAGCTATGGCCCCCAAGGCAGTGTTGGGAATGGATTACTACTCAATAGTGGATCAGCGAGGGCATTCGTGCAGAAAGTTTCGGTTTTGAATATCTGGACATGAATTGGATTAAATCACTCACTGGTTATGGTTTGAAACCTTTGATTTTTGGTTCGGCAAGGATCGTAGAATTCTCTAAAGCCGTAAGGATAGTTGCTGAATCAGCAAAGTGTCAAGAAAATAGCGAGTTTCGAAAGCCTTGTCTTTAAAGAGTTTCAAGTGAAACCGTAATTCTTGGTTTAAATGCCCCCGCTGGTCCACACAGTCAAACCCTTTCAAGTCTCCCCGGCTTTGCCGGGGAGACCCAATCATTAGTTTTTAGGGCCCAAAATTAATGATTGAGATCGGTAAGATATACGTAAAATCTATCTCTTTGCGCAACAACAAAGAGCCATTTATCCAACGGCTGATTCAACAACTAGTTGCAGGCCGTAGCGCGCAGTCTTGATGCGGTCTCGACCATGTTGATGAGCGAAGGCTTCACCTCCGACCATTGACGGGTCTTGAGGCCACAATCTGGGTTAACCCAAAGATTCTTACGCGGGAGCACGGCTTCCGCTTTTGACATGAGGTTACTCATCTCATCAGTGGGGGGCACCCGTGGCGAGTGGATGTCATAAACACCTGGGCCGATTTCATTTGGATACTTGAAGTCCACGAAAGCATCGAGTAGCTCCATATTTGAGCGCGAGGTCTCAACAGTAATGACGTCGGCGTCCATGGCGGCGATGGAGTCGATGATATCGTTGAACTCGGAGTAACACATGTGGGTGTGGATCTGGGTGTCATCCTTCACGCCACAGGCACTGAGGTGAAAGGCCTTCACCGCCCAGTCGAGATAGTGGTTCCACTCGCTCCGGCGCAGCGGCAAACCTTCGCGGAAGGCCGGTTCATCGATCTGGATGGCGGCGATTCCGGCGGCTTCGAGGTCCACCACTTCATCGCGAATAGCCAGGGCAATCTGATGCGTGGTGACGGAGCGGGGCTGGTCGTTGCGCACGAAGCTCCACTGGAGGATCGTAACCGGACCAGTGAGCATGCCCTTCATCGGTCGCTCGGTTAGCGATTGAGCATACTTGGACCAGTAGACGGTCATGGGCTTGGGTCGGCTGACATCGCCAAAAATGATCGGCGGCTTCACGTAGCGAGTGCCAAAGCTCTGCACCCAGCCGGTACTGGTGAAGGCAAAGCCTTCGAGATTTTCGCCAAAGTATTCCACCATGTCGTTGCGCTCGAACTCGCCGTGAACCGGCATGTCGATCCCGATCTCGTCCTGAAACGCAACACACTTGGCGGTTTCTTCCTTGAGGAACTGGTCATAGTCCGCATCGCTTAGCGTCCCCTTTTTCCACTGGGCGCGTGCCTGGCGCACTTCCTTGGTCTGCGGGAATGAGCCAATGGTCGTGGTCGGGAATTCCGGCAAACGGAGTTTGGCCCGCTGCTTGGGTTGGCGTTCGGCGAAGGTCGAGGCACGGTCGAAATCGCCGGGTTTCACCCCCGCAAGGCGCTTTTTCACGGCGTCATTGTGGATAAGATCGCTGGACTTGCGGGAAGCAGCGGCGGCACGGTTGGCTTCAAGGATCTCTGCACTGCCGACTTCATCGAGAAGCTGCCGGAGTTCGGTGACTTCCGTAAGTTTCTCATCGGCAAAGGCTAGCCAGCTTTTCAGCTTTTCATCGAGCTTTCGTTCGTTTTGCAGGGTAACGGGCGAATGCAGGAGTGAGCAGCTAGGTGCAACCCACAGACGATCCGCGCCGACAGTGGCCTTGGCCTTCTTCAAAACGTTTAGCGAGGCATCATAATCACTCTTCCAGATATTGCGACCTTCGACGATTCCTGCGGAGAGAATTTTGTTCTTCGGGAAAGTGGCCAGAACAGTATCGATATCCTCCGAACCCCGCACGAAATCAAAGTGCAAGGCATCAACTGGCAACGCGAGGTAGTCGTCAAGATTATCTCTCACACCACCAAAATATGTGGTGACAAACAGCTTCGCCGAGCCTTTGGTCTTGGAGAAGCGATCATAGGCCGCTTTCAAAGCGTTGCGCTGCCCATCGCTAAGGTCGGTGGAAACAATCGGCTCATCGAGCTGTATCCATTCCGCTCCTGCGTCCACAAGCTTGGCGATGATCTCTTCATAGACGGAGACAAGGTTGTCGAGGAGGGTCAACGGATCAAAGCCTGGGTTTTTAGAATTCTGTACCTTGCCTAGAGACAGGTAAGTCACGGGGCCGACAAGCACTGGCTTCGCGTTAATCCCCAGCGCCTTGGCTTCTGCGAACTCATCGAAGACTTTGGTGCTGCTAAGGGAAAACATTGTGTCCGCCCGAAATTCAGGCACGATGAAGTGGTAATTCGTGTCGAACCACTTTGTCATCTCGCTGGCGAAGGTGGAAACCTTCCCCGTCTGGCAGTCCTTCTCATCCTCAACCAAAGAAGCGCCGCCCTGCGTACCACGAGCGATGGTAAAAGCAGTGTTGATGTCTGTCTGCCCACCTTGCCACTGGAAGCGCGGCGGCACATTGCCAAGCAGGCAGCTCATGTCGAGCACTTGGTCGTAAAAGGAGAAGTCGTTGACCGGGATAAGATCGACTCCGGCGGCCTGTTGTTTCTTCCAGTTGGTTTCGCGCAAGGTCTTTCCCGTAGCGAGCAGCTCGGCAAGAGACAGCTCGCCTTTCCAGTAGGCTTCCGTAGCCTTTTTCAATTCACGCTTGGCCCCGATGCGCGGGTATCCCAGCGAATGTGTTTTGATGGTGCTCTTCTGGTCTTTACTCATAGAACTTGGCTCCGATGCGCGGGTATCCCAGCGAATGTGCTTTGATGGCGCTCTTGTTGCTGATTGACATGGAATTGATGATACCGGTGTTGACCGATGAATAAAAATGGTATTTACTCATGGAATGATGAGCAGCATTCATCGAAAAGCCAATGACATTTCTCGAACGCATCCATCTTGAGATCATTCGTGCGGTTGACCAGCAAGGGACTATGACCGCAGCAGCGGATGCACTACACCTGACGCAATCGGCGCTGAGCCACAGCATGCGCAAGCTGGAAGATCAGATAGGGGTGAAGCTTTGGCATCGGGAAGGACGCAGCCTTCGCCCCACCCAGGCGGGAACCCATTTGCTGGCCACGGCTAACCGCCTGATTCCCCAGTTTGTCCACGCAGAGGAACGATTAGAACAGTTCGCCCGTGGTGAGCGGGGAACATTACGAATTGGTATGGAGTGCCATCCCTGCTACCAGTGGCTGCAGAAAATCACTGGCCCCTACTTGCGCGCGTGGCCGTCGGTGGATTTTGAGGTCAAACAGGAGTTTCAATTCGGCGGCATCGGTGCACTCTTCGCCCATGAGATTGACCTGCTGGTGACACCCGATCCGCTGCGAAAAAAATCACTACACTTTGAGCCCGTCTTTGACTACGAGCAGGTTCTGGTGGTCTCTTCGGATCATCCGCTTAGAGAGAAGGCTCACGTCATCCCCCGGCAGCTTGGCGAGGAAGTGCTTTTCACCTATCCGGTTTCCCGAGATCGCCTGGATATCTATACCCGCTTCCTCACTCCGGCGGGCAGGACGGTCAGAAAACAGAAAGTGGTCGAGAGCACGGACATGATGTTTCAAATGGTCGCCTGTGGACGCGGAGTGGCGGCTCTGCCACGCTGGCTGGTCGAGGAATTCTCTGAAAAATATCCTGTGCGTGCCGTGCAACTGGGTCCCAACGGCGTCCAAAAGCAAATCTTCCTGGGTGTCCGCCGAACCGATCTCGAAGTCGATTATCTCAATGCATTTATGGAGTCAGCTCGTAACTACCGTGAACATCCTTGAATAGAGTCAGGGTGTTGACGAGAAAAGAGGGTCGACAATGATCGAACAACCTGAGCAAGGGGCGGAGCGGTATATCCCAGCATGAACAGCGTTATCGCAAACCCCAATTTGTGGATCGGCGGTATCTATCGCAGGCGATGGTGTGGATCAGGGCATCAATCTGATGGTGCCTCCTTTAATCGCAGCCAGCGCCGCACCAAGCCCCAATGAACAGCTGCAAGTCCAGTCCCCCAGAGAGCATTGCCCAGGAAGATTTCTCCCAACACCGACAAGGTAAGCCCGTGGACACCGCCTAGGGCAAAGCCCCCCAGCCAGATCATCAACTCATATAAGACAAATCCGAGCAGTAAGGACGCGGTTAACCACAGCCCATGTCGGGTCTGATTGTGAGAGAACGCCGAATGCATAGAGGCCAGCAGTACCGCAACGATAGCCCCCAGCAACATCACTCCACCCCAAGCAAACGTACTCACCGTGTAGGGATAGCCCCGTACAGTGAATCCCAGAAACTGATTTACACCCCACATCATTAGCAGCACCCGCAACGCTCGCTGGCGGGGCAGGGTCGTCCCTGCCAGCACACCAATGCCCACCAGCGGCACTGTGCAGTAATAAAGAACATTGCTAACACTGCCGGCTGCTAGCAAGCCGTAGAACCACAGCCGACTGTCATACAGTGAGCGGCTGCCCCACTGCCAGGGAGTTTCTAATGTTGTTGATGGATTCATATAGCGAACCGCAGATAGGTTGAGTCGATACTAGGTCTTAGCAAAAGCTTGGTCAACCACCACTCGAAAAGACTCGCTCGGCTGACTCTTCTTTGATTGTAATCTGCTGTCGAATGTGGGTCTGATCCAGGTTATGGCCGATAAACACCAAACGAGTGCGGCGGGGTTCGTTGGCTTGCCACGGGCGATCATAAAAGGTGTCAAACCGCTGACCAACGCCCTGCAAAACCAGGCGCATGGCCTTGTTGGGCACGACCACAAAGCCTTTGATGCGATAGATATCCTGTTCTTGGACCAGGGCTTGTAACCGCTGCACTAAACCTTTGGGGTCAAAGGACTGCTCCAGCTCGATACAGACGGAGTTGATGTCGTCATCATGTTCGTGTTCTTCTTCATGGTCATGATGACTAGGGCGGTTGTCGAGATTGTCTTCAACAGCCGCGTTGAAGCCCAGTAGCACCTCGGACTGGATTTCGCCCTGATGGCAGGGCACAATTTTAATGCCCGTGGGGGCTTGAGACTGCAGCCAGGTTTGCACACGTTCTCGCTCCTGAATCTCCATCAGATCAGTTTTGGTCAGCAGTACCATGTCGGCACAGGCTAACTGATCTTCGAACAATTCTTCAATCGGGGTTTCATGATCCAAACTGTCATCGGCCTGTCGCTGGGCTTCTAAAGCTTCCAGGTCGCCAACAATGTGCCCCTTAGCCAAGGCATCACCATCCACTACGGTAACAACACCATCTACCGTAGCCCCGGTCCGGATTTCGGGCCAGCGAAAGGCCTGCACTAACGGCTTGGGTAGCGCCAGTCCCGACGTTTCTATCACAATGCAGTCGATGTCTTCGCGCCGCTGTAGCAGTTCTTGCATGGTGGGCAGAAACTCTTCTTGCACGGTGCAACAGAGACAGCCGTTGGCCAGTTCCAGAATATTAGTGCTGACGTTGCTATTGGCTGTGTCGTCGTCATCGCAAACCTGGCAGGATTTGAGGATGTCGCCATCGATACCGACTTCGCCAAATTCATTCACCAATACCGCAATGCGACGCCCTTGATTGTTTTGCAGCAGGTGCCGCACCAGGGTCGTTTTGCCAGAGCCGAGAAAGCCAGTGATGACTGTAACGGGAATTTTGTGCATGGAAAATCTCCTATGACTGGGAGGTAGAATCGGTAGGCAGGGGCGGCAACACAAAAGCGGTTGCCTGTCGAATTTCAGGGGCACGCTCGCCATAGGGCACGCGCCCATTAACACTCTCGGTATACTGCTGGCAAAACTCAGCGACCGTTGCGGCCCCGTTGTCGGGACTCACGTCACTGAGGATAAAGGTGAGCTTACCGGGTGCCGTTAGCGAGACATTACAGGGCTGTTTACACCCGGCCATACAGCGCACTGGCTCCAGGTGGACAGTTGCTTGTAAAGCCCGCGCAGCCAGAGCTTGCTGAAGCTGATCGATCAAATATTGTCCACCGGCCATGCCATCTCGACTGCGTTCCTGAGCCGAAAACCGACAGAGTGAGCAAACAAATAACGTCGTTGGGGTCATCCGGTCCTCCGATGGGGTGTCGTCAAATCGACTTGAAGTAGCTGCATGTCTGCAATGGTGGTGGAATCAAGATGAAACTCCTCCCAGCCCTTGCAGACAATTTCGTAGGCGCGGGGCGGCGCGATCGGCAAGTTCCGCAGGTAAAGGAACGAGGCGCGGTCGCCGGACTCCAGCAGCAAAATCACATCCTTCTCTGGGTTATAGCCATCAACCGCTTGCAAGATGTGGCTGGTGATGTGGTGATGGGTCAGAATCACCGTGTCGGGAATGGCTAACCAGGCGTTGAGAAAAGGAGCAAGGCGAGAGCGCGGAACATAGTGCACCGGAAAGTTTTCTCCGGTAATCCCCAACTGTGGTGAATTAAGACTACACACCACCGCCCCTGGCTCCCCCGCTAGGAAACCACTCCAAGCGTTGTAACCCAGGGGCAAGAGGTTAGTTGCAACAAAGGAGTCTTGCCAATCCGCTTGGGGTTGAGCCGTCATACTGTATTTCCTCCTCTGGATTCAGGAGACTTCATCCGTGTGCCTGGCTGAGGAGAACTTTGTGACGTCATGACTACTTTAGTCACTAGACTATTCAGGGGGTTAGATACCTGAGTTCCCCACAAGCCCGCCATCAAGCGCAGCATCAATCGGCGTAGGGGCGACCAGCCGCTCATCAGCCGCAGCATCCACCGCCGCAACACCATGATGGGTTGCCAATGGTTAGAAAAGGTGCGGTTAAGGATATCGGTAAATAACAACATCACCCAGTTCTCAATGCGACGGCGATGACCATAACGCTGCAAGACTCTGATATTGCCCAAATCCTGTTGCTGTTGCTTGGCGGTTAATAAAACCTGTGTGAGCATGGCCGCGTCCCGAATGCCCAGGTTTAACCCTTGTCCACCGACAGGATGGCAGTGGTGGGCCGCATCTCCTAAGAGCACCAACCGGGGTTGGCAGTAGCGGCGGCTATGCTTTAGACGAGCCGGGAATACCAGCGGCTTGCTCAACAAAGTTACCGATCCAGAGTGGTCGCCGTAGCGTTTCTGCATGGCCGCCATAAACTGATCTGGAGGGAGGGCCGCGATCTCTTCTGCCTCCTGATGAGGCGCTACCCAGACAATCTGACAGCGATTATCGGGTAAGGGCAAGATGGCAAAGGGGCCGCTGGACCAGAACCGCTCATAGGCAATGTTCTGGTGAGATTGTGCCGGGGAAACAAAGGCGGTAACACATGACTGCCAATAGTTCCAACCATCGGTTTGAATGCCCGCCTGCTGTCGCACACGGGAGTTAATTCCATCGGCAGCGACCACTAAGGACGCCGTCAGAGTCTGTTGCCCTTGTCCCGTTGTCACGCTCACCTCGGCCCGTTGAGCGCCATAGGTGACGGTCTGCATTCGCGTTCCGTAGTAACAGGTAATGTGAGCATCGGTAGCGGCGTGACGTTGCAGCACCGTTTGCAAGACCCGATGTTCGGCACAGTAGTACACAGCAGATTCTCCGATATCCGCCGGTGTGAATATGACCCGGTGAGGATAATCGGCGTCTGACAGCACAACTTGGGGGAAATGAGTAATCGCTGGGGCAATCTGTTCCCAAATCCCAATGGCGTTGAAAATTTTGGCAGACAGCGGCGAGAGCGCATAGGCACGGGGATGATGGCTGACGTGAGCTGCAGCCTGAGCCTCGACCACTGCAATGCGCAGCCCCGCTCCCCTGAGCACGCAGGCTAGGGTCAGTCCGGGAATGCCACCGCCAATGATGATAAGGTCATAGTGAGATACGCTCATGAACGCACCAGGTTGTCTCTGTTTTGCTCAAACGTTGCGTCTCGCGAGGAGGCCACTCGCTCTGCCCGGAACATACCAAAGCGACACAATCCTGCCCCAAAGGCCAGCCGCATTAGCAAGAAAGTGGGCACTTCTCTCAGGGACTTGATAAACCCAATAACGCCAAATTTGAGTAATCCGTCTGGACGGATAATGCCCTGCCAGATGGAATCTAGCCAAGCGGGTAAGGTCTCTTGGGTCCAATCAGCGGTAGTTACCCGACCGGCGAGCCCCGTTGCTTCCAACTGTTCCGCAAAGCCTTCGATACTGGAAAACGCCGGGTGAGACCATTGATCGAGCAGTTGTCGCATCACCGGACGCTCCCACCAGTTGAGAGGGTTACGTCGGTCGTCCCGCTGGTTCCAGTCGGCCACCACCAGAATGCCGCCCGGTTTGAGGACGCGCAGCATCTCCTGGGCATAGCGAGCCTTGTCGGGCATATGTGGTCCCGCTTCGATGGACCAGACAACATCAAAACTAGCATCTGGGAAAGAGAGATTTAAGGCATCATCGACCTTAAATTGCGCATTGATAGTTGGGGGAGTCAATGTCTGCGCTCGCTTCACCTGTTGGGGGCTGATGGTAATACCGGTCACAGCAAAGCCATAGTCGCGGGCCAAGATGCGGCTGCTGCCGCCGATGCCACAGCCCACATCTAGCACTGTTGTTCCTGGAGGGAGACTCTCTAAGTCTCCCCAGCGAACCATTTCATGAACAAAATCATGTTTGGCTTTAATGAAATTTTTGCGTCGGGGAGGAGATCCATAGTGACCCAGATGGATATGTTCTCCCCAGTAAAACTCCAGAATGCCGTCCTGGGTCCAGTCATCATAGGACTGAGCGACTGAAGAGGCAGATTGATACTTTCGGGCCGTTAGCAAGTAGGCGGCTAGTCCTGCCAGTAACAGAAGCAGAACAATACTCAAACTCCAAAGCAAAAGATTCATCAGATTTACAGTTTATTTTGTGGTTTAGAAAAAGGTTGATAAGTGAGATAAGTGATGGAAGAGTGAGCTTCGGTATCCACAGATCGAGAGCGAGGGTGAGCTAATGATCGCTTTGTGGGTTTGCCAATCTGTCGAAACAGCAACGCAATCACCACAGGTATACCGATGGCCATCATGTAGTAGGCTGAGCGGCCTCCCAGAATAATGCGATCGCAAAACCGACCGATTCGCTGTCCCAGGGATGGCGGGCGACGCAGCTGGCTTCGATGGCTGGCCGCTTGTTTGGCCGCCTGCTTGACAAATGGGTGGGAGGCGGCAGGGATGTGTCCAGGCCGGTTCAGATAGTGTTGGAGCTGGCGAGCTTTGATCTCTAAATTGTCGTCACCCCCGACAGCTGAACAGCTCTGCTCTTTACACATGGGTGGATGCATTAATCTCCTCCCGGAGTTTCTGAGGTGCAGCCACTCTGTTTTTCAGAGCCGGAATGACCTTTTCCCAGCGATAGATTTGAAGACTACAGCCGGGTTTGATACAGGTTCGGACAATCGATAAGCAGTCAGCTCCAGTACGTAACGGTTGCAGCATTTGCTCGACACTGGGAACGGCTGGACTGTAGACGCCATAAACGTCATTCCCCCTAGAGGTCATGGTTCGAATAATCATGCATGTGTCGTCCTGAAATGGTGAGTTGTGTTGAATAGGAAAAGAGTTGCTAGCTAGGAAAAACCAGTTCCATCGACACAACAAAATGCTGCGCCAGATGGGGTTTCAGTAACTAAGTGAGAGATCTCACACCAGAGCTTGGGAATACCGAGCATCACAGCACCATCACAAAACGGCACCGCTAACGGCAATCTGGGTCACGCGATCTCAATTAATTATTTAGCAGCAACGCCTGAGCTACGGCCACTCCCGATCATCGGAGCTTCGTGGGGGATACTCCTGACATGACACATTCGGAATCGATAAAAGCAAAAACAGCCATCATCCGTACCTCGCAGATGTTGAAGAACATGAACTAATTCATCGGCGGGCATTCTGACTTAGGGGAAGTTTTGAATTGTGAGCTGGATTTCACTCAGTACTCAACACGTTCTCCAATACAGCTGCGGGACAGCGGCAGATTCACACTGCACTTTCCCCGTTTCCTCTAGAGGCTGATCTCCCCTAGAACCGATATGTTTTGAAATCTAGCACAATCCGAAGAAGTTCAAGTCAGAAAATTAACGCAAGGCAATGAAGAGCGATCTCCCACGTTTCAACTCAATAGATGCGATTGATTGCCGCAATGGAGGTCATACTGCCATGGCACAATTCCTTACACCCGCCCACCCGCAGATGGGGTTATTTGCATATCCCCCCGAAAAAGTATGTTCCGCATTGAGACAACTAAGTCTTAGTGTAATACCTACGAATTGAGAACCCAGGTTAACCGACATCAGGAATAAAGCGTTCTGCCTGAACTGGATAACTACGCGGCTCTACTCGCACCTTAGCTGGTGGCGTTCCATTGGTAATGCTCAGATAGCCTTCGAGCGAGGGTAACGACTGGAGTTCTGCAGGCATTACCGCATGGGTTTCACGGATTTGCTCCGATTCCCTGGCCCCACCGATACCCGGAATGATTGACTTGGATCGAGTATGCTCTACTCGCTCCTGCTTACCGATCACATTGGCCATCCGCTCAGCGGTGCCTTCATCCCGACAATTCAATATCAATTTTGTTGCAGTGCCTTGCAACAGAATCCGCCGATCATGCTCACCATAGACCTTATCAATCTGCGCCTCGGTTTGGGTGCCGAGAATCGCAGTCCCGCCAAACTTACGTGATTCTGATAGCAGTCTCGCCAACGACGGCAGATGGTTTAAGGCTCCCAATTCATCAATCACCAGCGCTGTTTTGAGACTGCGCGACTCATTGGATAGCAATCCCTTGAGCATCAGCTCAAACGCCATTGAATACAGCGCTTTATAGCGTTCTGCCGTGTCTTCAAACACGGGCAGAAACAACCAGCGGGCATCATCGCGGCGGCCCCACTCACTAAAACTAAACTCCGCAGCAGCGGGCAGCTGGCGATAGAACCGCATCGAGTTCACCAGCGTTGATATGACTGAGGCTCCGGTCTTTTCTGACTCAAAGTAGCGCGCACTAACGCCTCCCTTTAAGAATGTCCGCAGCTCTTCAAAGCTGTAAGTGCTGATCACCTCCCATATCTGGGTGTTGTCGTCGCAGCGTTCGTAGATATCGGCCAACAAGGTTTTGGCGGCTTCACTAAAGAACCGGTCTTTCGAGTCGTCGGGGATAAGACTAGCGGCAATAGTCTCTGCGTCGATACCTTCCACTTGGTGGCTCCACAACACTGACCGGGCATCACTCGGATTAAATATCAGATCACGCCTGGGGTCATAGAACGATTCCAGTAGCTCTCCACTCCGGTCCAATAGGATCGCGCGAAAATCACGGCGGGCCTTCAGCGTTGATAGTACCTGCTTGATCGCCTGAGTCTTGCCACTACCAGGGGAACCCACAAAGAAGAATCCCAAGTTTTCCAAGCGGTTGGGTAAGGCAATTCCACCGATATCCAACAACGGCTCAATTGGTCGGGTCTCTACGGCCTGGTCCTTGGCCAGAATTCGGGCTAGTTCCTTTGCCGATACTATCCGAGTTCCCCGATTGACTCGCGTTCCACTACGACCAATCAATAGACAGAGATGGGGCAAAAATGGGATGAACGGTATCAATAGATAAGCCAGTACCGATATCACGATGGTCGAGGTGGTCAGCCGACCGGCGTCCTGACACTTCTTGATCAACCAGATCCAGCTGCCGGTGTGAATCACAAAATAGCCAACGGCAACCAGTAGGAAGCCCACGCCATCGGGCATGAGCTGATACACCAGATAAAGGCCGAGCGCTAACACGATGCCTAACGCGATTCGGGGACTCTGTTGGACAAAGGTAGCTAACGGTTTGGGCAGTTGGTGCGAGTGTGACGCTAGTTGGTTGGCCATATGGTCATAGCGGGTCACCAGCTGCTGTCTGGAACGTCGGTTGATCATGGCGGGGCAAATAGAATCGTCTGTCTAGGGTACTGATGTGGTTCTGGTAGATCTCACCCTCGAAACCTTTTTCTAAGCTTCGTAAGAACGGCTAGCGCTCTAAATCCCAATCCCGTTGAGATCGCTCAGGGGTGGGATGGATCTGTTTTTGCGGCTGGGCCGATTGAGTAGATGGCCGTTCGAGAGTGGGCGTTTTGTCGGGGACTGGTTCCGGTTCTGGTGATACCCGCGCCGCTATTTTCTCGGCTTCGATTTGCCGTTGGAGTTGTTTGTGTTTTGCCTGCTGTCGGGCCAGGTCGCGGTTCTCTTGACTGATGCGTCTCGATTCATCACCCACACGGGTGCGAATACCCCGCGCCTCCATTTCCATCACCTTGGCTCCCAGATGAATCTGGGGTTCTCGGTCGATACCTTGGGCCTCTAAGCTGCGGTGATCAATACGGGCATCATGACCGGCTTTTTCTAAGGCGACATTGGCATGGTCGGCCCACGCTTTTCGATGCTGCTCGATCTCACTTTTTTGGTTCCACTTTCGCTGTTTTTTGCCAAAGCCGGTTTCATCCACGGTACGCATCGTCAGCATGATATGAGCATGGGGATTAGTGCTATCAAAGTCGTGGTAACACACGTCCGCGATCATCCCCCGCTCCACAAATTCACGCTGCACATACTCGCGAGTTAGGTCTTCTTTTTCCAAGTGGCTCAATTCCACCGGCAGCGCGATCATCACCTCTCGACTCAACTGAGCATCTTTGCGTTTTTCGCCTTGCTCAACCTCGTTCCATAGCGTCGCGCGATCGCTTAATCGATCCGGTGCATTCTCAGGGAGTAAAACGTCGCTGCCATGGATCGCACTCTTGCCGGTGTAGTCATGGGTCTCATCGGTGCGCTCATCTTTAATCTGCTCACCCGAACGATAGGCAGCAGCGGCGGTCGCACTTCGGCCTTTACCTCGGCTGATCACCTGCATTCGGAAACTGTAGATGGCCATGACGACAACTGAGGATAGGGTGGGGGTCGAGGGGCGAAGCCCCAGCGCACGGCATCGCGCAGCGATGTATAAGTGCGCCCTTCCGTTCCGGCAGAACGCCGGGACCGGCTGCCACTGGCAGCCAAGCCGCGACACTCTCGGCATCCCATGGACACAATCCCCGGCAGCGGCTCTAGGCCTCAGCGATCCGACCGACTGGGGCTCAACGCTATCGAGAAATCATGCCTTGGATACGACGATTTACGTTTTGTTGTGCTTGCTTAACACGCAGTGATGCTCGCTGATATCCGGCGCTAGCCTGTGCGTAGTTCCACTGACAGCGCTATCGTCATTGCACCTCACATGTCGAAAAAACTTGAGGCCCTTTTAGAAAAAGAGAGAAAGCTTAAGGCCCTGATACAAAAGGCCAAAGCCACCGAACGGACCCTGGAGCGCAAGCGACAGACGCGCCGGAAAGTGCTCATTGGGGCAGCGGTATTGGCAAAGGTTGAGGCCGGTCTTTGGCCAAACGAAGACCTCTTAGCAATGATGGATGGTTTCCTGACTCGGCCCAATGAACGAGATCTGTTTGACCTCGATGGTGATGGGGGTGCCGGTGAGCGTGAGGAGACTCAGCAGCCGGATAAGAAAACGGTCTCGACCAAAAAACACGCATCTACTCATAAACAACAGGCGCATCGTCTTCCTGAGTCCACGCCGGGCTCCAGGTTTGAGGATGACGAGTTTGACCTTTAGCGGGTTTGCATTTTGGGTTTGAGCTATGGCCGATATTCATTTGTTTGGCGGCGAGAAAGGCGGCGTCGGAAA
>ERZ1740070.1208-NODE-1208-length-16392-cov-4.900104_pt1 | contig 16392 bp, 12 predicted proteins | sample MGYA00581734_ERZ1740070 | MGnify/ENA primary metagenome ERZ1740070 (study PRJEB43018, sample SAMN04849744) | marine metagenome | isolation source: floating plastic debris | place: Pacific Ocean | collected 2008-09-01 | study: EMG produced TPA metagenomics...
CATCAGGGCAGTGGTGATCGCGCGCGCACGGCCAAAAGCCCGCAACGCCCTTCGCGGTCAGCCATTTCTCGCTGATGATCTTTTCGAGCATGGCGTCGGCGTCGGCCTTCAAGGCGCGGGCGCTTTCGCCGATCAGATCATCGTCCAGCAGCTTGGGATAGACGCCGTGCAGTTCCCAGGCGCGGAAGAACGGGGTCCAGTCGATATAGTCAACAAGGTCTGCCAGATCCCAATCGTCATAAACGTGCACGCCCGGCTCCAATGGCGGGGCGGGTTTATCGGACAGATAGGCGTCGTAGTAATTCGCGCGCGCCCCCTCGAGGCTCATCAGCTGGCTGGGCGCCTTGCCGCTGCGCGCGTCGCGCACCTTGACGTAGTCGCCTGCGACCTCGGTCACGTAATCGTCGCGCTGCGTGTCGGAGAGCAGCTTTGAAGCGACGCCCACCGCGCGGCTGGCGTCCAGCACATGGATGACCGGCCCTTCGTAATTGGGATCGATTTTCAGCGCGGTGTGGACCTTGCTCGTCGTCGCGCCGCCAATAAGCAGTGGCATGGTCATGCCCGAACGCTGCATCTCTTCGGCGACTGTCACCATCTCGTCCAGCGACGGGGTGATCAGCCCGGACAGCCCGATCATATCGGCCTTGTTGTCGTTCGCGGCTTTAAGGATGTCGGGCCACGGCACCATGACGCCAAGGTCGACGACTTCATAGCCGTTGCACTGCAGCACAACGCCCACGATGTTCTTGCCGATATCGTGCACATCGCCCTTTACCGTAGCCATAATGATCGTGCCCTTGGAGGACCGCTCGGCTTCGGGAAGCAGCAGTTTTTCCTCTTCGATGAACGGGATGAGGTGCGCGACCGCTTTCTTCATGACGCGCGCGGATTTGACGACTTGAGGCAGAAACATCTTGCCCGATCCAAACAGGTCGCCGACGACGTTCATGCCGTCCATCAGCGGCCCTTCGATCACTTCGATTGGGCGACCCCCGGCTTTCTCAGTCGCGGCGCGCATTTCTTCGGTGTCATCGACAATATGCGCGGCGATCCCTTTGACCAGCGCGTGTTCTAGGCGCTTGGTCACCTCCCACCCGCGCCATTCGGCGGCCTGTTTGTCGTCTTCCTTGCTCTTGCCCTTGAAGCTCTCGGCGAGATTGATCAGCCGCTCGGTCGCGGTTTCTTCGCCGTCGCCCAAGTTTTTGAGCTGACGCATCAGGATCACATCCTCGCACGCCTCGCGTAAAGTGGGATCAATCGTGTCGTAGACGTCCAATTGGCCCGCGTTCACAATCGCCATGTCGAAGCCGACGGGGATGGCGTGGTAGAGAAACACCGAGTGCATGGCGCGGCGCACCGTCTCGTTCCCGCGAAAGCTGAAGGAGAGGTTTGAGAGGCCGCCAGACGTCTTGGCGTGCGGGCACAGCGCCTTAATCTCTTTCACCGCTTCGATGAAGTCGAGCCCGTAGCGATCGTGTTCCTCAATGCCTGTTGCGACCGCAAAGATATTGGGATCAAAGATGATGTCTTCGGGCGGGAAGCCGATGCCGACGAGCAGATCGTAAGCGCGTTTGCAAATCTCGACCTTGCGCATTTTGGTGTCGGCCTGACCGACCTCGTCAAACGCCATGACGACCACCGCCGCGCCATAGGCCATGCAAAGCCGCGCGTGTTTGAGGAATTCCTCTTCACCCTCTTTCATGCTGATCGAATTCACGATGGGTTTGCCCGATACGCATTTCAGGCCCGCCTCGATCACGTCCCACTTCGAGCTGTCGATCATGACCGGCACCCGCGCAATGTCGGGCTCGGCAGCAATCAGCTTGAGGAAGGTCTCCATCGCGTGTTTCGCGTCGAGCAGGCCTTCGTCCATGTTGACGTCGATCACCTGCGCGCCGTTCTCCACCTGCTGGCGAGCGACCTCGACGGCGGTCGCGTAATCGTCCGCCATGATCAGCTTCTTGAACCGGGCCGAGCCGGTCACATTGGTGCGTTCACCGATATTGATGAAGTTGGAGGCGGCTTGAGTGGTCACGGATGATCAGTCTTTGCAGTTGGAAAAGGCGCTCAGGAAGCCGAGCATGAAGAGGCCGCGCAGCAGCTGGAGCCGCTGGCGACCGAGAAAGGTTCCAGCCCCGCCAGCCGCATCGCCGGGTCCAGCGTTGGATTCTGGCGCGGCTTGGCGTCGCGCACCGCGGCCGCGATGGCCGAGATATGCCCCGGCGTGATCCCGCAGCACCCGCCCAGAATGTTGACCTGGCCTTCCTGCGCCCACATCGACACAAGCTCGGCCGTGGTCGCCGGCTCTTCATCGTATTCGCCCAGCTCGTTCGGCAGGCCAGCGTTGGGATAGGCCAGCAGCAGAGTGTCCGCGATGGACGACATGATCTGCACGTGCGGGCGCAACTGCTCCGCGCCAAAACTGCAATTGAGGCCAATGGCGGCGGGCTTAGCGTGGCGCACCGTGTGCCAGAACGCCTCAACCGTGTGGCCCGACAGATTGCGACCCGACATGTCAGTCAGCGTCAGCGAAATCAGCATCGGCACGTCGTGCCCGCGCTCCGCCTCGATCTCTTTCACCGCCATGATCGCAGCCTTGGCGTTAAGCGTGTCGAACACCGTCTCGATCAGGATAAAGTCACACCCGCCTTCAACCAAGGCGTCAGCCTGTTCCTTGTAGATCGTCTTGACCTCGTCGAAGGTCACTTCGCGAAAGCCGGGGTCTTCTACATCGGGGCTCAATGAAAGGGTCTTGTTGGTCGGCCCCATCGCGCCGCACACAAAGCGGGGGAGGCGGTCTTCAGCGGTGGCGTCATCGCACGCTTCGCGGATCACCTTGGCCGCCGAAATATTGATGTCGCGCACCAGATCTTCCGCCCCGTAATCAGCCTGGCTGATGCGGTTGGCGTTAAAGGTGTTGGTCGCCAGCAGCGTGGCGCCCGCGTGAATGTAGCTTTCGCAAATCTTGCGGATCACGTGGGGCTGGGTCAGGTTTACAAGGTCGTTATTGCCTTTCTGATCCTGGTTCAGCCCGGTGCGCCCGGCGTACTGTTCCGCTGATAGTTTCTCGTTCTGGATCGCGGTGCCATAGGGCCCGTCCTTGATCAGGATACGCTCTTTCGCAGCGGCGTTCAGGCGTTCGCGCGCGGTGGCCGCTGCGGGCTTGGCAAGGGTATCGGTACTCATGCGGCGGCGTCCTTGATCGCGGGTTTGATCGCTTGGGCGGAAGCGGGCCGTTTGCCCAGCATATGGCAGATCGCGTAGGCGAGATCGGGCCGGTTCAATGTGTAGAAGTGAAAGTCGCGCTCACCGCCTGCGTAGAGGCGGCGGCACAGTTCAGCGGCGACCGTGGCGGCGACCAACTGACGCGCGGCGGGCTTTTCATCAAGCCCGTCGAACAGACCGTCCATCCACGCCGGAATATCCGCCCCGCACGCGCCCGCAAACTTCTTGGCCTGCGCCACGTTGGTGACGGGCAAAATACCGGGCAGCACCTTTTGTTCGATCCCGCTTGCGGCCAGCTTGTCGCGAAAGCGGAAGAAGGTGTCGGCGGAAAAGAAGAACTGGCTGATCGCGCGCGTGGCGCCCGCGTCCAGCTTGCGCTTCAGATGGTCAATATCGGATTGCGGGCAATCGGCGTCGGGATGCGTTTCGGGATAGGCGGCGACCGAGATTTCGAAATCGGCGATTTCCTTCACCCCCGCAACCAGTTCGGCTGCCCCGGCGTATCCTGCCGGGTGCGGCGTGAACGGCGCGCCAGGCTCACCCGCATCGCCGCGCAGAGCGACAATATGGCGCACGCCCGCTTCCCAGTATTGTTCGGCGACATCGCGAATCTCCGCTTTGCTCGCCCCCACGCAGGTGAGGTGCGCGGCGGCGGGAAGCTTCGCCTCGGCGATGATCCGCGCAACCGTTGCATGCGTACGCTCACGCGTTGAGCCGCCCGCGCCGTATGTGACCGAGACGAATTGCGGGGCGAGCGGCGCCAGCTCCACGACCGCCTTCCACAGCTGCTCTTCCATCTTCTCGCTCTTGGGCGGGAAGAATTCAAAGCTGACGTCGATATCTCCGGGAAGGCCGGAAAACAGCGGCGTGTCGAGCGCGGTGCGATGTTCGCGTAGTTCGTCAAAGGTGGGGTTCATGGGAGCGACTTTTGAAGAGGGGTTTCAGAGGTTTGAGACGCGGTGTGATTGGGTAACGCCCCTTTGCGCTGACCGATCCAGATTTTGACGACCAGCTCGCCGCCTTCAAGCGCTTGCGGCTCGCGCGCGGTAAAGCCAGCGGCGCGCAGCAAGCTTGCCATCTGGCGGTCAGAAAAGCCGAGGCGGGCGTGCTGGTGGCGGCTGCGTAATTCTTCGCGGTCATGCGCGGCGAAATCGACAATCGCAATCTGCCCCTGCGGCCGTGTGACGCGCGCGGCCTCCGCCAGAACCTGCTCGGGATAGGGCGCAAAGTGCAAAACCTGATGCAGCACGACCGTATCGAAAGCCGCCGCTTCGAACGGCAGATCGGTGAAATTGCCTTGCACCAACTCAACCTGCGAGGTCGGGAGATGCTGCAACTTGGCGCGCGCGACGCGCAGCATTTCCAAGCTCTTGTCGAGCGCAACGACCCGGCCAGCCTGGCCGGCGAACAGCTCCGCAATGCGGCCTGTGCCTGTGCCGATGTCGAGCAGCGCGCCCAATTCATGCCCTTCGAGAGCCGCGACAAGCCGCGCTTCCACGTCCCCGTCGGAACTGTGCAACGCGCGCAGATCATCCCAGTCGCTGGCGTGGCGCGCGAAGTATTGCGTCGCGGCCTCTTCGCGCGCGGCGCGGATCGCAGCCAGTTTGCGCCGGTCCTCCTCGCACGCTCGGGCAAAGCCCGGATCGGTCTCTTCGGCTATGGCCAGAACGCGGGCCAGAGCGGCGACCACGGGGCTGGCGTCTTCCGCCGCGCTTCCATTGGTGCCCACACCGCGCAGGAACACCCAGCTGCCTTCGCGCCGGCGTTCAGCCAGTCCGGCGTCGCACAGGATGCCAACATGGCGCGAAACGCGCGGTTGGCTTTGCCCCAGCGCCTGCGCCAATTCGCCCACCGCCAGCTCCATCGTTGCCAGCAGGCGCGCAATCCGCAGCCGCGTGGGATCGGCCAGCGCCTTGAACACCGCGTCCACAGGCGCGGCGGCCAGTGCGTTTGCAGCCAGAGGAGAGGCGGTGACAGAAGCCATAGAGCGCACAGCATATAAAGATATTTTTATATGTGTAAATGGCCGCAAGACCCGGCCTTGGCTTTAACGCCTGATCAAGGTCTGGGCTGCCAGGCTGTCAACACCATCAACCCGGCGATCGGAGCGTCAATTGCGGCTGATCTCGCGCGCGCCCCCGGCCATCTCATAGACATCAGCGCTCGCACGTATCTCCGCATCAGCGTTATAGGTCAATTTCACCGCGTCCAGTACCTTCTGCGCAGCCGAGCGGCGCACCACCGCCACCAGACATCCGCCAAAGCCCGCCCCCGTCATACGCACCCCGCCAAGCGGTGTATCGCTAGCGTGAAGGGCCTCGCCCACCACGTTCGCCAAAGCGTCCACTTCGGGCACGGTCACTTCGTAATCGTCGCGCAGCGAAGCGTGGCTGGCCTGCATGATCGCCGCCACAGCAGCCGTGTCCCCATGCGCCAAGGCGACCGCCATCGGCTCTACCCGCGCAATCTCGCTGACTACATGGCGCGCGCGTTTGAACAGAGTGGGTTCAAGGCTCGCTTGCGCGGCTTTAAGAGTCGCCAGATCAACATCGCGCAAAGCCGCTACACCCAATTGCCGCGCCGCCGCCTCGCATTCCTGCCGCCGCGTGTTGAATTCGCTTTGCGCAAGCTCGCGCCGCACGCCGGAATCGATGATCACCACGCTCAGGTCCTTGGCGACCGCAATCGGCATGCTTTCCAAAGAGCGGCAATCGAGCAGCAAGGCGGTGCCCCTGTTGGCCCGCGCGGAGGCCATCTGGTCCATGATACCGCATTGCGTTCCCAGAAACCGCGTTTCGGCTTCTTGAGCGACCAGCGCCATCTCAGCCGGCGACATCGGGATGCGGCTGATCTGGATCAGCGCCAACGTCACGCAGACAGTGAACGAGGCCGATGAAGACAGCCCCGCGCCAATCGGAACATCGCCAGCTATCGACAATCGCGCGGGAAGGACCGTGTGACCGCGCCGTTGCAGCGCGTCCACCACGCCGCGCACCAGGTTCTTCCACCCGTCCTCGGTACGCTCAACGGGCTGGTAGAGCGCGATCTTGTCTTGCGCGCGCCCCATGTCGATCGCCAGCACCTCAACATAACCTTTTCCGCCCACTTCGGGGCCAGCGCTCAGCGCGACAAAGGTTTCGCGGTTGATCGCGCAGGGCAGAACAAAGCCATCGTTGTAGTCGACGTGTTCTCCGATGAGGTTCACCCGGCCGGGCGCCGCAAAGAAGCGACGCGGATCCGGTCCCTCGCACGGATAGGTGATGCGATAGCCCTGCCGGGTGCGGGCGATCAGGCGGTCGCGGCGGTTGCCCACGCTCATGGCCGGGTGTCCTGCGCAAGGCTGTAATGCGCATCCCCGCTCACCGTGCGCAGCATCTCGGCGGCGCGCTCCGGCGTCAGATCGCGCTGGGGCTCGGCCAGCATCTCGTATCCGACCATGAACTTGCGCACCGATGCGCTTCGCAGAAGCGGCGGGTAGAAATGGGCGTGCTATTGAAAGCCGGGATGATCCTGGTCGTCATAGGGCGCCTGATGCCGGCCCATCGAATAGGGAAAGCTGGTCTTGAACAGATTGTCATAGCGGGTGGTCAGCGCCTTGAGAATCCCCGCCAAATCCGCGCGCGCGGCATCAGACAGGTCCGGCAGGCGCGCCACCTTGAAACGCGCAAGCAGCAAAGTCTCAAACGGCCAGGCCGCCCAGAACGGCACTATCGCAAGCCAGTGATCATTGACCTCGACCACGCGCTGCGCCTCCGCCGCCTCGCGCTCGGCAAGATCGAGACACAGGGCCCGGCCATGCTCTTCGAAGTAGGCGCGCTGCGACTTGTCCGCGTCAGCCAATTCGTTTGGAATGTGGCGCGTCGCCCAAATCTGGCCATGCGGATGCGGGTTCGAACAGCCCATCATCGCGCCCTTGTTCTCAAAGATCTGCACACTGGCAAAGCGTTCACCCAGCTCGGCGGTTTGTTCAGCCCACACATCGATAATCTCGCGCAATTCCAAAAGCGACAAGAGCGGCAGCGTCTTGGAATGATCGGGCGAGAAACAGAGAACGCGGCAGACGCCAGAGGTTTCCTCGGCGCGGTACAAGGGGTGATCGACGCGGGCCGATCCGCCATCGGGTATCGCTGGAAAGTCGTTGTCGAAGACGTAAACGCCTTCATAGTCCGGGTTCACTTGGCCGCCCTTGCGGCTGTTGCCGGGGCATAAATAGCATGCGGGGTCGTAGGCGGGCGCGGGCTCTTCCGGCTCGGCTTCTTCGCCCTGCCAGGGACGATCCAGCCGGTGCGGCGACACTTGCACCCACCGCCCGCTCAGCGGGTTGTAACGCCTGTGCGGCTTGGAAAAATCAAGGCTTGCCCCTTCGCTCACGCTTCGGCCTGCTTCTTAAAGCCCACGAATTGCGCGCGATTGCCCATCGCCCGGTTGACGCTGAGCGCGGCGAGAACGCTGGTCACCAGCGTCACCACCATGAAATCGATGTAATGCATCGCGATCATGCCGGCGGGTTGCCACACGAAGGTGAAAGTTCCGTAGAGCGCGACGCCCCAGATCACGCCCGCAACCGCCGCAAGCGCGTCAACATTCCGAAACAACAGGCCCGCCACAAAGGAGGATAGGATCGGCATCGAGAGCAAGCCATTGAGCTGTTGCAAAAGGTTGATGATCGAGAAGTCTTCCGGGTCCGCTTGCGAAGCGTCAATATAGACCGTCACCAGCGCAATCGACGTTATCGTCAGCAGCACAGAGACCGCAGCGGCCAGCGTCCAGTGGTCCTTCACCTCGCCCACAAATTGCTCATGAAAGTCGACCGAATAAAGCGCAACGGACGAATTGAGCACCGCGCTGAATGTCGTGATCACGGCGGCCGCCACCATCGCGGCAAACGCACCCGAAAGCCACGGCGGCAGGACGGTTGCGATCAGCTTGCCATAGGCCGCATCGCCCACATCGCCGAACAATTGATAGGCAACGATACCGGGGATGACGACAATCGGCGGAACGATCAGGATGCGGATGATCGCGGCCGCCATCACGCCCTTTTGCGCTTCCTTGATGGTGGGCGCGGCCATGGCGCGCTGGGTCAGGTTCTGGTTGGTCGACCAGTAGAAGATCTGAATGAAGATCATGCCGGTAAACAGCGTGTGAAACGGGATCGGGCTGTCGGGGCTGCCGATCATGGTCAGGCGTTCGGCGGGAACACCCGAAAGGTCGAAATCAATCGCCGCAAGGCCGAGGAAAACAATCAGAAGCGCCAAGCCCAGAATACCCACACCCGAATATGTGTCCATCACCGCGACCGCGCGCAGACCGCCAAAGATGGTGTAAGCGCTGGCCACCACCGCCAGGATCGCGGCGAAGAACAGCACTGGCAGATTGTCACCGAACAAAGCCTGCATGAAGGTGCCCCCAGAATAGAGCACAGCGGGCAGGTAAATCAGGATATTGCCAAACAGGAACAGCGCCGAAATCAGCGTGCGGATGGATCGCCCGCCATAGCGCTTTTCCAAAAGCTCGGTCACCGTCGTGCAGTTGTTGCGATAGTAAATCGGCACAAACACAAAGGCGAGGATCAGGAGGCCGGCGAACCCGGCAATCTCCCACCACGCGAGCAGCGCCATCTGGTTGCCGTTCATCCCCACCAATTGATCTGTCGACAGGTTGGTGAGCGTGATCGCGCCTGCAACAAACACCCAGTTGAGCCCGCCGCCCGCCAGAAAGACGTCCTTCTTGGACCCATCGTGGCTGGCGCGGCGGATCGTCAGCCATGTGGCCAGCCCCACAAGCGCGGTCAGGCCGAGGCACACCGCGATCTGGACCACGTTGTTGGTGGGCAAGGCTTCAAGCATGTTTTTCGAAAATGTCCCCGTTTTCGTGTGGAACGCTTAGAGCCGATTGCCAACCGCGCGGCAAGAGCGCAAAGAGCCCGTCCACGGGCGCTTTGACGCTCCGTGAAGCGCGGTGGGAAACCGCGCACGACAGGGGAAAGGGCAAGGTTTGGCAAAGGCGCGCGAATGTGTGCGGCTTGATGGCGGGGGAACGACGCTGGTCTTTGCGCTTGCAAAGGGCGGCGCGGCGGATCTTGTCTATCTTGGCGCCGCGCTTCCTGAACGCGAAGACCTGGCCGCGTTGGAAATTTCAACCCGCCGCAGCGTCCACGAAAGCCAGGCCAATACACCGCCCACGCCAGGCCTGTTGCCCGAGCGCAAAGGCGGCTGGGGCGGCACACCCGCGGTCGAGCTCGTTCAGAAGGGAGCCCGGGTTGAAACCGATTTCCGGCTTTCCGACTGGGAACGAGAAGGAAATTCCCTCGCGCTCACTTATAAAGACGTTCGCGCCGGATTTGGCGTCATGATCACATGGCGGATCAGCGAGAGCGGGATCGTGCAATGCGCTCTCAGCCTCTCCAACGCATCACAGGCGACCTATCAGCTCATCCGCCTCGCCTCGCTCGCCCTGCCTATCCCGGCGCGATTTGGCGAGATGACGAGCTATTCCGGGCGATGGGCGGGCGAAATGCACGAGAGCCGCCGCGCGATCGCGCCGGAAGGTTTTGCGCGCCAATCCGCCATTGGCAAACAGGGGTTTGGCGGCGGAAACTGGCTGCTGCTCCATGACCCAGCAAGTGACGAAACGCTGGCCGCGCATCTGGCGTGGAGCGGCGATTACGACACGCGGCTGGAATGCGATAACGTGGGCGCGGCGGACGGGCGCGCAATGCTGCACATGGCGGCGCGCTGGGACGCGGGCGAAGTAACGCTCGCGCCCGGCGCCACGTTTGAAACCCCCGGCGCCGTGTTCGCGCGCGGCGACACCCGCGATGCGGTGGCCCAAAGCCTGCACCGATATCTGCGCGAAGACATCCTTCCGCTCAACGCCGCAAACGCCCCTCGAAAGGTGCATCTCAACTCATGGGAAGCGCTGGGCATCAATCTGTCGGAGCAAGGCCTTCTCGCGCTGGTCGATAGCGCCGCTGAGCTGGGCATTGAGCGCTTTGTGCTCGACGATGGCTGGTTCGCAGGCCGCCGCACGGATCGCACCAGCCTTGGCGAGTTGTATGCCTCGCCGCACGTCTTCCCCAGCGGTCTTGGCCCTCTTATCGACCGGGTCCACAGCAAGGGTATTGATTTTGGCTTGTGGGTCGAACCCGAGATGGTCTCGCCCGACAGCGACCTCTACCGCGCGCATCCCGATTGGTGCCTGGCCGCCGAAGGCCAAGAGCGCGGCACCATGCGCGGGCAGCTGGTTCTAGACCTGACGCAGCCGGCGGTGACGACCTATCTGTTTGAGAGGCTGGGGGCGCTGCTTACCGAACACGACATCGCTTACCTCAAATGGGATCATAACCGCGATCTGTTCCCCATGGGCGGCAAAGGCCACGACCACCCCCGCGCGCTTTACAAACTGATTGATGACCTGCGCGCGGCCCATCCGGGCGTGGAGATTGAAAGCTGCTCCAGCGGCGGCGGGCGGATTGACTACGGCATCCTCTCACGCACCCACCGGGTGTGGCCAAGCGATAACAACGATGCGATCGAGCGCCTGCGAATCATCCGCGCGTGGAGCCAGGTCCTGCCGTTGGAAGCGCTGGGTAGCCATGTGGGCCCCTCGCCCAACCCGATCACCGGGCGGCGTCTCAACATGGATTTCCGCGCCAAGGTCGCGATGTTTGGCCATATGGGCGTGGAGGCCGACCCCGCGAAAATGAGCGAGCGCGAGCGCGCCACGCTGGCCGCGCATATCGCGCTCTACAAAGAATGGCGCGGTGTCCTTCACGCCGGAGACCTCACGCGTCTTGAGCACCCCGATCCGGGCATCGAAGGCCTGATGGTCACGGCAAAAGGCAAAGGTCTGGCGCTCGCGGCACAAACCGGCTTTTCGCAAGACTTTGACGCCGCGCCGATGCGCCTGCCCGGCCTTGACCCCGACGCGATTTACCGTGTGCGCCTGCTGGAGCCATGGCCGACGCGGCCCTCGCTCTATCTCGCGCATCCCGAGGCCGCGCGCGAAGGCTTAAGGCTTTCCGGCCGGGCGCGCACCACCCAAGGCCTCGCCTTGCCGCTCACTCGGCCCGAAACCGCGTGGCTCATTTCTTTGGAGACGATAACACCGTGAAACTGGGGATTTGTTACTTTCCCGAACACTGGCCGCAAGACCAATGGGCTGACGACGCGCGGCGGATGCGCGAAATGGGGCTTTCGCTTGTGCGCATGGGCGAGTTTGCCTGGAGCAAGATTGAACCCAAACCCGGCAAGCTAAGCTGGGATTGGCTCGACACGGCAATCGATACGCTGGCGGCCGAGGGGCTGAACGTCATCCTGTGCACCCCAACGGCCACCCCGCCCAAATGGCTGGTCGATCAGATGCCCGATATGCTCGCGCTTGATAAGCACGGAAATCCGCGAAAGTTCGGTTCGCGCCGCCATTACTGCTTTTCTCACGCGGGATACCGCGCCCAAAGCCGCCGCATCACCACCGCCATCGCCCAGCGCTATGGAAAACACGACGCGGTCGTTGGCTGGCAAACCGACAACGAGTATGGCTGCCACGACACGGTCTTGAGCTTCTCCGACAGCGCGGCGGCGGGCTTTCGCGCGTGGCTAAAGGCAAAGTACACCGATATCGCCGCGCTCAACGCCGCGTGGGGCAACGCGTTCTGGAGCATGGAATACGCACGCTTCGACGCGATTGACCCGCCCAACCTGACCGTGACTGAAGCCAACCCCGCGCACTCGCTCGACTATCGCCGCTTTGCCTCTGACGAAGTGGCCAGCTTTAACCGAGAGCAGGTGGAGATCCTTCGCCAGCTTTCACCGGGCCGCACGATCACCCACAACTTCATGGGCTTCTTTTCCGAGTTCGATCACTACGATGTGTCGCGCGATCTCGATCTGGTAAGCTGGGACAGCTATCCGCTGGGATTCCTCGAACAATTCTGGTTCGGCGATGCGGCCAAGCGCGCCTATGCGCGCCAAGGCCATCCCGATATCGCCGCCTTCCACCACGATCTGTATCGCGGCATGACCAAGGCCGGGCGCTGGGGCGTGATGGAGCAGCAGCCGGGGCCAGTGAACTGGGCGCGCTTTAACCCCGCGCCGCTGAAAGGCATGGTCGCGCTGTGGACGCTGGAAGCCTACGCCCACGGCGCCGAATTCGTCAGCTATTTCCGCTGGCGCCAAGCGCCCTTTGCGCAGGAACAGATGCACGCGGGCCTCTTGCGCCCCGACAGCACCGAGGCCGAAGCCGCAGACGAAGCGCGCTACGCCGCCGAGACTATCGAGACGCTGGGCCAGGCGACCACGCGCCTTGCGCCCGCCGCCTTGGTGTTTTCTTACGAGGCGGCCTGGGTTTTTGGCATCCAGCCACAGGGCGAAACCTTCCGCTACTTGGAAATGGTGTTCGAATGGTACAGCGCGCTGCGGCGCAAAGGCCTGGACGTCGATATTGTTTCGCCAGAGGCGGATTTGTCAGACTACGACATGGCGTTTGTGCCCAGCCTGCCGATCCTTCCCGATGGGTTCGTGGCCCGGCTGGCCGCGCTGGACGCGCCGGTTCTGATCGGCCCGCGCACGGGCAGCAAGACCGCGAATTTCTCCATTCCAGCATCGTTGGCACCCGGCGAATTGGCAGACTTGATCCCGATCAAGGTGACGCGGGTTGAGTCTTTGCGCGCTGGCCTCAAGGAAGGCGCGGAAGAGATGTCGATCAGCCGCTGGCGCGAGGATATCGAGGGCAAGGCCAAGATCGACATTGGCGATCGTCGGCGCGGCCTTGTCTACCGCGAAGGCAATGTGCGCTATGTCGCTGGCTGGCCGGATCAGGGGCTCTTAAGCAAGCTGGTCACCCGAATGGCCAAAGAAGCGCGGGTCGAGGCAACGCCCATGAAAAAGGGGCTGCGCCTGCGCCGCACCAACGAATATGTCTTTGCCTTCAACTATTCCGACGCGCCCCTGAACGCAGCTGGCCTTGGCGAAGGGGCGCCGATCATCGGCAAGACGATTATGCCGCCCGCAAGCTTCACCGTCTGGAAGCGAGCCTAGAGCCCCCGCCCTATGACGCTAAGACGCACTTACGCGATTATCGGCTGCGGCATGATGGGCCGCGAGCATATGCGCAATATTGCGCTTGTTGAGGGCGCCGAGCTGGTCGCGATTGCCGATCCCGATCAAGGCTCGCGCGAGTTGGCGGCCAAGGAGGCGGCGCGGCTTGGCCAGACGGTCACGATTTTCGCCGACGCGGAAGAGATGCTGGCATCGGCCAAGCCCGACGCGGTCATTGTCGCTTCGCCGAACTACACGCATTTTGATGCGGTGAAGCCCGTGATGGACGCAGGCTGCGCGGTGCTGCTCGAAAAGCCGATGTGCACGCGCGTTGAGGACGCTCTCGCGCTGGAGCGCGCGGTGCGCGGCTACGATCCGCTGTTCTGGGTGGGCCTTGAATACCGCTTCATGCCGCCCGCCACGCGCTTTACACAGCGGGTGCACGCAAGCGAGGCGGGCGATATCAAGATGCTTTCTATCCGCGAGCATCGCTTTCCCTTCCTGCCCAAGGTGGGTGACTGGAACCGGTTCAACCGCAACACCGGCGGGACGCTGGTCGAGAAGTGCTGCCACTTCTTTGACCTTATGCGCCACATCTTGCGCGATGAACCCGTGCGCGTCTTCGCCAGCGGCGCTCAGGATGTGAACCACCTGGATGAACGCTATGATGGCGAGGTTCCGGACATTATCGACAACGCTTTCGTCGTGGTCGATTTCGCGGGCGGCGCGCGCGCGGTGCTGGACCTGTGCATGTTCGCCGAAGGGTCACAGGATCAGGAAGAGATCAGCGCGGTGGGCCCTTTGGGCAAGCTGGAAGTGAACTTGCCCAGCGCCGATGTTATCTGGTCCCCGCGCGATCGGACGGGGCCTCATATCGAACCGGTAACGACCCCAGCCGACGCGCTCGCGGCGGGGGATCACCACGGCGCGACCTATTACCAGATGCGCCATTTCCACGAGGCCTTGATCTCTGGCGAAAAGCCGCAGATCACGGCGCGCGACGGCTATCGCAGCGTTGTGATGGGCGCCGCCGCGCAGGAAAGCATCGCCACCGGTTTGCCGGTCAACATCGAGTTCAAGGACGAGGACTGATCCCATGGAGACAATGCCGCAAGTGGGCTTTGGCCTGTGGAAAATCCCGCAGGAAAGCACTGCCGACGCCGTCGTCGAAGCGGTGCGCGCGGGCTATCGCCATTTTGACAGCGCCGCCGATTACGCCAACGAGGCGCAAACCGGCGAAGGTCTGGCGCGGGCCATGGCCGAAGGGCTGGTGGCGCGCGACGACCTGTGGATCACATCGAAGCTGTGGAACACGTTTCACGCAGCCGAGCATGTTGAAGAGGCGTGCCGCAAAACGCTCAGCGACCTCCAATTGGAGTATCTCGACCTTTACCTGATCCACTTCCCGATCGCACTCCAATACGTGCCCATTGACGAACGCTATCCGCCCGAATGGCTCGCCGATCCGGACGCGGAAGAGCCGGTGATGGTGAGAGCGCCCGTGCCCCTGCACGAAACGTGGGGCGCGATGGAACAGCTGGTCGAGAAGGGCCTCATCAAGCGCATTGGGGTGTGCAATTACAACACAGCGCTGATCCACGATCTGATGGCCTACGCCAAGATCAAACCGAGCCATCTGCAGGTCGAGGCGCACCCCTATCTGTTGCAGACAAACCTGCTCGGCCTCGCCAACATCTATGGCATCGACGTCACCGCCTTCTCACCGCTCGGCGCGCAAAGCTATTTCGAGCTCAATATGGCGGACCGCGAAGAAAGCCTGCTGGGCGCCGCGCCGGTGATGGTGGCGGCGCAGGCGCATGGCAAAAGCCCTGCGCAAGTGCTGCTGCGCTGGGGCGTGCAGCGCGGCACGTCGGTGATCCCCAAAACCACAAAGCCCGAACGCATGCGCGAGAACCTGGCGATTGACGATTTCGAACTGTCCGCGGTGGAGATGATGGCAATCAATTCGCTCAACCAGAACCGCCGGTTCAACGATCCGGGCGTCTTTACTGAGGCCGCCTTCAACACGTTTCACCCGATCTACGATTAAGTGTTTTGAGCGATTTTCCAGCCATCATCACCGGCGGCGGCGATCTCGCTGCGTTTCTGAGGACCAACAAGCCCGCGGTCGATGCGGCATTGGATGACGCGGGCGCGCTGCTGTTTCGCGGCTTTGATGTGCCCGATGCCCACGCCTTTGACGCCGCGATCGAAGGGTATGGCGAGCCAGGCTTTACCTATGAAGACTCGCTATCAAACGCGGTGCGTACCAACGTCACTCCTAGGGTGTTTACCGCGAACGAAGCGCCGCCTTCGACCGAGATTTTTCTGCACCACGAAATGGCGCAGACCCCGATCTACCCGTCCAAGCTGTTCTTCTATTGCGAGATTGCAGAGATGGCTGGCGGGGCGACGCCTTTGTGCCGGTCGGACTGGGTGATGGAACGCTTGGCCCAGCGTGCGCCGGACTTTGTCGCGCGGCTTGAAGCGGAGGGCGTGCGCTACACCAACGTTATGCCCGGCAGCGATGACGCGGGCTCGGGGCAGGGACGCAGCTGGCGCTCGACCTTGAGTGTTGAGAGCAAAGAGGCGGCGGAAAAGCGGCTGCGCAATCTGGGCTACACCTGGGAATGGCGCGAGGATGGATCGCTGCGCGTCACCACCGCCGCGCTGCCCGCTGTGCGCGATCTGGGAGGCGGGCGAAAGACCTTCTTCAACCAACTGATCGCGGCCTTCCGGGGTTGGTCCGACAGCCGCAACAGCGCCGACAAATCGATCACCTTTGGCCGAGGCGATCCCATCACGGGCGAGGCCATGGCCCCCGCCATCGCTGCAGCGGACGAGTTCACCGTCGATTGCGCGTGGCAAGCGGGCGACGTGGCGCTGGTCGACAATTTCACCGTGATGCACGGGCGTCGTCCTTACGAGGGCAAGCGCCGGGTGCTAGCCAGCCTCATCGCGTGAAGAACGGCGCAGCGCCCCGCCCCAAACAACCGCGTTCAGCGTCGCCAGCGCCGCGATCAACGGCGCGAACCACACGCTCCAGCCGCCTACCACGCCGATGGGCGAGAACAGCAGATAGGTCGCGACCACGCCGCTTTGCAGCGTCACCGCCAGCGGCCGCGCA
>ERZ1740070.1210-NODE-1210-length-16378-cov-4.397598_pt1 | contig 16378 bp, 15 predicted proteins | sample MGYA00581734_ERZ1740070 | MGnify/ENA primary metagenome ERZ1740070 (study PRJEB43018, sample SAMN04849744) | marine metagenome | isolation source: floating plastic debris | place: Pacific Ocean | collected 2008-09-01 | study: EMG produced TPA metagenomics...
GTGGCCGCACCAACCACCCCGAGCGCATATTCATCGCCCGGGACGGCTGGTCGGATGGTAATCCCAAGTGCCATACTAGCCAGCAGACATCGCTTTTTCGAAATTGTCACCTACGGCGCTGAGGAAGCCCTCAGTGGTGAGCCATTCTTGCTCTGGTCCGACCAGAAGCGCGAGGTCTTTGGTCATCTGGCCGGATTCAACGGTCTTAATGATCGTGTCTTCAAGCTTTTGCGCGAAGGCTGTGACCTCTGGTGTATTGTCCATACGGCCACGGTGCTGGAGGCCGCGTGTCCATGCAAAGATCGACGCGATCGAGTTGGTCGATGTCGCTTCGCCCTTCTGGTGATTGCGATAGTGACGGGTCACTGTGCCGTGTGCGGCTTCGGCTTCAACCGTCTTGCCGTCTGGCGTCATCAGCACGGATGTCATCAGACCGAGCGAGCCATAGCCCTGTGCCACGGTGTCAGACTGCACGTCGCCATCATAGTTCTTACAGGCCCAAACATAGCCGCCAGACCATTTCATCGCGGCGGCCACCATGTCGTCGATCAGACGGTGCTCATAAGTGCCACCGAACTCGTCAAACGCAGCTTTGAACTCGGCGTCAAAGATGTCTTGGAAGATGTCTTTGAAGCGACCGTCATACTTTTTCAGGATGGTGTTCTTGGTCGACATATAAACCGGCCATTTGCGCTGCAGGCCATAATTGAGGCAGGCGCGGGCGAAATCGCGGATCGACTCGTCGAGATTGTACATGCCCATCGCGATGCCGGCTTCTGGAAAGTCGAAGACTTCAAACTCTTCGCTCGCAGAGCCGTCCGCGGCTTCCCATTTCATGGTCAGTTTACCGGCGCCAGGGACCAAGAAGTCCGTCGCTTTATACTGGTCACCAAAAGCGTGACGGCCAACCACAACGGGTTGGGTCCAGCCTGGGACCAAGCGTGGCACGTTGTTGATGACGATTGGCTCACGGAAGACCACGCCGCCGAGAATGTTCCGGATGGTGCCGTTCGGGCTGCGCCACATTTTCTTCAGGTCAAACTCTTCAACCCGCGCTTCGTCTGGTGTGATGGTTGCGCACTTAACAGCCACCCCAAACTCTTTGGTCGCGTTGGCGGCGTCGACGGTGATCTGGTCGTCCGTCTCGTCGCGAGACGCAATCGAAAGGTCGTAATACTTTAGATCCACATCGAGATAGGGGTAGATGAGTTTGTCTTTGATCATCTGCCAGATGATGCGGGTCATCTCGTCCCCATCCATCTCGACGATTGGATTTTCGACCTTGATCTTTGCCATGAGAGGAATTCCTTTTGCCTTTAACGGTTTGGTGGGGCCTATAGCAGGTCTGCCAGCGGCGTCAAAAGGTCGAAGGAATGTGTTGAGAAGTTTTTGCATCACTCTATGTGGCTTCCTCGTTGCGGAGGTGTGTCTGGTCGCGTCAGCACAGTCCTTTCGGTTCAACTCGTATCGGTACCTGGCGGTTTGCGAGCAGCCGGTCGATGGGCATCAAGCGAGGTTTGTTGAACCGGCTCGCGCGCTCGTCATCTCGCCTGAGGGTCAAGACAGGAGACTGGCGCTGATCGCATTGACGGCGACAGGTGAGCCGCAGTTTTTTGTCAATGGCGATGAGGTTTCCGATAGCTTGGCCCGAGAGCTTCGACGCGTCGCACTCAACTCGCGCTGTGAACCGACCGACAATTATGTGGACCTGATCGGCTTAGATGGATCAACCAAGATGACTTGGCGCGAAGCCTTTCCTGACCCCATCGACCTTTACGCTTTGATCGATTCAATGCCGATGCGTCGCCGCGAAATACGTGACCGAGATGACTAACGCACCATGCTGTGGGTCACCAATGACCGGTATCGCTCGCGTGAATTGACGCAGGCGACTGAGTGAGCCATGTGGCGGGCATGGAGAATACGGTTCCAACAGTCTTGCTTCATCGCCCTCAGCTGGGCGAGAATATTGGCTCTTGCGCGCGGGTGATGTTGAACTTTGGATTGACGGAGCTGCGTCTGATCGCGCCGCGGGATGGGTGGCCAAACCCAGCCGCCGAACCGCTCTCGGCAGGCGCGTTTGACGCTGGTGTTTCTGTGGAGGTTTTCGAGACCGTAGAAGCCGCCATTGCCGATCTTGGAACCGTGCTCGCCGCAACCGCCCGCCCACGCGGGATGGAAAAGCCCGTCTTCGATGCGGCCGAGAGTGTCGCCCACATACAAGACCGCGGCTTGAAAACGGGGGTTCTGCTTGGGGCTGAGAATCACGGTCTTCCAAGCGAAGTGGTGGGCTTGGCCGACGCGATCATGACCTATCCGGTGAATGCAGACTTTGCCTCGCTTAACTTGGCTCAAGCGGTCGGGGTCTTTTGTGCCTCGTGGGGCGCGGGACAAGGCGCTGTCGGACGCTGGGAAGGCGAGAAGACTGGGGTCGATACGCCAGCTCCGAAAGAAGACTTGATCCGCATGTTCGAGCACTTGGAAGAAGAACTTGAACGTGCGGGCTACTTCTATCCGCCAGACAAGACCCCGCTCATGAAGACCAATATTCGAAATGCCTTTATTCGCGGCAATTGGACCACTCAGGAAGTGCGCACGTTTCGGGGGGCGATCAAAGCTCTGGCGCTCGGGCGCGGCAAAGCGCGCGTGAAGCGCGGCGACTAGCGCTCCGACGGCGGCGCATTGGCGCCCGGAATATTCGACTGCACGAGCCGCGCTGAAAGATCCCGTCCCTCTGCCGCATAAGCTTTTTCGGCATTCGCCGCATTGCCATCGCAGACCCGGTGCAGGTCCCCGCCGAAAGAGAAACCGGCATTAAAGCCATTCACAAGCGAGCGTCGCAGACCCCCCTGATACGGCGCTTCAAGCTCCAGCAAGCGCAGCATATAGCTTCGCCAATATTGATCATTGCGGCCATTGCAAACGACGCGAATGGCGTGGGCTTTGCCGAGCACTTCCGCCAAGGCGGTGACATCGCGAAAATAATCTTGTGACCGCACTGTGCTCTGGCCATGCGCGAGCTGGGCTGGCAACACAGTCACGAGGCCAACAAAGGCTGTCAGGAGAGTTTTCCAATGCGTCACATTCTGGTTCATGCCAAATCCTTCGCGCGAATCGAGGATGCGCTTAAATCCTATGCCGATCACATCTCACCTTTAGTGCTAAGTGATGAAGGAGACCTGAAACACGCATGGGGCGAGAGTGAGGCAGAAGGCTTGCTCGCCTATGGCACCCAGGACGCTTATTTCAGTCCCTCCGTCATCACATTCTTTCAGACCTTGCTCTCGCACGAGCGGCTAGACTGGTTTCAGTCTTCAGCCGCAGGCACCGAACACCCAATGATCCAAGCCACCGGCAAGAAAGCAGATCTGTTCTCTGGAAGTCATGAACAGGCCCACGCCATGGCGGAATGGGTGCTTTGGGCCGGCCTTGATTTCTTTCAGCGAGGCCCCGAACGCCGCGCCGCGCAAGCTGAGCGAAAGTGGGCGCGGCTCCCGTTTAAGGAGATCGCAAGCACGCACTGGCTGATTATTGGCTTTGGCGCGATTGGCGAGGCCGTCGGCGCACGTCTTCGCGCTCTAGGCGCCAAGGTGACTGGCGTGCGGCGCAGTGCAGGGGCGTCTGAACATGCCGACGAGATCTTACATCCCGATCGCTTGGTCGCGGCGCTGCCCAACGCAGACGCGGTTTTGCTCAGCCTCCCTCTGACGCCGCAAACGGAACGCATGGCCGACGCCGCATTTTTTGAGGCGATGCGCTCAGACGCTCTGTTTCTCAATGTCGGGCGCGGCGGTTTGGTGGACGAGCCTGCGCTGCTCACAGCCCTCGATGGCAGTGAGATTGCACATGCGATGCTCGATGTCGTGGAAGAAGAGCCTATGTCTGAAGACCATCCCATCTGGACGCATCCAAAGATCACGCTCACCGCCCATATCTCAGCATTGACGGCGCAAGCCGCGGCGCGGACGGATCAAGTTTTCCTCGAAAACTTGGAGCGATTTTTAAACGGTCAGCCGCTGCGCAATCAGGTCGCGGCAAAAGAGTTTTCGTGATTCGCGACAATTGTGGCATACTGGGAAAATGGCTCGTTTAGAAATGCCAATGACAGGACGGAAATTTTGGATCTCGATTGCGGTTTTGATCGGCCTTTGGGTCTCGATCACTGCCGGAGCGCATGCGACCGAGGAGCGGACGCTTGTGCTTCAACAAAGCCTGAAGAACCGCCCTTACACCGTGGTTTCAATCAATGGCACGGAGACGTATGCACTGCTCGACACCGCCGCGACGATCGCTTTGATCGACAATGAGTTTGTGCTGCCTGATGAGACCGGAACCTATGGCGGAGAACACGCGCGTATTATCGGCCTTGGCGGAAAACGCGAATTCCCAATCGCGAGCTTGGACACGCTGAGAGCTGGCACCGAAACCTGGCTTGATTTACGCGTGGCGGTGGATACGGAAAGCCGGTTCCCGATCCGCCGGAGTGTACTGCCAATCTCGATCTTCGAGACCAATATTGTGGACTTCGATTTCACCAATCGCCGGGTTCATCTTTATGACGGCCGACCAAGGCGCGTGACCGGCGGCACAAAATCGTCGGTGAAGTACTCGGACGTCAACAATCTCATTTTCTTACCGATCGAGATGAACGGCGTGCGCGGCACAGCCTTGATTGATACGGGCGCCGATTTGAGCTTCGTCAATCAACGGTTCGCCGACGTCGCCAATGCGCGCCTGGATGAAGAGCGGACCAAAATCCTGCAAGGGATCGACCTTGCGAAAAACTGGGCGAGTATCCATCAATTCCGCCGTTTGGAATTTGGCGACCACTTTTTCAAAAGGCTGACTTTGCCTGTCGTCACGACCGACTTGTTCACCGAGCTCGGCTTTGAAGCGGACGAACCGATGATGGTGATGGGCATGGATTTGCTCTCGCATTTTCGGATGCAAGTGGACCGCAAACGTTCTCGCGTGACTTTTGTGCTCGCCCCAGAGCGGGATCGCCGCTCTCGCGAGCGCTAATCGAGCCGAACCGAATTTCCATTTGCTTTCCCTAGAGACATCGCCCCGACTGAAATGCGCAAGCAGTTCGAGGAGCAAAGCGCATGTCTTACGCGCCGTTTGATTTAACAGGAAAAGTGGCTTTGGTGACCGGCGGAAATCGCGGGATTGGTCTCGGTATGGCCGAAGCTTTGGCTGCATCAAATGCTAGCATCGCCGTCTGGGGACGCAAAGAAGCGGCCAATGCGGAAGCCGATGAAGCGCTGTCGAAACTCGGCGCGGGCGAGGTCAAAGCCTGGGCCGTCGACGTGTCTGACGAGCAGGCAGTGGTCGATGCAACAGCGGATGTGGTCTCCAGCATGGGCCGGATTGACAGTTGTTTTGCCAATGCGGGCGTTGGCTTCGGGGCACCGAGCTTCATCGAAATGACGACCGAGACATGGCGCAAGAACATGGCCGTGAACCTCGATGGGGCCTTCTGGACCCTGCGTGAGAGCGTCAAACACATGGTCGAAAGATCGAAAGCTGGCGATCCAGGCGGCTCTGTGGTCGGTATCGCTTCACTTGCCGGGGTTGAAGGCGCCGCGCGCAATCAGGCTTATGCAGCCACGAAAGGCGGCTTACCCGCCATGCTCCGCGGCATTGCCGTCGAATATGGTCGTTATGGCATTCGCGCCAATTCCATCCTGCCGGGCTGGATCGCGACGGATATGACCCAAATGGCGCAGGACAATGAAGTGTTCACCACGAAAGTGATTACGCGCGTGCCGATCCGCCGCTGGGGCGAGCCGGAAGATTTTGGCGGCATGGCGGTCTATTTGGCGAGTGACGCCTCGCGCTATCACTCTGGCACGATGTCGATCATCGATGGCGGCTACGCGATCTTCTAAACGTCTAATAGCGGTTCATAAAAAAAGGCCTCGTCTCTTCAAAAGACGAGGCCTTTCAATATTTTAATAGGGTGAAATCTTACTCGCTTGGAGTAACGTCTTCGACCGCTTCTTCAACCGCATCAGCAGCGTCGCCAGCGGCTTCCTCGACCGCGTCACCTGCTGCGTCGGCCATATCGCCTGCGTCTTCCATAACATCAGAAGCAGCTTCTTCGACAGCATCAACAGCGTCTTCAGCGGCGTCTGCAGCGTCAGCAGCAACTTCTTCAGTTGCTTCAGCAGCATCAGCAGCGGCTTCTTCAGTTGCGTCTACCGCTTCCTCGACGGATTCAACAGTTGCTTCAGCGGCATCGGTTGCTTCTTCTGCTGCATCTTCTGCGGCCGTACACGCGACCAAGCCAGCAGCGGCACCCGCTGCAATCCAGAGTTTAATACTCATTTTTCTCTTCCCCTCTAGAAGATAAGCCTTCATTGGCGGAATTGATCTTACAAGACTCGCGCCAGAATAGCATCTCTGAACTGCAGAAGGCCCAAATGGGCCCAATTTCCGTAGGGGAATGCCTTGTCTTGCCGCAAGGTTGCATTCGTATCAGGCAGAAAAACAGGAGGCTTTTATGGGCATTCGAACCCCGCTTTGTGACTTTTTAGGCACGCAACATCCTATCATGCTGGCTGGTATGGGAGGTGTATCCTATGCTGAGCTCGCGGCTGCCATGTGCAATGCGGGCGGCTATGGCGTGCTCGGTATGGCAGGGACATCGCCCGACTTTATTGCAAGCCAAATGGCCCGGGTAAAAGAGTTGACCGATAAACCGTTTGGCGTCGATTTGCTGGCGGCCGACCCGACCAGCCTCGAAAAAAGTGTCGATGTCATCATTGAAGGTGGCGCCGATAGCTTTGTCGCCGGGCTCGGCGTCCCGCTGCCGATTATGAAGAAGCTTAAGGATGCAGGCGTTAAAGTCATGGTTGTTGGCGGCGCGGTAAAACACGCCATCAAGGCCGAACAAGCCGGTTGCGATGCGGTCATCTTGCAAGGCGGCGAAGGCGGAGGCCATACGGGTCTCGTTGGCACATTGCCTCTCGTGGCCCAAGCGGTTGAGACGGTAAATATTCCTGTTGTGGCGGCCGGCGGCATTTATGACGGACGGGGACTCGCAGCGGCTCTGTCGCTCGGCGCGGTTGGCGTCTGGATGGGCACGCGGTTCATTGCATCGGCAGAAGCCCACGCCGCGCAAAGCTACAAGGATACAGTCGTCGGCGCAGGCGATACGGACACAACCCGCACGCGCTGCTATTCCGGTAAACCCATGCGCTGCCGCACCAATGATTACATTCTCGACTGGGAAAGCCGCCCGGAAGAGATTCAGGCCTTCCCGATGCAGGCCATGGTATCAATCCAATCTGACGTTATGGGCGGCATTGGCGGGGTTACCGACGAAACCCGTTTGGACGGTGACAAATCCTGCTTTGCCATGGGCCAATCGGCGGGCGGCGTGAAGGACATTCTTCCGGTCAAAGACATTGTGGACCGCATTATGGCGGAAGCCGAGGAGGCGATCGGTAAAGTGGCCGCGCTGCGCGTCTCAGAAACCGTTTAACCAGTAAACCATTCCGGGCGTTTGAACGCCATGCCGAGATCGTTTGCGACTTGCTCGTGCGCGATGGCGCCGTCGGCGACGGTGAGCCCTTCCGCCAGGTGCGGATTGGCATTTATGGCGTCCCGTCCGCCCAGCTTTGCGATCTGCATCACATAGGGCAGCGTCGCATTGTTCAGCGCGTATGTAGAGGTGCGCGGTACCGCCCCCGGCATATTCGCGACGCAATAATGTAGGATGCCATCCACTTCATAGATCGGATCTTCATGCGTGGTCGCGTGCGAGGTTTCGAAACAGCCGCCTTGATCAATCGCAATGTCGACCAAGACCGCGCCTGGGCGCATGTGCTTTAGCTGATCGCGGGTCACGAGCTTCGGCGCCGCCGCGCCTGGGATGAGCACCGCCCCAATTACGAGGTCTGCTTCGCGCACCGCTGCATCCAGGGACGCCTTGGTCGAGTACATGGTCTTCACCGCGCCGTTAAACTGCGCATCCAGCTCTGCGAGGCGCGCATTGTTGCGGTCGAAAATGGTCACGTCAGCGCGCATACCGACTGCGATTTCAGCGGCGTTTGAGCCTGACACGCCGCCGCCAATGATCACGACTTTGGCGGGCATCACACCTGGCACACCGCCCAGCAAGACACCGCGGCCGCGTTTGGTCTTCATCAGCGCCCAAGCCGCCACTTGCATCGCCATACGGCCCGCGACTTGGCTCATCGGCGTGAGCAGCGGCAACCGCCCATCGCGGTCGGTGACGGTCTCATAAGCAATCGCTAAGCAGCCACTATCGATGAGGCCTTTGGCTTGGACCGGGTCCGGCGCGAGGTGCAAATAGGTGAACAGCGTGTGGTGGGGTTTCAAACGCGCGGGTTCTTCCGGCTGCGGCTCTTTCACTTTGACGATCAGCTCGGCTGCTTCAAAGACGGCATCGGCATCAGCGACAATGCTCGCGCCGACATCTTTATAGGCCTCATTTGTAAAGCCTGAGCCGATACCTGCGCCATCTTGGATAAACACTTCATGGCCCGCGCGAGAGAGCTCGCCAACGCTTTCCGGGGTTAGCCCCACCCGGAATTCTTGTTTCTTAATCTCAGTCGGGACCCCGATTTTCATTTGACCGCTCCAGCATTTGTTTTCGGGAAGATATCTGTACTTTTATGAGAAATCTCATCAAAAGTCCCGTTAGAGATCACATTAACGGGAATATATCTCGATCTGGAGAGAAAAATGAAACTGAATCGCCAGGACGAGCTGATCCTTCAGCGACTCTCAGAGAATGCCAAGCTGTCTCATTCGGAGATTGCAGACCGGGTCGGCTTGTCGACCTCTTCGGTCCATCGGCGCATCCGGGCGATGGAGGTGGCAGGCGTGATTGAAGGCTATGGCGTGCGGATCAATGAGGCGGCCATTGACCGTGCCACCAGCGTCTTTGTGCAAGTGACGCTGAACAATCAACAAGATGATGGTCTGCAGGCCTTCGAGAAAGCTGTGCGGCGTTCGGCCGACATCGCCGCTTGTTATCTGATGACCGGCGAGGCGGACTATCTCCTACGGATCGCGGTGCGGGATACGGCCGACTATGAACGCGTGCATAGGGACGTACTCACCCGCTTACCTAATGTTGAGCGGGTGATCTCTCAATTTGCCATCCGCACGGTGTGTCAACGCAACTTGCTGCCGACGATTTAGCGCCGCTCTCAGTCGGTGCGCAGCGAATAGCCCGCCGAACGCACAGTGCGGATCGGATTGTCGCCGCCTTGGCTCATCAAGGCCTTTCGCAGGCGACCAATATGGACATCAACTGTGCGCGCCTCGACATAAACATCAGAGCCCCAGACACCGTCCAAGAGCTGTTCGCGTGAGAAGACGCGTCCCGGATGCTGCGCGAAATACTCAAGCAGACGAAACTCTGTAGGTCCGAGATGAATGTCCTCGCCATCACGCATGACGCTATGGGTCGTCCGGTCGATCTGGATGTCGCCGATCCGGATCTTGTCATCCATCAAAGCTGGTCGGATCCGGCGTAGAACAGCTTTCACGCGGGCCATCAGCTCATTGGTAGAGAACGGCTTAGTGACATAATCATCCGCGCCGGTTTCCAGCCCGCGAATGCGGTCGGCTTCTTCGGTGCGCGCCGTCAGCATGATGATCGGCAGCTTGGCCGTCTCTTGGCGCGTCCGCACGCGGCGACAGATCTCGATTCCGGATATCTTTGGCAGCATCCAATCGAGCAACATCAAGTCGGGAATGCGCTCGTCCAGAAGCAGCATGGCTTCGTCGCCATCATTAGCAATCGCGGTCTCATAGCCTTCTGCTTCAAGATTGTATCTCAACAATTCAGAGACCGAAGTCTCATCTTCTGCGATAACGATGAAAGGTTTCATGATCGAGTTTCCCTACCCTTATTCACCCTGGGGATCTGTGACGTCGCTCTCGCCAATCCGTTCGCCCGTGGCGATGAAGTGGACGACTTTCGCGATATTCGTAGCGTGATCGCCGATGCGTTCGAGATTCTTTACTATGAAGAGAAAGTTCGAACGAGCATCGAGATGGTCCGGCTCTTCGGCCATGAAGACCAGCATGGAGCGCAGCAGGCCATTATAGTGGCTATCGATATCATCATCTTGGGCCAGCACGCCGATCGCGGCGGCTGGGTCTCGCCGCGCATAAGCGTCGAGGGCCATTTGCAAAATGTTCGACACCGCTTGGCCCATGCGCTCAATGCCGCGCAAGGCGGTGCGATTGTCTTCATTCATAACAGCGAGCCCGCGTCGTGAGATATTCTTGGCGAGATCACCGATCCGCTCAATCCCGCCGGCCAGCTTGATCGCGCCGATCACATTGCGCAGATCCGACGCCATCGGTTGGCGCAGGGCCAGCATGCGGACGGCTTTGCGCTCAACCTCGCGTTCTAAGCGGTCGAGCTCCAAATCGCGTTCTATGACCGCTTCGGCAAGATCTGCATCGCGCACCACGACGGCCCGGCAGGCATCTCGGATCATCGCTTCGGCAAACCCGCCCATGCGCAAAAGGTCCGCGGAGAGCTCATCCAACTCTTCGGTAAAGGCGCTTACAATATGCTGTTGTCGTGTCACCATGTTGTGTCCCTTAGCCGAAGCGGCCCGTAATATAATCCTGTGTGCGTTGCTCAGCAGGGTTGGTGAAAACGGTTTCGGTATCGCCATACTCGACCAGTTCACCTAAATTGAAAAAAGCTGTTTTTTGCGAGACGCGCGCCGCCTGTTGCATGGAATGCGTGACGATGATGATGCAGTAGCGCAAGCGAAGTTCATCAATCAGCTCTTCAATCCGCGCCGTCGCAATCGGGTCGAGCGCTGAGCACGGTTCGTCCATCAAAATCACTTCCGGACTGATCGCGACCGCGCGGGCAATGCAAAGTCGTTGCTGCTGACCGCCTGAAAGGCTGGTCCCGGTCTCGCCGAGCCGATCCTTAACTTCATTCCAAAGCCCGGCCTTTTGCAGCGAGACTTCGACAATCTGATCCAGCTCCGCTTTCGACGCGGCTAGGCCATGAATGCGCGGCCCATAAGCGATATTGTCATAGACCGATTTCGGGAACGGATTGGGTTTCTGGAACACCATTCCGACTTTGGATCTGAGCAGCACCGGGTCGATGTTTGAAGCATTGATGTCCTGTCCGTCCATAATGATCTCGCCCTCGACGTGCGCGCCTTCAATCGTATCATTCATTCGGTTGAGACAGCGCAGGAAAGTCGACTTCCCGCAGCCGGAGGGACCGATCAGCGCCGTCACGGCTTTATCCGGGATGGGGATCGAGATGTTCTGAATGGCGGTGGTGTCGTGATAGCGCACAGACACATCGCGGACGTCGATTTTCGCGCCGCCAATGCCGCCAGCCCCGGTGCGGGGCAGTCCACCTGTCGCAAGGCCGGTTTCAGCCATGGCTACCATCTCCGCTCAAATCGACGTCGCAGCAGGGCTGCGGTCAGGTTCATTGCTATCAGAATTACCAGCAAAATGATAATCACCGCCGCCGTCATCGGTTCCCATGCGCGCTCCGCGCCGGAGAACCATTTATAGATGATCACGGGCAGCGCTGAGGCTACGTCAGTTGGCGAGGTTGGCACTTCGCTGACAAAGGCGACCATGCCAATCAAAAGCAACGGCGCGGTCTCGCCCAAAGCCCTTGCCATCGCAATAATCGCTCCGGTTAAAATGCCGGGCGCAGCCAGCGGTAAGACATGATGGAAGACCGCTTGCGTCCGCGAAGCGCCAAGCCCAAGTGCGGCATCGCGCATCGAGGGTGGCACGGATCGCAGCGCCGCCCGCGACGCGATAATAATGGTCGGCAAGACCAATAGTCCGAGTACCAATCCGCCGACCAAAGGCACCGATCGCGGCATGCCAAACGCGTTCAAAAACACCGCCGCACCCAGCAGTCCGAATATGATCGACGGGACGGCGGCGAGATTGTTGATATTGATCTCAATGATCCGGGTCAGCCGCGATTTTTGCGCAAATTCTTCAAGATAGACCGCCGCCAGGATCCCAATTGGGATGGAGAAGAGCGCGGTCACCAGCATGGTGAAAATCGACCCGGCAACGGCTGCTGCCGCGCCGGCCAGTTCGGGATAGGTGCTGTCGGCGTTGAGGAAGAGATTGGAGTTGAATCGTTTCTCGATCCGGCCTTGCTCTTTCAGCATGGTGACCAGGGCAATTTGCCGATTGCTGACCTGGCGGTTGGTGCTTTCTGTGCCGAGGAAGGTGGCTGTAATCGGGCTGGCGCTTTGTTCGCCGAGATCCGGAATGGGTCCAGCGAGATGGTTGAGGATCAGCGTCGCACCTGAAATGCGGGAGAGCTCAAACCACACATCGGAGAAAGAGATTAGCGTGTCGCCTGTGGTTTCACCGAGCCGACTTACCTCGTCTTGAAACGCGACAAAGCCATCGGGCCCAGCATCGGAGAGCCGATAGGCCCCCGATGAGGTGCGCGCCAATCGTCCGGCGGCACCGACCTCATAGGTCCAATGTGTCTTGAAATCATTCTTCAGATAAAGATCTAAATCATCCGAGACGACGAGGCGGGCGGTCAGTGGCTCCAGCGCCTGACTCGGATCCTGTTGCAAGCTGCGGGTCAGCGGCAGGATGGAGAGCCGCGGCGCGAGCCCAAACAGGTCAGCCCGCTGCATCCGGCCCGCTGATAATTCGGGAAACAAGTCGAGCAGTTCGTCGCGCACCGCGAGGTTCAGATCGGTCACGGCAAGATCGGTGCGCTCTGCGAAGTCTGGGCGATCAATCTCCAGGGTAAGTTCAAAATGCGCGAAGGCGGAAATCGCCTTCCATCCGATGGACAGCAGAAGCACCGCTAAGAATGAAATCGCGCATGCAATCGCGAATTGGCCGTAGAATTGGAACCGGCGCTCTGCATTGTGGCGTTGCCGGAGGCGCTGAATGCGCGGCGACGGAGGGGTGATCAGCGGCTCAGTCATAAGCTTCCCGATACCGCTCCACCACGCGCAGCGCGATAATGTTGAAGACCAGCGTCACGCCGAACAGCACGAACCCTAATGCAAAAGCCGAGACCGTCTTGGCGCTGTCAAAAGACGTGTCGCCGGTCAACAAGGACACAATCTGATAGGTCACCGTTGTGAGGTCTGAGGTTGGATCGAGCGTGATAAGCGCGCGCCCACCGGCGGCCATGACGACAATCATCGTCTCGCCAATGGCTCTGGAAACGCCGAGCAAGACAGCCGCAATAATGCCTGGCAGTGCAGCGGGTAGGACCACTTGCTTAATCGTCTCAGACCGGGTCGCGCCCATGGCGAGCGCACCGTCTCGCAGCGGCTGCGGCACGGCATTGATCACATCATCTGAAAGCGAGCTAACAAAAGGAATGATCATCACACCCATGATCAAGCCTGCAGCAAGCGCATTGGTCGGTTGGGCCGCAAGGAAGTCTTCTGGCGTAAAGGGCAGGGCATTCACCCATTGAGCAAAGCCACGGACCATGGGCGCGATCAATGTGGCGGCAAAGAAGCCATAGACGACCGTCGGGATCCCCGCGAGCAGTTCCAGAACGGGCTTCGCCCACCCGCGAAAGCGCGCGCTCGCATATTCCGACAAATAGATGGCCGAGAACAGACCAATCGGCACAGCCACACACATGGCCAGAGCCGCGATCATCAAAGTGCCGAAGAAGAGCGGGATGGCGCCAAAATTCTGACCAGTCTGAGCGTTCCAATTGGTGCCGAACAGAAACTCAAAAACACCAGGTCCATCAGGTAGGCTAAAAAACCGAACCGTTTCAAACACCAGCGATAGGACAATGCCCACGGTCGTGAGGACTGCAATCCCAGCGCAAACGAACAGCAAACCCGTGATGATGCGCTCGACATATCCGCGCGCCGGGAAACTACGACCGAGCTGACGACGGCCCCAGAAGAACCCGCCCAAAGAGGCCAGCACTGCGATGAACACGGCGAGAATGCGCGCTTGGCCTTTCAGCTCTGCATACCGACTGACGCTGGCATCAAAGATTTCGATCCCCGTGATGTCTCGGCCCCGGCTTTGGGCATGATTGGCGACGCGCTCGATGAACAGATTCACTTGGTCGCTGCCGCGCTCGATCAAGAAGGCGGGCAGTTCGGACTGCAAAGCGCCGCGGGCAAACCCTTCCGCGAACATCAAATAAAGTAGGAAGATGCATGCTGCTGGCAGTGTCGTGCAGAAGGCAAGAAAATAGCCATGATAATTGGGCTGCGAGTTCAAGCGCGCCGAAATCGTTGATCCTGTCGGTAGCGCTGCAACTTCTGTTCGACCGATGGTGAATGCAAAGAATCCTGCTGCAGCCAGCGGTGCGATCAGCAGCCAGCCTACGGGAAGGTGTCCTAGAGCTTGCAGCATAAGGGATTCAGTCTTTGCAAATTGGCGCTCTTACATCGGGTCGTTGACACATATGTGACATTAACCTGGTTTGAGGGCGACCCCTTACAGTTAAAACGGCACGGGCGCTGAGAGCATCAATTTTTCGTCCGTTGCAGGATGGTCAAAGCTGAGCACCGTCGCGTGTAAACACAGCCGCTCATGGGAGCGCGGATCGCCGTAAAAGACATCCCCAAGGATTGGGTGTCCGAGGCTCTGCATATGCAGCCTCAACTGATGCGACCGCCCGGTTTTTGGCGTCAGCTCAACCCGAGTTGTATAGTTGGTGCGTTCGATCACTCGCCAATCGGTGATCGCTTCACGGCCCTCCGGATCGAGATGGCGCAAAGGCCGTTGCTTAGAGAATTTTGCGATCGCCGCATCCACCGTACCGGCATCAGGGTGGAGCTCCCCTTGGAGCAGGGCGTGATAAGTCTTGTCCACTTGCCGTTTCTCAAATTGGCGCGACAGCTGCCGCTGTGCTTCCAGTGAGCGGGCCACGACCATGCAACCGGACGTGTCCATGTCCAAACGATGGACGATCAAGACCGGACCGTGACGCTCTGCGAGAAGGCTACTCGCGCAGACGGCTTTTTCGGGTCCGCGCCCGGGAACGCTGAGCAAACCGCTCGGCTTGTCGCAGACCACAATATGGTCGTCGACATGCAGCGTTGTGAGCGCGCGCGCAGGCGGCGGATTATACGGTTTCGTTTGTAGGGTCATCGCGTAGGCGAGGCATCCAGACGCCAAAAGCCGTCCCATCCCCTTCTCGGCTTTCGACGGCGAGGCCGCCGCGATGGCGAGCCATGATGTGTTTGACGATGGCGAGCCCGAGGCCAGTGCCTTCAATTTTGCCGCCGCGGCTTTCATCGACGCGGTAGAAGCGTTCGCCGAGGCGCGGCAAGTGTTGTTCAGAGATGCCGGCCCCGGTATCCGTCACCCGCACCCAGAAGGCTGGCGCTTCCGACGAGGCATACGGTTGTAGCAGCAAAGACCGATTGGCATCTTGCGACTGTCGAGAGCACGCGCTCGCAGCCTCTGCCATGGTTGGCGCGACCCCGACTGAGATTTCAACCTCGCCGGCTTCGCCCGCATATTTGATCGCATTGCTGCCGAGGTTCTGCACGACTTGCGCAATCTCATCATCATCTGCGATCGCGCGCACGGTTTGGTCGGGTGAGTGGAAGATCAGTTTGATGCCAGCTTCTTCAGCCAAAGGGGTGAGCGCTTTGCTGGTTTCTCGAACAAGGCCTACCATTTCAACTTCCGTTTTTGGGGCGCGGTGCTCGCTAAACTCAATTCGAGAAAGGGAGAGAAGGTCGGCGACCAAACGCTTCATACGTTCGGTCTGCTGGCCCATAATTTCCAAAAAGCCATCCCAGGCGTCGCGATCATCCTTGGCTGGGCCGCGCATGGTTTCGATAAAGCCGCCAATCGCCGTCAAAGGCGTGCGCAGTTCATGGCTGGCATTGGCTAGGAAGTCGGCCCGGGCGCGCTCAGCCCGGCGCACGGCGGTGAGATCTTCAAACACCATCAGAACTGACCCGCGCTCCAGACCGGGGCGGACATGCGCCATCCAGACCTCCGCATCGCCATGCTGGGTGAACTCGACACGCTCATTTGCCCCATCGCGGGCGACCCGTTCTGCGGCCGCCAGAAGGTCGGGTTGGCGCAACATCGCGCTCGGAAACGCGCGGCTTGCATTGGTCACACGAAAGAGGTTCCGCGCATAGACATTGGCCGTGGTGATCGTGGAATCATCGCCAATAACGAGGGCGGGCAGCGGCAAGGCAAGAATGAACGACTCAATGCCATCTTCTGCAGGGGCCGGTGGCTCAGGCGCGGCGGGCTCCAGAACTTGCGGGGTCGGTGTGTTTTGCGTGGTGGGCGCAGAGCCGACAAAAAAGGCAAGGGCGCCAGCCGACATCACAATGGCTCCGGTGATCCATTCGACGAGACCAATGGCGCCGGTCAGATACAGCAAAGC
>ERZ1740070.1214-NODE-1214-length-16341-cov-6.583630_pt1 | contig 16341 bp, 17 predicted proteins | sample MGYA00581734_ERZ1740070 | MGnify/ENA primary metagenome ERZ1740070 (study PRJEB43018, sample SAMN04849744) | marine metagenome | isolation source: floating plastic debris | place: Pacific Ocean | collected 2008-09-01 | study: EMG produced TPA metagenomics...
CATGGTCGGGTTGACCCAGGACATAGCCAACGGCACTGGCAATATCCTGGGGCTGCAGTACGGGGAACTGGCTGTAGACCTGTTGTGCCTGTTCGCGACTGCCGGAATATTTTTCGGCAAATTCGGTTTCGACAAAACCAGGGCTAATAGAGGAGATGCGAATAGCGCTATTGTCGGCACGCAATTCCTGGCGCAGTCCTTCAGTCAGAGCCCGCACTGCAAATTTAGACGCTGAGTACATGCCGCTACCGGGGACACGATGACCAGACATGGAGCTGATATGGACGATGTGTCCTCTATCTTGGCCAGGACTGCGCATTAGCTTGATGGCTTCGCGGGTGCAGATAGATAGGGCAATGACGTTAACATCCAGGGTCTCGCGCCACTTTTCAGTAGTGCCGCTGGTTAACGATTCTTTGTGGCCGAGACCGGCATTGTTGATCAGCACATCGAGGCGGGTGAAGCGGGTTGCGATCGCGCTAAACCAATTCAAAATTTGTTTCTCGTCTTGTAGGTCGACACGTTGAGTCAGTACCGCAGCGCCATGCTGCTGGGATAACTTGTCGGCTATTTCAGTCAGGCGCTGCTGACGACGGGCGCACAGGGCTAAATCATATCCATCCGCTGCAAGTCGGGTGGCAATGGCACGACCAATACCGCTAGAAGCTCCGGTAATGGCTGCAACAGGACGCTTAGTCATAATGGGCGAAACAAATAAACTAGACCTGAAATTTTATCGTAGAGGCCGCTACAGATCTCAAGCTGGACTATGATCCCTTCTGATTTTGTGAGCGGAAGCGACCGCTGCCAAAGCCACGTTGCTTAAGGTGTTTAGTCTTGCGGCCAGTCACCCGCCGGCGCCACATCTTAAAGCTTGAATGCTTCATTTTCCGGCGCATCAGCGCGATTACTTGTTTTTCCTTAAGACCGTACTGAAGCTCAATAGCCTCAAAGGGGGTGCGGTCCTCCCATGCCATTTCAATGACACGGTTGATACTGTCAGAGTCAAGTTCAGGAAGTTGCATAGTGTCAAGGACAGAAGTGAATCAGTGAATACCGGATAAAAGCAGGTGACTGTGGTCTACCTGGTTCTGTAACATTTCTTAGTATGGCGGCAAAAAGCTGTGTTTGCATCACCCAATAGATTCGGTAACACTATGTCTAGAATGCCTGAATTGACTAGGCTGCTTCATTTATTAACTTTTAACTAAGCCCGAATCTCCACTTCAAACCTCGCCTGGTTTATGAGAACATTGTGTATAAGTACTTTAAAAACGTTTTTCTCCGCAGGAGGTTCGGTAATGGACATTGATTTCCGGGTTGTAGCTGTACTTGCTCCCATTGCCCTAGCTGCGGGCTGGGCTGGGTTTAATATCTTCCAAGCTGCACTAGGCCAGATTCAATCCATGTTTAGCGAAGAATAAAACCCTTTCCGCAAAGAAAAGTTATCGAATTACTCATTTAAGCTGCCTTTGTTTAGAAGGGCAGCTTTTTACTGTCTAAAGGAAACGTAGGTGATCTAAATAGCTGGTCAGCCGCGAGTTGGGTGACGCTAATCCACAGAGACATAATCTGTAGGGCAAGCGCCTGTGCCATCTGGTAGGTCAGGCATCTGGGCAGTGGGGCTGGTGCTTTGGCAGAATGTAGCAACAGTGGAGCCATCGGCAGATACCCTCACCCGACCCACAAAGGCTCTAAGACCTTCGTGGGTCGGTATGGCGATGGTGCTGACCACGTTACCGTCTGCAGATAGACGCACCGTGTAGTCATAGTTCTCGCTCTGCAGCAGCTTGCCTCCTTCGCCTCCTACTTGTCTTGCTATAGCTTGAATATTGGCCTCAAAGCTTGGTTGCTCTAAATAAGTGGCCTGCTGGAATCGATTGATCGCACCGACATAGGTCCTGGCCTCGCTTTCTCTAGCCGTAGCAACCTGCGCTGCAAAAAAGTCAGCCATTTCAACGATTGGCCTATCCGCTGGTATGCTCACATCTGATGAGACTCTGCGCATGTAGATGACCGGCACATCATTGTCATCAGGATTGTCAGCGCTAACTGACTCCTCCATGGACATCTCCATCAAGTCTGGCCCTGAGAATTTGCCAGTCACCGGGACGCCCAAATTGGTTTCAATGATGGACTGTGACGTATCTAACGACCAGCTAGAGCGCACAACAGCACCCTCTGGCTGTTCCAAATAAAACAAGTCACCGTTGGGGGCAAAGATCAAAACCTGAGCTATCCCCGGTGGTGAAGCGGTACCGGGTCGGTAAATCTCCCAGCGGCCCAACAGCTTTTGGGTTAGCGGCTCACCATCAGCGGTGTCATTGACCTGAGCCACTGTTACCGCTGCCAAGGGGTGTGCCACACTGAGCGGTAGACAGCTAAGCAGCAGGTAGGCCGTAAAAGAGGGGCTGAGCATATTTTGTAAAACAGCGATTGTTAATCAGTGCTACATCACTTCGAAGCTAGTCTAGCGTTAGCTGTTTGAGCGCATCCATAATTTGAGCAAAGGCAATACCCCGATGGCTGTGGGTTTCCTTTTGCTGATCGCTCATTTCAGCAAAGGTTTTACCCTGGCTGGGCACATAAAAAATAGGGTCATAGCCAAAGCCGTTGCTGCCCTTGGGTTCAGTCAAGATTTCGCCAGGGCAGATGCCTTCAGTTTCTAACGCAATGGTGCCGTCGGGTTTTGCCAAAGCTAACGCACAGACAAACTGGGCGCTGCGGTTTTGAGTATTGCTTAGCTCTCGCAGGACGCGATTAATACGGTGTTGATCGTCCTTGCCATAGCGAGCTGAATACAGACCCGGTGCCCCATTGAGAGCATCGATCTGCAGACCGGAATCATCCGCAATAGCCCACTGCTGCGTTGCCACTGCCACTTCCTTTGCCTTTAGTCGAGCATTCTCAATAAACGTCGTGCCCGTTTCATCCACATCAATCTCTTTAGGCTTAAGCTGTAAATCCCAACCTAGCGGGGTCAGATAAACCTGCATTTCCTTAAGTTTGCCAGGATTCCCTGTAGCAACGATCACGGTAGGCATGATGGTGTGCATTAATTTTTGAGTGCGTTGCTATTGAACCATGAACCCGTAGGTTGGGTTGCCCCTCCCCTGTAATTCCTGGCACAGCCCCAAAACCTCGTAAACCCAACAAATCTCAGGTGAAACACCAATGCTTAGGGATGAGAGCAGAGGGAGTAAGGGAATCAAATTTAGTGGATTGAGCGAAGTCGCAGACCGGGAGTGCGTTATGAAAACCTGGTAGCGTAATCCTGAGACGTCTACCGGTTCAACCCACCTTGGACAATCGCCCCAATTACTGGCAGTTGCTGCCCTATATTCGTCGCCAGCAGGCAATTTTGATTCCTGCCTTTTTCTGTACGCTGGTGTTTACCATCTATTGGCCAATATTGGCCAAGCTTGGCGGTTTGGCTATTTCCACTCTGGTGCAGGGACAGGTGGCAGCCTTTGGTAGAGTGGCTGCGCTGACTCTGATTGGTCTGCTGATTCAAAAAGCGGCTCAGTATGGGCAAGACTCTCTAATGGCCAAGGCTGCATTTCGTGTGTCCCACCAGCTGCGCACACGGGTATATGGTCATTTGCAAACCCTCAGTCTGACCTATTTTGAGCAAACTAAAACAGGTGATTTGGCCTATCGTCTAACTGAAGATGTGGACCGTATCGGTGAGGTTGTTTACAAGCTATTTCACGACTTTGTTCCCTCAGCGTTGCAGCTGGTAGTCGTGTTTGGTTACATGATTTATCTCAACTGGCAGCTCACGGCAACGGCGCTGATTCTGATTCCGCTGCTAGCCGTCCTGTCCGGCTGGTTTGGCGAGAAAATGTTGACAGCCGCTCGGCGTAGCCAGGATAAGGTTGCTGATCTCTCCTCTCAGGTGGCGGAAGTCTTTAGCGGGATTCGGTTGGTGCAAGCCTTTGCAGCAGAAGACTATGAGATTAATCGTTTTTCTAACGCCTCTGCCAACAATCGCGATGCACGCTATTCAGTCGCCTGGCTGCAGGCGGTTCAGTTTCCGGTGGTGGGGTTTCTCTATGCCGGTATGATTGTGATTTTGTTGCTGGTGGGTACCTGGCAGATCAGTGCTGGCAACCTGGCCCGTGAGGGTTTTGGCACCTATGTGATCAATGCACTGCTGCTGATCGATCCAGTCAATCACGTTATTCAAAACTTTAATGAATTCAAGCAGGGTGAGGCGTCAGTAGATCGCGTGCTAGAACTCTGGCGGCTCAAACCTTCGGTGCAAGATATCCCCAATGCAAACCAGCTACCTGCTGTTAACGGGCATGTGGAATATCGCAATGTTAGCTTTGCTTACGATGCAGATCAGCCAGTTTTACGGAATGTGAGTTTCTCTGCAGAGCCTGGACAAACGCTTGCATTGGTCGGTCTCTCGGGAGCTGGAAAAACAACCTTGGTAAATCTGTTGCCACGCTTTTATGATGTGGCAACTGGAGAGATTTTGATTGATGATGTTAACGTTCATGACGTAACACTGCAGAGCCTGCGACGACAGATTGGGATTGTTCCACAAGAGAATGTGCTGTTCTCAGGAACGCTTGCTACGAATATTGCCTTTGGTCAAAAAGACTTTAGCCTGACAGATGTGGAAGCGGCGGCACGGGTGGCAAATGCCCACGAATTTATTAGCCAGATTTCGCAGGGGTATCACACCTGGGTGGGGGAGCGCGGTGTGAATTTATCGGGGGGTCAGCGCCAGCGGAGTGCGATCGCACGTGCTGTTCTCTTTGATCCAAAGATTCTTATTTTAGATGAGGCAACTTCTGCGCTAGATGCAGAGTCAGAGTCTTTAGTGCAGGAAGCCTTAGAGCGGCTAATGCAGGGCCGGACGGTATTTGTCATTGCCCATCGATTGGCGACGGTGCGGCGATGCGATCGCATTCTGGTGATGGAAAAAGGTCATATCATCGAATCTGGCACCCATGCTGAGCTGCTACAACGCTCAGGCCGCTATGCCAGCTTCTATGCCAAACAGTTTCAAGCATGACCTCAACGTTTCATCAGGCCAAGGTATTTGTAAAACTTCACAAATACCTTGGCTTTTGAGTTTTTTGCATGTCTAGTTCAGTATTATCGCCAGACCTAACGAATTATCAGATGTTAGATTACTAAAAGGAGTGTCCTTAGTTAAGGAATTTATGTTAGGCAGTCGTTACCACGTTATAAAAAAGTTAGGCGAGGTTGCTGTTACGTCGCTGACCTGCAGCGATAGCCAGGCTGTCTGGAAACGTCAGAACTTTTATCATCAGTGCTCACGACGCAAAGTATTGAAATTTATCGGGGTTTCTACAGTAACCACAATGGTAGCGGCAGGGTGTAAAGGGGCCTCAGCGGTCATTGCACCAACCGGTAAACCCTTAGGGACGAAGACCCTAATAACAGTCGAAGTAGACGCTGAAGGGCAGATTATGACTGAGACTTCCGTAAATGTGTCCTATTTTGATGAGCCCTCTCTACACCCCAAAGCTCGTAAGCTATTACCCCTACGCATGGTACAGATACCAGCGGGGGAGTTTTTAATGGGCTCTCCGCCGACTGAGCCACAGCGTGAAGAGCAAGAAGACCCCCAGCGTCTGATTCAAGTGCCCAGTTTTTACATGGGGGCCTTTACAATTACCCAGAGCCAGTACGAGAGAATCGTGGGCAATAATCCGTCGTACTTCACAGATGAGCAAGGTGAAAATGGGGGTAATTTCCCGGTTGAGCAAATTACCTGGCAAGATGCTGATGCTTTTTGTCAGCAGCTCAGTGAGCTAACAGGTCGCAAGTATCGGCTACCAAGCGAAGCTGAATGGGAATACGCCTGCCGAGCCGGAACAACAACTCCATTTTGTTTTGGTGAGACACTCACAACAGAAATAGCCAACTTCTTTGCTGATTTCTCCTTTACTGAAAACTTTGAGGAGAACTATCGCAACGCTCCGGTCGCTGCCGACAGCTTTTGGCCCAATGCCTTTGGGCTGTATAACATGCATGGCAATGTTCATGAATGGTGCTCCGATGATTATCACGATAGTTATGCAGGTGCGCCTAGCGATGCTAAACAGTGGATATCCGGTAAATCTAATGACTCTAAGGTAATGCGCGGCGGCTCATGGTTTAATGATATCCCTCTCTGTCGTTCAGCGGCTCGGGATAAAAATTCTCAGATAGGACGCAGCAATTCCTTTGGATTTCGAGTCGTCTGTGAGCCAGGAGTTTAGATTGGGCTCAAAAAGGAGTTAAGATGCCTGCCTCTTTATTGTCAAAAAAATCAACAATGCTAATGCGATTTTGTCTTAGGATTTTCTCGATATCGTCTGTAGAGCAGTTTCCTCTTCGTATCCAAATTACTTTAGGCGGAAACCCTTGTCAGACCACCAATTCACCAAAATCTGCATCTTTTGTGACAATCGTATATCCATGTTGTTTGGCATAGTCCCAGACTATTTGATCGTCTGCTGTGGCTAACCCAAGTTGAGAAACATGGGCTCAGCCAGGGTACAAATTGGTTAACCGTTTTACTAAACGTGGAGAAAGATTCTGATCAAACAGCAAGAGTTTCATTGCGCAACACTAAGAGTCAAACGCTCACGTTCTGCTGCAAAGCTTAGACAAGCAAAAATATCGGTTTTTGTGAGATATGGAAAATCATCTAGGATTTCTTCATAGGACATACCTGATGCTAAGTAGCTCAGCACGTCATAAACAGTAATTCGCATTCCTCTGATACAAGGTTTTCCTGACCGTTTTCCTGGTTCAATAGTGATAATATTCTGGTAAGTGCTCATACTCTATATTGAGTGGTGATATTTCTATTGTCTGGCATTATTTCAATATTTAGAGCAGTTCCAGAATTATTGTGAATGTAGTAGGCTTTACCTGGCTCGGCACCCCGATCTAAGTCTTCTCGATCTAACGTGGTGGAGCCCATACTTTTCAGCTTTAGCCCTAGCTCTGATACCAGAAAGTAAATAAAGCGACCAATCAGCTCACTGTAAAACTCATGAGCTTCTAGAGGCATAGTAATTTCCAAGGTGCCGCAGTCATAGATTAGGCGAGCTGACCGATTTTCACCCAGAGCATGTAAGACCTGCTGGTAGGCATCCCAATCGAGGTTATGGAATATTACTCGTTGTTCGCCTGTAGGAAGAGGCGATGGAACTATTGATGGTAGGGCTACCATGGCCATTCGGATAGAAGAATATGCTTCAACATTAACCTATCACTATATTTTCCAACCAGTGTCTTTATATGGTCTGATTGTCTATAGCAGTTTTATTTCAGCCCATCGCTGTATCGCCAATGCCAGGGCTCCTTGTCGCCACCGGGATTCCCCTGGGGATATGACAGCTCAAAGCCATAGTTTTTGGCATATCGTCTTAACCAGCGATAGCCGTCTGTTTTTTCAAAACTGATATCCCAATCGGTGCTCTCTTCGGCGTTCTTATCGCCAATGGCCACCGCGTAGCCAGTGTGATAGTCACTTTGTTGCAGCCATTGTTTGACATCAATATCTGTTCTCTCTTTAAGTTGTCTGCGTTGCTCAGATAATGAAATATATCCTGCAAGGGGCAACAGTTCAACACCTTCTTCTTTGGCAGCGGCAACCATGCTCCAAAAGGCGTCTACCATCTCAGATCTGGCTTGAATGCTGCCATCGTCTAAGAGGGCTACTAACTCTGCTGGTGTGGCTTCTTCGTAACCTTGGGGTGCTGCAGTAACGGCGTCCCAGCGTCGACTAATGTTGTAAGCGGCCCACTGATAGCCTTTGACGCCAAATCCTAACATCAGTAACACCGCTGTAATTACCCCCATAATTTTCAAAATAAATTTGGGTGGGATTAATTCTACGGGTTTTGTTACGGTTTCAGAGTCTGCCGGTGTCTTGCCCCTAGCGGCAACATGAGTTGGCATCTGGCTGTTTTGACCGACTCGAATACCCGTAATTGTTTTTTCAAAGGCTCTGAGGGCGTCAGCGGCAGTTGAAAAACGCTGCTTAGGATTAGGCTCTATTAGTCTCTTGAGGAATGTTGCGAGGGCCGGGCTAATAGTGTCATTAGACCACTGAACCCGATTGGTGATGGGATGAATGCTCAACCGCTGTGGTGAAACATCTTCAAGAGCTGCAATAGCAATCATGCCAACAGAGTATAGATCGCTGGCGTAGCAGGGGTTACCCCGTTTTTGTTCAGGCGCTACGTAGCCCGGTGCACCTACTCTGACCCTGAAAAGTAGCCGTCCTTTATCGTCAAGGTAGCTGTTGCTGAGTTCCTTAATGCTCCCAAAGTCACTTAAAAAGATATCGCCATTAGTAGATTGACGAATGAGATTTGCAGGCTGAATATTGCGATGAACCGTGTGATGCTGATGTACAAAGACCAGCACACTTAAAATATCTTTTAGTAATTTGATGACATAGGTTTCGTCTAGCCGTTTGCCTTCTTTGATTTCGTGTCGCAGGGTATGCCCATGGATCATGTCCTGGACGATGTAAAACTTGTTTTCTTGATCAAAGTAGGCTAACAGTTTTGGAATACGGGAATGAACCCCAATTGTTTCGAGAATGCTGGCCTCTTGGCGAAACATCTCTAAAATTTTAGGGCTATTGCAAATAAGCTCTTGGATTACACAGTGCGATCGCGATGGCTGATGATGGTCAACACCTCGGTATGTAATGCCATAGCCACCTCGGTCTAAAATTTCCAGTACTTCAAAACGATTTGCAAGCTTCATGGTCGTTTAAGTGCGTTGTCTGGGGCTGCAGGATGGCGAGACTAGACAGAATAATAGCGACTGCTGATTGGATCGAGCTAGAGCAGTTCCTATTTTCTGACTTCTCATGGTCAAGCCATCTCGAGGATCAGCAATGCCGACTAATAATATTGTCCGTCGAACAGTATGCGATGGCCTCTAACCCATAGAATTCTTTTAGTCTCAATACCAGGCGGCAACTTGAGGTTAGTTTCTACAGGTGCCTTGGTTTGGCTAGAGATCTGATTAAAACAACTGTTCACAAAGAGGATTTTCCATGGTGGGTTTTCATAGGCAGGTCTTACCACTGACATTGATTGCAACGATTGCAACTGTTATGGGTAAAGACGCGGTTAACCAACCACTGCAGGCCCAACCCAGCCCGACTATTGTTTGTAACTATGACCCCAGTACGGGCGCACCTAACCCGTTGGGAATGCGGGCGTTTATTACGCTAAAAGAAGCTGATGGAACAACCGAGGTGCTTTATGAGCAGCTAGGTTCCCGTGTGCCTGGTCCGGCAGAAGCGGTGCTGACGGTGGAGCGATCTCTACTTTTCCCAAATTACTCCATTGACAGGGTTCGTCAGCTGATGCTGACCAATGCCACCTATTACAGAGAGCTGGTGGGGTTTGATGACCCAGAGGGGTTTGCTGCGGTTAATAGCACCTTGATTTGTCGGGCTGAAACGGTGACGGCACCACCAGAACCTCGTTCGCCCGTGTCGACAGAGCTACCCGATCTAGGCGGCAGTTCGCCTCGTGCCGATTTGCCTAATTTAGAGAATCCGGTCAGTCCGACCAATGGGTCTGCAGATGTATCAACACCGCCGACGTTTTATGAAACCATTGCTGGTCTGGCGGATGGTAACTATCGCTATGTGTCAGGTTCAGCTGAGGAGCGGGCTTATTCTGACCAAGAGCTGTTGAATCGCGGCGGTGTTTTATTTATTTTTAATAAAACCGGTGATGAAATCATTGGCGATTACAGCTACATCAATGGTGAGGCAATTTGCGTCAGCGGTCGCGTTAGCGGTAATACTGTGAGCGGTCAGGCCTACCCTTATGACGGTCCGGCTCGTGATCTCGATGAAGAGTTTACGGTTTGGGGGCCGGCCACATTTCTGCGGGTACGTCGCACCCGTGGCGATGAAAATAACCGCTTCTATGCCAGCGTCACTTTAGAACTGAATGACTTTTCTCGCATTAATGCCGGATCTTCATTGCCACCCAGCCGTTGTGGATAAACTTGGGTTTGGGGAAATGCTCTACTTTTTTGCCGACTGTAGCGCCATCTTTGCAACTAGCTGATCGAGGTTTTGTTGCATTTGAACAATCACTTGGTCATAGCATTCCTGCACATATGCCTGGTCCTGAGCAGCTATACGCCCTGTGTGTTCAAACGTAATTGGGGCACACACCCGTGTATTAATTTGGTTTGGCCATGGAATGTGAGGTAATGGACCCACCGCAAGACCCCAGGGGAGTCCTAGATAAATTGGGAAAACTTCTGGATCAATATCTTGAAACCAGGGGAGAAGTCCCTGTTGATTTAGCCATTGAGCTTGTTTGTAGCAGTCGCCTAACACGATGAGTGTGTCATGGGCACCGCAAGAGACAATGGGCACAATGGGCACTTTTTCCCTAAGTGCCAGCTTAATAAAGCCTTTGCGCTCCATCAGCTGAATCTGGTGACGCTGGCGATGAGGGCGAAAAACATCTTGAGCCCCCCCTGGAAAGACTAGGACATTGGCACCGCGTTGGAGCGCTGCGATCGCAAACTTAGGCTGAGCTGGGATGGCCCCACACTGACCTACCAGATTTGCAAAACTAGAATTCACCTGCCAAATTTTGGCATGCATTAAACCATACATTGGCCGCTCATAGCCAAACCGACGAAACCAGTCCACCATGAGCATCAGTAAGTCGGGTGCTGCTAGACCACCATTGTGAGAGCCAACAAAGAGCGCTTGTTTGGGCACATGGTGCCACCCATCGGTACGGCTGCGAAAATAACAGTCATAGAACCACTCCCACTTAGGCATGAGCGACGCAATCACCTGCGGGTCGCGTTTCGCAAGCGCTACTTCCACATCATGGGCGCTATCTAGCATAGACTCACTCTAACTAAAGCAGTCCTCAGCCTACCGAAGATTAATCACCGTACATATCAAGATTTGACAGATATACAAAAAAATCCTGAGCTAATGCCGTGGATTGGGATATAGAAACGTCTACCCGTACAGACAAACAAAAAGGGCTCCCACCGAAGTGAGAGCCACAGTAAGCGTTATTCCTTAATGACCTAATTGTGCCAGGGAAACTTGGTCTGGGTTGTGACGACGATCATGCCCTAGCCGTGTTTAAGTTCATATACCAAGACCGCTCTGTTCGGTACCACTTCGGCACCATATTTGTAGAGACTGGTGCTCAATAAAAGACTTACCATATAGGTGCAAATGCTGTGAACCCGGCATTGACCCCCTATGTTGTAAGCAAGAAAACCATGCAATTCCTTAATCGTTTGCTAGGTCGTAATCCTAATGCGGTAGAGGCAGATGTCGAAATCTATACGTGGCAGACCTGCCCTTACTGTATTCGTGCAAAACTGCTGCTGTGGTGGAAAGGTGTAGCTTTCAAAGAATATAAAATCGACGGCGATGAAGCAGCCCGTACCAAGATGGCTGAGCGAGCAAATCAGCGTCGCAGCGTACCTCAGATCTTTATCAACGACCATCATATCGGTGGATGCGATGACCTCTATGCGCTCGACAGCCGTGGTCAGCTTGATCCGCTGTTAGCCCAAGCTGGGTAATGATGGCAAAATTGTTGGCATGAATAAGCTAGCAGATTTTCGCATTGGCTGTGCCGTGTGGGCTTACAAAGAATGGTTAGGAGAGTTCTATCCGACGGGAAGTCGCCCTACAAATTTTTTGCGTCTCTATGGCGAACGTATGACCTGTGTCGAAGGCAACACCACGTTCTATTCTATTCCCACACCAGAAACAGTAAAGCGCTGGGCTGATAATACTCCTAGCTCATTTCGCTTTTGTCCAAAACTACCGCGCACCGTTACCCATGGGTCTGAGCTGATGCCACAGCTGTCTGATGCCCTCGACTTTCTGACATTAATGCAAGGGCTGGGGGAAAAACTAGGCCCCATTTTTGCTCAACTACCGCCCAGATATAGTCCAAGATTGTTGCCTGACTTAGCCCAGTTTATTGAGAGCTGGCCCCACCATGTAAGCCCGCTAGCCGTGGAAGTACGTCATTTAGATTGGTTTAAGCCTCCTCACTCAGATCAGTTAAATAGGCTATTGCCGCGATGTGGTGTCGGTCGCGTATTGTTAGACACTCGACCCATTTATACCTGGAGTAACCCAGCCGACGATCCGCAACTGCGCTCTGAACGTAAGAAACCGCGAGTCCCCTTGTTGCCGATAGCAACGGCCCCCTTTGTCTTAGTGCGCTACATCAGCCATCCTGACCTGGACCGTAATCGTGATTTTTTAGCAGGCTGGGTACAAAAGGTTGGCGAATGGCTGACCCAAGGACTATCGGTTTTCTTCTTTGTGCACTGCCCTGATGAAGCCAAGTCACCTTTAATTGCCCGTTATTTTCAAGAACAGTTAGAAAAAGCGGGCGTCAATATACCGCCGCTGCCCTGGTCATTAGTTAAAGCTCCACCTCAGCAGCTAGGCTTGTTTTAGACAGTGAAGTATTGCTGATGTCTGAAAATCTTGTTTTCTAAAGCTCAGTAGGATCAATACCTTTTGTCTCTAGTAGACTTTTGAGTCTGGCTAATTCCGACTCAGCTGTGTCAGCTCGTTCGGTAGGTGTCGGTAGCCATCCTGTCTCGTCATACCAGCGTAGCCATTGCCGTTAACAAATGGATTAATGCCTTCTTGCCAGACAACGTAGCTGAGACGCATATCGTTGTTCTCGTAGAGACGAGGTACCCCAACCGATAAAAACCAATCTGGCCGCTTATACCAGTTGGGGTGGCGAACATCGTAGTAAAGATTAAGGTCTTTGCCCGTAAAAAAATTGTCAGCACTATAGTCAATGAGTGACAAGCTGACGCTCAGTAGCTCTGGCTGATGGTCGTGAAATTCGTCAGGCAAGCCAGGTTCCTCATGGTTTTCGCTGGGCAAATCATACATTGTGGGCAAGATTTCCCTTGGCGGTCGTGGCGGGTCAGATTGAGGAATATGCAATGGCGTAGTCGTCATGACCAAAAGCCCTAAATGATATGGCTTTTATTATGAACTAGATGTATGAGTCCTGACGATGACAAACAGCTACCAAGATGGATTAGATTAGTTAGACACGATTACGATGCTAGACAATCCTTTGCAAGTGAAATATTCGATGTTTGTTAGTCTGTGAGAACAATTCTTACCTGCCGAAGCCAGACACGACGTCAAATCTGATTTATATTCTTCTCAAAGTTTCCTAACTTAAGCAGATACTTGTTACGTTTTTAAGCAGGTTGATAGGTCATGCTATAGCTTAAAAAACTAGGTTCCATCAAAGGGTAGCTATGCATAGTTTACTTGATGATCTCTAGGTCTAAATCGACCCGTAAATTCCTCAGTGATTTCTCAAACAAACAAGAAAAAAGGGACTGAATAGCCCCCTTAGGTTCCTTGAAACAAAACTTGTATGTCATTGGTTATTGTACAGATCAGATTCCTATTTTAACCACCTAATTTGCTTGATTTAGAAGGTTTTTTGTTTATATGTGAGATCCACGGAAAAAATGAGTAACATTACAGAACTTTTGTAGAAAAGTTCCAGGAATATGACTGATTTTTCTGCGATCTTATGTGATTTTTTTAACATAGGAGTTACGCATTGACAAAAGTCCATCAATAGTATCAAGCGAAAGTAGCTTCTGTTGCATGGTCCAGAATAAACTGACGGATGACTGGTACAAATAACTGTCTCGACATCTCGTAACAGTTTCTAATCACTCCTTGAGTACACAAGGTTTGTAACTTACCAAATGCTCGCAGTGCACAATAGAAATGATTGCGAATAGCCTGTTCATCTCGAACATGGAATCTCTCAATATTGCATACCTGTTTGATAACACGATGAAAACACTCGATTTGCCAATGCTCGTCATGAACTTGCTTGAATTCAGCCCGAGTCACGTGATTCAACAGCTCTAAGGTCGGCTGGTACATGATGTAATAACGAGGTTCGTTTTTGAACGATTGACAAAACACCTTGACCCAACCAAACTCCTTGAGATATACCACTAATCCCAATTCTGGAATCTCTAAACTCTTTACCTGCATAAGCTTGCCACGTTCCAAAGAGACCTTTCGATTGTCAGCAATCCCGAATAGAAAACCCACTTTCTCGTTTCTGAGAAACTTCAGATTCTCAAGACTTGAATACCAACTATCACCCGTCACCCAGGTCGGGCAAATACCCCACTGCTTGACTTCGAGTACCATCTCTCTGAAATAGTCGTTTTTAGTTTTACCCTCACGTTTATCGTAAATGCGAAAGTTAACAGGATATGAATGCCCAGACAGATCAGTGTAGTACAACGTGATGAGATTAATCCCTTTGACCGTCCGTTTATGTTTGCCTGACCAAAAATAGCCCACGAAGGCACTCTTTTTCAGGTCTCGATAGGGTTTATCTTCAACACTATCATCCACACTTAACGTACCACCGATTAATGTGATCTCCCCTTTAACGTCGTTGAATAAATCTTCGGGTGTGTAACGTTCTCGTAATAAAAAACGATTCACACTATCGTGACTCACGTCTTCCAGGATTTCCGCTAACCGAACACAGCTGACATATTTGGGTTCTGCCATCAGGAATAAGGTGTAGAGGCTACAGTTGCAATGCGCTGTTGACGGTTTAGATAGCTCACGCATCGCTTGGTTAAACAGGAATAGGAAGGGACACCTATATCACTGCATGTCTTCGTCATTCTGGCAATGCGTAAGTTCTATAACACTCAAATTAATTTATGAGCTGTGGGTTGATGACTGTCGCTGCGTGGCTAACTCAATCGCTAAATTGATGGCTTCAACCATACTATCGGGTCGAGCTATGCCTTGACCCGCAATGTCAAACGCCGTGCCGTGATCGGGTGACGTGCGGATAAAGGGCAAGCCAATGGTGGTATTAACGGCCTGGTCAAACGCCAACATTTTAACTGGAATTAATCCTTGATCATGGTACAGGGCTAAGTAGCCATGGTGTCCCTGTCGTCCATCCTGTTGCCAAGCCTGGGCTGGGCTGACCCAAAGTGTGTCGGGAGGAACAGGCCCATCTAAAATCACATTGGGAAATCGCTGACGCTGATGCTTAATCCAGGGAATGCGCCACTCGACTTCTTCTTGTCCAAGCTGCCCCTGTTCGCCACTGTGAGGATTTAAGCCTGCGATCGCAACCCTAGGTTGTTCCACCTTAAAATCTCGCTGTAAACATTCCAGCAGCAGTTCTAGTTTGAGCGTCATCAACTCCGGTGTGAGTGTGTCAGCCACCTTTCTTAGAGGGATGTGGGTTGTTGCCAGCAGTGTTCGTAAGGTCCACCCAGTGATGGGCGAACGTGCTACAAACAGCATGCCAAAGCGATCGACCTTGGCCATCTCTGCCAATAGTTCAGTCTGACCAGGATAGTGATGACCTGCGGCTAGCCAATTAGATTTGGCAATGGGCGCTGTAACGATACCCTGATAGTCCCCTTCAAGACAGTTATAGACAGCGGTTTGCAAGCTACGAAAGCTCAGATCTCCGCTCATAGCATCACCTTGGCCCAGACGAATGGTCTGATCTACAGCCAAGGGCACATCGATGATTGGATAGTCATCAAGCGGCAGACCCAGTCGCTTACTAAATGTAGTTAGCTGCTGCCGATTGCCCACCAGTGTGATTTGTGCTGTCTGCACTAGTGGTAATGCCTTGAGGACGACTTCTGGCCCAATGCCTGCCATGTCCCCCAACGTCACCAATAGCTTGACGGGGCTAGCGTTACTCATACAAGTCGTCTCCTGTTGCGTTGTTTCCCAACGATAAAGCAAAGTGCTAGCGTTAATGAGTTGCTATCGTCAGTCCTTTTCATGGCATTCAAAAACGTAATGCGTACAATTGCCGCGGCTGCCCTGCTAATGCAAATTAGCTGCGCGTCTTCGACTGATTCAGAACAGACCGCACAAATCCCGGCTGAGACCCAACCAGCCGAAGAAGCGCTCCCTCCTGAAGCTGACATTGAAGCAGCAGAAGCCGAATGGAGAGCCCGACAAGATGAGATAAATCAGGTGCTAGCTTCAATGGATCGGGCTACATTTATTGGTGAATCACCTACTAAGGGTAATCCGAACGCTGAGGTAGTGGTTGTCAAGTTCTCCGATTTTGAATGTCCATTCTGTGCGGTAGCAGCAGGCCACATGAATGACTTTGTAGAGGAACGGAATGAGGAGGTGCTTTATGTGTACAAGCATTTGCCCCTCAAAAGTATTCATCCGGAAGCAGAACCGGCGTCTAAAGCCTCATGGGCGGCGGCTCAACAATATCAGTTTTTGCTCAATGACGT
>ERZ1740070.1219-NODE-1219-length-16305-cov-9.417969_pt1 | contig 16305 bp, 12 predicted proteins | sample MGYA00581734_ERZ1740070 | MGnify/ENA primary metagenome ERZ1740070 (study PRJEB43018, sample SAMN04849744) | marine metagenome | isolation source: floating plastic debris | place: Pacific Ocean | collected 2008-09-01 | study: EMG produced TPA metagenomics...
CCCAATCTTGTTTGAGTGTAATAATGAGCCTATTCAGGCCTTATCAAGAAGCGGGTATGACTAATTAGTGGGACACCAATGATACAGGCTATTAGCGTACAATTATCATAAAGGGCTGGCGACAAGGCTCCATGCGGTGGCTAATAAAAATGTTGATGTTTTGAACATGTAAACAATAAAATCGAAGTCAAGTGCCCTTAGCCAATCACAGGTGGATATTGACCGCTCTCTGCAATTTGATTGGTCAGCTAATCACTGGTAACCAATGATCCATGCCAGAGATGGGGAGAACTTGTTATTGGCCTTTGAGGAATGAATGATTTCTTTAATTCTAATGATAATATTGGAAGAAGGTTGTGAGAATTGCTCTCGTAGTCAGTATCCCTGCTCACCCTCTGCTACATAAGACCACCTCTCTCATCAGCTGCCGCTCATTCCTACAAATGATTTATCAAAAGCCAGTTGACGCTCAGTCCGCCGCTGCCAAGCTTCAAAACATGAACTTTAATCTGCTACCTGGACTGCGAGGCCGTCCTACAGATTTTTCAGTGAGCTCTATACTTGGTAACAACAACAGCCAGGAGAGCTCACCGACAAACAACACAGCTACTAGTCCTGCTGCCATGTGGCCCGCCACTGGTAGATTGGCTACTGGACTCTCTCCGCTGCACAGTAAGCTGCCGGATATGCTCGCTGCCGAGATGATGCTTCAACAGCAGCATCAGTTAAACACAGCAGCCAGGGCCGCTGGCATAGACAATAACGCTACTCCTTCTACTCCAGACTCAGCTAATGATATATCTGATGATGCACAAGTCGAACTCGAGATGATGGATCTGTGGGAACAATTTCATGATATAGGCACTGAAATGGTCATCACTAAATGTGGAAGGTAAGAAACTAACTCAACTCTTCTTTCTTACCCTATACTGTGTTTTTAATTGTAAAATAGAAAGGTTAAGTCTTCATCAGCTAAATCAGAAAAAAAGTCTAGAGTAGATACATTTTTACATATGAATAAAGGATTCATATTTCAGAAAAAAAGAGAGCAATATAGTGGGCTGGCAGTTGATGACAAAAGGGATTTGATGTTCTGATCTTTTGCGAGTTTTCTGTTTGATATTCGGATTTGAGCAGATATAAATTCACTGATGAACACTCCTGGACTTGAATTTAGTGGCAAAATCGATGATAATATGTAATGATAAAACATGCAAATCTGTGAAAATCCCTTGTGTTATCATAAGTTTTAGCTCCACATATTGTAAGCAAAGTCATTGTGGGTGGCAAACATCATTATTTTGCCTAGTGGCGCCCTAGACCCTGATGTCTTGTTTGTATTTTATATTGATTGTTGTGTTTCCATAAGTTTCTACAAATAAAAAATTCACAATGGTTCCAATGTTTGTATCTAAATCACAAAATTTGCCATTTGTTTAGAAGTGATGGGGGCCATTATTCGAGTATGAATGATAAAAAAATAATGTCACCGATTTACACTGCTCCTTTTTGACACTACAATAAATTAAAATTTAAATTAAGTAATTTTGCTGACACTTTCTGAAAAGGAAATAAAATAATCGCACTGTTTTCACTTTTTCTATACAAACATTTAGCAGTTGGATACGTTTGACTTGGTTTACTTTGTATTTTTATCGTTTACACTCCTCCCTTTGGCAAACTTTACACAGTAAGCTGATAGATTGAGCCATAGAATTTCTATCGATTTCATACAAATTATTTGTGAGAGTGTGAATATAACAAAATAACATGATACAGTTTCAAAACAAACCACATGAGGTGTCACTAAAAGTGAAACTTTAATTTTTTGCTCATTTTAAACATGAAACTCTTTAGCAAATAATAACCTAAAACCTCATTTTTACATATTATTGAAGTTTTGAAATGAGTCAGATGCCTAACTCGTGTCAATCGATCTTGAACAAACATGGTGTGAAGAAAAAAATATGCTCTGGCTCAAATGCACTTTATTATAATAACTATCACTGTTGTATTTTTGTTTCTTTTTAGGCGGATGTTTCCGGCTTTTAAAACTAAATTGTCAGGACTTGATAAGAGAGCCAAATACATTTTATTAATGGACATAGTACCAGTAGATGACTGCAGGTATAAATTCCATAATTCACGATGGATGGTCGCAGGTAAAGCTGATCCAGAGATGCCAAAGAGGATGTACATTCACCCAGACTCGCCAGCTACAGGCGAACACTGGATGCAGAAATCTGTGTCATTCCACAAACTAAAACTAACAAACAACATCTCTGATAAACACGGATATGTAAGTACTCCCACTCCTAAAACGGCTCAAACCTTTAATATATGTCAAAGCAAAAAAAAATCAAAAATACAAGGGGGAGATGATTTTTACATAAAGCAACTAAATTGCACTTCTAACAGAAACCACAGCCGACAATCTCTCTGTTTTCGGTATTCCCTTTTCTCTTTTCATGGTTTGCGACTGGAATGGGTGAGAAATTGTTTTGTTGTTGAAGTGAGATGGTTATTTAATTTCTCATGACTTCAAAATAAATGCTCTTACATCTTTGTTTGAGGATTAGAGCTGTGCGGTGTCTTTTAATTTATTATAAATCTATTAAAAATGTTACAATGGCGCTAATCTGGCTTATAAAGCTATCAAAGCAACAACAAATTATTTTTAAATTGTGGAACGGAATAATAAATCATCTGAAAATTGGTGAAAGGAATACCGACACACAGCATAGAGAACCATGTTGACCATCGCGAATTTAATTAACAGATTGAAATTTGCATTTTTGCCACTACAAAGAAAGAAAAGTATAGAAAAGAAAGTATATCTGACCACTGAAGACTGGGTGTGTTCACCTGTTGGTCAAAATTGGTGGAAGAAAATAATTGTATTCTTTTGAACTTTTTTTCGGTATAAATTTCATAAATCTCCCTGGTTCTTATACTGCTTCTATAATACAACTGGCTGTTGATTTTATATTAAATGCCCAAAAATTACCAAAGGTCCTGTTTCACTTTGGTTCAATCAGTGATTAATTTAGCTATATGGGGCCAGTGTAAAATTTTGATATTCTATTCATAGCATATTGGCTATTTCCAGCTACTTTTTCAGGAACTTTCAAGCAATTTTGACCTAACGATGATATAGATGATTTAGTAAATGATGCTTAGGCGCCAGCTTGCCATGTTAAACTGTAAATAAATACTGATTTGTAGTACATGTTTTATAACATGGTACATTGACTGACAGCACAGCGATCTCGCCTTGTAGACACACATATACCCTTACGAGGCTGTTACTCAATTATCTTGTTAGAATTAGTCACTTTAATTCCTACATAATTGTCTCTCACTCTCACATAATAATATACCATCATTATTTTACATGGCTGCTGGTCTATGTGATATACTGTGCTATAAATGCCAGGAAGAAAATCAAAGCTGTGAAACAATTTGTGTAACAATTTCGTCTGGGTCCGCAATATCATGTCGGGTAATTTTCAAGGTAGATCTGATGCGCATATATTGTATTCTTTGTACCTCGGCAGGCTTGTATTGACACCTCCTTTAATTTATCTCTCCATATGTTCCTTTTTGCTGTTTACAGACAATACTCAACTCGATGCACAAATACCAGCCCAGGTTTCATTTAGTGAAATGTAACGACATTGTCAAACTGCCTTACAGTCCATTTAGAACCTACGTCTTCAAAGAAACTCAGTTCATCGCAGTTACTGCTTACCAAAACGAGAAAGTAAGTCAAAACTATTCCACAAGACACCTCCGTTGCGTGGTGATGCAAGTTTTTTGCCACCGCAGACATGGCTTTATTACAGAATGTGCTGGTAGTAAATTTAGTGCACACAGTATTGTTTTTACATAAGCTTTCCTCGCGGGTGACAAAAAATCTGCCTGCGGATCTGGGTGTACGTAGCGGCCTCATTTGAAGTTATATATACAAGTATTAATTAAAATGAAGCCGAGGTATTGTTTGGCATTTTGTTGGACAGTCTTTCGTGTGAACACGACGCCTCGAGTTTTTATTACAGGGCGCTTTTCACTATCAGCCAGAAAATTATACAGCATAGGCTAACTGGGAAGAGTATTGGTACATTGGATTACTGTCATGTTTAACTCACTGTGTCACACTTACACTATGTAATATTCATACACCTCTACTCTCTAATCTTGCGTCTGAGCGGCTTTGATCCTGATTTGAGACCAGGCATACATAGTGTCATCATTCGGCGAGAATTCGCTAAGTGGTAGTTTGGATATCAGGCAATAAACACCATCTCATTCAGCTAGAGCCTCGCAGCTAAAGATATAAAATATAACAGTTTGAGTCACAATAGAAATTGTAATGAAACATTATAGTGAGCTCAACATTCCATTTATTTTAATTTGAGACTATGTACTGTACCCATGATCAGATAAGAAACCTTATGAATGCGCTTGGAGGCCAGAATCCTCTTGTTTTATCATATAACTCAGACCAGTCAGGACTAATCCTGGCAGATAAAAGAAGCGCCGACGACCTGCCTTTTATTATATTTCTTCCTCTGCATTAGTTGTCGACGAGACTAGTACATCAATTTAATATTCAAAAATATGATACACCGAAATGCCAGTCCAGTCACTTGTTGTGTGTCATGTATTAATATCAATTATGTTTGCATAATAACTGCAGAATGTGTGAAACTGATTAGAATATTATTGTAAATCTGATAAAATTGTGGATACTGGGTGAGGTAACAGTGTCAACAGTAAATCATCGTTGGCTCCCTGAAGTCAGCTTCGATTTACAAGGTGTCAGGCTTAAATTGCCGACGTCGCTTCAATCTGGTTTGGTCATTAGCAACCTGATTCCGCTTGGTCCCACACAGTCTGGCCCAGTGATCATACTTAAAATTGGATTGAGATAGTAACAGCCTTGCGACAACAGCACTTGTGTGTATTGCTGCTGCAATTTGTGTTATTTTAATCACCTCGCTAGCTTTGTTAGAGGTGTAAAAATATGACACAAAAAAAAATATCAAGGGTGTTGATTGAATAATAATGGTGTTACTGTTGTTTTACAGATTACACAGCTGAAGATTGATCACAATCCGTTTGCTAAAGGTTTCAGAGATACAGGCAGTGGTAGAAGAGAGAAAAAGTGAGTAATCAAATCTCCACTTGAATTTTAATGCAATCTGGTATTATAGGATGTCTGATTATAGATTAATGACAGTCTTAGCCCAGTGTTTTCAAATATACTGATGTCACCAACTGTGGTGGTCATAAGCTTTACAGCGGCCATGCTACTTATCCATTCTGATGGTTATTTGATCCCTTTTTTTGATTCTCTGTTAATCGCTCACAGCTTTCTGATTTTAACACCTCTGCTATGTAATCATGCATAATCACCTATAGAATGTTGGCAGATTCAGTGAAATAAACCAACCACCAAACCATAAACCTCCTATTTCCCACCATTAACTTTGTCACAAATTAATTGAATGTCACTATACTATATATTCTATCCAATTGAGTAGATGAGGAGGTTTAATCAGCGTTTGGCACTGCTGTGGTAGCAAAGCCACAATTTTTTCTAACGAGGGTCTCGAAAAAACTGTAAATTATTCTAAAATGTCTACTCCCTTGACCTCTTGATGTTGTGTAAGAGGTTCAAAACAAAACATGAGTTATGTGTTTCGATTAGAGGTGCTAATAAATGATTAATTAAAAACACAGAAAACATTGTAATGGAAACACTTTGGTTGTGTTTACCTGGTACCTATTGGTTTGTAGTTTGCTGCAAGTATTGCCAATACTTGCACTCAATCACTGAACATACTACGCCACAGTCGATGAATATTTGTCATATTTTGCTGAAAGAAAAAACAAAAATAAGTTGGTAGCACCTAGCAGATCTATCGGCTATTGATTTGTGTCAATTCGCCATCCGATATTTGTGGTAGATCATACACTTGAAACAGGTGTTGAAATGTCTGGTGAAATCACACATCATTTTATTAATATACATTGTGATTTTCACTTAATAGGGTCTTAATAACATTTTTTTCCAATATTGTATGGATCAGAAAACTTAAAGGATTACAAGCAAAAACTCTGAAGAGTACAATATATAAAAAACAAATTACACATTTTATTGTGTAACACGTAAATCAGCTTGTTTAACAAAAAAAGAACATGTCATGATATAATCGTCTTGGCATTCTATAAAGATCTTCAGAGATATAACTCTTTGTTTTCAGGAGGTTGTCTTCACAGATGAGTTCTCCAGGTGGAGATAATGACGAATCTGAGGGTGAAGATGATCTAGATGTTGTGAGTAACCCGGCAGCAGAAACCGGCAGCGCATCTGAAGATCTGAGAAACTCAGAATCTCCTGGAGCTCTTAGCAATAACGGTAAGTTAAAAATCTCAATATGAACAAAATCGGTCAAGTTCCTGGTATATTTGTGTTGTTAAACTGGCTGGAGAAAGAGCTTTGTTTTTAAACTAGGATCTATTTTCATATGACTCAAAGACAAAATATCCTACTGGAGTAGGCTCTAAACCTACAAGAATATGGTGGTACAATATCCCGAACATATGCAATTTTAATGACAGTTAATGCTCATGTTGGCAAGTTGTTTACTTTTAATAACTTGTATGCATAAATTTGCTCATAAAAAGATGTTGAATTTTGTAAAAAAGTGATTATTGGTGAGGAATGTGATTGATTCAGACATGGTTTCTCAAGTATAACTATCCACGTTAACACCTATCACTGAGTATAATTGTCATGAAGCAGAGACTGGAGATTGTCGATTTATCATATTAAGTGGATATATCTCTATAATCGCACCATGTATCATAATATAAGCCTATTTGGCTGGTTCTCCAAGACTTCAATCCTCTTTATATCTCATACCCTCCTTTTCTTTGTGGTCGCTTACATAACGGACCAATTAGCAATTACCAGCGGCGCTAATTATCTATGATAAATCTCACCAATAGATGAAAACTTTCGCTTTTATATTTTACCGCGCTGTGTATGTACATGGTGTCTAGTGCTGATAATCAATCCGCAGCACTTTTTCTTATCTCTTTCTGGAGAGAAGCCAACGGTTCTTTCATCCCCTGCTTCACACTTGCTGGCGTTTTGTTGACTTTGTTTTTGACACATATCTGGATTTGGAGTTCGCTGGCAGGCCTTGGTGTTAAGTTCTTAAAGCTGCCCGGCTTGAGGTGTGATAGTAGTCAAGTGGTAGAGTGAGAAAGTCATATTTACAGTGCAAGTCCCTAACAGACGGCCTGACGCCCTCGCCACTTGCCTAACGTCCTTGTCAACATTTATATAACCAAGTAGCTGCAATGTTTTACCAACATAAAACAGTCGATAATTGTGTTTTGCTGTATTCTCACACTGGGTATATTCAAACATTACTCGGTAACTAGGTATGGCTAACTTTGGCGGCTCGGGTCTTTCAGACCTCATTTACTGCGCGATAGGAGGACATTTTAGTAAAGATAATTAATAAAAGCGTGTACGGCCATTTAAGTGGAACCAATTTGTCCATTTTCTTTGCTGATAACCAGCGGGAACTCTTTAATGGATGCGCCAGGCTACACCCTAGTCTAATACTAACTCTGTTTATCCCGCGGCTTACACAGATAGGACTTCTCTATTACAAGTTTTCTAGCAGCATTTTTAACACGTCTACTCTGAAAAGCATAGATAACGGAGCGTAGCAATTTCAATCTACCCTTTTATCTTTTTAAGACCTTTTACAAAGTGTTTTTCTATTTGCCAAAAAACACCTCATAAAATCTTCAGTGTTCAGTATGGTTCATGATAAATATCATAAGGTAGGAGGTGGCAAGGGTCGTCCCCACACGGTAAAGTGGTCAAAGCGAAGCTGATAATGATTTCACAGTTTGGAGCTGATTGTGCTCTGTCGGTGTAACTCATCTCTATTTGATTGACAATGGGTGGCCGTTACGTCATTTAACTGGCGCGCTATCTCGGTAAGCACACACTTATCGATAGCCTAGCTGCCAGTCTGTCTGTAGCGACCACCCACTTAGCGATGTAGCTCTCACTACTGCTTCTTACCTTACCTACTGCTGCTCACCTACTCTTACTGCTACTGATGCTGCTGCTAAGTTGATTATGTGATGTACAGTAAACACTGGTTTTGGGGGGATTTTAGTGTTTAATATGGCCTAAGTCTTGTGGCGCGTCAAAGTGGGCTCACACTTTAACACATATGAAGTAGTATACTTGCACCGAGCTGAGCTACATTGAAAATGTTTATAAAACACTAGAGCTTCTCATCCTTCCAAAACCCTCTCTACATTTATATTATACTCTTCAGACAAACCTTTATGCCAGTGATAATCGCTCCTCACTGCATTATTGACATGTCAATGTTACTATCCATATCAAATTCTCATCCTACTACACACATCAGGAAAAATAATAAAAAATGTGTGCTACCTTATTAGTGGTGGTAATCAGAGGAAAAAAATTACAAGAATGCTTGTTACCAGGTGCAATCTGTTATAACATTTGGATTTTGGGAGGGGGTGTTAGATTTGTTAATAAGTGCATCCATAATTGAAGTAAATTTTAATTTTTGATAGTTTTCCCTGAAAAATAATTTTTCATTCTTACACCTATATTATTAAATAAACAACACCCCTCACACTACAATTAACTTGTCAAAAATTTCAAGTTTTGCACTCATATTTTCTCTTTGCATTACCAAAAATATGCTCATGACATCAAAGTAATTCCCGAATAAATATTGCGACGAGTGCATACTGTCCCAGTATATGCTTGATACAACCATCAGTCGCTGACGAAAGTGGCACCTTGCTGCTGTCTGCCTTTTGTTGTACCTGTCACTGGCTACAAGACTACAAGTGCTATTATTGAAGACCTGTCGATCAATAGTGGCCAGCGCTCCCTAATCTGTGTTTATGCTAATTTTGTTGCCACTGGTCTCTGGTGTCAGCCAGTTAAGACGATTAAAGCTGCTCACGGACCAAGTTTTCAAGGCTAAATCTGTTTGCTGTATTACGCTTCACACCCTGGTCTAAACATGGAAAACACTTGACTATAGAATTCAATGTGCTATCTAAAGCATATCTAACAGTTTGAGTGTTTCGACATGACTAGATGACAAGTGATAGCACATGAACATCAAGCTAAGACAATCGCTCTCCAAGTAGCCCAATCCCATGTTGAGAGGCATCCTCATGTTTTACTGATGGCACCGTATTCTGTTTGTTCATCAGATCAGCTCGGCTACATTCTGTAGATATATTCCCAATCGCCTATCAAATACACCCTCCATTTTCACTGCTCATCATTTTCTTAATACGACTACATTAATTCAGATCACAATCAGCCCATCATCTACTGTCTTCTCTTGGATTTTGCACCTGAACAGTAGCTCTTGCACCTTGTTGTTGTTTTGTTATTGGTATCATTTTCTCATGCAAATGCAATACTTGCACTGATTTTTTGAGGGCCAGAGTTGACGTCATAGACCTAATAAAAACTTACCAAAGTACATAAAACTTCACAGCAAATTTTTGTTAGCCAGCTGAAAAAAATTTTTTTAGTATCACCAACCATACCACCATCAGTGACGACTTCCTTGCCAATCTATTCATTCCACATTGTCTGTGATTGTCTGAAGTCATTGACAGGTACCACGTAAATTCTGCACTAGCTCACACTCTCCCTGTGGTCGCTTTGAACCTTGACAATAATGCTAAGTATTTTTCGTCTAAAAAATGGAGTCGAATTGAATGTTACCAAGTGTTAAATTAATGTGGTTTATGCCCTAATGATAAATAATCTTTTTTACTCATAAACCAAAGCTCTTTTCTCCAGTCGCCATGAAAGAGGTGTTTTGATACTGTTTTTATTTTATTTCACCTCAAAATCAGCCAGTGTTGATCACAGATTACAAGGCCTTGTGGCCAATAAAGAGGTTTTGCTAATTGTCGACAATCAGGGTTTATCAGTGCTAAGCATATAGCTTTATTGTGATGATATTGCCACAGTCTGGGCCAGGACTATACAGGTTTATAGCGTTTGAGGGCCTACTGTCTATCACCTTGTAATTGCTGTAATACAGCAGTGATGAGATAAGAACCTACGGTGGTCAGGGTCATGTGATCAGATGCTTAAATTCGTCTCCAGAAAAGTTCTACTGTCTCCTTAAAACTATTAAATCACTTGTAGACAAGCTCTTCTCAGCACTTGTCTTGTGGTCACATTTTAGTATTCATAATTAATAATTCTTGTTTTTGCTTCTATTTTTATAGATGCGGAATGCAGCAAACCTAAAATAATGAGAGAAAGCCAACAATCTCCGACAAAGTCTGTCACATCTAGTGGTTCACCTGAGCCACCGACCTCTCTGAGAAAACATTCACCCCCTAATGTGACTGTAATACATCCGTCGGCGAATCATCCTATGTTCTCTTACCTTTGTCACGCTACTGGTAACATGGCAGCCATGGCTGCGGGCTACATGTCTCAGCCTAACTACCACGCCACTGCAGGACTACTACCCCCGACGGCTATGGACTTGAACCCTAATGCAGCAGCTGCTTCCCTGATGAATCCATTTTTATTTAGCCAGCTGTTACGACAGGGATTCCCACCTGTTGGTGGTATGGACGGGCTTACACCTAACGGAGCCTTACCTAGACCAGCAGTTTCGTTACCTCACAGATTTTCTCCATACTCGCTGCCGATAACTTCTTCAGCTTTACCGCCTGTATCAGCAGCAGCCTCGCTTCTATCAAGAAATCCAGCTGCTGCGGCAGGAGAAGATCTGAAAAACCTGCTAAGTACCTTGTCTCGAATCAAGGGCGAGGTGTAAGCTGATTTTATGTTGTAGTCTTACTATTTTCCAGTTTATGTCAGGTCATTTTACAAGAAATATTTTAGTGTCATAAAAATTTTTCTGTGACAATCAGTTTGAAATGGTGTATATTACTGTGTATGTTGTTAGTGCAAGACCAAGTCTTGTATACATGCATGTTATCTTAAATTGTCTAGTGGCAGCAGCGAATTTTATTACTCAGCACCTCTAATGCCACCTTTTTGTCTCTTGAATATACAATCTGAAGGAATCTTTTTACAGTGATACAAATTCTGTATTTTTGTTTCAACTCAGAAGAAAAACCCTAGTCTAGTCTACTCGAATATGATTATTATAAACAACTTTTTTTCTCAACTTTTTCTGTCATAGCCTCTAGTTGTTGGTGAATGCATAAAAATGGCTCTCTGTATGCATTTTAAATTTAGAAATAAAAAGCTGTCAGCAGTGATGGCAAATAGAATTATGCTCACCGCACGATAGATTTTTTGCCAATTAATTTATGTTACATGGAGTAAAAAAACCCAGAGATTTTCTATATTTTTGTTGAATCATTATTATGACCAGTTATCCTTCGTCATTGTCGTTGCTAGTAGAACTATGCTCTTTTCCTTTGCATTTTTGTTATTTATTATGCAGTACAGCAATTTACGTACTTTTTGTCTTATTAATATCTCATCCATTTCATCACCGTTGTTGTCTTCAAAAAATAAAAAATGATGCATTGAAAAATCCCAAACTTGAAATGTCAATATCGAAAGAACAAAATATTATGAAAACACCCTGCCGTAGTAACTATCAACATAATTTTAATTAACTATGAAGCACATCATTTTTCTTAGATTTTTGTTTGCATCGTATACATAGTGCATTATATACTCAACATTGCAGATCAACAACAGATGTGTGAATTTCAAATAATCATGTGCAAAAATTGAATTCAGTAATTTTATAACTCTTTTGATGAGATGACACCTAGGGTGCAATTTAATCAAACTCTGACAAATGATTGCAAGTTAACTTGATGAAAAATTTGCTTCATCAAACACCAAACTCTCGCACATGGAATCCCTAAAAATTTCATGACAGCGACATACAAAACTGATGATTTATTGCTAATTGATGATTGCAAGAATTTGTGGAAACTGCTTTTCAGCCCTTTTGCTGATGCTGGATGAAGCCAAGCTTTACCCTAGGGCGAGTGCTTCTCCCTGCTTCATCATATCCAGGCTTCAATAAGCCTTACCTTGGGAGCTAGCAATGAGGCGCCTGAAATAATTGCATTTACAAAGTCGCTGGTGGTCAGTAGAATTTTTAAATTTGATTTTGTGTGATCTGAGTCCAAATGTGGTAAGGAAACCTTGCATGTCCTATGATTTCTACTGAAATCGTCTCAAATCCGCAGCATATGTTGGCTTCGGCTTGACAGATTAGAGGATAAAATTTGCCGCACCATCATTCCTGTCCACTGATTGCATTCTCATCTTGCATAAAAGGAAACCTGACAAACACCTTATTTGTCGCGCAGGGATTTTTTCCTTTAGCGCGCTTATAAGTCATAAGGTGCAGAAAATTATAGAATTTATGCTAAAATTGAATAAACTGAAACGCACCGCCAACAAGCTTAAAATTACGTTGGCTCCTAAGGTGTAAAATTTGAGTTTAATGCCTTTGATGTAATCTTATAATGCTCATAATCACAAGAAACCTGTGATATGCGCTAATCATCTCAACGGAACTGTTCTGGTTTACATGGAGGAAACCTATACAAGTGCTGTGCTTGCTCCTCGAGACTTTTGAAGGCCGATAAACGTCTTTGTCCGATGATCAGTGGTAACAATACGAAAATCAGAGGCAAAGTGTTGGCTGTGGGTTAAATCCCTGCTAATCACTAAATACAGCGGCAAACATCAAACGTCGGCTGCTTTTCAATGGACACATCATTGTATCAAATACAAATCATGTTGTAACAAGCTATAATTATATTGTGATTTCACCAACCTTTGTGAACAAATCCCCATCACAATGTTAGTATTGACAAAAGTTTCTAACAGATCAAATTTTTTATGCAATAGACTGGGAAGAGTGAAAATTTGTGTCGTTGACATTAATTGTTGAGTTTCGAAGACTGAAATCTTTTTTAACCATAGAGCTTTCACTGTGTTATGACACAAACCTATTTTATTGTAAGCAGGTAATGCTTAGAATACACGTTGTTCTTGAAAGTGTTTATTATAGAAAAGTATGGATTTTTCTAACCAACACGCTCAACTTAAAATTTGTGGCCAGCTAATTGATTGATAACCCTGTGGCGGCTATTAAACACTTTACTGCCTTTTAATTTTCTGCCGAGTCCTCCCCCCAGTATCTTATGATGAGATGGCTACATGTGGTCGAGTAGTTGTTGGGAGACACACCACTTGACAAATTAACACCCTGTCTGGTAAACAATGACAACATTGGTGCTACAGCTCTCACCATAAACTGATGGTTCTATTCAAATCAAAACACTCCTGCACCAAGTGAGGAATTCCAATGCACCAAACATCAAACAATCTGCATCGGGTCAGTAATGTCATTGAACAAGAATTTATCTCGCTAATTACAAGGAGGTCTAAAAGTCTACTGTGTAACCAGAATACAAGGAGGGCAGATTGAAACAATAGAGATAATGGAGAGGTTACTCATTACATAGTGTGAACCCTTGACATTCTCACCATAAACTACTGTAAAGCCTGTACTATATGCTATAATGCTGTTACTGTACAAGAATCCAACATTGGCCAACACTATCACTAAGCAAGAGTATTTCATCGATCCATGCATATTGACTGACACTTCTGAGTTATTATCACTCACCAACAGCCCAAAACGTAAAACTTTGACAATAAATAACATGAATACAATCTACATCATCATAGATTTGCCAGTCCCGTTAACATTATTCGAATTAAAATTGGTCAAAATTAATGAATGGAAGGGAAAGGCAATTTCTTCTGTCGTGATATAAAAATCCAAATATGATTAATCGTTTTTGGCAACAATATGTTGGTGCTGTTGCTCACCTTTGATGGTTGTTCATATTATTAAATACATATCGTTTTGCGAGGTCAATTCTCTGTAACAACAACAGCTTAAGCATCTAATACTGACGTTTAATCAACTGCCAATATGCTGGTTCCCACATAGTGTATATCCAACTCGCTGCTATCATGGCAAAATATCATCCGCTTTACCAACTGCCACCATTATACTTTCTACTAGTAGAGCGATTAGTTAGTTGTAGGCCCCAGCTAACACTCCTGCCCAGCTCACTAGCCGTTTCAATTTTTGAGGTCTGGTATCAAACTCAATTGTTTTTCTGTGTCATTCGACAGCTGCACAATCTGGACAGTTAAACAGTATAACTTAGAAAGGTAAGAAACTCTATGTAAGTTGGTGCACCTTTCTTATAAAGTTAAACATGGGTGTTTGGTTGGCTTATAGGCTGTACCGGTACTAGACTTACAAGCAATCTGTTTTTGCTGGGATAAAAACCATTTGCAGGTTTTTATCTTGCAGTCAAGCCAGCATCACATCTGCAATGCTGTGCATTCTCTGAACCCACTGGAGGGAAAAAATCATATAATGCCTCATTAGTTTACAAATTGGTGGTCCTTCAAAATGTGCTATGGAAAATGAATTTGATAGCTTATTTATCAACCAAAGCACCGTGTGTGGGCAAATTTTGTCTCGCTGTCGACAATACCACCTAGGATGGATAATTTTAAACACATTTATTCCAATTCTGTATTCTTCGGTGCATGGTGAAAGATGACTCAGGTTTTATACAAAGCTGAGATATTATACACGGTATTATTATTTTCACAGGATGAACTGGCTGTTTGCCACCACAGTGGTGACGGTGATCTGTCTAGTATCTTCTCACGATAAGTATGGCCATTATGTGAACCAGTTCGCTGCTGAGATACCTGGTGGCCAAATACAGGCTAGGCGTGTAGCTGAACAATTAGGGTTTGAATACATGGGACCAGTAAGTAATGGACCATCAGCTCTGGTGGCTGGTTTAGGTACACTATTGATATATCTTTCATGACTCTGGTCTGGATAGCCTGGGACCTTTATACCACTAGTTTTAATACCCTTAAGCGTCCTCGATTTCCAGAATTTTATAGTTGGGGCCTTTCCAGTAAAACTGAGCACACAACCTAATGTATGGCTATCTAGCATTGCATACAACATTTGATTTCCGCTTTTGCCTGCCAGACCCATTCTTCGAGCCATGACCTATCACTAGCGCAGTCTACCCTAAAAAGTTCAGTCTTGTAGCAAGCTTCTGTTTAATTAAAACAAAAACCACAATCCAATTTTTGTTGCTCTCTTAACTTTTTGAGACACCGAGTAAAACACACAGATTAAATCATTTTAATTGACTCTGACAAGGCAAGTGCTATCTCTCAGCTCAGGCTTTAATTTTCATAGCATAAGCTTGACTTTATTGCTACTTCGCTGCCATTAGCGATAGAATTGATAGGTCGAACACACCTCATGCCTTTTATATCACACCACATATTTATTTTAAGTACAGACTTCAAGACGGCAGCTTCTAAATAACAGATTAAACCTGTTTGTAACAAAATGCTTTTGGTTGCGGAATTATTGCTCACTTAATGTATATGATTGTATCTGCATAGACACCAGAAACATCAAGGGCTCAGGTTTTTAAAACTTTGCAGAAATAAAAAATACAGATGTAGTAAAATTAGATCGGTCGTATGTTGAATGTTTTCATTATCCTAGCATTTAATTTTGATCTCCTACAAGCAACGCTTTGAACCTTTGGATGGGGTCTTATGATTCGATTTGACAAAAGTCATCGAGGTGTATAACACTATCTATACACCATAAGTATTCTTCGGCAGAAGTTGGCCAGAGGTTTGAGAGTCTTAGCTTTTTTATTTATCCTACCAAGAGCTAGTTGAGAGAGTTTGTGCACGGAAGTTTTTTGAAGCTAGACACCAAAAATTGTCCAAATTGCGTAAATTGTTACTTGCTTAAGTATCTGCATGTAAATGTGGCCATATGTGGGGTGTGAATTTCTGCATATGACCACATATATAGTTTGTATGTAGAAATCTCGCTCAAGTCAAACTCGCTGAGAGTTGAGATGCCTTTAGCCCTCTACTACGTGTATATAAGCCATATAAATTTCACACAAATTAGACTAAAAGAAGAATTAGTATTTCCTGCTGTCACAAGTCAGTAGATTACTCATAGAAAACAGAATTTTCCCCCATGCCATACAGGATTATTATCATTGATGGCCACTGCTTAATCAGCCATTAGAGAAAACCTACAAAACGATTCGAATCCAACACGAAAACCAGTAAACCAAATA
>ERZ1740070.1220-NODE-1220-length-16295-cov-6.936700_pt1 | contig 16295 bp, 12 predicted proteins | sample MGYA00581734_ERZ1740070 | MGnify/ENA primary metagenome ERZ1740070 (study PRJEB43018, sample SAMN04849744) | marine metagenome | isolation source: floating plastic debris | place: Pacific Ocean | collected 2008-09-01 | study: EMG produced TPA metagenomics...
AATCTACCTTCGCTTGACCCTATTGATGGCGCTTTTGTCAATGCGTAACTCCTAGATCTATGACTATCCAAGAAATCATTCAGCAGGCTCGTAATATGAGCGTTACTGACCAAATGCATTTGGTTAGCCAACTTGTGCAACTACTTGAGCAAACTATGCAGAAAACTGTACCTGCAGCTGAGGATTCTGTTGAGATAACTGCTCCTACTTCTGCCGTTGGAATTATCGCTGATTTGATTAAGACACCTGTTGCGTTTGATGGGACTCCTCTAACACGAGGGGAAATTTATGAGCGCTAAAAAACTATCGGGTTATTTTCTGGATTCCAATATCTGGATTTATGCGCTAGCCGATGGTCAGGATCAACAAAAGCAGGACGTGGCTGCTCAGCTAATTCGAACTACATCAGCTGTGGTGAGTACGCAGGTAATCAATGAGGTCTACATTAATCTCCTTCGAAAATCTAACTTTTCCGAGGAACAGGTCAGGGAACTCATCACTGCGTTTTATCAAGGATCACAGGTGATTCCATTTGATATGGAGATTTTGACACAGGCGTCTAGTTTGCGAGAACGGTATGCATTGTCTTTCTGGGATAGCTTAATCGTTGCCAGTGCCCTTCATGCAGGTCTTTCTACGTTGTATTCAGAGGATATGCAACATGGTCTGCTTGTTAATGGGCAGCTTGAAATTCTAAATCCTTTTGGTTAACTAGTAGGGTGTCCACCGCGCACTATCCATTAAAAATTTTAGGGATTTCTGGCAGCCTGGGGTTATGCCAAGTATCTTAGTAGCGATACTGAGCAAATAGCCGTCTATGTCGTCCAAATCGCGCAGTTTTCTGGCCAGCCCTGAAGGAGTGCAAAAACTACAGGCTGCTAAAGCTGAACTGAACCTGAGCTTTGCAGCGATTGCTAAGCAGGCTGGCGTGAGTGCAGATACGGTGAGTCGGTTGTTTCACCCGGAGCGGGGTAAGCGGTTGAGTGAGGCAAGCCTTGCAGCTATTGCTGAGGTGTTGACAGTGACAACAGAAGAACTTGTTACTGCGGAAGAAAGCGAAAACCACGAAGGATTTATTGAGGCCCAAAAACGCATTCAGGAAGCTATAGAAAACAAAGCGACAGAACTGACCCTATCGGATTTAGAACTCACCTCTATACCGAAAGAATTAGGTCAGCTCAACAAACTGATGCAGCTTGATCTCTCTGACAACAAAATTACTTCCGTCCCCAAAGAAATCGGGCAGCTTAATAACCTAATCGAACTGAAATTCTCTCAAAATCAGCTGAGCTCTATACCTAAGGAACTAACTCAGCTCAAAAAACTGAAAGGCCTTTTCCTCAATCAAAATCAGCTGAGCTCTATACCTAAAGAGCTGACTCAACTCAGCAAGCTCGTGGTACTTGTTCTCGACCAAAATCAACTCGCCTCAGCACCTAAGGAACTGAGCAAGCTAAAAAACCTGGAATCTCTTTCCTTCTCGCAAAATCGACTCACTTCAATACCCAAAGAACTCGGACAGCTCAACAATCTCACAGAACTTTTTCTCAACCAAAATCGACTCACCTCAGTGCCTAAGGAGTTGAGTAAGCTACACAAACTGGGACTCCTTTCCTTCTCGCAAAATCAACTCACCTCCATACCCAGAGAATTCGGACAGCTCAATAACCTCACAGAGCTTTCTCTTGACCAAAATCAACTCACTTCAATACCCATGGAGCTTTGTCAGCTTAATAACCTCTCAGAGCTCCATCTCTCCAACAATAGACTGACAATGATACCTAAAGAGTTGGGTCAGCTCTCGAATCTGACACAACTTTTCCTCGATCAAAATCAACTCACTTCAATACCCATGGAGCTTTGTCAGCTTAATAACCTCTCAGAGCTCCATCTCTCCAACAATAGACTGACAATGATACCCAAAGAGTTGGGTCAGCTCTCGAATCTGACACAACTTTTCCTCACTCAGAATTTTCTATCGCATATACCTAAAGAAATTGGTCAACTTACTAAACTCAAGCATTTTTATCTTGATGCTAACCAAATAGTTGCAATACCGAAAGAATTTGGTCAACTTATTCATCTGACTCGGATCGATCTTGACCAAAATCATCTGACTTCAATTCCTCAAGAGTTTGGTCAGCTGATGAATGTGACTCAAATATACCTTGATCAAAATCGTTTAGAGTTTTTGCCTAAAGAGTTGGAGCAACTCACAAAACTAGATCGACTTTATCTACACGGTAACGAGAAGTTAGGTATTGCTACAGAAATTCTTGGTCCTACCTGGCCAGAGGTTGACAAGGAAGGAATACCAGCCAAACCAGCAGATATTCTCAATTATTACTTCCGCATACAAGCCGATCGTCAGCCCCTAAACGAAGCAAAACTGATTCTTGTAGGTTTCGGTGCTGTGGGTAAAACCTCCCTGGTTAACCGTCTAATCCACAACACTTTTGACCCAACCTCAAAGAAAACTGAGGGTATTAACATTACTCAGTGGCCGTTGCAGCTTAATCAAAGCGAAGACATCACCCTCCATGTCTGGGATTTCGGTGGTCAAGAGATTATGCACTCCACGCACCAGTTCTTTCTCACCGAGCGTAGCCTCTACCTGTTAGTACTCAACGGTCGCCAAGGTCATGAAGATGCCGATGCCGAATACTGGCTAGAGCTAATTCAAAGCTTTGGAGGCGATTCACCCGTTATTGTTGTCCTAAACAAAGTCGCAGAACATCCCTTTGATATCAACCGCCGTGCCCTACAGCAAAAGTTTCCCAACATTTGTGAGTTCATTCAAACTGACTGTGATATAGAAATTGGGATTGACACTCTACGATCAACCATTGAAAGAGAAACAGACCGACTAGAACACCTACGAGACCCATTTCCCGGCAGTTGGTTTGAAATCAAGAGACGCCTTTCAGACATGGCCACCAACTATATATCCTTTGAAAAGTACCGAGAAATTTGCCAAGCCGATGGAGAAACCGAACCCAGTGCTCAAAACTCATTAGCCGTCCATCTCCATAGCCTCGGCATTGCCCTCAACTACAAAGACGATGGCCGCCTCCGCGACACTCACGTCCTCAATCCCCGTTGGGTCACCAACGGCATTTACACCCTTCTCAATGACCATGACCTCACCGCAACCAACGGTGAACTAGAAATTGACTGTCTCAACAGACTACTAGACCCCAAAGACTATCCAATAGAACGCCACGATTTCTTACTGGGCCTAATGCGCAAGTTCGAGCTATGCTTTCCGTTCCAGGATGATGAAAAGCGCTACCTCATTCCAGACTTACTCGACAAACAACAACCCAAAGCAGCATCTCAGTTTGCCCCCACTGAATGTCTAAACTTTCGCTACGAATACCCTATTTTGCCAGAGGGCTTGCTCCCTCGATTTATCGTTCGCACCCATGTTCTCAGTGACCACCAGCTCCGCTGGCGTACGGGCGTTATTCTCAATTTCGAAGGCAATCAAGCTTTGGTTAAAGCCGACCCTCAAGAAAAATCTGTCAGTATTAGTGTTAACGGCCCACTTAACAGCCGTCGTCGTTTACTAGCCATCATCCGGTCTGACTTTGAGCGCATCCACAGTAACTTCAAGTTTATTCCAAAAGAACTGGTACCTGTTCCTGACTATCCCGATATCACAGTCAACTATAAGGATCTACTTATTCGAGAAAGCAAGGGCAGACAATCATTTGAGGAAGTTGTTGGACATGAGTTACTTGAACTCAATGTTCAAGACTTACTCAACGGCGTAGATATCGAAGGCAGCCGCCAGAAAACATCTGACATCGAACGCCACGACCAGGCTCTAAAACTGTTCTACAGCTATGCTCACAAAGACGAAACCCTACGCAATCAACTCGAAACTCACCTCAAAATCCTCCAGCGTCAAAAGCTCATCCAACCCTGGCATGATCGCTGCATTGTTGCTGGTACAGACTGGGCTAAAGAAATTGACGACAATATCAAGCGAGCAGACATTATCTTGTTACTAATTAGCGCCGACTTTATCGCTTCAGACTACTGCTACGAAATTGAACTCAAACAAGCAATGAAACGTCACCATGCTGGCGAAGCCAGGGTTATTCCTGTCATTCTGCGCCATGTTGACTGGAAAAAAACACCATTTAGTGTCCTACAGTCATTCCCTACGAATGCAAAACCGATAACCTCATGGTCTGACCGTGATGAAGCCTGGCTTAATGTAGAGACTGCGATCAGAGAGGCAGTTGAGGATATTAAGTCTCAGCGGTATCGGTGAGGTGTTTTTGTAATAAATCTATTTCAGCAGCTGAATCAGTCGCTGGCTTCGACTCCGCTCAGCCAGCTTGCAAACCGCTGGGTGAGCAAAGCCGAACCTAACTCAGCGTCTATTAAGATACTCAACACGTAATTGGCAACTCGCTGTCACAGAAATGTCATATCGGCTTCTTAAGCTAGGGACAACTGAAGCGAAACTGTCCTAAATCATGTCCAATTCGATTCATCGCAAATTTACCCGTCCCTGGCGTTTCTCAGTTCTTGGCAGCCTGTTTATGGGCGCTGGGCTTGCTACAGCGGGTAGCTTTTTGGCTTGGTCACCTGAGTCACCGCTGCGCAGTGAAAATCGTGTGGCTATTGCTCAGACGACACCTGCCGCTCCGACCATTCCAACAGCAAATCCTAACTTTATTACCGACGTTGTTACCGGCGTTGGCCCAGCCGTTGTGCGTATCGATGCATCACGCACCGTCAGTCAGCGAATTCCAGATGTCTTTAATGACCCCACCTTTCGTCAATTTTTTGGCGGTCGTTTACCTCAAAGTGGTCAAGAGCGAACTGAGCGCGGTCTTGGGTCAGGCTTTATCGTAAGCCAGGACGGTCAGATTATTACCAACTCTCACGTCGTTGATGGCGCGGATACTGTCACAGTCACCCTTAAAGATGGTCGCATTCTAGAGGGGCAAGTACTCGGTAGTGACCCTGTCACAGATATCGCGGTCATCAAAGTAGATGAGCAAAATCTGCCTACAGTCGCCTTGGGTGATTCCGATCAACTGCAGCCTGGAGAGTGGTCTATCGCTATTGGTAACCCATTGGGCTTAGATAATACGGTTACTGTCGGTATTGTCAGCGCGGTGGGACGTTCCAGTAATCAGGTGGGTGTGCCCGACAAGCGAGTAGAGTTTATTCAAACAGACACTGCGATCAACCCTGGTAACTCAGGGGGGCCACTGCTCAATCAACAGGGCGAGGTCATTGGTGTGAATACGGCCATTATTAATGGTGCACAAGGGCTGGGCTTTGCAATCCCCATCAATATGGTGGAACGGATTGCGACCGAACTCGCTGAGACCGGCAGCGTAGAACATCCTTTCTTAGGAATTCAGATGATTACGCTGAGCCCAAATGTCAGGGAGGATATTAACACTAACCCTAGCAGCGGACTGTCTGTTGATGAAGATGAGGGTGTATTGATTGCGCGGGTTCTATCTGACTCACCTGCTGCTAAAAGTGGTCTCAGAGCTGGAGATGTGATTAAGTCAATCGATGGTAGTTCTGTAACTGAGTCAGACGAAGTGCAGCGGATTGTTGGCAACGGCAGAGTTGGTGAGCAACTGGCAATAGAGGTACAGCGTAATGGTGAACGTCAAACTGTAGCTGTCAGGCCTGAGAGCTTACCACAATAAGCCATAGTTTCTAATGCGATGGATGGGCACCTCTTTGCAGGTGCCCATTTTTATGTTTAAAGGGCTCAATTCAGCAGTATTGAGCCCCCTATTAATTCAGGAAAGCCCATGACTTTTCTTGAAGCAGCACAACAGTGTGGGCTATCAGACCCTCTTTAAGGCTTTCAGATTGTTGTTTAAACAACAATTTAAGCATTTATCAAAATCTCATTTATTTTTACATAGAAAAAACAAGAGATAATGTCACATTTTTGATTCAAGCGCACATCAGGGTGTAGACCTTCAAAGGTTTTATATACTCATGTTAAGCCCGTTAGAGTTTCAAACCACAATTGAATGCCCTCGATGCGGTAAACACTCGATTGTAAAACAAGGAAATACTGATTATCACTGTCTAAATTGCGGATTTCATAGAGATACGACAAGACATCAGTTGGGAGGTGAACCAGGCGGTTTTATCATGGCAATTCTAGTTAGCGCTTTGATAATTTTGCTGCTGTAGCTGAGAGCCGTAGATGCGATCGTACCTTACTATTCTCTGTTGAATTTCTAAGGAAGCATTTGTGTTCTCGAATACACAATCTGATCACTCCCTTAAATACAACACTTCTCAACCAGCGTCTTACCATCAAGGGTGCTTACTCAGCATGGCTATGAACCAAAATAGAAACACTTCTAAGTGCGATTCACATGGGTCAGTTGAACGTAGGTTACAAGATCTAAGAGACTATTTTAGTCGAGTGTTAGCCCTTAATAGAGAGAACGGCTTATGGAGAAACATTTGACAACTCGGCCATACAGCGGCCCATGAGTTTTTGCCACCCGGTTCTAAAATTCACCTACAGTCCGAAAAAACAAATCATTCTGTTGTCGTTGAAGTGAATGACTGGAATGATACTCTGCTAGTTTCTTATTCAGCTGGCACTAAACTTGGCGTTATTGACAAAGGGGTTGCACCTGTTGTGGTCGAACGTGTCGAGGTCAGTATTGTTGATGTAGAGGACTACCTCAACAATACCCAGCTAGATCAGCTTGCTAATTTTCAACAGAGCTGTGGCTTTCTGCTCACCTCCAACTATCAGCCGTAACTCTACTGCTAGCTGTTTTCTAAACAACACCCCCTTGGCACTGAGAATGGGGTTAGCAAAATTTGTCTATACATATGCGAGAAACATACATAAAAAATCTACAGTTCAGATCCCTGAACCTATGGCCGATAGAACACAACTACTCAATTTGTAATGAAATCGAAATTTTCAGAGTGCTCTTTAAGCTTATCGTTTTCCCAAAAGATTGACTCTCTATCTCTGTTTAGCTTTGCCCAGAGACTCTGACAGGAGAGGCATTGACGCATATATCAAGATATTTAAGGCCGAAAAAGCCGTTCGTAGATAGGCCTATCAGACTCATCAATGTCATGGAACTGAAACAGTACATCAAAGTTTTTCAAGCTGTAGCTTGCAATACTCTTGAACTCGTTGTACAAGTGAAGTAACCAATAAAGCGTATCGTCCGCTACTTAAGTATTTAATTTGAACGTCAAGGCATGTGTGGAGTTTTTGCCTAAGGATTTGTCTTGATAGATTTAGACAACTCCTCGGTTCTTGAATCTGCTGTCCAACTCAAAATTACAAACCACCCGAGAGCGACTGGAACATGCTTCAAGTCGCGATTGCTTACCCTCGTCATAACTGATTTTTACCATGTCTACTCTGCTAGATACTCGCCTAATCGCACTATATAGCCAACATTCTATTCAGTATGGCGATCTCTTAGAAATCTACGAGCTATCAACGGCTGAAACTACAGTTGAGTGTATTGACACCTACAGATTTGATGAACTTCTAGGCTTAGTTGTTCATCTATTTGTAACAACACAATCACAGCAAACCCGTAAAAAGCTCTCAACTCTGCTGCCCAAATTTGGCAGTGCAGCTGTCTTACCACTGCTTAAAATACTGTGCCGTCTGCCCGCTCAAGCTAGTGTTCACACCCTGGCACAGCAAAGCATTGCAGACATGGCAGTGTATGCGCTAATTATTGGGTTAGACCAAGTCTTAGTGTATGAAACGGATGAGCTATTACAAAAAGCAGCCATTCAGAAACTGATGCACATCATGCAAGACAACGAATCATCTATTTTGTTAGTCTTACCTAAGTTAGTTTCACAAAAGACTTGGGGCTTAATCAAGTTACAGCTGCTCCAAGACTCTTTCGAGCCCGAGCTTAACCATCTATCTCCTGAGCATAGAGAGGCTGTGCAACCAGATACTTTAGTTTTAGCCAACACTTTAGGGAGCTAATCGTTGAATAGCCCAATCAGATGGCTTATCTGTAAGGGAATACAAAAAGCGATCGTGTAAACGATTGGGTCTTCCTTGCCAAAATTCAAATCGATGAGGGAGTACTCGATATCCTCCCCAAGCTGATGGCAAGGGGACTTCTTTATTATGGAATTTCCGCTTCATCTCATCTAGCTTTAATTCTAGGATTTTACGGGAAGAGATCGCTGTGCTTTGTTGTGAGCACCAGGCTCCAATTTGGCTTCCGCGTGGTCGTGTGGTGAAATACTTCAGAGATTCAGCAGTAGGAATCTTGACGGCTTTTCCTGAAATGCGTACCTGACGTTCTAATGCAAGCCAGAAAAATAACAGTGATACGTTAGAGTTTTCTTCAATTTGACGGGCCTTTTCGCTTTCATAATTGGTAAAGAAAACAAACCCCTGACGGTCAAAATATTTCAGCAGCACCATCCGCTGTGATGGTTCTCCGATGGCTGATACGGTGGCTAAACTCATGGCATTGGGCTCTGGCACGTTGCGAACTGACGAGTCAGCGCTTACGCTATCGCAAGCCTGTTGAAACCAATGTTCAAACTGACTAAACGGATCTGAGGCCAGGTCTTCTCGGCTTAAACCGTCTCGACTATATTCTTGTCTTAAATCACCAACATCCATACTGTTTTAAGAATTTCTAGCAAGTACCCAAATCATAAAAGGGCTGGTCATCGGTTGAAAGTCTCCGTAGGCATAATCGCCATATAGCGCCAGGGTTTTAAACCCAGCATCGTTGAGCATCGCCTCAAATGTTTCCTTTTCCAAGACACTAAACTGAATCTCCATAAATCGCTTAGCCCGCATAGTTCCTTGGGGATCGTAGGTCTCAATAAACTGCAGACCATGAACAATTTTATTATCGGGATCATAGGTTTCCATCGTCCAGAGCATCAATGAACCTGACGCATCTGGCAAGGGGGGGTGGGCCCTGAGCTTTAATCGACCATCAACCGTTTTTAAGCGAATTTTGGGATTATGCAGTGAACAGATAAAACGCCCGTTTGATGATAAATGCTGATGAATTCGATCAAGCGCCTGTCGTTGCTCATGTTGGGACAATATCTCTGCAAACGATTGAAACGGCAACAGAATACGATCAAACTGCTTATTTAGATCAAGCTGACACACATCCACCGGATGAACAGTTGCAGAAAGACCATGCTGAGCCAATTTTCGCTCAAGAATAGCCAACATCTCAGGGGATTTATCCACACAGGATAGCCGCGCTCCTGCTTCAATTAAGGGCAATGAAATCCGTCCTGTACCGCACATCAGCTCTAAGATATCTGAAGATGCCCCCCTGACCTGGTCGAGCAAAAAGGGAATGTCTAAAGTTGTTTGGACATAGCTATCGTATATGTCGGCAATGTTGGCATATTTAATGGGTTGAGTCATGGCTCTATTCCTCCCCTTTGACGTGAGTGACGATTGATAAGCCATGATAGTTTGCGACTATCTTTTATAGACACAAACTCAATAAATATACGTTTTAGCTTACGAAAGCTAAACTAAACCACCGCTTGGGGCTCAATCTCAGTATTTAAGGGGTTAAGAGCGATGGTGACTCCTGTCACACACTTGACTCAGACAGTCTCAGAAATGCTCTAAGCAAACTTCAATTAGCAGTCAGAGCAAACTCAGACGGTCTTGGCATTCTTGTATTTACTGAAGCATATCGCTCAAATTTCTGGGGCTTTTTATTTCCCTCATGGGCTATCACCAACAGGGCGTACAGACGTTGTATGGAATGTCTTTTCTTGTCAGAATTTATAACGCTTGCTCATTTTTACCCCAACCGCTGCTCACGCTTTTTCCGCTCAATTGTCTCACAGACAATATCATAGGCTTCAGAAAATGTTTGAAAGGATTCTCGCGAGAAAATACCCTCTTCAGCAAGAGTCTCACCTGCCTCAAAAAAGAGTTTATGTAGACAGCGAGATAGCACATTGAGATCGCTGCTGACGGCATCAATTTTAGTCATTAGTTTAACGACATCATCTAGCGTAGATTGATGAAAAGCGTCGCTGTCTTTCTTTAATTTCACGTTCTATCATCTCACGAGCTGAAATGACAGATATTTAGGTTGTGTCAACCGTTTTAAAGAATAGAGAGACTGAGGAAGACTTGTCTGGAGAATCTGTCGACATTTGACTGGTCAACATACAACAGGGACATTGAGCTTGGTAAACGCACAAGCATACTAATTACTTTTTTCCGTTCAGTAATGGTCTCTACAATCCATGCGCCCGATTTTCTTAACAAAAGTTAAAATGTGCGTGTGAATCAAATCTGATGTGTCGGGCCGCGTCTAGAACACAGCGCGTCGCTCTGACCTTTTTACTCAAGGCAAACGGTAGGAACAGCCTATGACTACTTGGCGACTGGGACACAGTTTTAAGTTAATTGGTGGGTTGGGGCTGGCGCTGCTATTGCCCAGCTGCGGTTTCTTTACCCCCAGTGAGGCCCAGGTTAGCCAGTCAGGTCGTCCTGAAGCCCCACCCGCTGTCGAAACGGCGCGGGCTGAAGCTAGCACGTTGGCAGAACCACTGGAATATACTGGCACCACACAACCACAGCAGCAGTTTGCCCTACGGGCCCAAACCGCTGGTGAAGTGGTGGCGCTGAGCGCGGATATCGGCGACTCAGTGCAGCCCGGCGCAATACTGGCACAGATAGACAGTGGTTTACTAACAGCACGGGTGAACGAGGCCCAGGCAGAGCTATCGGTACGACGCTCTGAAGTTGCAGAAGATCAAGTATCTATCGCCGATGCCCAGGCTGCTGCTGCTCAAGCCAAAGCCACACGCGACCAAGCCAAGATTGATGCAGACCGGCTACGGCAGCTGGCTAACCAGGGTGCAATTTCTCAGCAAGCGGCTGAGGCAGCGGAATTAGCCCTGGTGAATGCACAACAAGCTGTTAACTCTGCTGAGGCTCAAGTACGAGCACGGCAAAATGCGATCGCAGCTGCCACTAGCCGAGTTGATGCCCAGCAAGCCGTCGTTACAGAGGCCAAAGAACAGCTCGGATGGGTGCAGTTAACAGCGCAGCAGCCCGCTACGGTCCTTACCCGACTAGTCGACCCAGGTGACTATGTGCAGCCCGGCAGCACCCTGTTTGAACTGGGCGACCTCAGCACCCTCAAAGTTGCCGTACAAGTCTCTGAACTAGACTTAGAACAGCTCACGGTTGGGCAACCAGCCCAGATTCGCCTCGATGCCTTCCCAAACATTGAGGATATTACCGGTCGCATTACTCGCATTTCCCCAGTGGCCGACACCACATCGCGATTAATAACCGTGGAAGTCACCATGACCACCCCCGATAGTCGCATTGGCAGCGGGCTGCTAGCCCGAGTGAGATTTATACCACCTGGTAATGAACGCATTGTTGTACCAGCCAGTGCCCTAGAACACGGAGCTGACGAAAACACCATTTTTGTAATTGAACAGGAAAATAACCAAGCCACAGTAGTGGCACGGTCAGTAGACGTCGGACAAGAACAAAAAGGACGCATCGAGATTCTCTCTGGGCTAAAGCCCAACGAACCCTTTGTTGTAAAAAGTGATGGGCCACTAGAGGCCGGGCAAACAGTACGATTAAGCATTTTGTCCGAAGGACTGGGAGAGTAGGACATGAGTCTCAGTACCCTTGCCATCCGTCGTCATATCGCCACGCTGATGCTCTCGGTCGCCGTCATCGTGTTAGGTCTATTCTTCACATCGCAGCTACCCGTCGATCTGCTGCCCTCAATTACCTATCCACGTATTGGAGTACGGGCAGATGCACCAGGTATCTCACCCGATGTAGCAGTCGATGAAGTTACCCGCCCCCTAGAGCAGGCTCTAGCAGCCACAGAGGGCGTTGTCCAGATTGTCTCCCAAACCAGAGAAGGGCGCGTTAGTGTCGATTTATATTTTGAGCCAGGCGGTGACATTGACCAAGCCCTCAACGATGCAACCGCCACCCTAAATCGGGCGCGTGATCGACTGCCCGACACCATTGACCAGCCACGTCTATTTAAGTTTGACCCATCTCAGCTACCGGTCTATGAAATGGCCCTCACATCGGCAACACTACAGGGTAGAGATTTACGAATATTTGCCGACGAAGAACTAGCAAGAGAGCTAAACACCGTACCTGGCGTTGCCAGCGTCGATGTTTCAGGCGGTGCCCAGGAAGAAGTCCAGGTAAATCTTGACCCATCTCGCATGCAGGCCCTGGGTTTAGGAATTACAGACGTGCTCGACACATTAGACGAGCGTAACCAAGATACCTCTGGGGGACGCATTCAAGGCCCCACCAGCGAACCCCTCACCCGTGTAGCAGGCAGATTTCGCGATGCCAATGAAATTCGCAGCCTTATCTTTGAGGTGGGCAATCAGCAAGTTTATCTGCGAGACTTTGCCGATGTGGTAGACGGCAGCGAAGAACAGCGTATCTTTGTAAACCTAAATGGCCAGTCAGCGGTCAAAGTCAGCATACAAAAACAACCCACCGCCAACACCATTGCCGTAGTCGATGGCATCAAACAGCGATTAAAGCAGCTCAAAATCTCAGGAGCAGTTCCTGCCGATCTTGTTGTCAATGTCACCTTAGACGAATCAATTTTTATCCAAAACGCGATCCGCAATGTCGCAACAGCAGGTCTGACAGGTACTGTGTTAGCAGCCATCGCCGTTCTTCTTTTTCTCGGCTCCCTGCGACAGACATTTATTATCGTTTTAGCCATTCCCCTGGCCACATTGGTCACCCTGTTACTCTCAGGACTATTTGGCTTGTCGCTCAATGTATTTAGCCTGGGAGGTCTTGCACTTGGCGTTGGCATTGTGGTAGACAACGCCATTGTCATGTTAGAAAACATTGCCGAAGGCGTCGCCCGCAGCCCGCGCTCAACCATTCGTCAAGCAGAAGCCAGCAGTCAGGAACTAGAGTCAGCTCTAGTCGCCTCAACAACAACAAATCTGGTGGCAGTGCTGCCATTTTTACTCATGGGTGGGTTTATCTCACTATTATTTAGCGAGCTAGTTATCACCATCAGTTTAGCCGTTGCCGCATCGTTGGTGGTTGCCCTGACCGTGGTCCCGACACTCACAGCGCGACTGTTAGCCGTCAAAAAATCCAGCGGCATCAAAACTTTTTGGCCAATTCAGTGGTTTGGTCGGCGTTTACAGGGGTTAACCTTGGGCTATGGAAAAACTCTCAGCTGGGTGCTGCAGCATAGAGTTACTGTCATCGCTGCGGCACTATTAGTGTTTGGTGGCGGCAGCTGGGCCATGGTGCAACAAATTCCGCAAGAGATTTTACCCAGCATCAGTAACGGGCAGGCCAGAGTATGGGTGCAGCTGCCGCCTGGCACCACCCTAGAAGAAAACCGCCAAGTAATGGCCGCTGTCGACGACGTTTTACTCGCTCAGCCAGAAACCGAATACGTCTTTAGCACAGCCGGTGGGTTTCTCTTTGGCAGCACCAGCATCGGCAATGCGCTGCGCGGTTCTAGCACCCTCACCCTAAAGCCGGGCACAGATGTCGAAGTCTTTACCGACCGCATGAATCAGGCACTGCGACAGCTTAACCTGGTAAACGCTCGGATGCGAGTCTCTCCCGGTTCTGTACGAGGTTTAATTCTTAGCAACTCGCCTGTACGTGGCGATGTGGATGTCATTTTGCAAAGCAGCGATACCGCACTGCTTGAGCAAGCGGGCCAACAAGTATTGGATGCTCTGGGACAGGCCACACTGGCTAGCTATCTGCCCGATGCAGACCCACCCCAGCCCGAAATCCAGATTCGCCCTGACTGGGAGCGAGCGGCTGATGTCGGTCTCTCAGCCGAGGAGATTGGCCGCACTGTAGAAACAATCCTCTCGGGTACGGTGCCCACTCAGCTACAGCGCGGTGATCGACTGGTGGATGTGCGGGTACAAACTCCAAATAGTTTGGTACAAACTCCGGCTCAGCTCAGCCAGCTGCCGTTGCTGAGTGAGAACCAGCAGATACGTTTAGGCGATGTGACCACGATTGAAAGCGGTCAGTCATTGGGTGAAATTCAGCGAATTAATCAGCGGCAGGTGTTTATCATTGAGGGTCGCCTGGCAGAAGAAGCCAGCCTCGGTGAAGCTCTAGATGAAGTAGAGCAGATAATGACAACGGTAACCTTGCCAGACAGTGTAACTCGACTACCTAGCTTTAGTGCTCAAAGCAATGAAGCCATCCAGCAAGGGTTAGGGCTACTCGGGGGTCTAGCAGTTTTCTTAGTGTTTACCGTAATGGCAGTGCAGTACAACTCACTGATTGATCCGCTAGTAATTATGCTGACGGTGCCGCTAGCTTTGGCAGGCGGAATTTTGGGTCTATATGTAACCGAAACAGCGATTGGGGCAACAGTTGTTGTCGGAGCAGTGCTACTGGTGGGCATTGTGGTAAACAATGCAATTATTTTGGTGGAGCTGGCAAATCAGATTTATGTAACCGAGGAGTGCAGTCGCATGGTAGCCATGCTAAAAGCAGCTCCGCAGCGGTTACGACCGATTTTGATGACAACAGTAACAACAGTATTGGGAATGTTTCCGCTAGCGTTGGGTGTAGGCGAGGGCTCAGAGTTTTTGCAGCCGTTAGGAGTGGTGATTTTTGCGGGTCTGTCGTTGGCGACAGTGTTGACGCTATTTGTGATTCCTTGTTTCTATACATTGCTCCATGGGTTGGGCGATGGGTATGGATCTCCGCCCTCGGATGCTCAGTTGTTGGCAACATCATCTGTCCAGACGTTGGCTGAGCATGAGAAAACTGGACTTCCTCTCTAGTTGAAGACTATCCTAGGGTTCTCAGCCTATGAGCTAAACGGTTGATTCTACGAAGATAACACCAGCTGCTAGTTGTTTTGGCTCACACGTCAGGTCATCACGCTTCTCTTGAATATTTTTTAGCTGAACCTCAAGTTCACGCTTAACCTTTCTAAGCTGCCCCTCGGTTGCTGGAATGATTTGTTTTTTACCTTCTTGCCGAAAACGTTCCAAACGAGACTCCAATTCACTCTGTTTTCGTTCTGCAAAGGCGCGCGCACTCTTTTCTTGAATATTACAGCGATTCTCATTGTCGATATAAAAATCTTCCAGCGCTTGATCAAATGCTTTATCAATATACTCATTACAGGTTGATAGGTGAGCAAGCACACCGTCAATATCCTCAATGAAGTTTTGTACGTTTGGCTTGGTCTGTCCCTGCTTCATGAGCGTAGATAGTATAGCCTCAGAGTCTTGATCAGAGAGAACATGGCTATCATCAATGCGAATCATTTTATAGGCAATTTGGCTTTCTGTTTTAATGCCTGAAAATGTCCAGCGGTGTACCGAATAGGTATAAAGTCCCGGCGATAGATCAATCTCGTTTGTCTGTGTTTTGATTGCAGACACTGGATGTAGAGTCTGTTCCGAAGTTGTATACTGCTCCCGAATCCAGAGAATCAGCGGATGGGTGGGGTCTAAAAGCTCATTACGCTTACCCATACTGCCTGAAATTTTAGGATCAAAAAAGCAGCTCACGGGTCTACCTGACTTATGTAACTGTGTTGGTGTGGCGCAGCGATTCTTGCCTATAAAAAATTGCAAGTCAATCTTGGCCTGTTCGGATAAAGTAATGTTGTAAAGTTTGGTTTCATTGGTTTTTAGCTCAATCACCGTGCCAGGATAGTAACGAGAAAAACAATCTTCTACAAAGGCTAGCAGTTCGTCGGGCTGTAGCCATCTCCCCTGATCTCGACTCTTATTGATAGAGTCTAAAATGTGATCTGAAAAAGCCAACATATTGACAGCTTCGGTTTCTAGCTCATTTTGCAAGAGTCGATTTTTAATGAGCGTATCGCCGGTTAGAGTTGCCTGCTCTTCTTTCTCTTTAGGAGACAAGTCTGCAGAGAAGAGATCGACTAATAACTTTTCAGTAGCCTGACCTAAAATGCTTTCAATATCACCAATGCTCTCTTTAAATATCTGAATGCGATCATAAAGTCGTTCAAGAATTCTTTCTTCAATAGTATCAATCAAGCTAAAGTTAATAATTGAAATACGCTCTGCAGGTTGCCCCAATCGATCTAAACGACCAATACGCTGCTCTACTCGCATTGGGTTCCAGGGCAGATCATAATTAACCAAAAACCGACAATGCTGCAGATCAATACCTTCGCTTCCTACCTCAGAAGATAATAGGACGGAAGGACCATCAATTTGGCGAAACTGTTCGACCGTTGTCCATTTACCGTCTCCCATATCCCCCATAA
>ERZ1740070.1224-NODE-1224-length-16257-cov-11.148932_pt1 | contig 16257 bp, 25 predicted proteins | sample MGYA00581734_ERZ1740070 | MGnify/ENA primary metagenome ERZ1740070 (study PRJEB43018, sample SAMN04849744) | marine metagenome | isolation source: floating plastic debris | place: Pacific Ocean | collected 2008-09-01 | study: EMG produced TPA metagenomics...
ACAGTAACACCAGCTGCGCACCATTTAGCGCATCCTCAATCCGCAGCTGCCCCGCCCGTTCTGCCTTGAGCACGCGCTTACGGCCCATTTGCTTGAGGTCATACGTCCCGTGGCACGGAGCACAGAGAGCTTTTAGGTTGTTGCGATCGCAATTCTGCGGCTCATGATCAATATGCGCCACCGTCAGCGTAAATCGCCCAGCCTTCGACACACGGCGATCCCCGTCCATCTCATAGCTGGGATACCGCGATTCCAAGCTCGGGCTCCAGCAGCGCTTAAGGAATGCATCAAACGACTCTCCCGGCTGACGACAGGGCCGCCCGCATTCGGTACAGCACCAGTTCGCCTCGGTTTTAATCGCTAACGCTAACTCATCCCAGTTTTCGGGGTAGAGAGATCGGTCCATTGGCATCGTTCTATCCCCCTGTTAACCGCGTCATCGCTGCCAGGATACTCTGTTGCTCCGGCGTTAGCTCATCGGCAACCGTGTCATTGACCACCGGTTGTAGCTGGGCCTCTAGGTCATCCCAAGATTGCGATCGCAACTCCTCAAATGAAGTCCACTGCTCATCAACCGTGCAAACCATGACCGTATCGCCTTGCCGCTGTGATGCGAGGACTAAGCCGCGACGACGCGCTTCTTCGTACCAGGTCGCCCAGTTGCTATTGCCGCTCGGCTCTTCAGCATCGAAGGTATCCGCGATTAACTCGCCCAACATCGGCATAGACGGTTCTGGGTCTCAGACATCAGGACGTATCGCCGTCAGCTCCACAAACTCGTTGATCGATTCATCAACCAAGTCATCGGCCACCAGCGCGGCCTTAGCCTTGTAAAATTGACGCTCAGTAAGCTTCCAGCGCTGGCAAAATTCAGACACGCTCTCAATTTTCCAGGGCTCGCCTGGGGGTCGATGAGCTAAGAGCAGAAGATACAGATAGCCCTTAGGCGTATAGTGCTCCGCTTCCCATAGCTGCTTAATGTCGTCTGGAGACAGGTTCATCACATCACCCCGCCTGAGGCATATTGTCTACAGCTGCGCCTGGAGGACTCGCCGCTAGCTCCCATTCTGCCTGGAGTAGCAGGATATCGATATGGCAGCGATCAGCATCGGCCTGCAGCTGCGGTGTGATGGGGATCTGCTTGGCAATGGCGTTTTTTAGACAATGCAATACCGTGTCTACTGAAGGTTCGGACTCCGGTTCGGGTGCTGAACTCTGTTCTGGGGGAATGGGTCTCCATCGGGGGCCATCCGGGCCAATGTCGATATTCCATTCGGGATGGGTTGAGATCGCATTTTGCATCCCTTTACGCATCGCCACTACAGACCACTGACTTTGATATCGAGCTAGCTTCGCTTCGATGCTCTCAGTTTCTAGCTCAGGCAATTCCGAGGACAGCGGCGGAAGGGGATCTGTTTGCGATTGGACAGACTGCCATGCATTGTATTCACGCAAGTTGGCAGGATTAATGCTCTGTTTCTCTAACCACAGTTCCCGTAATGTGGGCGGGTCCGGTAAGCGGCTAGCTTTAGCAAGTAACCAATCTCTGTAATCAGGCTCTATTTCAAATTTTGAAATTTGCTCTTTTCTCTCTCTTAATTGATCATTTTGATCTTGATTGAGATCTATTGAATTATATTGAAGAGGCCCAGAAGTCTTGATATCAAAAGATTTCAGCGTTTCATTTTCCGGAATTTCGGACTGCGGTCCGATTTCTCGGACTCGGGTTTGATTTTCTGGACAACCGTCCGAAGATTTAGACTGAAGTTCGGTTTCTCGAACTATTTTTTTACCGGAGTATTTTTCGGGCGCTTTACTGCCTATTCGGTTCCTTACCCGCAGGGAAACGTCCTCGAATTCAAAAAGCTGCTCACACTCTAGAGCCGCTAACGCATCGTAATAGGTTGACTTGCTAATTCCTAAGCGTTGTCTAGCCATTTGGCCTCCGGTATTCACAAACCGATTGCCGAAGGGGTCTACTAGGGAGAAATAGAGCACTGTACGGTACTGGGCAGCCGTTAGCTTTGCATCGATCAAGCGGTCAACGGTTGCCCTATCCAAAATCACGTAGCGTGACTTTTCTTCCAGAGGGCTGGAAGAAATTGAGGTATGTGTCATATAATGTGAGCAAGTTATTTTACTTTTGCTTGACCGCAGCAATGCAACCAAGCTTTCGACCCATCTCTGGCAGGAGGTGGGTTTTTAACTTTTTGGCCCTATCTCAGCAAAACAAGGGGACTTGCTTGACAAAGGTGGCATAATGGAGCGGTAAATTACCTTTGATGGTAATTTATGTCACACCATATCAAAGTTGCTTGTAATCATACACCAAGCGATTACCTTTAAAAGTAACAGTATGAATTTTTCTGACGCGTTTGACCTCACATTGAAGGAATTTGGCCTGACCGGTAAGTCCCTCGCCATCAGTACAGGACTGCGAGAAGCCACGGTTAGCAACTTTCGTAACGGCAGTGACATCCGCTCAGACAATCTAGAAAAGCTGCTTGGTGCACTGCCTCCGGAGGCCAAACAGTTTTTATTTCTTAAAGTCTTTGTCGACGATTTAACCCCTGACGGCATCGCTACCATGTTGAGCTTATTGGCAGGACGTCTGAAAGAAACTCAAAGTAGCGCAGAACACAATCAGAATTCCGTAATCCCTCAATCGCCCGTATCTGCATAAGCTCACATAGTGAACCGTATGTGAACATGTGTATTAGATTTTTCATGAGTGAATTAGATAACCAGAATATTGAGCCTGTTACTGAGGCAAACGACGAAAATCTGGTTACAGAGCTTTATCAAAAAGTGGAACGGCTATCGTTACCGGCCAAGGCTGCTCTGGCTCAACACTTAATCAGCACGAATGAGTTGACTGTTGTTGCTAGCCGTCGCGTAACTGTGGATGACGCCATTCAGAATATGAACCGGATCGCGTTGGGCCATACGCTAGATGCGATCGCAAATCAGATCAGGCAATTAGACCGAAGCAGCCTTGACTTGGAACAGTAAATCCCTTCCAGATGTAGGTTTAAGCGTCAAAAAATTTTAATAAATTCAGCTAGTTCTGAGGCAATTTCCCACTTTATTTTTCTTAACAATGGCTCGAGTTATCCCCAGGGTTTTCCCGAGCTTATCCCCAAACTGAACCGGGTTTTCCCCAAGGTATTACCAACGCTCAACGTACTTAGGGACTCTGTGGAAAACTTCCAAGTATGGGGATCCATCTCTAAATATGATGGTATGTAACAAAAATAGGTGCTTAGCCCTCTTGGTTTCGTTAGATATTTTTTGCCATTAGAAAATTATAAAGAAGGACAGGCATTGCACATTCCCATCGCCTCCTGCACAATGAAGCACCACTGAGTCAGGCGACCTAGCAAAGTCTTCTTTGCCCTGTGTTCCCGATGCTGCCAACCCGCTTGTAGCGGCGATGGGGCAAGGGTATTTATGCTAGGCCCTAATTTGTCGTGCTTAAAAATATGAGGCGTTAGATTTATGACTACAGCTACTGCAACTAAGGCTCCCGTAACGACAGCAACAGTTAGCCTTATGGTTGAGGTTCCTGAAAGCCTACACGTGTCGATCCAGGACTACTTAAACACCCATGACCTTTGGAGTCAGGAACGCGTAATGCAGGCTGCACTTTCTCTTTTTCTAATGCAAAACGGTGTAAATCAGCCCCATATAAACAGCCTTTACCTAGATAGTTTGTTCGGCTGTGCTGCATAAAGGAACATTGTCGTCTAGGGACGAGAGAATTCACTATCTCTTAAACCAAATCTGAGCCGCCTATATGGCGGCTCAGGCCTTCCTAAAACTCAGCGTCCTCCTTCCGCCGTTGCATAAACAACGTGCTTGCAAACGCTCGCACCGTCGTTTCCTGCGCCTCTGGTAACGCCGCTTTCAGCTCCTGAAAAATATCCACAATTTCCCCCACGTCGCGACTCGTCGGCTGCTTAGCCGGTGCGGGCGTAGCTGGCAGCGCTGATACTAGCGGCACTGTTGGAGCGTTGGGGGCCTGCGGCACTGGATCAAACTCGCTATGAACCGGCGAATCAATCCGCCGCTGCTCCAATTTCTGAATCAGCTCCGGCGGTTGCTCTGCCGCCATGCGCCATTTACCCCGGCGATAGTGGCAAAGCACCGTATCCCCTCGCTTCAGCAGCGATAGAACGCCAGGATTGTAGTAGATGCGGTGTTCCTGCCCATCGGTAAACACCACTAACACCCCATGCTGAGCCTGCCACTCAGGGTTAGAGGTGCGCGGCTCGGACGGATCGAACTTGAGCTTGGCCCATTGCCATATGTTTGATGATGTCGTTGCTAATGCAGTCATAATTCTGTGGTTAATGTGTCGAATAGCGGGGCACCACTCCCGCATCGGTGCAACGGCGTCTAGAACGGCGTATCAGGTTCGTAAAAACTGCACTTAGCTGCGTAGTGCTGTGGCATCTGCACCAGGTCGCTGGCTGCTCGTAGCTCACATAATCCAGGACTCATATGCGTTCTGCCACTGGATAGCTCTAAGGGGTGCGGTGGCCGCCAGTTCACACACTGGGCACAGAGCGGCTGATACTGCATCGGTGGCGTGTCTGGCAGCTTAGCCAGCTCGGTTTCTATGGCCCGCTTTCCCCATATCCTCACCAGCTCCGCTAGCTCCAGCGTGGCAAAGCCCCACTCCTCCGCTTTTTCCGCGTCCTGCTTTTCCCGCCGGTCCTGGCAGGTAATAAAATCTAACTCGTACATCTTGTTTCCTTTTGGTTAATTGGTAGGCGAGATGTGCATGGAATGATCTGGGTGCAACCAGGTCATTCCACCGATATACACAACTTACCAAAAAGAGAGTTTTATAAAATCTTCTTAAAGGCCTAAAAGCATTGGCATAAATCGACTAAAGGCACAAATCAAAACTCTCTTTCAACTCTTTTATTGTACCATTTTCGACACCAAAAATGGTACAATAGTATTAAGCGCAAGGGGGCGAACGGAAAACGTAAGCGGCGTAGATCTAAAACGTAACCGCAGACATCAGAAGGCATGTAGCCGATGTAGACAGCGGGGAAACCGGATAGTTGGAGCGGTAGCACTCCCGAAGTTGGCCCAGTAGACCCAAGCTCTGATGCCCCAAGAAACCGACCCGAGAAACGGTGAGAGCCTTGCTAGCAGGCAGCAGCCAAACAACGGCAGCAGACGCAATGGAGCACAGCAAACCCACCCTGGACAAAGGCCACGTCTAGGGGCGCAACAACTTTAAGGCAGGGCAACAGACTTCATAAGGCACCCTGCCGTAACAACAACAAACAGCGATGCAACAACTTGAACTAAAGCCAAAGCCTGACGTACTCAACGCCTGCCCCTGGGCACGGCCACACTACAGCGGCGTTCGCTGCGGCGTCGTGCTCGCTATCCCCGCTAAGCTGCCCTATGGCCTCGCACCGTGGCTTAAAGAGCAAGGCTGGCAGTCCATGAGCGTTGCCGAAGACCGGGGGCAGTTTGCAGCGCTGCTGGTCGGTGGCTGCGCTGTGGAGCTACTGGGGTGGCTGCCTAGGCCGGAAAGCCACGGAAGCTGTACAGCAGGGAACTACTTGCCCTGGTAGTCGTATTCATCCGCCCTGAGTCATCCTAGGCCGGACTCCGACCAGCCTCGATTCCATGCTCGGTCAGTTCTCCGCATAGGATGAGGGATTTTAGCATACAGCTCCAAATCCGCTGCGCGGCTTACATTCCTTGTTCTTTCTCTGGGGCGGTGGGTGGGGGAGTGGGGAGGGTTGAGGTCTAACAAAAAAGAAGTTGTCTCACCCTTGCGCGGTGGGGAGGTGTGGGGTGTGGGAAAGCCCCCTATCTTGATCGAAACCTGTGCGTCACCGAGGTGGGGTTTTTCCATCGCCCCCTGGCGGGGACTTTGTGAGTGAGTTGAGCGCCTATGCAATTCTCAGGTCCCCGCCGCGCGATCTCTTAGCGCTGCACCGCCGATTTCACGAGCGTTGCGATGTGCGGTGCCGCTGCCGTAGGCGGATGTAGGTGTAATTAATGAATTGCGATTGATTCCTCCAGAACAGGACAAGATAAATACGCTAAGATACAGGAGAAAATGGGTGCAAATTCTTTAACTTTAAGTTCCAAAGCTATTTAAGGTTTTATGGATATAGCAAGCATATTCAAAGGTATAAGCCTTGCAAAAGGCATAGCCGCGTACGTAGGTATTCTTGAAAACTCAACTCAGGTCAAGCTAGATAGGCTTGCTGCATCAGAATTTGAAGCTGGTGTTAGAGCTTTAGAGCAAGCTCAAAAGACTCAGAATGAAAAGAGAAGTTTATTACAAGAAGCGAGGAGTAGATTCAATAAAGCAATTGGCTTGGAAAAGAATGTTAGAAAAGCATACGCTTTTCTGGGTCTTGCAATATGTCACCAATATCTAAATGATACAGAGAATTCTTATGAGGCTTTAAAGGAGATTCTGAATCTAACTCTCGAATATCCAAATTTTGTTACTGAAGCAGTTCCACATATGGCTAGAAGAGTTAATGAGGTTGCTCAAGAACACAATATAGGTATTGCAGCCCTCTTCGCAGGAGCCTTGGCCCTAGACCCTGTAAGAACATTAGTTTTAGGTACGGGAGAGGTGTTGGGCAAGCATGCAGTTATGCATATCGAATTAACGAAACTGCAAAAAGCTATTCGGGCATATCTCTAAAACGGCACCACCACATCCCGCAACGCAATAAACCGCAGCACCGCTTCCCGCAACCGCGCCGCAAGCAAACGCTGCCATCCATCGCCAGCATTCATACCGCTGCTCAGGCTGCTGACAGTGGCCGATGCGGTCGCCTGGGTGTAGCGATTGGGGTACCTGCTTACTGATAGAAATTGAGATCGTAACTTGCTCTCCCTGGTCCAACAGCAACTGTCAAAGTCTGCTGCTATAAATATCTACCTCAACCTGATGTATCTCGTCCTTCGTCACATAGCGTAAAGCCATATTTGCCATTCGTTCAGTCCCATACAGCTTGGGGCGAGCCGAACGCATAGTAAGCTGCGATTCCAGGCACCATCCAGCTTTCGAGCCACACCAGATCAACGTGCGCTCCTGGCTGTCCTTGGCAGTGAGTCTGTATCTCATAGGGCGGCGATCGCTGTAATGAAAAGCTGACTGTTTACAACATTCCCGTCTATTCTTGCGATAGCCCCTCAACGCGTTCCTATGAGGCTCCAGTCAGCGCACTTTGGAGCTGACTGGGGTTGTGGGTTAGTTGAGATCGCAAATATCAGAAATGCTACGATGCCCTATCGCCGCATCGCCTGAACCGCTGTAAGTGCTTGATAATGGGTGCTCTGCGGTAGCCTATTCGGCGGTGGCATAGAGGGTCACAGGGCGGCAAATAAAAAAGCGCCCAACCACACCAATGGTGCGGAGAGCGGAGCGGACGCACAGACAAACAGGTGGGCAACGTCTCAATGTCTTGGCTGTGGCTCACTAGCGAGGAACGAGCGAAACTGAGACGTGCCGGTGTGAGTACACGGGCACAACAGCTTTTTAGAGAGTGGTTAAACGCAGATGAGGAGTAGCCTGTGGTATTCCACGGGGTGCGGTTTTGGGTGGTTGGAGGTGGTTGCGATCTCAACACCACTCAGTAGAATAAGCTTCTTAGACTATGAGTCGCTTATCATTGGTGTTTTCTACACAACTGCTCATTTCACTCCGAGTACAACTATGCAATTCGCCGTATCGGCTGACGGTTCTAAAATTTCACCTTCCCCTGAAATTGCAGATGCTAAGTGCCCCTGTTGCGATTCTGATGTGATACCCAAGTGTGGAAAGATTAATATCTGGCACTGGGCACACAAAAACAACAAAGATTGTGACACCTGGAGCGAGGCGGAAGGTCCATGGCATCAATCTTGGAAAAAAGAATTTCCTGATTCGTGGCATGAGATCGTTATGGGTGAAAATCGGGAACACAGAGCAGATATTAGAACACCATCAGAGTTAGTTATAGAGTTACAGCATTCAAATATAAACGCCGATGAAGTTAAAGAAAGGGAATGTTTTTATCAACATATGATTTGGTTTTTCGATGCCTCTGAATACTCTGATCGTTGCAACGTAGCAGCTTGGCAGAATGAATATCCTCACCCAAGATTCAAAGAAGGTCTTTGCAAGCAGTTTTTTAAGCTCGACGATTTAGATAAAGTTTTAATTGCAAAAAATAATTTCTATCAAGGGTTAGAGAATTCTAATTTAGAAGGTTTAACAGATATCAATGATGCACCAAGATTAAGTCGTGAAATTAGAGAAAAAAGCATCAATAAAATCAATCGAGAAATTAAAACCGCAAAGGAAAAGATAACAATCTACCAACAAAAACTAGAAGAAGCCCCCCAACATAAACGCTGGCAAAGTCTTCTAAAAGAGTGGTCCAATAAGTATACAAACAAGCTTGCTGAATTAGAAGATCAAAAATCTGTTCAATGGTACTTAACTAAACCTTACCCGGCTATGGCTAAGTACCCAGAGGTAGTTTCATTGCTCAGCTCTTCTTTGCAGGCATGGAAAATACGTTTCAAGTGGAGTAATTCGAGAAACGGCTACTTGGCATGCCAAAAACCGGTTTTCTGGGATGTCGCCTCAGATACACATCTGATCTATTTTCCAGAAGGAACCACTAACAGAGACTGCTGGAATGCATTTTCTGGATATGTGGTAAACAAAGACGAAGTGCTTGAATGTTTACGAAATACCTAAAACGGCACCACCACATCCCGCAACGCAATAAACCGCAGCGCCAGCCCCGGCCACCGAGCCACTAGCAAACGTTGCCCATCCATTGTCAGCACTTCATACTGACGCTCAGGCTGCTGACGGTGGCCAACGAGGTCGCCTGAACGTAGCGATTGGATAACCTTCGTGCTTTGGGGTGTTGCGTCCATTCGACGTTTCTAAAAGCTCACCTCGCTTCAAATACTAAAGCCTGATTTCAGGAAGTATGGCTGAATAACTCTGATACTTGATTCATCTAAATCAAAATAGCTATGCCCATCAATCCATACGAGCCAGAATTAGCAAAACGGAGAACCATACTCCAAATCGCAGATCGACAGCTGAAAGCGGCAATGTCCCATTTCGCTAACGTCAATCAGAAGGATGCTCAGACTAAGCTGAATCAGGTGTTAGTAGCCCTGAAAGACTATCAGGATGCGGCAAAAGGATTATCTGAATGGGTTCAGCAAAAACCTACTAAGCAATAACGTCACAGCTAGCCATATCACCAGCCATCGCTCCCCATAGATATATCTCACTACTCAGCAGCGACAGCAGTGACAAATAACAAGTTAACGTTTGTATCACCCGCGAGATATCGCAGCACTACAGGAATATGCTGTACACATGAGTTGAAAAGCTCATAGCTGCTACACAAGGAGGTCTAACGATAGATATTTCGATAGAATCATCCGACAGTTCAAAGACAGCACCCAAACACATCACTGATATTTCTTCTTACTGGCACTAGAGAGCCCTGTTTATAGTAGATCTGACTTACTTAGAACAGCTCTAAAAAGTCTCGTTTGATTTAGAAGAGTTCCTCAGCTGAGTGTTCTGGATGTTGTTGTGTTTAAAGCTTTTCTGGCGCGACCGCTACAAGCCTGCCGGATCATGACAACCGATAGAGCGTTAATCCTACAGTCAACCTTCAATCCACTCATGCCACAGTGATCGTGGACACAAACTAAGCAAACTTGATGGTTGTATGAGCAGACCATAGGCTTCTCCCACAAAGGGGTACATCTGCCGCAGCTCGGCATACAGTGGACTCACAGACAAAGTAACTTATTGCATAACGTCCTATCTCGAACCCTATATCTAAGTAGACAGAACCCTGTATTACTTAACCCTTTATATCTAACTTGAAACCTCCATGTGCCTTGGTGTTCGTGGGGGCTTCTTATTGGCCTCTCTATTGCCTCGGCAAGGTAAGCACAATACCTAAGTTGTCCAACACCCACTGGGCAGCAATAGTAATCTGCTCAGGGCTGAAGTAATCGCTCTCATAGGCGGCGCTCATTTCCTCATCACTGAACAGATTGCCATCATTGGCGTATTCTCCTAAGTGATAGACCAACTGAAACAACTCATCTGGGGTAGGGTTAGCCAGATAATCACGAATATACGGCTGCCAGTAGCGTGCGTCTTGCTCTGCCCGCTGCGCGATAATTTTATCGGCTATCATCGCCGCATAGTCCGTATCCAGCATATCGAGCCGCTCAATTTTTGGACTGTTCCAGTCAAGCCGTTCAGCCCTGGGCACATCAGGATTATCGATCCACTCAGCAGCACTATACACCTCTGGGATGGGATCGCATTGCCGAAAAACGCAGTCACCGTCACTACGGTAGGTCATCGTCTTGCCGCCCTCACGGACATTAAGGCTCCGGTTGAGCACAATCACGGTGGGGGTGCCATGGATGGAATCAATGTAGTGATCTAAAACGTCGCCTTCTTGGAGAAAGTAATAAAACGGGTGATCGTTGGGTCGACGGTCTTGCGGCGGCTTGAGAGCGCACTGAACGATATAAACCTCATCCCCGATGTCAAAGTCTCGAATTTTCGACATTTCGATTACGGCGGCTGCTAGACACGTTGTTACCCTATGGTACTTAGATTACTACTAGCCCAGGCACCTCATCGTGGGCCTGCTCTAATGCTATTGAAATAAATCCAGAAACTGAGTTGGCGTCAAAATACGAATACCCTGCACATCCTGCAAAACCAAAAGGTCTTGGTCACCCGTAATCAAGACATCAGCGCTGGCCGCGATCGCAGTCGCAATAATTTTGGCATCATCTGGGTCCCGCAAGTCAGGAATATCGACATCTTCGATTGGAACTAATGGACAAAGAGTCGTTGCAATAGCCATGAGTCCTGCCACAGTTTGCTGACGTTTTTCCAGACGAGGCTGAAACTTAGCCCGCCGTAGAGTTGCGTCTAATTCTTGCAGTAGCTCTGCAGACACATAGCCCTCAACAGTTTTCTCATAAACTAAGCGCAAAACTTGCCCCGGCACACCGCCCCACAGCAGAGCTGACACCCATACATTCACATCAATCACAACGTTCATTTCTCAGCCCAAAGCTCACGGCGAACCGCTTTCACCTCTTGGCTAATGTCGTTTAAGCTTGGCTGATCGGGGTCGGGTGCTAAGGCTCCAAGTCCCTCAAAAAACTGATGCAGATCTGGCTCTGCAGGCCGCAGCTGCTGCACTCGTTCTACTAAAAGGGCCTGCTCTTCTAAACTCAGGGCAAGAATGACCTGAGCTAGAGAATCTACCAGTTGAGTATTCACGGACGTTGCCATGGATTAGTCGCTAAAAACAACACAATTGATCCGTCTGGTTAGACAAAAGGGCACCTAAGATGCTTAATTTTAGCTCGATTTACGCATATATATTTTCCCAGCTGTTGCAAAAATAATTCCAACAATTTTTGAGCCTACTCACTCCTTGTTGCCACGTCCTTGGAGACTATTGCACAAATCCTACAACCCTTTTCCCATAAGGATTTAGACATTGTCGACCGTAGAAAATCGTGTCTATACTCACATCATTAGAACACCAGCGAGGAGCCCCCATGAACCCACGCCTCAAACGCCGACCCAGACGACAGCGGCCCAGACTCATCACTAAACAGCACCAGCATCGGCTGATCGCTGGCACCTCATGCGTATTGCTAGGAATTAGCCTTGGCCTCGGTCTACGCTTTCAAGCCAGCGCCGCCTCTGCTAACGAGGACCTCTGTCGGGAGATTATCTCTAGCCAGGCTGTTCTCTCACGACAACAGCTGACACAGCTGCTCACTGTCCCTGAACGGGAGAATCGCGAGGCGATCGAAGCGATCGCAAAAGACCCCTATTGCACCCTAGATGAGATCGCAGTACGGGCCGGTGTCGAAGCCGAACGTGCCGCCTATCCGCTGGCCTTTGACCCAGATACCTGGCTAGTGGTGCTCTATGAGGATGAGGAGTATGCAGGCTATGACGTTAAGCTACATCACTAGGCGCATGGGGCCGCTTGTCGGTGGGGCTCTGCTCATGCTAGCCGCTTGCCAGTCGAGCCCGATACCGTCGCGCAATATCACCGTTCAACAAACCTGGGAACTGCAGGTGGGCAATCAAATCGGTGACTACCGCATCATCAGCGGTCTCGGCGACATCACTCTAGACCTAGACGGCGACCCGGTGCAGATACCCTTTGATGGCGAAATTCAGCCGATGGATGAGCACTGTGTTGCGTTTACCAGCCCTGAGGTACCCGCCTACCTATTTCGGCTCTGCGGCATCAGCCGTCCTAGTCTGGGTCAGCGCCACCGGGGTCACGTCATTGGTCGAGCAGAACGACTCGTGTTTGCCGCTTTCAGAAAAGAACCCGATGGTACCTGGGCGCTGATTGAACCGGCCACAGACCTGATTGAACAGTTTCTTATGGAGTAAACCACCATGACCTACCACTGGCTGATGCCTGTCGGTCTTGTCCTCCTATGGGCCGCTCCAGCTGCGGCCACCGATATCGCCCTTACGTTTGGCTCGCCACCAACCAAAGAGCGGTCTAGTCAGGTGGCTACAGGTTCTTCAGACCCCCTAACTCCAAGCGGGAGGGACTTTGAATCAGCTGTATCGCTACCAGTAACCACTCCCCACATAAGCAGTATCAGTTTTACACCTAGGCCACGTTCTAAACCAACAGAGGTCTCCAAATCAGAAGCACCGGTCACTCAGGCAGCGCTCCACACTTTAGAGGCCATATTCTACGGTGATAGCCACTCCCTGGTCGCCCGTGCGGTGGGTAGCGCTGAGGGCACTCGTACCCCCGATGGTGGCTATACTGCGGCCTATCACGGTCATGTGGACCCCGGCAACCAAAAGTGGAACCTGGGCAGCTTTTCCTATCAGCATGGGGCCAAGTCTCCTGCTAAAGCCGACGCTAAACAGCTGAAGCGGCTATACAACCAGGCCCTTGAACTACGGCAACAGGCGAGCCAGCACCAGGTCACCCTGTCCCTGGCCGAGGAACTCAATGGCATCGATCTGGCCAATCAAGCACCACTGGCGGCGCTGGACCGGGGCTATATTGACTGGCTGGCTATTGCTCGACAAACGTCTATGACGGAGCGCGATCGTATCCTCTGGGCCAGAACCCGCGCCTTTCTCGACCCTGACAGCGGTCGCTGGAATGCACCAGGTCTCGGTAATACCCTGGACTCCATCCGCTGGGACCAAGCCCGACGGCAACAGGCAGTGCAACAGGCGATTGAGCTGAACTGAGCTGAGTGAGCAACAACACAACAAACACTAACAACGATCACAAAAACTGTTGTGGAATAGACCTGGGATAGCCTGAATCCCTATACAGAGAAATAAAAGTCCTCCATCTTTCAAATCCTCTTAAACGCACAGCATGCACCCCCTGACCACTCTCCGTCAGGGGATTTTTTTAGCTTGTGACCCCCATCACCAAACTTACTCAGCCAACTTCAGAAACCCCTTAAGCAATCCTCAGTTAGCGGTCAGATGACGTTCAGCTAGCTCCCGCATTCTAGTAATCAATGAAGCAAACACACTTCACCGATTCACCAAGGAGCTTTAACTATGAAACGCACTATCCTTTCCGCCTTAACCGTTCTCGTTGCCTCCGCTGCCGTTGCTCCCATCGCTACTGCCGCTGAGCCCGCTAGCTTCAACATTCAGTCCGCTCGTCTAGAAGAACTCGATAGCCGCACTAAGAACTCCGTCCACAAACTACGCCTTGAGCACCTCAACAATCAAACCAAGACTATCGAAAATATCCAAGCGACTCGACTGGACGCTTTAGACGCTCGTACCAAGAACAGCGTTCACAAGCTGCGTCTTGAGCACCTCAACAACCAAACTAAAGCTGTGACAGATATTCAGGCCGCTCGTTTGGAAGCACTGGACGCCCGCACCAAGAACAGCGTTCATAAGCTACGTCTGGAGCACCTGAACAATCAGACTAAAGCTGTCACGGATATTCAGGCCGCTCGCCTGGAAGCGCTAGACGCTCGCACCAAAGCTGTCGATAACATCCAGGAAGCCCGTCTCGATGCGCTGGATGCTCGTACGAAGGCCGTCGCCCAATAGCGGAGTCAGGCGTATTCGGGCCAACCAAGTTTGGGTGCCGAATGCGTCTCCGTACGTCAGTGAAGCTTCATTACCTTTCATGAGGCACCCTTTCTCTCTCAAACTCTCCTTATACACACTCCAAAGCCTCTGCCGATAAGGTGGGGGCTTTCGTGTGGGAGTAGAAATCATGAGTGAGCTTAGACTACTCAAGGAGACATGAATAGGATGACATTATAGAACTAGCTTGATTGGTTAACTTGAATGAAATCGAACACGGCTGAGTACAGCGCTCTCAGGACAGAGCTAATCCATCATGATAGTGCCTGTTTAACAATTCTTGGCCTATTGCTAGCTGCAACTACTGCAATTTATGGTGTGGTTGCCAATCAGCAGATTTTTCCTTTATTGATAATGCTTTCAGTGATTTGGGGAATCGGCTTTTTATATATCGTCGAAAAAAGAGCCACTATTCGCAGAATCTCTTTCTACATCCAAACTCAGCTCGAAAAATCTAGTAGTAGCTTGGGCTGGGAAGCCTGGTCTCGAAAAAGCCGACCTAGTATGGAATTGCCAACTGTGAGCCCCTTAAAAATTGAACGGACCCTACTTGTAATAGCAAATGTAGTCAACACAATTTGGCTTTGGATATCAGCACCCACTAGTCTGGCCATCATAGCTGCTGTTATCACACTGATATCTTTTATCTGGAGCCAGCTTATTTTGAACAGGTATTACAAATTCAGTCGTAAGAATAAAGGAGAACAGACACAGATCATTCTTGAGCTACGCGAGTAGTCAAAAAAGCTCACAAGCCTACCATTATGAGGAAAAGGGCCGAAGCCCCAAACCGCTAATAAGCAAACGGTAAATGAATCACCACCCGCACCCCCGACCACCGCGCTGGCCGCCAGACAACCGATAGAGCCCTGGGGCACCACTACCGGCACTGACACCGCAAACCGCGCAGGCCCAGCTGCCACACAACGCACCCGCACCTGATAACCCACCACCGCCGCCCATTTGCCCGCAAACGCTGACGGCAGCGGCACAAACCAGCACTCGGCCACGTAGCCAGTAAAGGACCGCTCGGACTCGCGCCAGCAGCACTCGATCGCGCTAAACTCAGACGCCCGGCCGGAAACGAACTTCAATGGAACAGAACGCATAAATCTAAACCAACGCAACGCGCCCTATTACCCAATAGCAATGAGTTAGCTATTTGAGATAACGCAGTGTCAGGCGGACTTATAGCCGGAGTGCGATCTCAATCGCGATGCTGCAGCTGCTGACTAACGGAGGCTTCAAGCTTGGCTTGACTCGTTGCCTATGACGGGTAAACTTGAGCGGCGGTGGTGGTAGTAAATTCGTTGGGTTGGTCCAGCCCAACATCAAAATATAGAGACAACTCCGGTTTATTCGTCCGTACCGTCACGTTTGACGAGATGATTTTGCGCAATCAGCTCTTCTTTACCCGACACATAAAGGACCATGTAAATTACAGTAGGTTCGAGCGCATACAGTGAAATAATTTTGGCATCTTTTTTTCTACGTAGTATCGTCGTCAGGTACCAAACATCTTCGTAAGGCCCAAATTCAACACCGTCTATTTGGCCACCAGCCAGCCAATGCTCCGCATCACGTTGATAAAACGGTCGTGGTACCCACTTCAAATGAGCATTGGCACCCTCGAATCCAGCATCCATCAGCAAATCACGGAAGTCCTGATTGCCCATCTCAATCGCATGCTTAAGCCGCTGCAGTGAACCACCACTGCAGCGAACCGCTGCAAGTTTTAGGTACAGCGAGGCTGGACGCCTATCAATCCGTAGACCATCCAGCATTGACACCGCAGACTCGTACTCTTCAGGCTCAAAGAGAATAGAGATAGCCTGTTGGAGTTTAGTCATATCTGGTGATAAAACGAGCCACAGATTACCATCAGACAGGCGAACCCTTTCACGGAAGAACCTTTCTAGTCTTCTTAGGGTCGTCCTTAACCAGGGCATTAACCCATTCATTCACGTCTGCCTGGAACTCTCTACCTATAGTTCCCTCCACACGAAAAAGCCCCAGCGCTCAACCGGGGCCAAGTTAGTACTATTCATTTAGCCTAAAGCATTCCCTTC
>ERZ1740070.1225-NODE-1225-length-16234-cov-7.338958_pt1 | contig 16234 bp, 16 predicted proteins | sample MGYA00581734_ERZ1740070 | MGnify/ENA primary metagenome ERZ1740070 (study PRJEB43018, sample SAMN04849744) | marine metagenome | isolation source: floating plastic debris | place: Pacific Ocean | collected 2008-09-01 | study: EMG produced TPA metagenomics...
CGCTGGAAATTTAGGAGTCGAATATGATTTTGACATACCGCTATTGCTTTCGCTAGACGTTCGACCAGAAATTGGTATTCTAGGCTATGATGGGTTTGACAATGGTTTTCTATTTGATATCGCCCTAGGTATTCGCTATCAGTTTTAACAAGACATCGAATTAAAAACCCAAGCCCTTTTTTGAATTGATGGTATTGAATACCTTAGCTAAAAATAACAACTAGATGAATAAAGCTTGGATTGGGGTAGTGCTTGCTGCCTTTGTAGCTTCATGTGCGGGTAAAGCCGATGGCTACAGTGTGGATGCTAAGGTTGAAGGCGAATTGGATAATGGCACCAAAGTATTTCTGAAGACCACGGATAGCTTGAACCAATTGGTGGATGTTGATACCACAACCGTAGAGAATGGAGTGTTTTCTTTTGAAGGGGTCCAAGAACAACCCAAACTACATTATTTAATGTTGGAAGATAGTCGAGGTAACCTTCCATTTTTTCTAGAGAACGGTAAGATTTCAATTAAGTTCCAAAAGGATAGCATGAACTATGCGCGCGTCAAGGGAACTCCGCAAAACGATATTTTTATGGAGTTCTTGGGGGAATCCAGAAGAATGGGCGAGCGTGCCCGTTCCATGCAACAAGATATGCGGGTAGCATCCCAAAAACAACCACAGGATACCGTGACCATGATGGCCTTGCGGGAGGAGTACATGGAACTTCAGGAAGATGTGAAGACATACAATGTTGATTTTGCCAAAAACAATCCTGACGCTTTAATTTCGGTTTTAATCATGGGGAATCTTTTGATGAGCAAAGCACTTCCAACATCAGAAATACAAGAAATGTTCGATGCCCTCTCGCCAGAAATGAAAGCTACTGAACCTGCGACCAAACTCAAAGAGCAGCTTGAAAAGCTAAAGACTACCGAAGTGGGCAGTGCAGCACCGGAGTTCTCCGCCCCTAACCCCGAAGGAGAAATGCTTGCTCTAAATGACATTAAAGGGAAATTGACTCTTGTTGATTTTTGGGCTGCTTGGTGCAGACCATGTCGCGCCGAAAATCCGAATATCGTATCCGTTTACAACAAATTCCATGATAAAGGATTTAACGTGATTGGGGTATCCTTGGACTCTCGCGCGGATGATTGGACCAATGCCATTGCCAAAGATGGTTTGGAATGGAATCATATTTCCAACCTAAAGCGTTTTCAAGACCCTATTGCGCAATTGTACAATGTAAATGCGATTCCCGCGGCATTTTTAATAGATGAAAACGGCGTAATCGTAGCAAAAAATCTAAGGGGTCCTGCTTTGGAACAAAAGGTAGCTGAGTATCTAAACTAGATACTAGATTTTTCCAGTTTTTTCGAGAATAAATAGAATGATGATGGGAACGGCCAATAACACGACAACCCAGGTATCATTTATTAAAATATCTGGCCGAAAAAACAGGGTGGTCGCATATCCCCCGACCGCACCCCCAAAGTGCGCCGTGTGACCAATATTGTCCATTTTGCGTTTCATACCATAGATGGAATACAGCAGATAACCAATCCCTAAAACATATGCAGGTAAAGGGATGGGGATAAACATAATTGCCAATCGCATTTCCGGATACAGCAAAATAGCAGAGTACAAAATTCCAGTGACTGCGCCACTAGCCCCCACAGCACTATAAAAAGGTTCATCCTTATGGAAAAACAGCGCCAATAAACTCCCTGCTGCTAAACTCAATAGATACATCAACAAAAATTTCACTGGACCAAAAGCTGAAATCACCACATCCGCAAAAAAGTATAGCGTGAACATGTTGAAAAACAAATGGGCAATATCCACATGAAGAAATCCAGAGGTCATCATACGTTCTCGCTGACCAGACTTGATTCCGCCTATGCTAAACTTGTAGCGTTCAAAAAAAGAATAGTCATTGAACCCTTTTATAGAGACCAAAACGTTGGCTGCAATTATGGCAATGGTAGCCCAATGCAAATTGTACATACAAGAAAACCTTTGGTGATAAATATAGGTATATTTGTCCACAAGAATTGACCATGACATTCTTAGTTTACCTCCTTGTTTATCCCATTTTATGGTTGATTTCCCGTCTTCCTTTTCGGTTGCTTTATGCTTTGTCGGATGGCGTCTTCTTTCTACTGTATTATGCCATAGGTTATCGAAAAACAGTAGTGCGCGAAAATTTGGCCTTGGTGTTTCCAGATAAGGCCGTTTCTGAGCGAATTCGAATTGAGAAAGCATTTTTCAAACATATGTGCGACATGTTTTTGGAAATGATAAAAACCATGGGGATTTCCCATGCACAATTGCAAAAACGTTTCACTTTCGAAAATCTAGAGGTATTGCACAAGCTGGAAGCCCAACAAAAATCGGTGATGGTTATGTATCCCCACTACGCAAGCTGGGAGTGGTCTATTGCCCTTAGCGCACATATTATGTCCAAAGGATATGGTATTTACCAAGTTCTGGAAAATAAATACTTTGACAATCTTGTGCGTAGCATACGCGAAAAGTTTGGGGCTACCCTTATCGGCACAACGAGAACAAGAGATGTTATTTCTAGAAACAAAAGAAACGGGCAATTGAGTATGTATGGTATTTTAAGTGACCAGTCCCCAATGCCTCAGAAGGCACAGCTATGGGCAGAATTTATGGGTATAAGGGTACCTGTTCATACCGGGGCAGAATCCCTTTGCCGAAAGCATGACCTTCCCGCAGTATTTCTAAAAGTAAAGAAAGTAAAACGAGGGTATTATTCAGGTGCTTTCCATGTCATCAGTGAAAACCCAAACTCAGAGAAAGAATTTGCCATATCAAAAGGCTTTCTAGCTCTCGTAGAACAGTCTATCAAGGAAGCACCTGAGTACTACTTTTGGACGCATAAACGATGGAAACATCGGGATAAAAACCCAGAAGACTATCTTCCCTTCGCGCCTAAAGGGCGGTGAGTTTATGAGACCGTTTCGCTCATTGCTTTGAGCTCCAAAATGAATCTATCCGCCAAGGCATCAGCCTCCTTTTGGGAATGGGCTTCGGTATAAATTCGGATAATAGGCTCGGTATTCGATTTGCGAAGATGAACCCAGTTTTTCGCAAAGTCAATTTTAACGCCATCGATAGTGGTAAGGTTTTCGTTGCTGTATTTTTTGGCCATGCCTTCCAAAATGGCATCTACGTCCAATTCTGGGGTTAGCTGAATTTTCTTTTTCCCCATATAATATTGTGGATACGAAGTCTTCAATTCAGCAACAGAAATATCCTTTTCCGAAAGCAACATCAAAAACAAGGCGGTACCCACCAAGGCATCACGACCATAGTGACTTTCTGGATAAATAATTCCGCCGTTGCCTTCACCGCCAATAATGGCTTGGGTAGCTTTCATTTTTTTCACAACGTTGACTTCGCCAACCGCAGCTGCTTCATAGCTCTCTCCATGTTTTTCCGTAATATCCCGAAGCGCTCTAGATGAAGATAGATTCGACACCGTATTTCCAAGGGTTTTGCTCAGAACATAGTCCGCACAGGCAACTAAAGTATATTCTTCTCCGAACATTTCACCTTCGTTGCTGATAAAGGCCAGTCGGTCTACATCAGGATCCACAACAATTCCAAAATCTGCCTTTTCGGATATCACTTTCTCGCAAATATCCCCCAAGTGTTCCTTTAGGGGCTCGGGATTATGTGGAAAATGACCGGTAGGTTCACAATACAATTCGACTACTTCCACTCCTAAAGCTTTTAAAAGTTTCGGGATGGCAATTCCTCCTGTAGAGTTCACTCCGTCTACAACCACTTTGAATTTCTTTCCTTGAATGGTTTGGGCATCTACCAGCGAAAGTTTGAGCACTTCTTCAACATGAATATCAATATAGCCCTTATGCTTTGTCACGCTTCCTAAGGTATCCACCGATGTGAACTCAAAATCCTCTTGTTCGGCACATTCCAGAATGCGTTGACCGTCAGCCCCATCCAAAAATTCACCTTTGGCATTCAACAACTTCAGCGCATTCCATTGTTTGGGATTATGACTTGCTGTTAATATAATTCCGCCATCTGCTGCTTCTAGCGGTACTGCGATTTCAACCGTAGGCGTTGTTGACAAACCCAAATCAACCACATCAATACCCATCCCAATAATTGTGGAAACTACCAAATCTTGAATCATTTGACCTGAGATTCTGGCATCTCGACCAATTACGATTTTAGGGTTTTCCTTTTTGGATTCTCCCTTGAGCCATGTGCCATAAGCTGCCGCAAATTTTACGGCATCCAAAGGGGTCAGGTTATCACCGGGTTTGCCGCCGATAGTTCCGCGAATACCAGAAATGGATTTGATAAGGGTCATAAGACGTGTTATTTTTTTTGCAAATATAAAAGCCTTTCCACGTTGGCAGGTTTCTTCTTTGTAAATTTCAGATTCATTTTACTGCACCGACTATGAATTTCCTGGCCCATATCTATCTTTCCTTTGATGATGACATGATTACGTTGGGAAATTTCTTTGCAGACCACATTCGCGGAAACAAGTTCAAACATTTCCCTATACAGATTCAAAGAGGTATACTGCTGCATCGAGAAATTGACACCTTTACTGATTCTCATCCAATTGCAAAACAGAGCAGTAAAAGGCTTCACAAAAACTACAGTCATTACAGCAGGGTTATAGTGGATATTTACTATGACCATTTTTTGGCAAAGCACTGGTCGGACTATTCTGAAGTTTCATTAAAGGAATACGTTGAAAATTTTTATCAGCTTTTGGAAAAACACTACGAATTGCTTCCTGTAGCGACCCAACGCATCATGCCTTATATGGTAGCTGACAATTGGTTATTTCATTATGCTAACCTCGAAGGAATTTCAAGAGTTCTAAATGGCATGAATCGAAGGACCAACAATCGTTCAAAAATGAATTTTGCTATCAAAGACCTACAAGAAAATTACAATGATTTTGAAAATGAATTTCGATTGTTCTTTGAAGAATTGATTACCTTTTCGCGAGAAAAACTGACCCATTTATGCGAAGATTGACACTCCTCCTTTTAGTATGCCTTCTTAGTCTACAATGTAAAAAAACACCTCCTACGCCTACAGGCTTAGTTACCGAAAAAGCCATGGTGGTTTCCGCGCGGGAAGAAGCTTCCCAAATCGGTTCTGACATTATGAAAAAAGGCGGGAACGCTTTTGATGCTATGATTGCGACCGAAATGGCCTTGGCAGTTGCTTATCCTTTTGCAGGGAATCTCGGTGGTGGTGGTTTCATGGTTTATCGTAAAGAAAATGGTCAACTTGGAGGACTGGACTATCGGGAAAAAGCACCTCGTTCTGCACACAAGGATATGTACTTGGATTCGTTGGGGAACGTAATTCCCGATATGAGCACAGTGGGCGCCACAGCGGTAGGCGTTCCGGGTACAGTTGCTGGAATTATTGAAGTACATGAAAAGTTTGGGTCACTTCCTTTAGAAGAAATCCTGAAACCTGTCATCGCGCTAGCCAGAAAAGGTGTAGTGGTAACCGAGAAACAGGCCAATCGTTTGGAATACTACAAAGAAAGATTCATTACGGTAAATGGTGACAGCACAAAGTTTGCGCAACCCCACAAAACTGGCGATACCATATTCTATCCTGAACTGGCAAATACCTTGACGCAAATTATGGAAAAAGGCCGTGACGGATTCTATAAAGGTGAGGTTGCCAAAAAATTGAGCACCTTCATTCTAGAAAAGGGTGGTTTTATTACTGAGGAGGATTTGGCAGCTTATGAAGCAAAGTGGCGTCAACCGGTTGTTTTTCAATATAAAGACCTTAAGGTAATTTCAATGAGTCCGCCGAGCAGTGGCGGAGTTACGTTGAACCAGCTATTCAAAATGATGGAACCTTATGATATTTCAAAATATGGACACAATTCCACAAAGGCGGTGCAACTCTTCGTTGAAGCCGCTAGAAGAGCTTATGCAGATAGAAACTTCTTTTTGGGAGACCCAGATTTTGTAGAGATTCCATTGGATGTCTTGCTCAGTGACACCTACCTGACAGAACGTATGGATGGTTTTTCTTTTGAAAAAGCCACTTTATCATCTGATGTATCCCATGGTTCTGTTGAGATTGTCGAAAGTAACGAAACCACCCACTACTCTATTGTGGACAGTTTCGGAAATGCCATTGCTGCCACTACGACGCTGAATGGTGGGTATGGTTCCAAACTATATTCCGAAGAATTGGGTTTTTTCCTGAATAACGAAATGGATGACTTCAGCGCTAAGCCAGGAGTCCCCAATATGTTTGGTTTGATTGGGGCCGAAGCCAATAGCATTGCTCCAGAAAAACGAATGTTGAGCAGTATGACGCCTACTATAGTGGAAAAAGACGGTAAACTGTTCATGGTTGTCGGAACACCAGGGGGTTCTACCATCATTACAGCGGTCGCGCAAACCATCCTTAACGTGTATGAATTTGATATGAGCATGCAAGATGCCGTCAATGCACCTCGGTTCCACCATCAATGGTTGCCCGATGTGGTGACTTTCGAAGAAGAAGGTTTTGATGCTGCGATGAAGTCCGAATTGGAAGCGAAAGGCTATCAGATTCTTGAAGGACGCACTCCAATCATTGGTAAAGTAGATGCCATTCGTGTACTACCCAACGGGAAGCTCGAAGGAGGCGCTGACAAGCGAGGCGATGATAAGGCAGTTGGGTTTTAAAGCGTTGGATGTTATGAGGAAATATGATGTAACCATTCTTACCGATGCAAGATATCTCAAGGTAAATCAAGAAAGTATTTACGTTTCCAATGTCATTTATGAGGATGAGTTGGTCATTCAGGCGCTTGAAGATAAAGGACTAACAGTCACACGAAAAGCATGGGATGACCCGAATTTTGATTGGACCGAAACCCAATTTGCCGTATTTCGAGCTACTTGGGATTATTTTGACCGCTATGATGAATTCTCTCGTTGGTTTGAACAGACAAAAGAGCAAACCCAGTTTATCAATTCCGCAGAACTGATTCATTGGAATATTGACAAGCATTATTTAGTGGAATTGGAAAACAATGACGTCCGAATTCCCAAAACCGTGGTGATTGAACCAGAAACCAAACTATCCTTGCAACAACATTTGACGAAAGCCCTACAAGATGGTCGATTCAAAACCCAAGACTTCGTTCTAAAACCTTGTATCGCCGGCGGTGCAAGACACACATACAAATTCAACCTTACGGAAACAGCAGGATTGGAGAACGTTTTTAAGAAGTTGATTGAAGCGGAGGCTATGATACTGCAGGAGTTTCAAAAGAACATTATGGCAGAAGGCGAGTATTCCTTGATGTTGTTTAACGGTTCTTACTCCCACGCTGTGCTTAAGGTAGCCAAACCAGGTGATTTCAGGGTACAAGATGACTTTGGCGGAACGGTTGAGATGATAGAACCTACCAAAGAAATGGTTGCCTTTGCCGAAAAAGTGGTAAATGCCAGTCCAGAACTACCCGTTTACGCCAGAGTTGATATTTTTAAGGACAATGATGATGAATGGGCCTTGGCGGAACTCGAAATTTTTGAACCAGAACTTTGGTTCAGACTGTGCCCAGAAGCGGCCAACCAGCTGGCAGATGCCATTCAAAAAATGATAGGGGATGAAAAAGTTTCTTAAACTTCTTGGTTTTTTGGTGGTCGGGGGAATATTGTTTCTAGTGATAGCCGGTTTTGCGTTGCATAAAAGTTTGCCTGAAGGCGAATCTGGTCCTACGGCGGATGCTATGGCCAAAAAGATGTTAACCGCCTTGAATGTGGAGGCCTATCGAAACACCCGTTTTTTGGAGTGGTCTTTTCGAGATGGGGCGTATCAGTATAAATGGGATAGATGGCAAAGCAAAGTTGATATTTCTTGGAAGGACTTTACCGTAAAGTTGAATCTAAAGCATCCTGAGAAAAGTTTAGCAATGCGGCAGAAAGAAGTTCTGACTGGGGAAAAAGCAGAGCAACTGATAGCCAAAGCACTTAAAAGTTTCAATAACGATTCGTTTTGGTTGGTTGCCCACTACAAGGTGTTTGACTCAGGTACCTCAAGGACTTTGGTCACCATGGAAAATGGTCAAAAAGGACTTTTGGTTACCTACATGGAAGGGGGAACCACCCCAGGTGACAGCTATCTTTGGCTGATGGATGACAAAGGTTTTCCAAAAGCGTATCAAATGTGGGTGGATATTATTCCTATAGGTGGTCTTGAAGCTTCTTGGGATGATTGGACGACTACAGAAAGTGGTGCATTTCTTCCGACAACCCACCGACTGGGACCTATGACAATTGATATGGGGAGTGTTCGCGGTTACTAATTACAGCTCGGACAAACCATATTCCGAAAGAATTACTTGCCATTCTTGAGTCTCCATAATTTCAAGGATCCGTTGTGAAATCTTCTTTTCCAAGGCAGTGGAATTGTGTTTTAATCCAAAAGCATAGAATTGCACATCAAATTTTTGTGGGAGTACTTCCAAATTTTGAAAAGTGGAATCCCTTTTCATACGATAGCGCACAATAGGAGAATCATAAATAAAAGCATCCAGTTCATTATCCCGAAGGGCTTCTAAACCAGATTGCACACCGTTGTATGTTGAAACCGCTTTAAAAAAATGTCCCTTTAAAAAATCCTCTGCTCCTGAATTCTGGATTGTTCCCACATTTTTTTCCTTGAAATCTTCAAAATTGGAAGATTCACTGGCCAATTGTCCCACAGTCAAACTTGAGGCAATACTTGCGGTTAAACCAGAAACAAAAAGCAATCCACTAAACATTAACAATAAGGCGGTTATTTTTCCCAAACGGGTTTGTGGGGCTTTATCTCCATAGCCTACAGTTGTTAGCGTTACCACAGACCACCAGAGACCATCCCATAATCCTTTATGATTTCGACGGAAGTGTTCTGGATTCTTCTTTCGTTCGAACAACCAAACCAATATCCCAAAAAACAACAACAAAGCGAACAAGGCCAGAAAACCTCGGATAAAATTGGCCTGAAAAAAAGAACTTAAAAAACCCTTTATTTTCTGCCAAGACGTCTGTTTCGCCACTACGATAACCGAATGTGAAGCATAAAAAGAGTCTGTGAACTCAAACGCTTTACTACGTTCACTGGTTATGGTTAATGGATTTATGCTAACATCTATCTCCCCAGACCTAAGCCCATCTAGCATTTTTGGGAATTCCATCCGGCGCAATTCAAAAGGCAATCCCAAATCTTCAGCTACCTTGGTCCAAAGCCATACATTAATGCCTTGCAAATCCTGATGTTCTTCAATAATAAAAGGAGCCGCTTTGGTATATCCCACCTTTAAGGTATCCATGGCCTCTTGCGTATGACCTAAAAAACAATAGTTTAAAGCAATAAATGTCAAGAGAAAGCGGGTCATGACGAGATGAGATTGAAAAGAATTACCTGAAAAGATACTAAAATCTCTTAACCCTTTACGCCGCTTACTTGCTGTTTCAATTCCTCCATGGACTGCTGGAGTTGTTTGAGTAGTCCTCTTTCGGTAGTCGCCTCCAAATTAAAAGTAAGCTTACTGCTCACTTCCCAAATCTCCTGAATTTGGAAGGGTTTGATTTCGTAGGGTGGATAGGTCTCATTGAGTGAAATGAGCGTGATATTGTTGGAATTGGGTCGGCGTTCTACTTTTTTGACCATTACCGAATCCTGCAACACCACAACATACATTTTATTGGCGCTAACATGGTCAATATGCTCAATGGCTCGCGCCAAAACCCATTCTCCCGGTCTCAAATTAGGTAACATACTGTCTCCTTCCACTTGAAAACCCCGGTAGGTCGCATTTCTGAACTCAGGTATAGGCAGGTCAAAGGCTGGTAATTGACGATACCAGCTTGTATCTTGAATATTTTGTGGATAGCCCGCTGCTGCTTTGGCATTCACTAGCACCATGTTTTCATTATCACTGTTGTCCACAGTAATCACCTTTGGAATCACGCTAGTTTTAGAGGTTTCCAAATATTTTTCATCAGCTTCGCCAAAGAGCCATAAAGGATTGATTTTAAATTGCCTCAACAGTTCAGCTACAACCTTCCCTGATAGTTTGGTTCTACCTCTTTCGATGTCTGCAGTAGTGTTGGATATTCCCAAAAGCTTGGCAAATTCTGCTTGGGTATGCCCCAAATCCCTTCGTACCTCAGTGAATCTTTTTAATGTGATTTCATTTTCCATTATGGTGCTCTAATGACGGCGAATGCAGGGAATTGCTGCGTTATGCCTTTCAAATATACATATTTTGGAATATTTCCAAAAATTTATTGGAATATTTCCATAAATAGGATTTATTCCATAATTTTGGAATAATTACAATAAGAATGGATTTCGATAGAATTCAAGAAAAGCTAAACATCCTTGCTGACGCTGCTAAATATGACGTTTCCTGCGCCAGTAGTGGAAGCGACCGCAAAAACGTAGGCAAAGGATTGGGCAATGCTTCACGAATGGGTATTTGTCATAGCTATGCCGAGGACGGTCGTTGTATTAGCTTGCTGAAGATTCTACTGACCAATTATTGCATCTATGATTGTGCATATTGCGTAACCCGAAAAAGCAATGACGTGAAACGCGCCGCTTTCAAAATACAAGAAGTCGTTGACCTTACCATAAATTTCTATCGCCGAAATTTTATCGAAGGATTGTTTTTGAGTTCTGGAATTTTTAAAAGCCCTGACTACACTATGCAACGCTTGATTGCAGTGGCCAAAAAGTTAAGAGAGGAAGAAAACTTTAGTGGATATATTCATCTAAAATCCATCCCTGGCGCAAGTGATGAGTTGATGTATGAAGCAGGTCTTTACGCTGACCGATTGTCTGTAAATATTGAGGTGCCTACCGTTTCTGGACTTAAACTCCTAGCCCCTGACAAAAAGCATGATGATTTTATCCAACCAATGCGAAAAGTCAAAGAGGAATTGATTCGGTACAATAGCGAGCGTAAAGTGATAAAGAGCACACCAAAATATGCTCCGGCGGGGCAAAGCACCCAAATGATTGTGGGGGCAACCAACGAGACCGACAAAGATGTCATGTATTCTGCAACATATTATTACAGAACTTTTAAAATGAAACGGGTGTATTATTCGGGCTACGTACCTGTGACCCACGACAATCGTTTGCCTTCTTTAGGCACCCAGGTTCCAATGCTTCGTGAAAATCGACTGTATCAAACAGATTGGTTACTTCGATTTTATGGATTCGCTGTAAATGAAATCTTGAATGATACTCACCCCAATCTAGACATGGAGATAGACCCCAAACTATCTTGGGCACTTCGGAACCTTCATCATTTTCCAATGGATGTAAACACCGCTGACAAACGCTCCCTTTTGCGAGTGCCTGGATTAGGAACCTTGTCGGTTTCTAAAATTTTGAGCGCCAGGAAATTCAGAAGATTGAATTGGGAACACTTAAAAAAAATTGGTGTTTCCCTGAACCGGGCACAATACTTTATCACTTGTGATTCAAGACATTGGATTCGAAAAGACCTATCCGCAAATAAAATAAGAGGGTTGATTTTACAGAATTCCCAAGGAAAATTTAGACAAAACCCAAATCAACTCGCATTGTTCAACTAAATATCTATTCGCATGGAAACCGCTAAAATTTTGGTATACGATGGAAGCTTCAATGGATTTTTAACCGCTGTTTTTGTTGCCTTTGAGGAAAAACTGGATGTTGTGGACATCCAAGCCAATGGAAGAGAACAAAGCGGTTTGTTTTCCGATACTGAAATCATTTTTACCAATCTACCAAAGGCCAAAAGAGTTTGGAATGGTGTGAAAAACCGAAGTAATAATGCCATTACCAATGTCTATTTTGCTTTCTTGAGCGAATCTGAGGGCATTGAACTTATGCTATACCGATATATTCAAAAATTGATGGGCGCAAAACGAGGAAAACATTCTGATTTCTCGGACGAAACCATGCTCCGCATACAGCAACTGTCACGTTCAGTAGGACGTGAAAAACATCGGATGGAAGCCTTCGTACGTTTTCAGTTGACCAAGGATAAAGTCTATTTTGCCAACATTGAACCTGATTTCAATGTTCTTCCACTCATCTCAAAACACTTTAGAAACCGATATGCTGACCAAGAGTGGTTGATTTATGATGTGAAACGAAAGTATGGCATTCATTATAACTTAAATCAAGTTGAATTGGTTTCCCTACAATTGGATGAAGTGCTGCACAACTCAACACGACGAAGTGATGCACTAACCAATGAGGAACATGACTATCAACTACTTTGGAACGATTACTTCAAGAGCACCAATATTGCATCAAGAATAAATAAGAAGTTGCATAGACAACATGTACCCAAGCGCTATTGGAAATACCTTAGCGAAAAGAAGGAAGCGATTTAGAAAAATTGTTAGGTTAAAGCCTTTCTTTTAAAAAGATTTCTATTTCAGGAACTAAATCCAACATGTAAAAACCCCCTGGAGTGATAAAGACCAAAAAATCATCTTTTTGAAAATAGGTTATTGGTGATTTGCTGACGACATCCCATGGACCTCTTTCCTTAATGACTTCAATACGAGCCAGCAAGTCTAGAGCGTCTTTTTCGTTATGACATTTCCAATACTCTAAGGTAGCACGAGGATATAGGTTGGACTGCAAAGAGACCGTACTTTTCACTTTTGCCCTTTCTACCTTTTTGATTTTGGAAACATCCAAGGGGGCCTCCAAAGCTTCATTTCGATGCTTCAAATAGCGATTGACTACTGGAATTCTTTTATTAAGAAAATTATCCTCAGGGGTTAACTTCTCAAATTTGTTAAGGTCATATGATATCTCTGTCATCTGCCCAACAACAGCTTCGAAGGTGTTTTCCTGAAACAGGTTGGCATTGTTAGCAACAACCAAAGTATCCTTTGGTTCAGTATTGGTTTTGTCTCGCTCTGGAGTTGGCGCAGGTGTTCTCTGGGGTTGCTTGCAACTGACCATTCCGACGGCAAAAAGGGTGATTACTATCCATTTCATTGGCAACTGATTTCTGTTTGTAAAGCCGATATAAGTTACTGGATTTTTCAATTAGAGTAAACTTTAGAAAATCCAATTGCTTTCTTAAATTAGGGTATTTCCCTTATTTTGGTGCCTTATGAAAGCACGCATCTGCATTGCTTTGGGTTTTGTTTTAATTGGTCTTGCGTTGTCCATTATTTTCTTCTCCCAAATTGAACTGCCCATCGAATGGCGGATGTATTTGCGAGCGAGCACCTATGACCATTTCGGTCCTTTCGTAATCAGCGTTGAAATGGTAGCTGCGGGTACTGCGCTTCTCTTTTCGCGCACAAAAGCAAATTTTGCTTTGGCCATTTTTGCGTTTACCGCACTATTGGATCCTTTTTTCAATCTGACGGGAATCTTCACCAGTCTTGTTCCGACTTACGCCACTTTGCTATTTGTGGTTTGTGCGATTCTCGCGCTTTGGATTTCTTTTACTAACACCTTCGACACCGGTCGAATCAAGCTCCTTGAAGTACTCAAGAGTTTTGTCTTGGGAACAGCTATCGAACTGTTCATCAACTATTTGTGATTCAAGCCTACTTTGAACGCTCCCCAATAAATTGGTCGCTCTTGTTCTTGAAAAGCACATTAAAAGTTGTTAAACTACCATAGATTCGGGTAATGTATTGCTGTAGGTCTATTTTCTCTTGATCATCGAGTTGTTTGCTACTGTTAATCTTTTGTTCCATTACCCGGATTCGGTCTCGTACCATCACGATTTTATGAAAAAAAGTTTCAATGGGCATCTCCTTGCTGGATTGGTCACCTACTGGTTCAAGTATCAATTTACCTCCTTTCCATTTATCAGCAAATGCCACTTTTTCATGAGTGTCACTCCACTTTTGCAAAATTTTGACCAATGACCTTTCTACATCAAAGTAACTTACGGTATCCACCTCATCTTCTACCGCCTCAATCACCTCAAAATCCGAATCCAAATCAATGGTTTCTAGCCCATTGTCCAAAAAAGTTACCCAATAATGCCTTGAAGACACATTTGTGACTACTCCCTTGCCATAATCAGAATGATGAATTCGAGAACCAATTCCTAGTAATTTCATGTTTTGTTTTTTACACTTTGATACTCAAAAATAAGCCTTAGCCTCACAAAAACGAAACATAAACCGGCTTCTTAGTTACAGTCCAAATCGTTATTTTTGAAGCTTTGCTATGATTGACTACGAAGAACATATTGAGGTAAAAGGGGCAAGGGTCCATAACCTCAAAAATATAGATGTTACCATTCCGAGAGAGAAGCTGGTGGTAATCACCGGACTTTCAGGAAGTGGAAAATCCTCCTTGGCTTTTGACACCATCTACGCGGAAGGACAACGTCGTTACATCGAAACGTTTTCGGCCTATGCCCGTCAGTTTTTAGGCGGGTTGGAACGTCCTGATGTTGATAAAATCGACGGCCTATCCCCGGTAATTGCCATTGAACAAAAAACTACCTCAAAATCTCCAAGGTCAACCGTTGGCACCATTACCGAGGTATATGATTTTTTGCGATTGTTATTTGCTAGAGCGGGCGATGCGTATAGCTATAATACTGGCGAAAAGATGGTCAGCTACAGCGATGCCCAAATCAAAGATTTGATTGTTGAGTCCTATCCAGACAAAAAAATCAGTGTCTTGGCACCGGTCATCAAATCCAGAAAAGGACATTATCGAGAGTTGTTCGAACAGATTGCCAAACAAGGTTTTGTAAAGGTTCGTGTGGATGGCGAAATACTGGATATCGTTAAAGGCATGAAAGTGGACCGGTACAAAACGCATGATATTGAAATTGTAATCGACCGGCTAAAGGTTACCAATACCGAAGATTTCAACAAGCGGCTTAGCGAAACCATTAACACCGCCATGTATAGTGGAAATAATGTGCTCATGGTGATTGAAGAAGGCGAATCTGTGCCCAGATACTTCAGTCGAGATTTGATGTGCCCCACAACGGGTATATCCTACCCTACTCCAGAACCGAATACGTTTTCCTTTAACTCCCCTAAAGGAATGTGTCCCAAGTGTAACGGTTTGGGACACACCTATGAAGTGAATATTGACAAAATCTTCCCAGACAAAAAGCTATCTATTAAAGCAGGGGGGATTGCCCCGCTGGGAGAATACAAAAAATCTTGGGCATTCAAGCAACTGGAAACCATAGGCCAACGCTACGGTTTTGATTTAGCAGACCCCTTGAACAAGATTCCTCAAGAGGCCATGGAAATCATCCTTAATGGTGGTAAAGAAAGTTTTGAAGTGGATTCCAAGACCCTAGGTGTAAAAAGGCAATATAAGATAGACTATGAGGGAATTTCCAACTTCATCAAAAACCAATTTGAAGAATCCAATTCCACCTCTATCAAAAGATGGGCAAAGGAATATATGGACAAGGTGGTTTGTTCGGAATGCAATGGCTCCAGATTACGCAAAGAAAGCTTGTACTTCTAAGTAGGTGGAAAGAACATTGCGGAGTTATCCCAAATGGATATCGCTGAATTGGCAACCTTTTTTGAGAACCTAGACAGCGAGTTGGATGGAAACCAAAGAAAAATTGCCGAAGAAATCATAAAAGAAATCAGGACAAGGCTTCAATTCTTGTTGGATGTTGGCTTGGATTATCTTTCCCTAAATCGAAGTTCTAAATCCCTTTCGGGAGGAGAAGCGCAACGCATACGCCTCGCTACACAGATTGGTTCTCAATTAGTAGGAGTCCTTTACATTCTGGATGAACCAAGCATTGGTTTACATCAACGGGATAATGAACGACTTATCAATTCCCTGTTATCTCTTCGTGACTTGGGCAACTCCGTTATTGTGGTAGAACATGACAAGGACATGATTGAACATGCAGACCATGTAATTGACATCGGACCTAAAGCTGGTAAACATGGTGGGCAAATTATTTCCCAAGGCAAACCGATTGAACTTTCCAACTTCCAAACCTTGACGGCGCAATACTTGTCAGGGGCGTTGGAGATTCCCGTTCCCAAAACACGCAGAAAGGGTACGGGTAAAAAGATTGTGCTTTCCGGTTGTACCGGAAACAACCTAAAAAACGTCACCGTAGAATTTCCTTTAGGAAAACTTATTGGCGTTACGGGTGTTTCAGGAAGTGGTAAATCCACTTTGATAAATGAAACCCTATACCCTATCATGAATGCCCATTATTTCAA
>ERZ1740070.1226-NODE-1226-length-16232-cov-5.355505_pt1 | contig 16232 bp, 15 predicted proteins | sample MGYA00581734_ERZ1740070 | MGnify/ENA primary metagenome ERZ1740070 (study PRJEB43018, sample SAMN04849744) | marine metagenome | isolation source: floating plastic debris | place: Pacific Ocean | collected 2008-09-01 | study: EMG produced TPA metagenomics...
TTGCTTACGGATCTTGTGCTGACGGTTCTGGTTTTGACGGTTCTGGCTCTGTCGGTTCTGGCTCTGTCGGTTCTGGTGTTGACGGTTCTGGTGTTGTCGGTTCTGGCTCAGCAGGGGGGGCTTCTCTTTCTAGAATGCGTCCTGTTTCAGCCGACTGGTCAGCAACCTGAATCGTACAGTCATCAGTCGCAGCATCTGCATTGACCGTGATAATCATCTCTCCTAGAGGATTACGATACTCAACACCCTCAGCTAGCGACTGCATTTCAATCGGCGTATTGTTCATCCACAGGCTATTTTGGGTGCGGCTATAGGCTCGCATTAACAATTCCCCTTCTTTTTCATACACCCGCACAGCCACGCTGCTAGTTTCACACATCATAATTGTGCGCTCATTCGCGTTTGCCTGAGCTGTCGCGGCCCTGTGGCTAAAAGGTAGCGCGCTAAAGGTGACGGCAAGTAGCGCACTAGCTACAGGGAAAATTATGGATTGTTTCACAGTGAATACAGACCTTCCTAACAGTGGAAAACCGACGCCTTTGAAGTTTGCCATAGTGTTTCCTCATCAATCTCTCAACACCTAACTTTTACTGTGTGATTCAAATCACACTAGAGGGCGATGTGCCACTTTGCCCGCAGGCAGAGTTACCTTTGAAAAGTCACCTCATTGAAGAACTCACTGAATAGCGCTTAGTCCTAAACGATGTACCTTGGCTAGCATCGGGCTGGCTGACGTCACGATTGGTTCGTATGCTGAGAAGAAAGCAGTCGGCGCTAACGCACAGCTAGCCCAGGGTAGCTTAAGGCATTCAGCGACTAAAAGCGCGGCATAAACAATTTCGTGTGCGACCAATAAATCAGCGTTTTTTACCACTGCCATTAAGTCATCATAGGTATCTTTCACATTGCCTAAAACAATCTCTTTGAGAATTGTTTCCGCTCCCTTTTTAGGATCTAGCATACGTTCAACCGTTTTAGGATCTTCTGGCAGACCAGGTCGAATCGCATGGAATCTGAGGCCTAATGACTCAACCGTTTTTCGATAGTTTTCGGTAGTCGCTAGTACGATGTCATGTCCGCGATCGCGCAGCTCCAAACTCAAGGCAATCATAGTATGCAAGTCGCCCAGAGAGCCCCATGTAGCTAACACAATTCGGCTCATTATTTTACGGTTGATTTTTCTAGTAACTGCTTGTCGAGCTCAAGGTTATGCCCAGTAGCTGAGAAAGATTCATTTCCACTTAGTTTTCCTGTCTTTGTTTCTACAATCTGAAATCCCTCACTGAGGTAGAGCTGTAAAGCGGCATCATTTCCACTCAGCACAGATGTGTGCACGACGTTGCTGCACCGACTAATGGCTTTTTGTAGCAGCAGTCTGCCAATTCCCCGTCGATAATGGTCGGGCGACACATACAGCCAGGTCAACTCACTGTCCGTAAACGCAACAAATCCAACGATGGCTTGATCCTCGCAGGCCACCCAAACTTCTCCTTCAAATAATCCCTCACCTTCAGCCGTAGCCTCCAGTGATAAGAAGGCTTCAACACCTACTGAAGGGCGCAGTTCGTCTAGCCTGGCGCGGTCGTGAATAGCGGCGATCGCATCCCAATCTGTTGGGCTATAGTTTCTTAGATACATCATGCGCATTTAGTCTCGTATCGCTTTAACTAACGCTTCTCTCAATTACATTCTGAACATAGCTAAAATAGGCCTGTGATTGCCATGACCAAAGTCATCTGTCTGAGTGACTTTTTATATATAAAGACCTACTTACGCAATCAACCGCCCATCTTCAATATGTAGAGTGCGATCGGCAATATCGAGAATGCGATCATCGTGAGTGACCAGTAGAACAGTACAGTGCTGATGATGGGCGAGCTGTTGAATTAGATTCACAACGGCTCGTCCGGAGTGGCTATCGAGGGAGGCAGTGGGTTCGTCAGCTAGAACGATTTTGGGCTGCGAGACCAGGGCACGGGCGATCGCAACTCGCTGCTTTTGCCCACCCGAAAGCTGATTGGGATGCTTGTGGCTATGCTCTGCTAAGCCGACTATTCCCAGCATTTCACGGGCCTGATGGCGACGGTTTTGCAGGGTTCCCCCATGTAATTTCAAGGCCATGCCCACATTCTCCGCTGCCGTCAAACAATCGAGCAAATTATGAGACTGAAAGATAAACCCAATCTGGCTACGCAGCTTGATCAGCTTACGCTTACGCGCACCATTCAGCTCCTGATCGAGAATCTTTAGACTGCCTGATTGAACAGAGCGTAAAGCGCCCATCAGCGTCAGCAGCGTTGTTTTTCCACTGCCCGATGGCCCTGTGAGTAACACAATTTCACCCGGATGCAGCACTAGGCTGATATCTGTTAGCACCGCGCGCCGTAGCTGACCCTTGCCAAAAGCGTGACTGAGGTTGTTGATTGTTACCGTAGAAGCCATACAAGCCACCCTTAAAAGACATCGGCAGGATCGGCAGACTGGAGACGGCGCATAGCGATCGCACCCGATAAATTGCACATCACCAGCGTCAGCACAAACACCTGAACAGCCACTGCACTCTTCATCACTAGCGGAATCCGCGTCATTACAGTCAAGACCTGATACAGTCCCAAAGACGTGATAAATCCAGGAATAAACCCCAACACAGCTAACAAAACAGCCTCTAGCAATACCACTCGCAGTAGCGCCGCATCGCTGTAGCCCATCGCCTTGAGCGTGGCATATTCTGGCAGATGATCGCTGATATCGGTATACAGCACCTGATAAACAATTACGATGCCAACCACAAATCCCACCATGCTACCAAAGCCAAAGATAATGCCGCCGGGATCTTCATCTGTGAATTTTTTCTCTTTTGCCAGCAGCTCTTCTAGGGTCAATACGTCCACCGTTTCTGGTAAATAGTCTCGAAGTGTTGCCTGTACTGCGGCGACATCACTGCCGGCCTCTAAGGTTAGCAGTCCCAGATTTATCTGTTCTAGAGACTGCGGCCCGAACCACTGAGTGTAGGTCGAATCGCTCATGACCACTGTGCCTTTTTCGATGACGGTGCTTCCCAAGCTAAATAAGCCCACCACCGTGACTTTGCGGCGACCCATCAGGGTTTGCACGTCATCGGAGGATGATAGCAATGACGGAATTTCTCCTAGGGAAGGTTGAGAGAGTCGATCAAACAGAACAGTATTAGCCGCGCTGAGGCGATCGCTTTGCTGCGCCACTTCCGGAATTTTTAAAATAGGCTGCGTTAGATTAAATGCAACAACCCGTACCTGATTGCCAAAAATATCGCCTGCGCTCTCTTCTTCTGGCGACCATTCAGGTGAGTCCTCTAAAGTACTATCTGAGGGCTGTTCAAGCTGATCGGGATCTGTCCAGTTTAGGGTATTGACATACATGGGGGCCGCAACCTGTACGCCATCGACTGAATCTGCCTGTAGCAGATACGCCCGAGGAATGGGAAGCGGAATGCGCAACGTAGGGCTAAACGCAGACATCAAAAAGAGGTCTCCTTTTAGGTTTTCGTGCAGGGTGGTAGCACCATCGGTTAGCAGCGTTTGTAGGCCCATCATTGTAAACATCAGAATGTTGGCGAAGCTTACCCCCGTAATCGCCACCGCTAGCCTGATCTTTTGATGCGAGAGCTGTGCCCAAGCCAAGGGTTTTTCAACCGGCCATCGGGGCAGCAAAGATTTCCACATAAAATTTCCCACGCAAAATTAAGGGGCTAGTCATTAGGGTTTCAACAGTTGTGACGGTGTCTCGATATCAATCGCGACTCGTACCTGCATCCCAGTCAATGCAGAAACCCGTTTGCTGGCTTCAGCTGCCAATCGAACTTTTACAGTAACAACGCGAGCATTCACATCCTGGGTGGGGTCGGCCTCTTCTTCTCCAAAGCTTGCCTGCCCAATTTGCAGCCCAATTTGCTCGACTGTTCCACTCAGATCTGTTTCCACGCCGCCGTATTCACTAGTGACCTTGACCGACTGACCCAAACTCACTTTGCGAATGTCTGTTTCGTATACTTCTGCTATCACCATCATTTGGTCGGTTTGGGCAAGTTCTACAATGCCTTGCTGAGTGTTTACCTGTTCGCCAATCTGAGTGTTGATTTTGAGAATTTGGCCCGCGACGGGCGATCGCACCAGTACGTCGTCCAAGTCAGCCTGACTTTGTGAGACCTGTATTTGAGCCTGCTCTAGCTGGGCAGCCGCAATTTCAACAGCTTCGGGCAGTACCTGAGACAGTTCAATCAATCGGGCTTTTTCTTCGGCAATCTGAGCGCTGAGGGTTCTTTCAGTTTCCTCTTTTGCCAATTGCTCTACAGCCAAATCTGCCTGGGCCGTTTCATAGTCTCGTAAGGCAACGTCAAGCTCTATGCGTTCGAGCGCCCCAGCCGCCGCAAGCGTTTCATAACGCTGGTACTTCGTCTGCGACTCTTGTAGCACCGCTTGAGCGCTTGCGATGGTCGCCTGTTGCTGACGGCTTTGGGCAGATAGCTGGGCTTCAAGGCGATTAATGGTCTGCCGCTGCGCCTCAAGCGAAGCGGGTTTGGCACTACCCTTTTGTTGTTGGGCCAGCTCTGCCTGCCGCTGCCGGACCAAAGCATAGGCAGAACTCAAATCGGCCTGCTGCCGCTCAGCGCCCTGCAATACTGCAATCACCTCCTGAGCGTCTACCCAGTCCCCCTCACTCACCCGAATTTCATTTACCCGACTATCTGCCGCATTTGGCACCGATAGCCGAATCACCTCGCCCTCTGGTTCGATACGCCCCAAAGCAACCACTGAGCTAATTTTCACCACGGCAGGTGCGGGCGCTTCCTCCTGGTTGCGTAAGTTAAGCAGTGAGACACTACCCACAGTCACCAAAAAGGCAAGGGCAAACAAGGTACCCCATCTGAAAGTATTGCTTCTCAACACAGTTTTCTTCAACACATTCTTTTCCAGCATTAATCAAAGCTCTGCACTTAGTTCAGGGCAATGTGTCCACATCTACAGTCAGGATCTCTAGCTGCGCTTCTAGCTCCGGTGACATTTCCGGCTGATAGCGCCCACCCAAATGTTCTGCAAAAAACCGTTCCAAAGCCGCTGTCATAGCAAGCGCATTAATCTCTTTCCGAAAGCCGTGCCCTTCGTCTAGCGCTACTAGATATTCAACAGGACGGCCCAAGTCTCTTAGTGCCTTCACAATTTGGTCCGATTCTTGTTGGAGCACACGCGGATCGTTTGCGCCTTGAACCACTAACAAAGGGGCTTGGATACTATCTGCGAAGAATAAAGGAGACTGAGACTCAAGGCGATCGCGATCGCTCGGATCATTTGGATCGCCCACCCGCAAACTCATCGAATCTTGAATCGGCATCCAGTACGGTGGAATATTCTCCATCAGCGTAATCAGGCTAGACGGACCCACCACAGAAGCCCCGGCTGCATAACGCTCCGGCGTAAAGGCCAGCCCAGCCAGGGTCGCATAGCCCCCGTAGGAGAATCCCATAATGCCTACCCGCTCAGGGTCGGCAATCCCCTCCTCAATCAAATACTGCGCCCCATCGGTGACATCGTGCTGCATCACGCCCGTGCCCCACTGTTGATTGCCTGCATTGAGAAAGGCTTTGCCATATCCCGCAGACCCTCGAAAATTTGGCTGTAGGACCGCATAGCCGCGATTGGCATAAAACTGAGCTACCGGACTATAGCCCCAGTTGTCTCTTCCCCAGGGGCCGCCGTGAGGAAAAACAATCACCGGCAGATTCTCCGGCGCGACGCCTTGGGGCAGCGTCAGGTACGCAGGTATATCTACGCCGTCGCGGGCTTGATAGCGAATGGGCTGGGTTGTTGCTAAGTTCTGGCTTGGCAGTTCTGGCACTGCATCGTAGAGCTTTTCTAGCGTTCGAGCATCGCGATCAAACAAGTACATCGACCCTGGATTAATGTCACTGTAAGCGCCGACTAGGGCCAACTTATCATCGTAAGTCACAGATTCTATTGACAGCTCATCATCGGGAAGCTGTGCTTGGAGAAAGGCCAAATCAGCAGACCACTCGGCAGACTGTGGATAAACGCGGACGCGATCGCCCACATAAGAAGTGGCCACTAATTCATCAGTCGCCGGTGAGAACAAAGCACCGCCAAAATCTACCTGCCCCTCAGGATCGCTCTCTACTAATTCTGTTTCTCCTGTGGTGGCATCTAGCAGCTCAAGCTGCGCGAGATCGACATTGCGGTTTGTTTTTAAATAAATCTGTTGGCCATTGGCATGGAAACGGCTGATTTCACAGGTTTCTTCAAGGCTGCACGTATAGATAGGCGTCAGCGCTCCGTTCTCTTCTACTTTCAAAATCTCCTGGCCATTTTCTGATGATTGGCGATAGGCTAGACGGACGTTTCCTTCCAAATCAACAGCCCAACCGGCAATCGTGCCGTCGTTCTGGATTAGAAGCGTGCGATCGCCCGTCTGTAAATCCAGCCGATACACGTCATGAACTTGCGCCTCTCGATCATTCAGCCCAATCACAATTTGGTTAGGTGTTTCTTTCGGTACAGCATATATTTGCGCCGTAATATTTTCCATAGGGGTGAAATCACGCGCCCCGACACCGGCCTCACCTATCACTTCCGGCTCAACGGCATACAGCCGAAAATTCTCATTGCCGTCAGCGTCCTGTGCATACAGGATATAGCGACCATCGGCACTCCAAAAATAAATCATGATGGGGCTATTGGCATCTTCTGTAACAGGCCGAGCGGCTTCCATCGGCTCATCAATCCCTTTCACCCAAATATTAACAACGCCATCTAGCGGTTTTTGAAAAGCAATAAACTGGCCATTAGGAGAAAGTTGAGCCCCCGAAATTTCAGGATCTGAAAAAAACAGTTCTCGATCAATCAGCGGGGGCAAGCTAGAATACTCCGGCGGATTTTCTGCGATCGCCGCCATCGGAGATAACAAAGGCAGTGAGCTTTGGATAGGGGCTAAGGCGCTAATACTGGCACTCACAAACATCAGGCTGATTCCTAGATAAAGTCGTTTCATACTCAACAATCCACTCAAAAAGCTGGTTATAGTATGAAATTTAGCGAGACTAAAAGACTTTTCCATCCCTGAAAGTCATGAATGATAATGACCTTTGTCATAAGACTTAAGCCTCAGCGGTGGTCAAACATCAGTTTTAAGACATTTCATGCGTAAATTAGAAACTTTTTCACCTGCTGGTTGAAGTCTTTTGCTTCTTCGTAAGCGCCATGTCCTAACGCTTCATATAAAACGAGATGGCTGTGTTTTATGCGAGCTACTATCTCTTGCGAGGTGCCTTTGCCTACAACGCGATCGCGCGTTCCGTTTCCAGTGTGTCAATCACCAATGACTGGTAATCGTCTGCTTTGGCCATCTGTATCCAGCTATTCACAACGTGCTGAATCGTTTTATTTTGCTTTGCTAGCGAGACAGCAATTATCAGCTTCTTCACGCTGTCAGGAAAATCAATCGCCAAATGCTGCGCAATCATTCCTCCTTGCGAAACGCCCATAACATAGGGTTGTTCAATACCTAGCTGTTCCAAAGCAACGTTTTGATCCTTGGCCATCTCCCTAGTGCTGCAATTTTTAGCAAGCGTTCTTTTTCTGCTAAAAACGTACACTCTAAAGCTTTTAGCAAGCTGTTTATAATAAAACAAAATCGGTATAGCCTGCCCCTTAACCGTCTTGAAGCCATCACTTAATCCAGGCAAAATTACTAAAGGCTGCTCTCCTCTACCAAATTCAACGTAGTCCATACTCGCATGCTCAAGCGATATGCTGTTTCCTTCAAGTCCAAAGAACATAAATACGTCATATAGTTCACCATTTTCTGAACGTAACCAAACTACTGATGCGATCGCCATGACAAAAGTCATTGAATTTAAAGGAGAGCACAAACAACATAAAAGACGTTTGATTCACTTAGCTTAGTGACGTTTGATTCGTCTAGCTCAGTGCAGTCAAAACCTAACCGTCAAAATTCACAAAGTAAGAGAACTCTAATGAACGCAATAGCCCACCCAAACATTGCCCTTATTCAGCAGCTAAACCCAGCCAATCTTGCGGCATCCGCTCACCTGTTTACAGACAGGTTTGTCTGGCACTTTTTCAACCGCAAGTTAGTAGAAGTCCAAGGTGACTACGAGGGCGTAGAAGGCCTAAAAATGTTTTTTGAGAGACTGCAGCTTCAGACTGAAAATACCTTTTTGGTAGAACCTGTTAGCCTGACGCCAGTGGGCGACGAGCTAGTCATCACCCACGTGGTAGATCGAATGATACTCAATGGTAAGTCTATAGAATTAGACGCTATTGTTATTTGGCGAATTGTCAACGGATTGATTGATGAAGGATGGGACATTCCCTCTCTTTATGTAGATCGCACAGCAGACATGTTAAAGCCATTTCCAGTGCCAAAACGCTTTAACATATCTGCTTGATCGGTCCTCGTTCGCCAATGACTATTGCCATCAATATTAGTGCTGCTTTCAAGATTCTACGAGACAGCACCAGGAAAATATCGGCTCTCCGGGATTGATTATGCAGCGCTGAGAGGAAAATGCCAACAAACAAGACATCTTAGCCGAAAGCGTTCAAAGTTCTTAAATCCGTAGCCAAATGCTCCTAAGCCGGTGGTTGCTCAGGCTCTTCAATGATTTCTGTGCCGGGTTGTGGCTGTGTGGGATGCAGTGCTTGGTTAAACTGATCGCGGAATCCTTCGGGATTGTACTCCCAGTGCCAGGGCTCGTTTTGGTAGGGAAACCAGCCGTGTTCTGCACCATGCAAGAACATCCATTTGTGAATAGGTGACTCTCGCATATCTACAACATTTTGCATGGGTCTAGTTGAGGTCTCTGCGAATCGAAGATTTTGTCGACGGCCACCTGGATCGGTGTATGCAAAACTCATGCGTAGATCGACGGCAAGCCCTAGGCTATGGCTGGAAAAAGAAGCCACTGCGGCTGGGTTATCTGCCGCCGCTGCCCGACGGCGGGCCACAGCCGGATTGCGATAAGACGACAGAACAATCAGCGGGATACCATCAGCTAGGGCTGCAGTACGCATCGTTAAAAACGCCGCTTGAGCATTGCGATACAGTCGATGTCTTGCTCGCTGATTGGGTGGGGTGCTACCGTCTGCAGGGGTGGGAAAGGCAGGAATAGCGACTAAATTGTCACGGATATGCTGCTCAACCTCACGGGTGTGCTGGGCACGGGTGACAACAGCAACACCGCCTGAGTTCGCTCGGCGCTCCGGTCGAATGGCTGACAACCGCCTAGACAGTTGATTGGCTCTCGCTTCGTTAGCGCCATGTACTCCACCAGGATAGTCTTGTCTTTGCCAATCGAAGTTGCGAAAGCGATCGCGCTGTGCTGCTGGCAAAAGATCGATACTAGACGTATTAGCCGACAAAATAAATGTGCGGACGACCAGCGCTGCGGTTTGCGTTATGAAAGCTAGCTGTTCGGTATGGGTCATCCCAACTGAGCGTCGCTCAGCATCGTCAAGCACCGCCACTAAGGAGGCGATCGCCTGCTCTCCTTCAAGCACTCGTCGCAGTGCTGATTCGAGCGTCGGTGCATTGTCACTTACCAAAGCTAGCGCTGCTGTCATCACCGATGCGCGAAAGGCTTCCCCGGTCATTGGCGGCATCTCGCCTTCACCCCAGCGTCTCATCTGTATTCGGGGAGCTGCCGCTTGCTGCTGAATAACATGGCTCAGCTCATGCGCAATCAAATGACGCCCGGCATATGTTTGGGGCGCATATTGGCCAGTATCAAAAACCAGATCCTGTCCTAATGTATAGGCTTGGGCATTGAGTGAGCGTGCGGCTGCCACGGCATGCTCGTCAGTATGCACCCGTACATGGCTAAAGTCATGGTTAAATCGCGACGCCATAAACTCGCGTGTTTCCAGATCTAAGGCTTGGCCAGGGGTCGTGGCCACACTTTGAACAATGGGTGAAACCTCTTGAACAATGGGTGAAACCGCATTGCCGCGATCGCTAAATCCTGCAGAAGCTTTCAGCTGTATGTGCAATTGACTGCCCTGAAGCGGCTGGGCAGTTTTACCTCCGCTCGTGTCCTTACTGGAGCTGTTCTCACTGGATCCACAGCTCGGGCAACCGCCACCGCACGAACAGCTACTTTGAAGTGATGCCTGAGGCGATCGCATCACTTGGTCCGCCGCTCGATCTGCCGCCTGCTCATGTATATCATCATGGGCCGCATGAATCTTTAATGCTGGCTGTATCTGATGGGGTCTGTCAAAAGAAGCTGAAAATGTTGGCATAATCAACAGTCCTATTTTTGACGACTATAACGTCTCTTCCAATGCTTATTGTAGAGTCTAAATCTTGTTAAGGAAACGATAAACGTTTTAATACATTGAATATTCAGGATCTGGATTGAACAACTGCTAAATGATGACTTTTCTTAACTAATGTTACTGAAGAAGCGCGACTCCTCTCTAACACGACTATCCTTCTATCAGGTTCGAAAACGAACTTAGTGCTTTTACCTGTACGCGCTTAGCTGTCTATGCGCTTGCTATATCTTTTATTCATTTTTCCTAAGAGAAAGATTGCAAACACTGAGTTGCTAGAATGACACCTAATTATCTAACAGCTTCAACAAAGTACGTTCAGAAGTGCATCCAGCTAGCAAGCGTCATCTTAACAAGAGACGCAACATTTATTCCAAATCCCCTTTGCATGTTTTTCGCAGAGGGAGAGTCTTTCATGTTTCAGTTTATGCGGGCTGTTTTCCTCAAAACAAACCGTCAGCTTAGAGCCGCTTAATACGGCGTATTTTGCATCGCCGCTAGTAGCCTTCCTTTAACTTGACGCTAGCTGATTTTTGTCATCAAACGTTTCGACTCAGTGGTGAAGCTGAGCGAAAATATGGCCGGGAAAATCACCCCTCTAAACCCTGACTCAAACACAGAGGATTTCAACTATGCCAGTACAGCCAACCTATCCTGGGGTCTACGTTGAGGAAATTCCCAGTGGCGTCCGGACGATCACAGGGGTTGCCACCTCAATTACAGCCTTTGTAGGTCGAGCGCTGCGAGGACCGACCGACGAAGATGGCCCAGTGACCATTAACAGCTACTCAGAGTTTGTGCGAGTTTTTGGAGGGCTGTGGGTCAACAGCAGCATGGGATATGCCGTCAGTGACTTTTACCGCCACGGCGGGGGGCAAGCGATTATTGTGCGGCTTTTTCATCCGGCTGTAGAAACACCGGGAGATGACATGGCCGAGCCGCCTGTGGAACCCGTTTTTGCCCCATCGAAAGCCGTTTTAGATGTGAATGGGTTGGCGCTTGAAGCCGCCGATCCAGGCGCCTGGGGAAATGCGCTGCGAGCCCGGATTAATCACGATGTATTAGCGGAAACGGCGGAAAGATTTGGGCTTGCTGCAAGCGATTTGTTTAACCTTATTGTGCGTGATACTAAGACAGGTGTCACTGAAGAGTTTTTAAATCTTTCAGTTGTTGAAGGCCCTCGCCGAGTCGATAGAGTGCTGGCTAACCGGTCTCAGCTGGTGAGAACGACCGGTACTTTACCAGTTGCTAGACCCAGCTTTCATCCTGAACCGCTGCCAGGAGAGGATGTGTGGGCTGACAATGCTATTGCCACCAACAGCGCTGTGGCAGGGGCAGATGAGGTCTCAGATGGCGACCCCCTAGCTGACGCCGACTTTACCGCAGATTCCAAGGTTGCGGTAAAGCAAGGAATTTATGCTTTAGAAAAAGCCGATCTCTTCAACTTACTGTGCATTCCACCTTACCTACCAACAAACGACACCAGCACAGAAGTCTTCACCTCTGCAGCTACTTACTGTGAGCAGCGACGAGCGATGTTGTTAATTGATTCGCCGAGCGATTGGGTCAGTAAGGCGGCGGCTAAGGATGGCATGAATGCAGGCATCGGGACAACGAGCAAAAATGCAGCTATTTTCTTCCCTCGATTAAAGCAGTCGAATCCGCTCAAAGACGGTCAGATAGAAGAGTTTGTCCCTTGTGGTGCGATCGCCGGTATTTTCTCTCGTACCGATGCACAGCGAGGCGTTTGGAAGGCACCCGCAGGGCTAGAGGCTACGTTTAGTGGCGTACCGGCATTGAGCGTTAGCCTCACCGACGCAGAAAATGGCGAACTCAATCCACTGGGACTGAATTGCCTGCGCTCATTCCCCGGTGTTGGCCGGGTGGTGTGGGGCTCTCGTACGCTTCAGGGGGCCGATAAGCTGGCTTCCGAGCATAAATATATTCCCGTTCGCCGTCTGCTTTTATTTTTACAAGAGAGTTTGTACCGGGGAACGCAGTGGGTCGTGTTTGAACCCAACGACGAACCTTTGTGGGCTCAGATTCGGTTAAATATTGGGGCCTTTATGAACAATCTTTTTCGCCAAGGAGCCTTTCAGGGTAAGACCCCTCGGGAAGCTTACTTTGTGAAATGCGATAAAGAGGTCAATCCACAAAACGACATTGACCGGGGGATTGTCAATATTGTTGTAGGGTTTGCGCCGCTGAAGCCCGCTGAGTTTGTCATTCTTAAATTCCAGCAAATTGCTGGTGAGATTTCTACATAGCACCGCCTAAATCGATATATAAAAGAGAATTTTAAGGAGATTTCTTAAATGGCTCAATTTAGCGTAAATGCGCAGCGGTTTGATCCGTATAAAAATTTTAAGTTTCGGGTGAAATGGGACGGTCGCTATGTAGCAGGCATTAGTAAAGTAGGCTCGCTAAAGCGAACGACTGAGGTGGTTGAACACAGAGAGGGGGGAGACCCTAGTCAGTCGCGATTTTCGCCTGGCCGCTCAAAATATGAGGCCGTGATGCTAGAGCGGGGGGTTACCCACGATACTGACTTTGAACAATGGGCCAATAAGGTTTGGAACTATGGGTCGGGGCTCGGTGCAGAAGTCTCTCTTAAAGACTTTCGCAAGGACATCATTATTGAAGTGATGAATGAGGCCGGGCAGGTGGCGATCGCCTACAAGCTCTATCGCTGCTGGGTGTCAGAATTTACGGCTTTGCCAGACTTAGATGCCAATGCCAATGCGATCGCTATTCAAAGCATTCAGCTTCAAAACGAAGGCTGGGAGCGTGACTACGATGTCACCGAACCCGGCGAGCCCAGCTTTGTCGAACCGGAGCAGTAGGCGATGACAGCGCTTAAAGCTCGGCCCTACGGCACCCAAGCTGAAGATCTCACCATAGATTTTAATCAACCGCTGAGACCTCATCTAGAGACACAGCTATTGAGTTGCTGTCTGCAAGGTGCTGACGGTAACGCCCTAGCGCCAGACTTCTTTTGGAAAATGGGGGTGAGTCAGCGGATTGCCAAATTGCTGAACATTGTTGCACTCTCAGAAGGCGCTTGCTTCGATTTTACGTTGAGCTGTCCTGAAGAAACCTGTCGAGAGACTATGTCTATCGAAATTGACTTCGACAGTCTCTACCAGCTTCAGCAATCAGCCTATGAGGAAACAGCTGTTGTTTTAGAGAAACACGCACTTTGCGTGCGTCGCCCCACCGGACAAGACCAACTTAACTGGCTCACCCAGCCAGCCTCAGAAAAGGGATTACAGGCAATGATTCAAGCCCTTTTAGTCCGTCCTGATGTCAGTTTTGATGTGAGCTCTGATATTAACTTTGCTCAAGTCTCCCAGCCGGAGCCAACTGATGAACAGCTATTGCTAGCACTGCCTGCACTTAACCAAGCACTCGATCGGCTCGATCCGCTGGTGAACTTTACCCTATCTGTCACCTGTCCGCACTGCGATCGCACCACCCAGTCTGACTTAGACCTAGGGGCCTGGGCGTTGGAAAAATTGCGGCGATCGCAGCAGCAGCTAATCTCTATGGTGCATCGCTTAGCCTCTTACTACCACTGGTCAGAATCCGAGATCTTCGCCATTCCTAGCTGGCGCAGATCCCACTACCTAGCCCTCATAGAACGAGAGGTCATCGGCTAATGAGTAACTATCTCTCTCGACTAAGGCAGCAAACCGGCCTAGTAACACCCGTAGTGACAGCTCAAACGGTATCAGAGGCCTCGACTCGGAAAACCGAAAACGCGCTAGAAATCGCACCAGACACATCGAATACTGAAGCCCTCAACACTCAGCTAGAGGCATTCAATACAGCCCCTCGTCTCGATAGGAAAAATTCATCTATTCCTGTACCGCCTGCCTCCACCCCGCTCAGCTCAACAACCCAGGAGACTCCTCAACCGCCATCCCAAATTATTTCTACATCTTTCCCAGAACACTCAAGGGATCACTCCAATGCCTGGACAGCATTCACAGCGATCTCCCAGCCTGGTGCACAGACTACTGACGAAATGCTTCTCAGCCAACCGATTGCGCCAGATGAGCTGTCAGAAAAGACACCTCACCAAGAGAATCAATCCTCGAACCCGATATACGCACCACAAAGAGACGTACCACAAAGAGACACACCACAAAGAGACATACCACAAAGAGACTTCTCAGAGAACGCTCAACCTGGTGACGAGCAATGGACTTCAGAAAATCAGCAGGTAGCTCTATCGAATAGCAATCGATTGAGCACAGAAACAAAAAATAAACAATCAGACCAGACTGCATCCTTTGCGTCTAACATTTCTACTGAGTCAACCCAGTCAGCCTACTTACAAGCACTTGAGACCGTGCGAGGTTGGGTCGCTCAGCCCACTCAGTCCAGCTCAACGGCCAGTCTAACAGCCAGTCTAATAGCTAGTCCAATAGCCACAGAGATAGCCACAGAGATATTGGCAGAGCCAGTGTCACTATCAGAAAACACAATAGATAATCAGGCGGGAACATCTGGCTTACCTGCTAGGCCTACTCCTCACCTGCGAAATCTTTCTCAAGACCACTTTCCCAGCCGCCCTCAGCCACAAGCTGACAACACCGTGATCTCGATTGGGTCGATTCAGGTCACCGTTGAAGCGCCCCCTGAGCAGATACAAAAGCAAAAAGCCCAGCTGACGCCTCAGAAGACATCGATAGCAGCGCCTGCCCGGCTCAGCCGGCATTACCTTCGCCTGTAGAACTTGTTATGGCCCTTGCAGATACCGGAAAAGCCATCGGCGCAGTCACTCAGCTACTGCGTGAACACCTGCTCTCGCCCACTGCCGTCTCCGAAGCAGATATCACAGTCGGTAGACCCGAAGATGCGGCCACCTCTTCTCAAAACCGCAAGGTAAATCTGTTCCTTTTCGAGACAATGTTGGATTCTAGTTTGCGAAATCAGCCCTTAGACCCTGGCCAGACAATACACAATTGGCTAGAGCTAAAGTATTTGGTCACCGCTTTTGACACCGACGGAAACAGCGACAGCATTGTGGCTCATGGGCTGCTGGGGGAAGGGATGCGGGCTTTACAAGAATTGGCTTTTTTGCCCCTGATTGGCTCTGCTAGCCCACTCAACACCCGTGCTGCGCTGCAAGATAATCCTGAGGCCTTAAAAATCACCTTAGAGCAAACGTCATCGGATTTGCTATCTAGGATTATGCAGGGAACAGACGAGAAGTATCGCTGTTCTTTTGTCATTTCTCTTGGGCCAGTCATGATTATGCCTCGTCAGCCCGGTAGCTATTCTCTCTTAGTCGGAATCGACTATACAGCTGTGCAGCCTGAAAACCGCGTTATTGGCGATGCGGGCATTCAAATTCCGGTCTTACCCTCTATGGGGCCATCGCTTAGCTCAATTTCTCCTAGCCGGATTGAACCTCTCGCCGATCCAGCACTACCCGCCGCAGTCAATCCGGCTGTCAATATAACCGGTCAGAATTTGGGACTGAGCGATTTGGCAGTACGGCTAGGCGATATAGAATTGCCGATTCTTGCTCAAACACCAGGAGAGATTCAGGCAGAAATGAGTACAGAAATTAGCAACGGTGAAGTGATATCAGCAGGGAGCTACGGGCTGTGCGTTGTTCAAACTCTGCCTAGTGGCGGACTACGCAACAGTAATTTACAGGTGCTCGATCTGTTACCTCTGCTGACGAGTGCCCAATATAGCCCGGAGCCTGACCACGATGTCCAAGGCACGCTAACCCTCACGGGCCGACTGCTAGGCACCGCCGCAGACGATATTTTTGTGGCCATTTACCGAGCGGGAAGAACAGTGCAAATTTTTGACGAGGTGTAACTACTCAGGCTTAAATCTTTAAGTTGATTCTAAACACTCCAGAAGCAT
>ERZ1740070.1227-NODE-1227-length-16223-cov-5.279008_pt1 | contig 16223 bp, 9 predicted proteins | sample MGYA00581734_ERZ1740070 | MGnify/ENA primary metagenome ERZ1740070 (study PRJEB43018, sample SAMN04849744) | marine metagenome | isolation source: floating plastic debris | place: Pacific Ocean | collected 2008-09-01 | study: EMG produced TPA metagenomics...
CAGGAACCTTTGACAGTCGGATTAAACTTTGGAAACTTGAAACAGGGGAAGAAATTTCGACTCTGCAGGGTCATAGGGATACCATATACGCTCTCTATATGTTGCCGGATAGCAAGCAACTATTTTCTGCCTCAGAAGACGGCACTATCAAACTCTGGGACCTAGAAACAGGGGAGGAAATCTCTACTTCATACGATTATGGAAGTTCGATGTCTGCTGCAATAACTCCAGATGGCAAACAGGCAATTGTCGGCTTATCAGATGGAAGGCTTCAAATCTTGAAGCTGGGAAAAGAATTAAACCAGGCTAGTTCTAAACAGAAAAGAACTAATTCAATGATTACTAGCATTTCTATATTAGATGAAAAACATGCTGTTGCCACAAGTTTCAGAACCACCTCAAATGCAAAGCAAACAATTTACGGTGAAGAAGAAGGTATCATAACGCTCTGGGACACGGAGACGTTGAGAGAGACTAGAGCTATTAAAAATCACGGTTTCTTATTCTCAAGTGATGTTCTTTCACGAAATAAAACAGTGGCTACAGGCGAGAGTGGAGCGATAAAGGTATGGGACTTAAATAAGCAAAAACAAATTTTTAGCTTAAAGGGCCATAGAGGAATTGTCTTAGCAGTTATGTTTTTGTCCGATGGTAGACACCTTATCTCTGGAGGCACAGATAATATCAGGGTCTGGGATCTAGTTTCAAGGAGAGAAGTTTTTATTCTTAATCATGGCTACGGTTCAGTAAATGCTTTAGCAGCAACTCCAGATAGTAAGCAGATTATTGCTGGAAGTTCTGATGGCCAGCTTACAATTTGGAATCTGGAAACTCGCGAGATACGACGTATTTTCAAGGCACACACTGATGCCGTTACCTGTGTTCTAGCAACATCTAACGGACAAACTCTCATTTCTGGTTCATGCGACCATACCATCAAGATCTGGGACTTGGACTCTAACGAAAAAAATTCACTCTGAATAATCACCGAGATGCTGTACAGTCTATTGCTTTAACTCTGAATGAAGAACAGTTGATTTCTGCTTCTCAAGATAATACTGTAAAAATTTGGGACATTAGCACAGGCGAGCTTATCGCCACGTTCGTAGGAGAACAAGATTTCTTTGCGTGTGCTGCTATGACGGATGGACAAACTGTTTTGGTTGGCGGAAGTTCAGGAACAATGCACTTTCTCCGATTGGAGGGTTTAGATAAGCTTAAAAAACGATCAAGATATATTGGTCTATGAATGGATCTCATAGTTTCTTATCTGAAGACATTGAATATGTCTTGAATCTACCATACCACTTGTGTTCATCATCAGAGATGGCATATGAGCTGTGTACGTTACTCACTGAATTTGATTTCATCGAATACAAAGTTTCTGTTTTAGAGCCACAGCTCCTAATAGAAGATTATGACCTCATCGCCGATTCAACAGTTCAAAATTACTTACAAAATAATCTAGCTCTCAAGGATGCACTAACTCTAATCAAAGAAGCTTTAACGTTATCTGCACACATATTGAGAGTTGACGTTAAACAGTTAGCAGGACAGTTGTTAGGTCGCTTATCACAATTTGATTCACCAGTAATTAATCAACTACTCCAATCGGCCAAATCACAGTCCAAAGGTTCTAATCTTTACCCCATATCTTCTACACTAAAGTCACCTAAAAGCAGATTGTTCAAAACATTGACTGGACACACTGCTCCTATCAATGCGATCGATATTACCCCCGACGGTCAACGAATCATTTCTGCCTCAGAAGACAACACGCTCAAAGTCTGGGATTTCTTTAGTGGGCTAGAGATATTGACTTTAAGTGGAGAGATGGTTTTGGTACAAGATGTAAAATTTGTCTCAGACGGTCGTTATGCAGTCTCTGCAGCTGGCAATATTGAAAATAGAAATAGTAATCTTATAGTGTGGGACTTACTTCAAGGAGTCAAAGAACGAAAGCTTATTGGAGATACTACCGAAGTAACTTCAATTGCAATAACACCAGACGAATCTAGAGTCGTTTCTGTTTCTGCAGATCTTTGGAATGGTATAAACCTCATCAAAGTTTGGGATTTACCTAATGGCAGGGAGCTACAAACCCTTGTTCAAGATTCTGAGCCTTTCAGCACGATTGCAATAACTCCTGACGGGAAAAATGCTGTTGTCGGAACGTTTAACGGTACGCTCAAAGTTCTGGACTTACAGGGTGGGAACATAATTCATGTATGGTCTGCGCATGATTCTGCTGTTAATAGAGTTGCTGTTTCCCCAGATGGAAAGTTTGTTGTTTCTGCTTCTTCAGATAAAACTTTAAAAGTGTGGAATTTACTCACAAGATGCAAAATTTCTACTTTGGTTGGTCACACTGACAGAGTTAATGCATTAGATATTATGCACGACGGAGATTTGATAGTCTCTGCAGCAGGCAATACTATTAAGGTATGGGACTTGCGTTGTGGTTCTGAAGTTCAGTCATTTATGGGTCATCGAGGGATCAACGACATTATCGTCAGTCCTGATGGAAGGTGTGTTATTTCCACAGGTAATGACCAGACCATCAGAATCTGGGAACTTCATAATCAATCCTCAGCGAAGGATAGTAATGGACATACTGACTATATTCATGCCATTGCCATCGATCCAAGCGGGCAGATTGCTATTTCTGCGTCTTCTGATAGAACACTCAAAGTCTGGGATATAAATACTGGTGAAGAGTTATATTCGTTGATAGGGCACACAGCAGCAGTACGCTCAGTCGTATTTACACCAGATGGAAGGTTTATTGTTTCATCATCAGAAGATCGAACAATTAGGGTTTGGGACTGGAATAATAGTAGAATAGTTCGCACACTGACAGGCCATGCAGGTGAAGTCACTTCAATAGCGATCACCCATAACGGAGAGAATGTAGTTTCAACTTCATCAGATCAGACTGTAAGGCAGTGGAACATACTGACTGGTCTGGAGCTAAACGCTATAACGTTGGATGAGATAGCTATAAAAGTAGCCATCTCACCAGATGGAGAGAGAGCTGTTCTAGCGCTACAGAATGGCACTCTAGAAGTTTGGGATTTTGTTACGAAAGAGTCACATACGATTTCTGACCATCTGATCGGACCGCAAGGGGCCTTCGCAATTACACCTGATGGGAAAGTAATAGTTTCAGCCCAAGAAGATTGTTCAGTCGTTATCAGAGGCTTTCCGAATGGAGCCGAAACGCAAGCCTACGTAGATCATTCTAGTTGGGTTGTTGACCTGCTAATTATGCACAACAAAGGTTTGTGTGTTTCAGTCTCAGAAGAAAATGAAAGCACTGTAAGAGTCTGGAATTTCTTCAATGGTTCAAATCTGGCCAGCTTCACCAGCGATAGCGGCTTACGTTGCTGCGCAGCAACTCCGGATGGAAAGAGGATAATAGCAGGTGGGGTATTAGGACAGCTACATTTTTTGGAGCTTATAAATTCTGATGCAGGGATTATTGTCTGAAAATGTAGAATATGTTTTGAACATCCCCCACCATTTGCATGCAGCGAGGATGGGAAATGAGCTGAATGAATTGCTAACGGAGTTTGAGTTCATTGAGCACAAGATTTCGCTAGCAAATCCACAGCTGCTGATCGAAGACTATGATTTAGCGCTGTCACCTGGCAAGCTAGCGCCTGAGGCAAAGCAGCAAGGTTTGCGCAAAATTCAGGGGGCACTGAGGATGTCTGCAAATGTCCTATCTGAAGATCCGAATCAGTTAGCAGGACAGCTATTGGGACGATTGCTATCTGCTACAGAACCTGAAATTCAAAGCTTATTGAATCAGGCTAACGGCTGGAACCGTACTCCTTGGATACGTCCTTTAGCACCAATTCTACAAGCACCGTGTGGAGTGCTCTTGCGCACCCTTGAGGGGCATGCGGAAGGAATTAATGCGATCGCACTCACTTCTGATGGCACTCGGATCATTTCAGCATCGGATGATCACACGCTCAAAGTCTGGGATTTGCAAACCGGTAGCTTACTGCTGACCCTTGCGGGACATACTGGAATTGTTAAAGCTGTAGCTATAGCTCCCGATGGCAGCTATCTGATTTCTGGTGCATGGGACCATACTCTAAGGGTTTGGGATCTTCAGACTGGGCAAGAGACTCAGCAGTTTCAAGAGAAAACAGGAGTGGTTACAGACATTGAGATCGCCCCTAATGGTCGCAGATTTGTTTCAGCAGCAGGTATTGGTACGCAATCCGACTCTAGTGATGCCGATCGGCTCAAGCTCTGGGATCTGGAAGATGGGACAGAAAGCGTCTCACTGCGTGGACATACAGGCCCCGTTGACTCTGTGACGATTACACCGGATGGTCAATATGTGATCTCTGGTGCAGGATCTACTCTTATGCACCCCTCCGATGAAACTATTCGCATCTGGGAATTAGAGACGGGTCAAGAAGTAGGCGTCCTAACCGGACATACAGGTCCCATCAAAGCCTTAGCCGTTTCTCCCGATGGCCAGCATCTTATCTCTGCTGGAGGAGGACGTCATACAGATGGCTTTGGGCAGACCTCCAACAATGTTTTACACATCTGGGATCTCGAGCAAAGAACTCAACTATATACACTCAGAGGCCATCTGGAGCAGTCTATTGATGCTTTTGTCATAACACCCGATAGTCAATTTCTCATCTCCGGGGCTTCAGGCATCAAAGTGTGGAATCTGCAAACCTGGCAAGAAGTGGCATCCCTTCCCGAAGCAGGCGGTCAAGGAGGTGTGGCTATCACTCCTGACTGTCGTTACCTGGTGACGGGATCTAGCAATGGCACACTCAAAATCTTTGATTTCTCGATTCTGATGGAGCAAGCTCAGCCATACCGAAACAGCTCATCCTTTTCCTCACAAGAGTTGCAGAAGAGTGCTCAACCCCAAAATACAGTTGCTGTGATGCCTGATCGACACACTGCGACGCCACACACAGCCAGAATCAATGCGATCTCCATCACTCCTAATGGGCAATTTGCTGTCACAGCCTCAGATGATGGCAATTTGAACATATGGAATCTCTATACCCAAGCACTCTGCCTAACATTGCGAGGGCAGGTTGGTAGTATCGGTGCAATAGTAGCTTTACCATACAATCACCGGATTGTTTTTGCCGCTGAGGACATGACTCTACGAATCTGGGATATTCAAGACGAGCGAGAAATCCTACGGTTGGACAATCCGGTTCGATGGGTTCCCATCCTAACGGTCTCACCAAATGGGCGGTGGTTGGTCTCTGCCAGTACTTCTAGAAAAGTTGCGGGGCTATTGCGAATCTGGGATTTGGAGAGGGGTAAAGAGCACCTCACAATCAATGTCAATCCAGTCTTTCCCATAGATAAGTTCGTGGTGACTCTGGACGGGAAACAAGTGATAGCAGGGCTGATGACTCAAGACAAGTTATATCAGTGGGACTTGGAGACCGGAGCTGAGCTGGCGACCTTTCAAAGTCTCGACCGTTTTGATACGGCTCTAGCGGTCACTCCAGATGGGAAACATTTAATTTCCGCTGCCAGAGAGAACGGCACGTTGACCCTGTGGGATCTGACAACAGGAATGGAAGTAGCTAAACTCGATAATCCGGGAGCCAACCTGTTCATGGGAAAACTGGTCGTTACCCCCAATAGTCGCTATCTACTGATGACAGCAGCGCTATCGGACCAAGAGGCCTTAAGTCATACTCTAAAGGTCTGGGACTTGAAGACAAGACAAATCGTTTGCCAATTCAGAAGCGATTCAGCTGTGACGGCGTGTGCCGTTGCAGCCGATGGAATCAGTGTGGTCGTAGGTGATAGAGATGGAAAGGTGGCGTTCTTGAAATTAGAGGGATTGAAAACTTGATGATTGATGCTCCCCCAAATATGTCTCACCGGCAGTGTAGTTGCCACACCAGAGCTTTCAGATGGATGGTGGTGAATAGGTGGTGAATAGAGGATATTAAGCAGTATCAGGTTATGAATGCTCCTGCTGCCCCCCTTTCCATGTTGGATCGGCTGAAAACGGGTAGCCCGACAGCTACTGATATTGAACTTATAAAGCAACTGCTCATGCCTGGGGCCATCCCGGATGTAGCCCAGTTGGGCAAATATAACTTCAATACTGCTGAAGGCAAGGATTTCATATGGGCGATCGCATTTACCAGGCAGCCAGTGCCGAGGCCATTCGGAATATTATTTGATCAGTGCTCAAGGAGCTGACCGATACCTCTCAAACCGATATTCCTGAGCTGAAACCAACAGATAAAATAGTAGCGACTGTGCGATCTCCATTGGAACCTATCAAACATCGTGGCATCAGCAAAAGCCATGAGCTATAAAAGCAGTAGTTATCCTGCTTTAGCCCTAATAGAGTGTGCTTAAGATGCCTCAGCCAACGGAATTATCAGTCATTCTGGAACGCATTGTAAATAGCGAACATACCGAGGCTGATCTCCAGGCGCTAAGAGATTTGCTTAATCAAGGCGATCGCCTTCTGTCTTTACTACAGGTGGGCAAGTACTCCGTTAATATCCAGCGAGCATTGGGGCAAGTTCATATTGGTGATCGCCTTGAATTGACGGAGGAGAACATTCAGGCGATCGCTCAAGCCATTCGAACGACAGTTAGTAATTCAGCATCGTCTCAGCCAACAGAAGTTGTGTCAGTGGACGAGTTGGTGCAGCAGGTGAGGTCGCGCATTCACAATGACATTCAGCGCTTACACGGGACGATGCCGCTGTGGGGGGTGGATCATTGGGTGCCGCTGGGCGAGTTGTTCGTGGATGTGAATATTCTGGAGGAGGTGAGTAGCAATCGGAGATCGGAGTTGACTGACCTATGGCAAGCTTTCAGCCAGAATCCCAGCTATCGTGGTCTGGATCGCATGGGCTTGGGCAAGGCAAGTCAGCGAGTGTCGGGACTGGAGGTGCTGGATAGGAATACCAACCTGATGGTGGTGGGCAAGCCGGGCTCTGGGAAGACGACCTATTTGCAGCGGGTGGTGACGGAGTGCAATGCGGGGAATCTACAGGCGCAGCGGATTCCGGTGTTGATTCGGCTGCGGGAGTTTGTGGAGGATGGTCGCGAAGTTGGTTATTCGGTGGAGCGGTATTTGGAAAAATGCTGGCGGTTATCGGATCAGGCGGTGCGGTTGGTGCTGGGTGAAGGCCGATCGCTGGTGCTGCTGGATGGGTTGGATGAGGTGACGGGGGCAGATGGGCAGGTGATCGCCAAGCAAATCAAGCGGTTTGCACGGGCCTATCCACAGGTGCAGTTGATTGTGACGTGCCGGACGCAGAGCCAGGAGTCCCGGTTTGAGCGGTTTGATTATGTGGAAGTGGCAGATTTTAATGAGCCGCAGGTAAGGGCATTTGCTGAGCATTGGTATCAGACGGTTTGTGAGGATATCACCGTAGGGCAGGCCAAGGCAACTGCGTTTCTGGAGCAGCTTTTTCAAGAAGAGAACAAGCCGATTCGCGAATTAGCGATTACGCCGATCTTGCTGAGTTTGACCTGTGCCGTCTTCCAACAAAAGCAAACATTTTACTCGAAGCGCTCTAAGCTCTATGAGGAAGGGTTGGAGCTATTGTTGGAGCAATGGGACAAGTCGCGGGAGATTGAGCGGGATGAGATTTATCGAGACTTGTCGGTGGAGCAGAAGCTCGAGCTATTGAGCTATCTGGCGGTGAAGAAGTTTGAGCAAGAGCAATATGTGTTGTTTGAGCAGGCAGAGATTGAGGAGTATATTGCGGAGTTTTTGGGGATTGGGTTGCGGGAGAGCCGAAGGATATTAAGGGCGATCGAGGCTCAGCATGGGTTGTTGATTAAGCGCTCACAAAGAATATATTCTTTTTCCCACTTAACTTTTCAAGAGTATCTCGTAGCCAAGTGGTTTTGTGATTTAACTAAGCAGAATATTTTGACAGGAAAAATTTCACAATTGCACTGGCGTGAGGTCTTTTTACTCAACTCGGAAATGGCGACGAATTTAAATACTCTATTAACCCTAATTGAACTATCAGTTAGCGATTTAGTAGGCAAAGATCAAAAAATTCAGAATTTCTTAATGTGGCTCAGCAATAAAGTCGATTCCGTTACAACAAACTACAAATCTGTTTCCTTAAGAGCATTCTATTTTGAAACTGCGTTTACCCTCGTAATAGCTCCTCAAAAGGCTAATGATGCTAAGCTTGTTCGCTTAAACGAAAATGGGGGATTGATCCTCTTTCTCGAAGGAGCTTTCTCCCTTGTCCTCACACATTCTTATGAGGATGGAATTCAAAAATCTGGTTATGGAAGCCCTCAGCTCTCCCTCGACTATATGTTAATCTATGCTCTTGTTATTTCACTGACTTTTAAGAATACGAGTATATTTAGTAGACAACTATTTCATCAACTTATTGAAGGCCTGAAATACAGGCTTGAACGAGCACTAGAAAGTGCTAAGGAACCGCATATAAAATATTTAATTTTGGAAAATAAAAATGATTTAATCAATTTCGTGAATGATTATTTTCAGGACAATCGGAATGAGAAAACAGGGGAAATAAATGGTAAAAATGAGATCTCAAGTCTGCAAAATATTAGCCAATTTATACAGTCTTGGAGTCAATCCCTCAGAAACTTTATGATTAAATACTGTGATATTGGGCATGACTGGAAATTTAGCGATTCACAAGTCAAAATGCTTCGAGAATATTATTACGCAAATGTAACTTTGGCGCAGTGCTTAAACGGAAATAATAGAGTTAGCGCTAAGTTTCGACGAAAGGTTGAAGAAACGATGATGTTACCGCTCGCCGAAATTGAAAAACAAAACCTCAAAAAAAATCATTGATAGTAATTAGCTTTTGGGATTAGAAAATCGAAACGACGCTTCGTAGACTTAGAGTGTAGTTAAGAAAACATCGAAATTTACACTAGTGACTCCCAGTTTTCAAGTTGCTCTATTACCCATAGACGTAGCTCTTCATTGGAGTCATTGAGTGCAAACTCTGACAAAAGAGCAAAAGTTTGGGGATGATTTGGACAATACATAACTATCGCACCTAAAATTGTATGGCGTGGGCCAACTCGGTAGTTGTATCTACTGTCATAGCGAAAATTTTTAACCACGGAAAATAAAAAATCCATGATCTCAGGTGAGCTTTTTGCCAATTGGCTTAGGGCTTGAGCTGCATACCATCGCACTGCTTCGTCTGGATCGTTGAGGGAGCGATCTTGTAAGATTTGTATGGTTTTTGTATGACTTGGATAACAACTGAAAAGAGCTTCTAAAGCTATTTCACGAGGGCTAGTTACCAGATTTGGATCATTGACTGAAAATTTTGATGTGTCAAAACGATTTTCAACAGCAACCCTCACTAATAATTCTAATAACTCTTCGTCATTATTCCAATGATCTGCAAGTGCTCTTATTGATGCTGAACATATTTCTTGTAATTCGGCATCGCAGGCTTTACTTGCAAGATAGTTAAAAACTTCTTCATCACCTTGCCCCAAGATAGCTACATCACTAAATATACGATTAAGGTAGTCTTCAGTAAGGTGATCCCAAGTATAACCTCCAAGGCTTTCAACAAAAGTCTCAAGATATTGAAGATGACCTTGGAGGCGAGTAATCAATTTTTGATGAGTTATCTTACTAAGGTGACTGTTATTTATCTCTTTAGAAATAGAGACTGCAAACGCAAGGCTACTACTATTGAAATTGTAATTTCTATTGAAATATTCAGAAACACTACAATCCTCATCCTCAAAATCATCTTTACGCTCCTGACTATCAAACTTTCCAGTGACTTCGAAAAGGCTGATCTGTTTGAAAAATGAGTACTCCTCATCTTGATGTACGAATTGCTTACCTGACTCAAAATGATTGATGAAAAAATCAATTATCTTAATAGATATTTCATTGCTGATTAAGCCACAAATCAATAGTAGAACTTCATGCCATAAGTTATTTTGCCAATATTGGCTAAGAATATCTTTTTTCAATTGTTCAAAGGTGATGCTATTTTCCTGGAACTGATTCACTATAATCGATGCCGCAAAATACTCCTGAAATGTAGGATGAAAAAATGCATACACCACCTTCCTCCGATTCTCTTCTTCCACTCCTATCTGATTCAACCATCCCAACCGCAACGCCATCTGAAACAAAGAATCTGGTTCATTCGGCTCACCCAAAAACTCGCACACAAAGTTATGCCGTAACCGAAACCGTTTTTTCTCCTTGTCTATCGCCTCTCGTGCTAACTCACCCAATGCCGCATTTAACTGCCTGCGCTGCGCTGCTGTCGTTGGAAACTGCTCCCACTTCCACTCATAAAAATCTGCTACAAACTGCTCATACAGCCCCGCCTTCGTCTCCGGCAGCGTCCCCTCTCCCAAATACCAGTTGAGACATAACAGCGTCAGCCGCAACGGATTTTTCACCAAATCCCGCAGCCGTTCTTTCCCCGGTTGCCGTAACGCCCCACACAACTGCTCTGCCTGTCCCGCCTGCACTCCTGGTAATGCCCCAAACCACTGCCCAATAAACTGCTCCACCTGCTGTGGGTAAGAAAACTCCAGCGTACGATAGGTGTCAAACGTATCCAGGGCATTGCGATTGCCATCCCATAGGTTTAATCGACAGGTCAGCACGATTCGAGCCTGAGATAGCAAGCCTCCTACTCTTACCTGCCGTTCAATCTCGCTCAATGGATTGCCAGATGAAACCTGCATCTCATCGGCTCCATCTAACAACAGCCGTACTCTTCCTTGCTGAAATTGGGCTACGAATGCATCTTTGATCTGAGATGACGCTTCTGCCTTGCCTTGCTGCTGTACTGATGCCTGTAACCACTGTTCCAACAAATAGTTCTCTAGCGGTTCACCCTGTAAATCAGCCAAAGAGATCCAGATAACGATTGAATCATCAATCGTTTTAGAGATCCACTGAGCCATCTGCTGCAATAAGGTTGTTTTTCCTGCTCCTGGCTCTCCAATAATGGCTAGGCGTCGTCCACCACTTCGAGGACTATCCCCTCGCCCCAAAACCTGCTCTAAAAACTCCTCGTGCTCAAACTGTCGAGTAATTTCCGTTTCCTCATAAAGCCGGGAGCCTTCCTCTGGCGAAACATCTTCTCGACGCCGCGATTGTCGCTTGCGCTCAACCAATCCTAAAGGGACATATACCTGGTCAGTGCGATAGGCAATACCCTCTGCATGGGTTAAAGGATTTGAGGTTAGGCGTTGAACTTGCTGCTCTAGAAGTAACCTGCTGACTTGTTGCCAGTTGATTTCTACTGATTGAGGAGATAGTTGCGATCGCAATAAATCGCGCACTTCCTTTAGTAACGTTCGATCCAGGTGATCACCAATCGAAACGTCTTCACCTTTGCCGAGATTAGTATTGTATTTACCAATCTGCACTACATACTGTATTACCTTCTGGCCATCCTCAGTTTTTCGCCAGCCTTCTAAAGCCGACCTATCCTCCTCGATTCGAGCAAGGATGTGATCTATTAGTGGCAGCAGTTCATTAGGAGATGGCATGAGGTCTCAGCTATGCATTCAGAGGAAATTCCAAGGCACAGACATGGGCTTGAAAGCTGCTTTCTAGTATGGCCCAACCCTCTGATATTGAGAGCAAAGGGGACTAAGACTACAATAAGCAATAGGTTCGAGGTCTCTATCGAGGCGTAAGCGCAGATGCTTCCCAATCAGCTAGAAACTATACTGAACCGGATTGAGGCCGGAGATTACACCATCGAGGATCTGGCGATGCTGCGTCAATTACTGAGTAGCCAAAATCACTCACTCATCCAGCAGCTAGACAGGAAATATAATGTCCATATTGAGCAAGGGCAAAGCATTCATATCGGCGAGCGCACCTACGTTTCCTGGAGTGACGAAGCGATACAGGCATTGATTCAAGCTATTCATGTAGACCAGGCTGGTACCAGCAAGGCAAACGCCACGCGCTCACAAGAACTGTGCCGCGATCGCCAAACCCTCAATCGATATCTGGATGAAACTCTGAATCGTCTCAAGCAGCAGGGTTGTCTGGATATTCAGCAAAACGTGGCGAGCGGTAGCCAATTTTTCAACTACGTTGCCAGAATCTCAGACTTTGAGCTTCCATTCGGTCCGCTGAGTACCCGAGGAGAAGCGATATTCCTATTTTCCGAGTTTGAGTTGCTTACAATGCCCATCCTGCAGCAGTTCTCCGGTGAATGTTTGCAGCGGGCGAGGGGACAGGTAAACCCTAAAGCGGCTGGCCAAGCGTTTTACAACTTCAGAGTCCCAACACATCTTTGCTTTGCGATCGCTCTGGTCGATCAACTCAATGCTGAAACGAAAGCGGCGATTCAAACGACGAACCCCATTGACCGTCGAGTTGATATTCTTTGGTATGAGGTGCCGGTCGTTTACGGATTAAACGATAAACAGCTGTATTTTTACAGTGAGCCTGCCAATTTTTTCGATCATTTCAAGGGAGAAATTGCCTGGAAGCAAATCCGGACTGTGATTCAACAACTACTGTCGCCAGTCCCTGACCAACCGTGATGGAGCCCCTGCCGCTGATGACTGATGACCTTTCCGACATCCTTGAGCGCATTGCCTCCGGGGAATACTCTGAGGCAGATATGGCAGCATTGCAGCAGGCTCTAAAGCTAGAGGAAGGGCGATCGCTGTTCCAACTGGGCAAGTACAACATCACCATCGGCGAAGGTAAAGATATTCAGATTGGCGATCGCACCTTCGTCGAAATCAATGATGCAGCGGTGCAGGCGATCGTCGAGGCAATTCAGAACAGCGTAGCCCCAAAGACGGCAGCGCAGATTGACTTTCAGCCCTACTTGAGATCGCTAGTCGATACCTACAAAGAGTGGTGGCGTCACTACACCCTGACCGATGCCACTGGAAAAATTCAGGAATCAGAGTCAGAGAGCCCATCACCCTTTGATTTTGGTTTGACGGTACAGAATGTCCCCAAAGAAGAGAACCCGGCTGATCTAGATGGAAATTCTTTCCAGAAGAAGCTGGAGAAAACTGAGCGCTTACCCGTGCTGGAAGGCATTCGTAAATATGCCGATGATCATGTGCTGCTGGTCGGACGCCCCGGGTCTGGTAAATCAACAGCGGTGATTCGACTGTTGCTGGAAACGGCAACTCAGGCGTTGGAGCAGGACTCAGGCCAAATTCCCATTTTGGTGGAGCTGCGTTATTGGGAAACGTCTTTGCTGGAGCGGATTTGCAGGTTTCTGGGCAAGCATAATCCCAAACTCAATTTAGATGATGCGACGCTGGAGGTGCTACTGCGCCAGGGGCATTTTTTACTCCTGATGGATGGGTTAAATGAGTTGCCATCAGAAACGGCAAGAACCCAGCTTGCCAGCTTTCGGCAGGACTATTCCCAAGTGCCCATAATCTTCACCACCCGAGATCTGGGTCTGGGGGGAGATCTGGGCATCGAGAAGAAACTGGAAATGCAGCCCCTGACCGAAGAGCAAATGCAGGCGTTTATTCGCGCCTATGTACCAGACCAGGCTGAGGCAATGCTGAGGCAACTTAGCGATCGCTTGCGGGAGTTTGGCCAAACGCCTTAGTTGCTGTGGATGCTCTGCGAGCTCTTTCAGCAGTCCCCTGAGCATCGATTGCCGGCTAACTTGTCGGTTTTTTTTCAGGCATTCACTAGGATGTATGAAGACAGCTGTGTGCGATAGCATGAGGTAGCACTGCTGAAAGGGGATGTGAGACCGCTGAGCGATCGCAGACTCTGGAAACCCGCACTGCAAGCTTTGGCCGCAGTCATGATGCAGGGAGAAACCCCGGTTGATTTTCGGAGAGTGATTCCTCGTCATGAAGCAGAACAAGAACTCAGCAGAGTTTTTCCTAATGAACAGTTTCCGGTTCGAGATATTTTGGATGACCTGCTCAAGTACCACCTGTTACAAAACCGGAGTGCTGACCAAATTGAGTTTCGCCACCAGCTAGTTCAGGAGTATTACGCAGCAGAATATTTGCTGCGGTTGTTGCCAGAGCTGAGTGATGAGGAACTAAAGCGAGACTACCTTAACCTATTAAAGTGGACAGAACCTATTGCCCTGATGCTGGCGCTGGTGGGTGAGGAAGACCAAGCGCTGCAGATCGTAAAGCTGGCGCTGGATGATGTGGATTTGATATTGGGAGCAAAGTTGGCAGGGGAAGTGAAGCTGGAATTTCAGGGTAAGGCTGTTGAGCTCCTGCTAAATATCCACTTACCTGCTCAATTACAGCTTAATATCTTGGCTAGAACACGCTCTGAATCTGCGATATCAGAATTATTTGGATTCTTAAAGCATCATCGTTTAGATATACGTGGAAAGGCAATATTAGCTATAGGTCAATCAAGTATTCAAACTGCGGTTCCAAGACTGCTTAAGTTTCTAGAAGATGAGCAATGGGCCATACGTAGAAGTACTGTAATGGCTTTAGGTGAAATAGGGGGTGAGGCTGTAATTCCCGGCTTACTAAAGGCTTTGAAGGATCAACATCCAAATGTGCGTGAAAGCGCCATTGATGTTTTAGAAAAACTAAAGTGTGCAACTGCACTTCCAACTCTATTAGAATCTTTAAATGATCCAGCTTTAAGCGTACATGGCATCATCTCTGTATTGAAACTTCTGGATTCTGAATCGGTTATATCAAGTCTTGTTGAAGCTTTAGATAGCCAGAGTTCTAATGCACGTGTGGCTGCTACCAAAGCATTGGGAGAAATTGGTAGTCAAGTAATATTTTCAGATCTGATTAAAGCTTTGAAAGATCCACACTGGTCTGTGCGTAGTAGTGCTGCGATTGCTTTAGGTAAGCTAAATAACAAAGCGGCGATCCCAAGCCTTATTGAAGCTTTAACAGACCCAGATCCAGATGTTAACGATAAGGCAGTACAAGCATTGGGGAAATTTGGTGATGAAGCAGTTACTCCAGATTTACTTAAGCTTTTGAAACATCGGAGTTTGAATATACGTGAAACGGTAGTAGCCGTGCTAAGAGTGCTTAATACTAAAGTAGCTGTTGCGGGGTTAATTGAAGCTTTAAATGATCGAGATTCAAGTGTACGCCTCAATGCCGCCTTGGCACTTGGGGAATTAGGTAACGAAGCAGCCTTTCCAGAATTATGTAGAGTCCTTAGAAATGGAGACTACCTTACGTGTTATGAAGCAATAGCAGCGCTAGAAAAACTGGATAATGAAGTAGCTATTCCAGAACTGCTTAGAATACTAGAGGATCAGTATTGGCAAGATTTCTACGAGGGCTGGGGTATACGCGATAGAGCGGCAAAGGCACTTGGGCAGTTCGGTAGTAAAGCGGCTCCTGGATTATTGAAAATCATTAAATGTCAACCCTGGTATATGGTCTGGCGTGTCGCAGAAGCTTTAGCTGAAATCAATGATGAGGCATCAAATCTAGGGTTATTGGAGGCATTAGTGAATCTATCCCGGTTTGAACCTCTTAGGGCAATACCAATATTTGAAAAATTAGACAGCGAAGTAGCAGTTCCAGCCTTATTGATGGCTTTAGAACATTCGGACGTAAATGTGCGCGAAAAAGCAGTATCGGCGTTGGGGAGGATGGGATGTGAAGCTGCAATTCCGGGATTACTGAAAACATTAGAAGACCAAAGTTGGTCAGTTCGTGAAGCTACTGTAAAAGCCTTTGAGCAACTAAGTAGCTCTCAACCAATAGCCAGCCTTTGGTGCACTCACAAACGAGAACCAAAGATTTATATTGCTGAAGCAATTGCTAATATTCAAAGTCACTGCAAGTACTACAATCATGAAGTCGCTCACGGCATTATCCCATAAAGTAAAATCAATTTTCTCTACTTCTCACATATTCTCGGCGACGAATCCCTGCAACCCCGACTCGCTAGCCATCTTAACCTACTTGAACGCCAAGTTGTTATCACTAGCTTAGAGCAAGCGACCCAATCTCTCTGGTGACGATCGCGACCAAGTTATCAAACAGCAGCTCAACACCGCCGACATCATTCTGCTGCTAATCAGCGCCAACTCCCTTGCTGCCGATCCTGCTACAACCCCGAAATCCAACGAGCCATCGAACGGCACCAGGCAGGCGAAGCTCGTATCATTCCCATTCTGCTACGCCCTTTAGATTGGCCCGATTTGCCATTTAGTCCTGATTCCACCTCAGTTTGTGTGAGAGGGTTTAATCAAGGGTCTCCGTCCATT
>ERZ1740070.1228-NODE-1228-length-16216-cov-5.732999_pt1 | contig 16216 bp, 17 predicted proteins | sample MGYA00581734_ERZ1740070 | MGnify/ENA primary metagenome ERZ1740070 (study PRJEB43018, sample SAMN04849744) | marine metagenome | isolation source: floating plastic debris | place: Pacific Ocean | collected 2008-09-01 | study: EMG produced TPA metagenomics...
AGAGTTCGAGTCTCTCCTTGGGCACCAAGTTCCGAAAATTTTATTTTTGTTATTAGTTGCTTGCATCGATGTTGAATGCTTGTATCCCCCAAAATATCCCCCGCCAAATCTAATTCACCTTTGTTGGCACTTATTGCAGTCCCAATTGCTGTTTAGTCGGCCAGTGAATCTCGCCGCAGTAGGCCATTAGGTAAGATATGGATGATACCGCTGAGAATACCTCGGTCGTTGATCCGCGTAACCCATTCGGCCTTGGGAACACGTGTTGGCTGCGTTTCAGATGCTCGGGGTCGAGCCAGAACAGATGCGGCATAAATTTTTCTCCTGTCGCCTTTAAATCACAATGGTTTTGCCGAGGTAATCAATGTGCTGATGGCCGCATCTCGGGACAGGGCCGACACCAGACGAGAATAATCAGATAACCGTGTTAAGCCCGTCGCGGACGTTGCCTTTTTCACGGCCCACGGCAAGTTGGGCGGGAAGCCGACCTTCGCTGCTAGTGCACACTGCGAGGTGGTACGTCGCAAAGCGGACGCTCATGAGCCATAGTCACGGTGAAGTTCGAACTGTCGATCACCACAATCTCTTAGCTCCAGTCAATTTGATAGGTTTCGCCTGGATCGAAGGTCACCGGGATGAAGGAAAGGGTGTTTCTTCAGCAACAGTGAATCTGCCCCTTGCGGAGCCAAAAAAATGTGGACCACAATCGATCGTTCGCCAAACTGATGGCCGAAGGGTCGGAGCCTCGTTTTCTTTTGTCTTAAGCGACCAGTTCGGCTTCACCTCGTCAAAAGCATGAGCTCGAGGTCATCCCCGCAACCGCAAGGGCATCACATAACTACAGACCAATCATCAAAGTCGTCGCGACAGAGATAAACCTGATGCGATAGGGTTGGAGCAGGGGGTGTCCCGCCGAGGACCAGACCGGCCGCCAAGAGGTATTTTTTCAAAATTTCATAGGGTTTTCGATTTGTTAGTTTCGAGTTTTTGCGGGGATCACGAGCTGCGAAACCCGAGCCGCTCGCAAGGAAAGAGATGCCCGGCAAGCGCGGGACAAAGTCCGTCCACTTCCGCGATCATGTCGACTTAACTGGTAATTTCAAGCCTCTGGCGCGCGCGTTCCACCGCGTGACTGATCTGCGGATCATCAACCATGCCGTGAACCGCCGCGTTGCCAATAATGACAGCGCTCGAGGGGGCGTCGCGGGAGGTATTGAAAGCAACCCGCGGCGTGTAGCGATCGCCTTCTACGTCCATCCCTGATTGCTCTTCCAACTCGATCATGGCCTTAAAGCAAACCTCCCAAAGCAGGTCTGAATAGACTGCCTCGGGATCTGCCAAATCAAAGGCGACATCCTTTGACCGGTGTAGGCACATTGCAACCGCTTCAATAAAGCGGATCGTCATCTCGCGGGCGGCCGCTTCGAAGGTTTCATTCTCTTGGATAAGTTGCATTTACGACCTCAAACCCGTTGGATTGGGCCGACGCCCAAGATGGAAGGAATTTCAAAACACCACAGAAACACAGTGTCGTAGTCGTTGATGTTGATGCGCGACGAGATCAGCCCGCTTTGCTGCCCGTTGACCGGTTCGATGCGATCAGCAATCCTCAGAAAGTCCGTGTCTTTAGCGTTTTGTTGGACCTGCGGACTAAGCGGATCCGAGGGGACACCCAAGGAAAGCGCAAAGCCTGGTGCGGGTGAACCATCGAAGAAAAACTCCTCATCGGTTAAAAACCTGATCCCGCCGGTTTCCTGCGTCAGCGTGAATGTGCCGCGTATCATGTGCCCTGGCCCGGGCGAAAAGCTACCTGTTCCAATAAGCATGTTATGTCCCTTTTTGATTTAGGATTGCATTGGGATTGGGGATTTCTCGCCCAAAATGGATCGCATGATCTGATGGATACCGTCCGAACCACCGGCCATGATAAGGGCCGTCAGCAGGGCGTCCACAAAGGCAAAGTAACCTTGGGTTTGCAGGTCAGCGTCGGTGGCAACCTCTAGGATCATCTCCACCAGCCGCAGACCGGCCAGCGAGATAATGGTCGCGAACAACAGACACAGCATAACCGACAGAAGGCGTCGTTCAGATCGACCCTTACTTGGCTCAGAAGGGTCTTTGGGGGACACCACATTTGCGGCGGTCAACACCTCCATTCCGACTTCGCAAGCCCGTTCCACCAGGAGTGCGAGTATGAAGTAAATAACAATGACATTGGCTGCGCCAGCGATGATGGTCGCGTTGTCTTTCAGAGCCAAAAGCTCTGCGCTTTGTGCGTTATAGACGCCCACAAAAACCATGGCGGCGAGCACAACAGCGCTTACAGTCGTATTTCTAGGCATAGATTGCTCCGGAATAGCGTGACAGTTGGATCGGGGTGGCGGGGCGCTTCGCGCAAATACGCTAGTAGCCGCCCCGCCGTCTTTTGGGACGCTTTTTGAAGCGTCAGAAGGGTTTAGGAGGTCAGCTCGGTCGGCTTAATAACGATCCCGTATTCTTCCAAATCCCGGGTCCACCAGTCAGCAAAGGTGACTTGATAGCCATTGGTGTCGGTCACATGCACCGACACGTCCGCTTGATTGGACCCCCCCTCTGTTTTCAGCACGATTTCGTCGCCGTCAAAGCTGGAAAGGGTCATCGTCAGCTTCTCATGATAGGTGTACATCTGCTCTCTTAAGATGCCAACCGCGATGCGTTCACCCATGCGCAAGCTGTCGTAGTAGTCAGAGTAGTAATGTACACCCGCCATGTTGCGACCGATAGAGATATTGGCGGCTAGCTTGTCCAACTCGTCCGCCAACGTTGGGTCTGTGGCCGGAGCATTCGCCGTCGGACGGAGCTTGTCGTTGTCATCGGCGGCGTAGAAAGTCCCGTCACCTTTAACGGCCGCCATGAAGCTTTCGTCATGCTCAAAGAAGGCTTTTAGAATTGTGACACAGGCGCCGGCAACAGTCGCGTGCCCAGCCCCGTAGGCCGGGTGCATCGGGGACCCTTCGACAAAGGCCATCGGCAGAAGAAAGTTGGTCGCATCGGGAAGGGCCGTCGCTGGCCGTTCTTCAGCCGCGTCCTCTGGTGCGTTTTGCGCGGCATTGTATTGCGACACCCAATCGAGAATTGTCCCCGGCTGTGCCACGCCCTGGTTGTGGTCAAAACCCAATTCCGTCAGCATCGTTGTGACTTTTCCTCTGGCCATTTCATCGAAGCCATCGTCATGGCCGCTGGCAATCTGGGCAATCCGAGCGGCGATAACTTCTGGCCGGGCGCGGCGATGCACTTGAAATTTTGTGCGCCGCGCTGCCCTTAGGCCGCGAGTTGCGACCTCTGTCACGAGGCTCAGGATATGTGGTCCCCCCCAGGTCGCGAACCCGGTGGAGTTTCTGTCTCGGTTTTGCAGGATAGGATTGCCCATGTCCACTTGAGCACCGTTCGCCAACAGAATGAGGCATGCGTTCAGATACGCTTGATACAGCGCGTCGAAATGCACGTAGCCTGCCAAATCACGGGGCGTATGGATACGCCGGGTCGTTCCGTGCGGCGGCTGTGGTAGCCGGGTGCCCTGTTGCACGTTCAACCAGTCTTCCCAGGTCGTCATATAGTCTTCCCGTTCTTCTGGGACTAACTGCGCCTGGTTGATGGTTTGAAGGCCGTATTCTATCTTGCCGTCGAGAGGGTTGCCACCAGTACGATTGAAGTTTTCGTCTTGGCCTTCGCTCAGATCGAGTGTGCCCAAAAGCATGAATTGCGACAGGTACGGGCCGTCTTTTGCACCGGGTGCGGAGCCTCGGAACAGCGTTTTGACGGTTAAGCCGTCCGTGGCGTTTTCCCACGTCGCTGCTCTGCGGCGTTTTTCGTGACCGGTCAACGATTTGCCCTTCCAGCCAACCGGTTTGCCATCGGTCGCGAACCAGCTGAGTTTGCGCAGGGCATCGACCAGGTCTTGCACCGTGACCGGATTACCACCGGTATGGATGTTAGGGATTACCGCGTTTGGGTCTTGCAAGCTCTCAAAGCTCATGTCGCGGGTAATCGCCATGGCGTATACGCTGGCCATTTCCGCGCAAAGCTCGCTCAGGCCAAGCTTTGGCGCAGGCGGCATGGCCACCGCGTCTGTATCCGCGCCGATGTCATTGAAATAGACCCCCGCGATCGGGCTTTCCCATTTGCGGTGGGGCTCTGGCGCTGCGATCTTGAGTTGTTTCATCCTCTCGTCGCCGATGACCAGCGCTTCGCGGAAGTTCTCGTATTCGCCGCGGCTCACAAGCCCGAAGGCGTCGTGATTGAGACCCTTCGTGAAACTGGCGGGCTGCCCATCGGGAAAGCGATCTTCGTCGCCGTTATCTACAGGCCGCAAGAGCGGCAGATCAAAAGAGCTTTTGACAGCGGCAGTGCGCCGGGTGTCAGCCTCGTGGCGGCGGTCTTTGCCGCTTGGCAAGTCGGATTGTGTCATGGCTTTACTCCCAAAGGAAAAATGTGCCGGGCAAGCCCCGGGACAGACTTATGAATTGTTCAGTGGCGCGCGCTTTTGGCCCGGCAATGGGGGAGTATTGATGGGCTGCCGTGAATCCTGCGTGAGTGGTTGGTGAATCCAGCCCCAAGGGCGGCAAAAAATGCGCGCCAATGAGACAGGATTGGTCTGTTAGAAAATCTGCTAGGCGGCAGACGGCTCAAGCTGTGCCGTAAAAGGCTCAAAGTCCGGCAGAGCGTCTTGCAGAGTTTTGCGAATGTTGCTGAGTGCGCCGTCATCAAAATTGCTGTCGACAATCCGGTAAATTTCACTGTGTTCTTGGATTGCGTAGCTCACAAACTGCGAAATCAGCGTTGGGTTGGAAAATATCTCTGGCACGAGTTGCATAGTCAGCCACCAGGAAATCACATTATCGGTTGGATAATGCACGCCAGCCAATATGCGCCGATCCCCCCAATCGATCATGTATTGAGCCAATGCGCGGACGCGGTTAGGGTTGCTGGACATATCAAACCCTTCAGCGATCCACCCTTCTAGCACAGCGCACCCGAGCAAGATGCCCTGTAGGCAATGGCCGCTGGGTGCAGAGGAGTGGAACCCCGTATTGGCGATCTCGCAAGTGAAGTTAGGCGTCGCAAACCAGTGGGCCGCCTGGAACGGGCGGGGACGCACAAGCCGAAACTTAAACCAAAAAAGCCCAGCACCTTTGGTTGGAACCTGCCCAGCTTCCCCTAGCGCTGCAGCCGCAAGTTTTTTCATTTCTGTATGTTCTTCCTGCGTTAACGACGGGTCGTATTCTAGAAAATTCTCGCCTGCTGGAACTGTTATGTCATCTTCCACAACGTAATGGTGCAAATGTGCATTTTGGCTTGCTCCAAAACTGGGTGTTTGGTGCAGCACGCTATTTTGAAGCGCAGTCGCAGCATCATGCGAAAACCCAAGTTCTTCCACCATTATAGCGAGTTCTTTTTTTGTCACTTCGCTCGCAAATTTAGCCGCCGCACCGTCCCACATGCTTTTGCCGCCCGGTGTGTTTTCGGGAAAAAAAGCATCCTTTATGAACGCCAGTTGTTTGTTGCGCCACGTCTGGAACTTCGCGACGCGGTCGGGGTCAATTGGAAACCAGTCCGCCATCACATCGTTTGCCCCTTCGCGGGTGCGGTACCTACCGGCAAAGACCCCATAGGGAAGCAGTTCAATGGTGTTCATAGTTAGTTCTTTCCTATTAGTGGCCGACCCGCGCCAGGGATTCAGAGATCAAAGAGACGCTGCGATCTGACGGCAGCGGGTAAAAAGACTTGCTGACCCCTTCAGAGCAAAAGTTGTCATCGAGGCTTTGAATTTCAGCGATCCGCTTACGCGCTTTGTCAAAGGCACCAAGTTGGACATAGCTAGCCATCAGGTAGCGTTTAGCACCCAGGAAATCCGGGCTGGTTCGCAGCACCCTTTCGCCGAGCACAGCTGCCTCAGCATGGCGCCCGCGCAAGGCCATAGACATTTGCAGGTCGCAGTCGAAGATGTAGCGGATAAAGCTGTTCGGACTCAATTCTATGGATCGTTGAGCCAATTTCAGACCTCGTTCCGGGCTGCCGAAGTAGTTCTCAGCGGCGGCACAATGGCTTAGCACCATGCTGTTCAATGGGGATTGCGTGCGCGCCGTGCCCAGCAACTCCTCCGCCCGCGAAAAGTCGCGGAAAAAGAATGCGTTGATGTGACCGATCAGTGCGTTAACCACCGGGTGATAGGGGGCGGCTTCCAAAGCGTAGGCGCAGTTGGCCTGCACCTCTTCCAAAAGGATCTCTTGCCCCGCGCACTCGGCAAGGCAGACCACCTGCCCGTACACCAACCAAGCCATGGCGACGCCGCTATGATCCCGCAGTGACGCAAGTCGGCCAAGCGCTTGGAGTTGCCGGGTGCGATCCGGGGAAAATAGGTCATGTACAGAGAACACTATCGGGTTGGAGATTACCCCAGTCTTAGCGTCTTGGTAGATCTGCCCGGCTATCGCGGTGGCCGCCTGCTGCACGTAACCTGATGTCTTTTGATATCCGGTTTCACTGACGAGAGGGTGATCAAGTGCCAAGTGCATGGACTGACACAGGGTGCTGTCGTGCGCCCGGTAGAGCCGGGCTGCCACTCTTAGGCTTGGCCCCGCGGTTGTGGCGGTTAGAACCACAACATAATCTATCATGCCGGGGTCTTCGACATCTTGAAGCGCCGTTCCGCTGGGGTCGACAACTTCCGCGGCGGACCATTCGTGCAAGTTCGTCGCTAACCCCGCGCACACAAATTCAAGTACCTCATTAGCACCAGATTTCGCTTCAACAAATGTGCTAGCGTAACCAGGTATGGGCCCCTGTTTTTGCACCAGCAACCGCGGTAAAGACGCTGTGGACGGGCCGCTGCCAACTGAACTGGTTAAAGGGATAAGTGTCGCCAGCGGCGCCATAGACTTCGCGACAGTTTCTGCTTTGGTGCGTTCCTCCCGCAGCCAATCCTCGAAAACTTCCTCGTCGATATCCAAACCTTCTAGCAGGCAGTCTTCTGCATGCCGGGCCGGTACGATGCAGCAAGATGCTTCGACTAGCCAGACGTCATACCTATCGCTACTTACCAGTGCATCAGGACCAAAGTGTCTGCGCAGCTGCCTTAACGCTTGGCGTAAATTGGACGACGCAGACTCTTCGTCTTTTTCACACCAAAGAACTGATTTGAGCCAAGCTCGGGATCGCCGTTTGTTCGGCGAAAGGGCCAAGAGCGCGATAATACCGGACTGCTTTAAAGACCTTGGCTTACATGAAACGCCGAGCGAGCTTTGGATATCAAATGGGCCGAATAGGTGGATTTCATACATTTGGATACCTTGGAATATAATGCATGAAGCTACACCGAATCGAAAAATCGGGAACTTTTTTCTCATCATTTGTCAAAGCCAGTCGGTGTAGATGTGAAATACTCATAATTTCTACTTAGTTGCCGGTGGCAATTCTCGCGGTTGCGCCAGACTTATGCGGCTTCTTTTTTCTTGAATCAGGCCGTTCATCGCGTACGGAACGTGGGTTTCATGGATTGTCGGCGCGGCAGGTCTATGGAAAGCACACCTTTGGTGACCGCCAGTTGTTGGGCCTGCGGCAAGGTCACCTCCGTCACGATCCCACCCGACCCGCTGCTGCGAACCGAGGCACCGAGCTGCGTCAGAGTCGCTTTGACAGTCTTGTAGGCCGCACCATGCGCCAGTCGGACAACCACAAGGGTTGAAGCGCCAGGCGGCGTTAGGTGGCGTTTGACTTCGGGCGAAAGGCGCATAGGAGTTTTCAGCCGCCCCCGTCGGATGCGGCGACTTGGGCACCCGAACTGCCCGGTAAGGCATCCGCGTAGCGCAACAGCGCGGGTACGTTGATTTTGCCGTAGCCAAATCCCGTGTTCCATACTGCGCTGGTTTGCGCATCGCGGGTAGCGGTTGCCCGCAGGCGCAGACGGATGTCTTCCGGGGTTAGTTCTGGCTCTTTTTGTAACATCAATGCGATCACCCCGGTGACAAAGGGTGTCGCCATACTAGTGCCCTGGGAGGAAATATAGCGCCCGCCCGGCAAGCGGCGGCTGGCAAAATCGTCTGAGGCAGAAAACAGGCTGTCTGACGCCAAAGCCGCGACGATCCACTGTCCAGGAGCGGCAATGTCCGGGCGCTGCAAGCCGATCCGCGACGGTCCTCGACTAGAGAACGGCGCCACCGCGCCGGAGGTAAGGTCCGGCCGCACCACGCCACTTGGCAAAACACTCTCTCGGCTGGTGAGCGCGCCGACAACGATTGCGCGCTCTTCTGTGCCGGGCATGCCGAGGGTGTAGTCAGAGGAACGCTGGAACATAAAAATACCGTCGCGCGATGCATTGGGATCCCGCAGTGTGGCTGCCCACGCGTGAATCTCTCCGTTCAACACCTTCCCTGCCGAGATGCGCAGCTTCCATCGCCGCCCCAGCGAACCGGCGGCTAAGACCAAAACGATGTTCTGATCGCCGTTAACCGGGTCAATGTTTAGGTCAGCCCGAAATGCGCCGGCCGGTGTTTCGTAGATGCCGTCCGCAAAACTGGTGGCGTTGTCAAAGGGATCAATCAAGGTCAGGTCCGTCAGACGGTCGCCGCGCGGGATCCAGATGTCGAACTGCTGCAGTTCATCACGGATGGTAAAGTCAACGTCCAAGTGCCCGTTCTCAACCAATTGACCTTCGAAATGAATACGATCTTGGGCCTCGTTACCAGCGGCAACCACGACGATACGTCCGGGACCCGTTTCTTTGGCAATCACGTTTTCGATGGCGCTGGTACCGTCGTGCGCCCCGTAGTGTGACCCCAGGGACAGGTTCACGACCGCTGGTCGGTCCCCGGCAGCGGCAAAGATACGGCGGATGCTATCGATGATGTTCACATCCGAAAGGTTGTCGAGCCGTGCGCCCATCAAGGTCGCCTCCGGTGCCACGCCCGCGTATCTTGTGTCTGTTTCCGCAAGCCCATTGCCAGCGGCGATTGAGGCGCAATGGGTGCCGTGGCCATGCGGGTCGCCGTGTGGGACAGTCCCGGTGTTGCCAAGCAAAGCGTCGTTTATCTGCGTTACGGTATAGGTATCGCAAAGGCACGTCATGGTGTCTTCACCTTCGCGGGCGTGGATCAACATCTCTAGCCGTGTGTCGCCGTTCGCATGGCGAAAGTCCGGGTGTCGCCAATCCACGCCGCTGTCAACGATCCCGACAACGACCCCTTCACCGCGCAAATTCGAGTCCTGGTCCCAGGCGACCTGAACCCCGCTGATGTCGGCGCGCGCCAAATCCATGCGATGGTAATAGCGCCGCGGCGCTTCAACCCGTGCGACCCCGTCAAGCGCGCTTAGCGTCTCCAACGCAGCAACGGGGACATCCGCCAGCAGCACCTGCGGACCCGCAGAGCGGACCAGCACGCCGATGTCTGTTATTTGGACGACCATCGCTTCCATATGACCGGGGCGCGCGAGCACTTTAACCGTCACCGTTTCTCGCGGGGCACTGCGTCGCCGAAGCGCTTCCGCCGGACGGCGAAGCGTGCGCGACGCGTCCGGAATCGCAGCGAGCGAGCTTGTCAGACCCTCTGGAATTTCCGAAAAAAGATCACCTTCGCCTCGCAATTCCATCACCTCTCGCAGAACTGCATCTAAGGGTGAGCTTTTGATATCCATGGCGATCTCCTTTCACAGGCTACTGTCGTCAGATAGCTGCCTTAAACAGCTTTGTTTGCGATCGCCTTGGCCCTTGGCTAGACGGAACCCTGTTGGCGAACCCCGCGAATAAGCGACAGCGCAATCAGCGTTGCCTGAAGGGCGTGAATCGTCCGTGAATCGTTTTTTTGCGCGGCTTTCGTTGCGCTATCAGAGGGCGCAGACAGACACGAAAGAATTCTGTTAAACCGCCGTAACTCCAAAGGGATGTCGCGGATAGGGCTGCCCGCATGTTGGCGGCGATACGATTTTGAAGGGCCAATGTATCTTCATTTAGCCATGCAAAGTTGAATGTTTCAGCTTTCGATATTGCGCAAAAGCCGAGATAAAATATGTCAGAAGCGCTCCTTATGCTGGCGGGATCAGCACCGCTTGTACTGCGCTAGGATAGGACCCATGATCAGGCTTGAAATCTACAACCTTTGAAAGGCGCGGCGAAAAACATATGGGATTAAATTTCCTCTGAAGACACAGTCGCACGCCGGGGGCTTTGAATGACAGTGTTCAGCGGTGCTCCCAGCCCATACGGCGAAACCGCCAAGGCTATTTTCCATGTAAAAGGGGCTCGATATGTTTGCCGTCCGGCTCGACCCATCGAAAAAGAAGCTTGTGGATGGTCGAAGGCTCGCATCTGCCGACGAAGCGAACGGTAGAAAAGCCGGGCATGCTCAGAACGATTTTCTTACCGTTAGCTCATTGTGCATCTGCAGCGAAGTGGCGCTTTGTCCTGGAGAATTTGAGTTCGCCCGCATTCAGAATGTGCTGATGCGACGAATATCGTCAATGCGGTCTGCGGCCGCAAATTCTTGACCGCTCGGCGAACGGTCGGTTGGGCCGACAAGCGGCACTCCTTTTGATTGAAAAGCTCTCGGTCTCGCCGTAGGGTTACCAGAACGAAAAACGAACATCTGGGGCGGTGTTATGGGTTATGCAATCAAGCTTACCAACAATGAGTCAGTAATCCTCAGCGGCATTGAGTTGGATCAATCAGCGCTGGATCATGAGCAATACAAGCTGCAAGGACCAATGGTCCTAAACCTGTTGAAGTCGCTATCAGAACGAAACGCCATTCCCGAAGTCCGTTTGCGCTATTGGTCGGACGCGGAATACCAGATCGGTCGCTTGAAGGCCTCGCTCAAGGGTTTGTTAGAAAGAAACGGGCGGCATGGCGATGATATCTACACCCACCCACACTTCCTAAAATACCTGCGTTACTTCCTATTCGGCGCGCAGTTGCCCGCAGGTGCGATTACGGAATTTGAAGAGGTTGTCGGCAACCCAGAGTGGGTATAGTCAGGCGACATAACCGACATTACAAAAGGTACGCGGGCAATCGTTCGCAAGTACGGGTTGCATGAGGAAGACGAGGAGTTTTATCGGCTCGCGTTGGATGTGGGTTTGAGCCAATGGTTTGCCAAGTCCGTAAGGGATGCAGTGAAGCAAGTTCGTTGACACAAAACGATGCGCGCGCACTACCGAAAAAAGCTGAATAAGCTGTTGTCGCGGGCTGGCGACGAAGAGTTTGTCCAGCTCCTGTGGGCCACTCACATTCTGCAATCAGAAAACCCTGATCCAGCGCGCAAGTTTTTTCTGCCGAAAACCATGCCCAACGGCGCAATCAGCGCAAAGCTGCCGAGCGAGCATTCGATACATAAGTGGGAGATCGAGACGCTGGCAAACGAGTTGATTACAGTTCCAAAGGCCACGCCGAAGAAGAATGGCCCGACAAGGACATTGCGCTGGGACCACTTTGGCGCAGCAAGGGATTGCGTGAACTGGCTACGTAAGTTGGAAAACGTGGAGTATCGCGTTCAGAAGAAGCGTGAAGAAATATTCGTTGAAATGGGGCGTATAGCTGCGCGTCAGTTTGACTGGCAGCGTGGGTTTGTGAACATTCCACAGTTTTACCGCAACGCCTTTGTTTACGGTCAAGGGCCATGTGCGGCGCAATTCGAGACGGCACACGGAATCACGCTGAACCGCTTCTCGCAAATCGGTTTCATGCTCTTCGTGTCATTGACCAACTTCCCGGTCGTGCGAAACGACAAGTCTTGGGTGAAGATGGCAGTCGATTGGGAGGAGGTCGAAAGAGTCTTGGATCTGATAGCAATGCCGTTTCCGAAGGCAGCGGCTCTGGCAAGAGACAGGCGACGCAAAATAATCCACACGGCAGACAAACCTAGCATTGTTCGGCAGGCTCCCTGCTTGCGCTTCGGCGAAAACGGCGAACGTATTCGCGCGTTGTTGCCGGAACTCATCCTCGAGAGAGTCACATCTGGTGTATTCTATGACGTAGTTGGCGGCGGCGGGCCGATCCGAGAAGACTACGGAAGGCGGTTTGAAGACTACTGCTCTCGCTACCTTGCCGAAACGCTACCCGGTTTGGCATGGGCGCGCGAATTCAACTATCGGAAAAAGCCTAATAGTTTTGATACGCCAGACATCCTTTGCGAGCAGAATGGCAAGATTTCAGGGGCACTTGAGTGCAAAGCAACGCGAATGTCGCAGCAAGCGATGTTCGGACTGAAACCGATTGAAGCGAGAAGCTATCAGGACATAACAAAGGCAGTATTCCAACTGTGGCGGTTCTTTTCCCACTGCCGCCGGGGCCACACGGGCAAAACTGTCGATGACGACGCAGTTGGAGTTGTGCTTACCTTGGACAACTGGCTTGTGCTGGCCGAAACGCTGAGAAAACAGGTTTTGCTAGACGCAGAAAAAATGGCCTCTGAAAAGGACGCCGATATTTCTCAAACTGATAGAAAACCAATCGTCTTTGTAGCGGTACCGGAACTTGAACGTATGCTCTCGCAGTCAACTGAAGCGACCTTCTTACAGGCGTTGAAATCATCCAACACGGAAAAGTATCGGGGATGGAGGTTGGATGGTGTGCACGACGATCTGGTTGCGGGGACATCGCATCCAAATCGAGACTATCCGTTTGCCATTGAACTTGGAAAACTACTCTCTTGGTGGGACCAACTGGGTGACGAACCAGCCGATCGCCACACCAGCTAACCTTGTAGGAACCTCAGGCGCTTACCTTTCCGTGCTCCGGGTGCTTCCCGGGTTAGACACTGCGATAATCTCGTTCGGAGGATTGCAGCTTGGCATGGCCAAAACAACTTGAACTGTAACCAAGCGCTGATTTTCTTGGGTGTCTCATATTCTATCTGACGCCTAATGTCCGGCGAGCATCAACAATGCGCAAAAGATGGCTAGCGAGCAAAACAATTTCTATCGCTTCTTGAGCATCATCCATAGATACACTGCGGTGAGAGTGCGGGTTTTTGTAGGATCCGATCGCCCCTGCGAAAAGGTGCATGAGTGCTTCGGCCTCGGCGTCCTGCTGTGTACGGTCACGCAATGGTCCATCCTTAAGATTGAAGGCGCGGCGTATCATGGGGACACCATGATCCCCCTCGGGAAATCCCGCTGCAGTACGAACAGCAATCTCGACCGCCCGCATCGCTTTAAAGACGGCCTCAGCAAAGTCGCCCCGAACGAATGCGATCCAGACATTTGTGGCAATCTCGGGGTGTAGTAGATCGCGTTGCAATCGACGCGCGGTCACATATTGGTCGAAATCTGTCTCTGTTTCTAAAGATCTAGCTCGCCTGCTGAGAAGCTTCCAACTCTCGTTTCCAGGTTTCGGCACTAGAAAGCCCTGCGATTGAAGCCACGTTAGAGCTTCTGAAATAGCCAAGCTAACTTGCTCTATATACTCTCTTGGATAACTAGGAGTCCTGTCATTGTGTCCAGCCGAGTTCTTCGTTTCCAACATCAAGTTGTGAATGCTGAAGGATCGATCGCCGCGTTTGCACCTTTCGCGAAGGAAGAAAAGCAGTTTACCCGCCAACTCTTCAGGTTCAAACGCAAGTACAACCTCTGGGTCCGGAAAAGTCGCGGGAAGCTCGTGCACAATCGGACCTCACCAATCAATTACTGTCTTTCACGCGTGTATCAAACAGGTGGGCAAACTCCAAGTTACGCCAATGGCCGCTTCAGGTATGCCGCACTGCAGCAGCGGCGTAGTTGTCAGTGTCCGGTAAGGCCGAGTGTGTCTCGGTCGTGCCGGTAGAACCACGGCGCGACTATCGAAGTATCATAGCGAACTCTATCCTATCGAGAAATCGGCGCCGCAGAGCCGCACAAGTCATCCGTACCAGGATTCAGTTTCGCAATTCGAGCGGTGGCAAGTTCGGTTGCGGGAAAGCCGTAGTCACAATCAGCACTACGCATTGCTAAATAAAATACATCGTAGAATATCTTTGCATACGGGGCAAAGGCGTTCTGGACGCTCTCACCGCTGCACCGACCTTCCATCCGGCAATTATCCAGCGTGCGGTAGAACTCGGCTACCGCAAAAATCGCCGTCGACAGGGCAGGATCGTTTCGGACCTGCTCATTCAGCCAAGCTCCATACTCGGCTCGGGTTAAAGAGCCAGAGGTAGCTTCAAGTGTTGCTGGTCCAATTGAAAACACATGGAGGCGATCTCGATGCCTGCCAAAATAGGAAGAATTGAAAGTCTCGACGAAACTCTGGGTGTTTTCGCGCAACTCTCGCCGATAATCGAGTAGTTCTTCAACCAGTCCACCGATTATCGCACCAATCATCAGCAGCAGCACCGATACAGCTATATTTCGACCCGAAGTCTCACTCATCGAAACAGAAAGACGTAGTGAGATTGATAAGTTCGTCGTCAGGTGCCGAGATCTTGTTTATCCAGTCGCGAATGCAATCGGCTTCATCCAAGGTGAAGACTTTAAATACTGAATTTTCGCCTTCACCCGCAAAAGTGACTGAACCGAGGCTGTTTGACATGTCACTGCCCATCGCATCCAGAACCGCCTGTAATATATCGTCGCCATCCGGCATTTTGGGGCAGATTCCAAAATCCACTACAACAAAGCGGGTGGCGTCGGCCAGCTTTCGGTAGGCATCGTAGTTCTGGATGAAACAACGCAATTCTGCAGCGCGAACGCTGTCGGTTTCATGTGTTTCAGTGTTTTTTGCGAATGCGTTACCCGGATTGTTTAGAAAAACACTCACACAGATGAAAACAAGCCACTTCATTCAAAAATCCCGCATCGACCCGAGTGGAATTTGACGCAATGGCGTGTTGCCAGGCATTCTGATCCAAGGAGCTGAGACAACATTTACGCGCACATCTGACAAGTCAGATCTTTCTGACTGAACTACCTGATCTTTGTCGCCGCCACCGAGAGCGAGGACCTTGTGGCTGCAGTACATAACCCCATCAAAAGGTGTGAACGACAGCAGTCCATTCTCTGAGGGGTACATCTCGACGGCGGTCCAATCGAAGTTGTCCAGCTCATGTTCGAACGAACCGACGTGAAATTCCCAGCGAAACGCGTTCCAGCAAGCGAATGAAGACGCCCTTTCGTCCATCGGCACCACATCATAGCCGTACAACTTGATGTCATTTACCGCGATATCGTCCACAGTGTCGATCATTTCCAAGTCGTCACCAATATGGTTTACCATGTCGGTCAACAGGGTCTGGGATAACCGCAGTTTCTTGGCATTTTGCGACACAAGACCTATGGCCAGCAGGGCCGAGGCATAAGCGCGGTCAACGTCTTTGCGGGTAAACCCGTCCTCAGGAAGGTCGAGCCGAGGCGCGTGGAATCCCAGTGTCGAAGTTGGGTGCAGGTATCGGCTGGATAGCCAGCCTACGCCCGAGCGTGTGTCTAGGTTACCACCCATGAACGCCAGTGCACACGCCGAAAGGCAAGTACCCCCTGGAATAACCTTGGTAGTGATTGCTTTCTCTGAGACATATTCGGCCAGACGCAGCCCTTCCAGAAAAGAACCGCCCGTGCTTTGCAGGCACAGAACGATTTGTGCTCCGGTCCTGAAATCGGGATAGTTGTCGTCTTCCGCGATCACAGGATCGACTATCTGGCTCAACGCTGCAACATCGCCGGTTTCGATCTGACCAGACAAAGAAATGCTACACCCTGTGCTCGCGTCCATCTTCATGGGTCCGCTCACAAAGATGTTTGCGGCACCGACAACAGAGGGGTCAGCCCACAAAGCTACCACTGCCAGAAAAGCAAAGACTTCCCGCGTTAATTTCAAACCCAATACCATGCACCTTCCATTCCAAGCCTAGCAAACGTTTCGCGTCAATAAGAAACGGTAACCCGGGGTTTCGGTTTGCTCACAGTCCACTGGGGCCAGATTTGCGAACAACGAGCACTGGAGTAATTGTCCAATGCCATGAGGCATAAAGCTCTTGCGGCCAACCTGCTTTCTCCGGTCATTGGGAAACACCCGCTACGGCGCTTTTGCAGGCGAGAATTGCATGGCGCTCAATCGAAGTGAATGGCGGCTTTCTGGGATGCGCCCGCAGCAACGAGTTCAAGTAGTGAACGTCCGCCAATGGGATTTACCGGCTGCTTCACCCAGCAGGTTAGGCTTGGCCCATTTCACCTGCAGATAGGAGAAGTAGCATGGCAAAGAGCAAGGTTGACGAGTTGA